>Ga0307470_10000189_pt1 | contig 41694 bp, 40 predicted proteins | sample atmos_gasesAM3C__FD_204565 | JGI IMG/M metagenome (GOLD analysis project Ga0307470, IMG submission 204565) | Hardwood forest soil microbial communities from Morgan-Monroe State Forest, Indiana, United States - atmos_gasesAM3C_05 | ecosystem: Environmental > Terrestrial > Soil > Temperate forest... | reverse complement strand
CCGAGACCGCGAGACCGCGAGACCCCGAGACCCCGAGACCCCGAGACCCCGAGACCCAGAAACTCAGCAACCTAGCAACTAACCAACCACATGTTCCACTTCGTTCGCGCGCGTTTGACGCTCTGGTACACCGCGATCCTGGCGCTGGTGCTCATCCTCTTCAGCGCGGTGAGCTACGTGCTGCTGGCGCGTGAAATCCGGGCGGAGAACGATGCCTCGCTGGCCGATACGGCGCATGAATTCGCCGCGGCGTTCGATCCGGCCGACCGCTCGCGCGGCCGCGACGTTCTGCTCGACTTCCGCTACAGCGACCGCGAGATCCTCGTGCTGTCGCCTGCCGCGGAAGTCGTCGTGGTCTCGAAGTCCAAGATCGCCGCGGCGGAGCGACAGCGCATCGAGGCATTCGTCCGCGCCGGCGGCACGGGCCTGCACACGATCCCGGGCGGCGAGGATGGCGACGGGGTGCGCATCATCGCCACTCCCATCAGCGTCGTCGGAACGCACTACACGGTGGTCGTGGCGCGCGATCTCAGCCAGCAGTCCGATCGTCTCGCAAACGCCGCCCGCGCGCTCTTCTTCGGCATCCCCGTGGCGCTCCTCGTGGCCGCTGCAGGCGGATACCTCCTGGCCAGGAAGAGCTTCGCGCCGGTCACGATGATGAGCATGAAGGCGCGGCAGATCGGCGCGGAGACCCTCGACGAACGAATCGAGATCGGCAACGAACGGGGGGAGCTGGGCTTCCTCGCCGCCACACTCAACGGCCTTCTGGAACGCCTGCAACTGGCATTCGAATCACAGCGCCGCTTCATGGCCGACGCATCGCACGAGCTGCGAACTCCCATCGCCATCATCCAGGGCGAGGCCGACGTGGCCCTGGCCCGCGGCGATCGTCCTGCCCACGACTACCGCGAGAGCATCGAGGTGATGCAGCGGGCCGCGCGCAAGCTGACCCGCATCGTCCAGAACCTTTTTCTTCTGGCGCGCGGCGATGCCGGCCGCTATCCGACGTCGATGTCGCGCTTTTACCTCGGCGAGGTGGTGGCTGATTGCATTCGCGGGATGCGCAGCGTGGCGCAGGCCCGTGACGTGGAATTGAGTTGCTCCGCCGCGGAAGACATCGTCATCGTCGCCGATGAGGAGCTGATTCACCGGCTGGTCCTGAACCTGGTGGAGAACGCGGTTAAGTACACGCCGGCCGGAGGGCGGGTTCACGCCGAGGTTCTGACCGACGACGGGCAATGCCTGATTCGCGTCAGCGACACCGGCGTCGGAATCCCTGCCGCCGACCAGGGGCGGATCTTCGAGCGCTTCTTCCGAGGCGACCGGGCCCGTCCCCAAAACGCCGGCGGCGCCGGGCTGGGCCTCCCCATCGCCCGCTGGATCGCCGAGGTACACGGCGGCGAGCTTCGACTGGAACGTTCGAATGCGGAGGGAAGTGTGTTTGTGGCGGTGTTGCCGAGAGGGTGATTGTGCGGGGTTGCGAGGTTGCGCGGCCTCGAGGTCGCGCGGTATCGATATCGCACGAACTGCGCAAGACTGCGAGACCCCGCGACCGCGAGACCACTAATCACATCCACCAATCGCCGAATCCACTAATCTACTGACCATGCGAATCCTCGTCGTCGAAGACAATCCCGATATGTCGCGCTTCATCGCCCGCGGCCTCGGGGAGCAGTCGTATGCGGTCGATCTGGCGGCCACTGGAGAAGCAGCTATCGAAGCGGCGGCGACCGCCTCGTATGACGCCATCATCCTCGACGCCATGATTCCGCCGCCGGACGGCTTCGAGGTCTGCCGGCAGTTGCGCGCCCAGGGGATCGATGCCACGATCCTGATGCTCACCGCTCGCGACTCCGTGGCCGATCGTGTGGAAGGCCTCGACTCCGGCGCCGACGATTACCTCGTGAAGCCGTTCGAGTTCGCGGAGTTGCTGGCACGTCTGCGCGCGCTCATGCGCCGGCGCCCGACGCGGCAGTATCCGGTCATCGAGGTCGGCGACCTTCGCCTCGATACGCGCTCGCATCGCGTCACGCGCGGCGGCGATGAGCTGCCGCTGACGACGAAGGAGTACGCGCTGCTCGAATATCTTTCGGTGAACGCCGGCAGGGTCATGGGCCGCGAAGAGATCGCCGAGCACGTCTGGAACGATGATTTCGATCCCTTCTCGAACCTGATCGAGGTCTACATCGGGCGCCTGCGCCGCATCGTCGATCGCGATCGCAAGGTGAAGCTGATTCATACGATACGAGGGTCGGGGTACATCCTTGATCCAAGGGAGTCGGTGTAGTTGGGTGGGGTTGTCGGTTGTCGGTTCTCGGTTGTCCGTCGGAGGACAGCGAGCGGTTTCTACGACCCCCGACCCCCGACAACTGAAAACTGACAACCGACAACGCGGCGAAGCCGCTGACATTCATCAAGCGTTCATGGGTCGGACTGATACCCTTCGACTCATGAACCGTCTGGCGGCGATCCTCCTTCTCGTGTTCGCCCTGCCTGCGTACGCGGACGATTGCCCGATCGTCGGCGCGGTGAAGAACGAAGTCGTTCGCGATTTCGAAGATGCGAAGGACCTGGCCAGGGCCCCGCTGCATTGGGATAAGCAGACCTGGGCACGATTTGCGGAAGGGACGGCCGTCGTCGTCGCGCTCTATGCCACCGACCGGCAGACGTCCGATCGCGTGCAGCAGAATCGCACCTCGTCGACGGACCAGTTCGCGAAGACGATCACGCCGTTCGGCGGCCAGCGCGCGCTGGAGCTGTCGGCGTTGATGATCGCCACCGGCGCGGGGATGCACGACACGAACCTCCGCGACGCGGGACGCGACTCGCTGGAGTCGGAGCTGTGGGCTGCCGGCGTGGTCACACCCCTGCTCAAACGGGCCTTCGGGCGCGCCAGACCGATCCAGAACGAAGGGAGCCACTCCTTCCACCCGTTCAACGGGCACTTCGAAAGTTTCCCTTCGGGCCATTCCACGAACGCCTTCGCCTTCGCCACCGCCGTCGCCGGCCACTACGACGGTTGGATCGTACCGACGATCGTCTACACCATCGCCACCGGCGTGGCGGTCTCACGCGTGAATGATCACGTCCACTTCCCCTCGGACGTGCTCGCCGGCGCGCTCATCGGTCATACCGTGGCAAAAGGGATCGTGGCCCGTCACAAAGGCAGCAAGGTCGCCTGGCAGGCCACGCCCCTCATCGATCACAAGACCGTCGGGATGATGATCTCGATCGGGCCGTCGGGGCGGTGAGGATCAGAAGCGAACTGTGGGTACCGACTCGGCGGTTTTGAATCGGGACTCGAATCGTGTGAGTACGCCATCATGAGACTAGGCTGTGGACGCGGTGCCTGAGTCGCAGGTCTGCCTGGTTGCCGGTCCCGAGGGTCGGTGATTGCTTCGTAACGTCCGCTACGTGACCGCGGTTTCGAAAACGACGCGGACGTCGTGGGGATCGGCGGCGTGGAAGTTGAGCTTCTCGAAGCCGATCACGCGTCCTCGATCATCCTTCATCAGAATGATCCCGTCTCCCCTTTCTTCAGCAACGGCCTCGAGACGCGAATCGTCGAACCACACCGTCAGCGTATTGCCATCGTGGTCGTAGAAAACTCTCACCGGGTCCATATCGTCTCACCTTCTTTGATCGCATCCGTCGGATAGGCTGTGATCACGAACGCGTCATTATTATCAACTCGTTTCACGACGCTGCAAATCCATCGTCCCGGCTGCTCGGTACAGTAGAACAAGAAAACCGAATCATCCGTTCGACTCCGTCGTATCTGCTCGGGCGAGGCCAGCGTCGCAAACACGTCCCGTTCGCGACCTGCCATGGCCGGGTGCTTCATGGTGATGATGATCTGCCATCGTGTTCGCGGCAGGCGAACGCGGAATCCGAGTGGCGTCCGCGTTTCAAAGAGGTCCTCGTCCACGTCTGCCTATCGTATCTCGCTCTGCAATCGCCCGATTGGAGCATGGGCACGTTAGTCTTCGGCGGTCAAAAGGCCTGCGATGTTGAGATCGACCACACCCCTCCGCGTCTGCTGATCGGGCTGGCGTTGAAGGCGTAGGACCAATCGATTCGGATGAGCGCGGAGTCGTAGCGGGCGATGCCGATGCGCAGGCCGAGGCCGGCGTCGCTCTTCATCCCGTGGAACGTCCCGTCAACGGCCTGGCCGGAATCGGCGAAGACGGCAAGGCTCGGGCCGAAGAGCTGCAGCAGCTCGCGGCCGAGGAACATGCGGTGCTCGGCGTTGACGATCAGGCGGCGGTTGCCCTCGAATGCGAAATCGGGATAGGCGCGCAGGCCATTCTGGCCGTCGGCGAGGAACTGCACATCCCGATCGAGCTGCCAGCCGAGGTCGAGGCGAACGCGTGCCACGAACGCTTGTGGATAGTGCGTCTGAAAGCGGGTAATCGCCCGGACGTCCAGCGAGACGATGGAGTCGCGGTCATGCGGCCCGCGCGTCGACGCGCTGATCAGGCCGATGACGAAGGCATGGTCGGTGAAGGCGTAACCCATCCTTTGGGATGCGCGGAGGCGCCAGGTCAGCGGTGCGTTGGCGGAGGTGCGCGGTGAGATGGCCGCATGGAGGCTGGTGGTCCAGCCGAGGTTGAAGTCCTGCACGCGAAGATCGCGGCTTACATAGTTGAGCTTCAGGAAGTTGTAGCCGGTCGATTCGTATCCGGCATCGATGAAGCGGAAATGGCGGTCGGCGGGAATGAGGTCGAGAGGCCGCTCCTCGATGTGAGAGAACGAGTCGTCGAGAAGGTCGATGCCTCCGACGATTCCCGACGACCCGTTCGGGTCGGAGTGCAGTACGTACAAACTCGAGAGTGTCACCTCGCGATGCTCCTGACGGAAACGCGCGGAGACCTCTCCCTCCTGAAAGATCCGATCGTCGCGGAGCAGGTGGTCGAAGAGGAAGTTCCCCGCCCACGGTGTCGTGTACGAGTAGAGCGGGCGGACGAGCGCGAGCTTCTCCTCGTTGCCGTCGGAGTTCCTGGCGTAGAGGGTGTCGAGATTCCAGTACGGGCCGAGTGCAGCCGGATCGATGATCTCGATCGAGCTGGTATTGCGCTCCGTTCCGTGGTCGCCGTGCAGATCGACATCGATGCCGGTGCCGAACACGTCCTTCTGTGTGATATCGGAAGCGAAGACGGCGATCCCTCCGCTGTTCGAGAAGTCGCCGGTCAGGTCGGTCGTCCACTCGTCCTCGGTGGTCACGGTGACGTCGACCACGCCGTCATGCGGCGTCGAGGGGGTCACCGACGCGCTCTTGAGAAAATCGAAGAGGCGAAGGTTGCGCTCCGTCTCGGCAAGCTTGGCCGGATCGAATGGATCGCCCTCATGGAACGTAAGGAAGCGGCGAATGAGAGCCACAGGCGTCTGCGTGTGGATGCCATTCAAGGTGCGGTAGAAGCCGCCCCGCCTCTGCTCCTTGGCGTCGAAGAGCGGCTTCGCCACGATCGTGATGTGGCCGATGCGCAGCGGTGGATCAGCGCGAAGAGCCCCGATCGAGGCCATGACCGCGATGATCAGAGCGAAAGCGAGTTGCTTGCCGCGGGTGTGGGGGGTCGGGAGTTGGGAGTCGGCGCTTGGCACACGGACTTCGTAGCACAAGCGGCACCAGGTGGGAAGTTGCGATTGCGTGGTCTCAGTGTTTCGCAGTCTCGAGGTGCTTGAGACTTGCGAGACCACGCGACCGCGCAACCCCATACGACAAGGGTCGCCCCGAGTGGGCGACCCCGCTGGATCAGGAGCCTTATCTACGACTCCTGACCCCCGACAACCGACTCCCGTCGCTCGAAACTACCGATGGAAGTGACCGCCGCGGAAACCACCGCGGAAACCACCGCCGAAGCCGAAGCCGAGGAACACGCTCGGGCGGTACCAGAACGGATCGTAGTAGTAGTACGGATCGTAGTAGTACGGAGCGGTAACAACAACACGCGGCGAGGCATAGGCACGGTCGCGGTAATTCGCCCGGTCATGGCTCGCGTCGACGAGGGCCTTGACCACTTCCTTCGGGACGTTCGCTTCCGTCAGGGCGATGACGTCATCGCCGGTGACGACGATCCGCGCGTCGGTCTTGGCAATGTACTCCAGCATGGTGTCCTCGGACACGCCAGCCTTAGCCATACGGATCACCTCATCGACGGCGTTCCTCTGCACGGCGAAGAGCGGCGCGGCGATGAGGAGCAGGAACAACGCGGCGACTGCATGGATGATGGTTCTTTTCATTTGAGTTTCCTCCGGGTTTACAGTTACAACAGAATAACTCTCATGCGACAGCTGAGCCAGTCCGGAATCGCCCTTCCGTGAGAGGCAACCGGACTCAGGGATCGGGTCATTCTCCTCGTTCGAGGACAGAGCGTCCGCGAAAACGGGCAACCGTTTTGACAGCGAAATCGCATAGGCTACGCTCATGCTCAGACGTTTATTTGCGGTAACGATCACGCTCGCCGCCGCGGCGACTGCCCATGCGCAATGGTCACAGTTCGGTGGCAACCCCCGGCATTCGAACAACACGGCTGTGTCCGCACAGCCGCTGGCGCGCGTGCTCGCGGACATCGTTCACGATCCGCTGGTCCCGTTCGAGATCCAGGCTGGCTCCGGCGACCTCTACGTTCACTACGCGGCACCGCTGCTCGACGGCGACGACGTCTTCATGACGTTCAAAGGACTCGTTGGCCCGGCGCAGGTCTGGAGCGTCCACCGCCTTCACTGGGAGAATGGCCAGCTCGTCGACAAGTGGCAGGCAGCGACAGACTGGCAACCTGTACCGGCGGCGGCGGGCCTCTGGGAACCGTCCTTCCAGTCAGTCCTGGCGAACGGTTTCATCTACGCTCCCGCCGCCGGCGGGACGCTCATGCAGATCGACCGGAACACCGGCAGCATCGTAAAAAGGATCAATCCGTTCGCAACCGTCGACGCGATGACGTTCGTCTCCGGTCCGCCCGCCGCTGACTCTTCCGGCAACATCTTCTATGGAGCCTTCAGCATGCAGGACAGCGGACCGTGGCAGCGCGACATCGTCGGTGCCTGGCTGGTTCGCGTGACGCCTGACGGTGGCACCACAGCCGTACCGTTCTCCACGCTGGTCCCTGATGCGCCGAAAGCGGGCGATCTCTGCAAGAGCGAATTCGCCCGGAGCACGGGGAAGTTCCCCCCAACTCCGGACGCGATCCCCCCTTCGATCCCATGCGGGTCCCAGCGGCCCGGCGTCAACATCGCGCCGGCCATCGGTCCCGACGGCACCATCTATCTGCTCAGCCGTACGCACTTCAACAGCTACTGGAGCTGGCTCGTGGCCGTGAATCCCAACCTGACACCGAAGTGGGACCGGTCACTCCGCCTGCGTTTCAACGATGGCTGCAACGTATTTCTCCCGCCGAACGGAACGGACGGCGGCTGTCCGGCCGGCACAACCACGGGCGTCGATCCCTACGTGAACGAGGACGGCTCCGGCCGGGTCATCGACAACTCCACGGCCTCTCCCGTCGTGGCGCCGGATGGGTCGATCATCTACGGGTCTTACACCTTCTACAACCTGGACCAGGGTCACCTGATGCACTTCGGCGCGGACGGCACGTATCTCGGCAGTTATCCCTTCGGCTGGGATACGACCCCGGCGATCTGGCAGCACGACGGGACGTATTCGGTCGTGACCAAAGAGAACCACTACTTCGATTCCTCTGCCCAGCCTGGCGATTTCGTGACGCAGCTCGATCCGCAGTTCAGGATCGAGTGGCAGTTCCGCAATCCGTCGCGAACGAGCTGCCGCGGCGGCGTGTGCGTTACGGAAGACGCCGGCTTCGAATGGTGCGTCAACGCGCCCGCCATCGACATGCACGGCACGGTCTACGTGAATGCCGAGGACGGCATCCTCTACGCCCTCGGGCAGGGCGGCATTCTCCTCGACCGTCTTCCCCTCAGCGGCCCGCTCGGCGCGGCCTACACGCCGGTGGCGGTTGACGGGCAGGGCCGCGTGTACGCGCAGACGGGTGGGCATCTCTTCGCGGCGGGCGGCGTGTTCCCGCGGAGACACGCGGTGAGGTAGGGCAATCAGAATAGGACGCTCGCCGCTCTTGTTGCCGGAAAGCGGTCCCTGACTGCAACTTTCACGGCGCAAATCCGTTTGAACCCTAAGTCGTCCCAACGCCCGGGCTGACGCCCGTCTGGAGTGAACACCGCATGACCGCTTCTCCCCTCTCGTCTCTCGCCAAACCTAAGCGCTCGCGCAAGAAGCTTTACTGGATCATCGGGATCCTTCTTGTCGTGGCCATCGCCGCCGTCGCGGCGGGGATGTCCAAGAAACGCGAAAAGCCGATCCCCGTGACGACCGACAAGGCTTTCCGGAAGACGATCACGCAACTCGTCACCGCAACCGGCAAGATCCAGCCGGAGGTCGAAGTCAAGATTTCCCCCGAGGTCTCGGGCGAGATCATCGAACTGCCTGTCAAAGAAGGCCAGATCGTCCACAAAGGCGATCTGCTGTTGCGCATCAAGCCTGACGCGTACCGGGCGCAGGTCGAGCAACAGCAGTCCGCGCTGAGCAGCGCGCGTGCCACCAGCGTGACGCAGAAGGCGCAACTGGCGAAAGCCGAAGCCGACTATGCGCGCGCGAAGAACCTCTTCGAATCGCGTCTCATCCCCGAGTCCGACCGCAAGACCGCCCAGACGACGTTCGAGATGGCACAGTCGGCGCTCAACGCCTCGCAGTTCGACGTGCAGCGCGCCGAGGGAGCGCTGCGACAGATCGACGACGCGCTCTCGAAGACCACCATCGTCGCGCCCACCGACGGCTCGATCAGCTCCCTGACCAGCCTTCTCGGGGAGCGCGTCGTCGGCACGAGCCAGTTCGCCGGTACGGAAGTCATGCGCATCGCCGACCTGAACTTCATGGAAGCGCGCGTCAACGTCAATGAGAACGACATCGTCAACGTGAAAGTGGGCGACGTTGCCCGCATCAGCGTCGACGCCTATCCCGACCGGAAGATCGCCGGCGTCGTACGCGAGATCGCCAGCACGGCGATGACGAACAACGCCGGCACGCAGGAGCAGGTCACGAATTTCGAAGTGAAGATCCGCGTGTCCGACAAATCCGTTCAACTGCGCCCCGGCATGAGCACGACGGCCGACATCGAGACCGACACGGTGAAGAACGTCATCGCCGTCCCCATCCAGAGCGTTACGGTCCGCAGCACGGACAGCAAACTCTCCCCCGAGGAACGCGAGAAGCAGAGCGCACAAAACGTGGCCAAGGAAGACGACAACAAGGCCGAGGTCAGCAACCAGACGCTCGAGAAACAGAAAGAGCGCGAACAGCGCGAGAAACTGCAGCGCGTCGTCTTCATCAAGAACGGCGACAAAGTTCGCATGCAGAGAGTCGAGACCGGTATCGCCGACACGACGTACATCGAGATCAAGAGCGGCATCAAACCCGGCGACGAGGTCGTCTCCGGCAGCTACACCGCCATCAGCCGGAAGCTGAAGGACGGCGCGAAAGTGGAGATTGAGAAGGCGAAAACGTAGTTGCGGGGTGGCGCGGTTGCGGGGTCTCGCGGTGGGTTGCTTGGTTACTGAGTTGCTGAGTAACCCCGCAGGTCTAGCCACCTAGCCACCTAGCCACCTAGCAACCCAGCAACTTAGCAACCCATCAACCAACCGCGAGACCCCGAGACCCCGAAACCGCGAGACCGCAATGAAAGACATCACCATCGAGCTCACGGAAAGCTTCCGCATCGCCTTCAGCCAGATCCGGGCGCACAAGATGCGCTCGCTCCTCACCGCGCTGGGGGTGATCATCGGCATCATCGCCGTCACGCTGATGGGGTCGGCCATCGGCGGCATCGAGATCGGTTTCGAGCGCAGTCTCGCGGTCATCGGCGACGACATCCTCTATGTCGAGAAATGGCCGTGGCACAACGTCGACGACTGGTGGAACTACCGCAACCGGCGCCGGATCGAACCGCAATACGCCGACATGCTGAAGCGCCTGATCGAGGCCACGCCGAACTCGCAGCTCATCACGGCCGTGCCGACGCTGAATACCAACCGCAACGTCAAGTACGGTGACAACGAGGTACAGAACGTCTTCACGCAGGGGACGACTGACGAGTTCCTGGTGACGTCCACCGCGCAATTCAAAGAGGGCCGCTTCATCACCGCCATCGAGTCGCGCGGGGCACGCAATGTCTGCGTCCTCGGCTACGACGTCGCCGATGCTCTCTTCCCGAAGCAGTCGGCCCTCGACAAGACCGTGATGATCGGCGGCAATCCCTTCCGGGTCATCGGCGTCTACGACAAGATGGGAACGTTCCTCGGCCTATTCAGCTTCGACACACAGGTCGTCGTGCCGATGTCTTCGTTCATGAAGGTGTTCAGCAACCGCCTCGACACGTCGATCCGGGTCAAGGTGAAGGACAAGAATCAACTGGCCAAGGCCCGCGATGAGCTGACCGGCGACATGCGCCGCGTGCGCGCTCTCCGGCCCGAGCAGAAGGACGACTTCGAGATCAACGCGCAGGAAGGGCTGCGCACCACGATCGAGCCCGTCAAAGCCGGCATCGCCATCGCCGGGCTGTTCGTGACCGGACTGGCGCTTTTCGTCGGGGCCATCGGCATCATGAACATCACCTACGTGAGCGTCAAAGAGCGGACGCGGGAGATCGGAACGCGCAAAGCGGTCGGCGCGCGGCGGCGGACGATCCTGTTGCAGTTCCTGGTCGAAGCCATCTCCATCTGCCTCATCGGCGGCGCCGCCGGCCTGGCGCTCTCCTTTCTCATGTGTACCGGCGTGGCCGCGGCCTTCCCGTCGTTTCCGATGCAGTTCTCGGCAGGACTGGTGATCGTGGGGATGATCGTCTCCACATTCACCGGCATCTTCTCCGGATTCGCCCCCGCGCTTTCGGCCTCGCGGTTGGATCCGATTGAGGCATTGAGGTACGAATGAGGTCACGTAGTCTCGCGGTTGCGGGGTCTCGCGGTCAGGCAGCACGCCAACTGCGCGACCGCGAGACCGCGCTACCTCGCGACCAGGTGAACCAGGATCTGTTCCAGTAATCCATCGACACTACGCGACTAAGAAAGCCCACCCATGTTCTTCACCGAAATCTTCAGAATGGCATTCGGCTCGCTGCGGACGAACAGGCTTCGCTCCGCGTTGACGATGCTCGGCGTGGCCATCGGCGTGTTTTCGGTCATCGGCGTCATGACGGCGCTGAGCGCGATTCAGGGGTCGATCGAGTCGGGTCTGAGCTTCCTCGGCAGCAACATCTTTCAGTTCGCCAAGTATCCGGTCATCAACACGCGCGATCCGGGAGAGAAGTACGCGAACCGCCGCGACATCTCCCTCGATCAGGCGAACGAGTTCAAGCGTCTCATGGCCGGCGAGGCACAGGCCATCGCCCTGAAATGCTTCGACGGCGGCAAGCCGGTCTCGTTCGGCAACGTAACGCTGCAGGGCCGGACCATGGTCGGGACGAATGAATTCTTCCTCGCCGCGAACAGCTACAGCATCGCCTACGGCCGCAACATTTCGCCCGACGACGTCGAGCTCGGGCGGCCCGTCACTGTCGTCGGCGCATCCATCCAGAAGAAACTCTTCCCCAGCCAGACCGCTCTCGGCCAGACGATCAAGGTCAACGGGAAACCGTACACGATCATCGGCGTGCTCGATGAGAAGGGCTCCTCGTTCGGAAACAGTCAGGACGAGCTCGTCCTCGTACCAATCACGAAATTCTTTTCCGACTTCGGTCACGAGCACCGCACCATCAACCTGGCCATCCAGTCCACGTCGCAGGCGACGTACAACGACACCCTCGATAAAGCGATCGGCGCGATGCGCGCCGCCCGCGGCCTGAAACTCGGCCAGGACAACGATTTCGAGATCTACTCGAACGACACGCTGATCACCGCGTTCGCGCAGGTGGCCGACACCGTGCGCGTGGGCGCCTTCGTCGTCAGCGTCATCGCCCTGCTGGCGGCGGGGATCGGAATCATGAACATCATGCTGGTGAGCGTGACCGAGCGGACGCGGGAGATCGGCGTACGCAAAGCGATCGGGGCGCGCAAATACGACATCGTCAAACAGTTCCTCATCGAGGCCGTGCTCCTCTCCGAGCTCGGAGGCCTGGCCGGCATCCTCTCCGGCGTCATCGGCGGCAACGGCATCGCCTTCTACTTCGACATGAGCATGGTCTTTCCCTGGTTCTGGGCCATCACCGGTCTGGTCGTCTGCTCCGTCATCGGCATCGGCTTCGGTTCCTACCCGGCGTGGAAGGCAGCCTCGCTCCATCCGATCGAAGCGCTGCGCTACGAGTAACCATTTTCGGAAAGTAAGCGGGCGGGAGCGTGATCTGCCTCACAGACAGAAAGCCCCTCTTGATTCACATATGTACACCTAGCCCGACGGAGCGCATAATAGTCTGGTCCGTTAAAAGAGGGAGGTCTACATGAAACGTGCGGCCCTGTGCCTGCTTTGTGTTCTCGTACTCATTCCAACGGCAGCGTTTGCCGACTCGCTCGACTCAATCAACCCCAATAGTTTTCCTTCATTCATCCTTGAACAGGAAGCGGCCCTGCAAGGCACTAACCTGTTCGGCAACTTAAACGGCGATCCCAACCCCGCCGTCCAGGAGACCTTGCTTGCCAGTACCGAGGTACAGGTCTCCGGTCCCGCGGGCACGTTCGTGGAGGGCCTCAACTTCGCGTCCCGTACGGGCACGAATACCGACGCGATCATCATGGCCATTCCCGATCCGACGCTGCTCGTCGAGGGTCACTACTCCGTGACCGTCATCGCGCACGACACCGGGGGAGACCGACTCATCGGTCCGGTCTTCTACGACGTCGTGCCCCAGGTCATCCCGCCGCAGAACCCTCTCCTCAACATCCCGGAGAATGTCTTCGCCGAGGCGACGAGTGCGGCCGGCGCGAACGTCACGTTCTTCATCGGCGGCTTCAGCTTCGTCGATCCGCCGCCGGCACCGACGGTGGTCTGCGATCACAACTCAGGCGATCTTTACCCGATCGGCGAGACGATCGTCCACTGCACCGCTACGGACAGCTTCGGCAGTGCCTCGGGCAGCTTCCCTCTCTTCGTGCTCGACACGAGTGGCCCTGTGGTTACGGTGCCGGCTGACATCATCACGGGCAATCCAGTCGTGACCTACACGGCATCGGCAACCGACGCCGTCAACGGAAGCGTCACGGTGAATTGCGATCCGCCATCCGGCGCGACGTTCCCACTCGGTACAACACAGGTGACCTGCATCGCCTACGACGCGCAGGCCAACATCGGTATCGGGACATTCAACGTCACGGTGTCGAACGGCCCGGTCCTCACGCTGCCCGCGGACATCACCGCCGAGGCAACGAGCGCCGCGGGGGCGGCAGTCTCCTACACGGTGACCGCGACCGACAATGCCACGATCACCTGCACGCCGGCATCCGGCTCGACGTTCCCCCTCGGCACGACCCAGGTCAACTGCTCCGCTACCGCGGTGACTGGATCGACGAGCGGCAGCTTCCACGTGACGGTGGTCGATACGACGCCGCCGGCGCTGTCGCTTCCCGCGAACATCACCGCCGAGGCAACAGGACCGAGCGGCGCGGCAGTGACGTATACCGCGACGGCGACTGATCTCGTCGACGGCTCGGTGGCGGTAACGTGCTCCCCCGCTTCCGGTTCCACCTTCCCGCTCGGTACGACGACGGTGCAGTGCTCCGCGACCGATGCCCACAACAACACCGCGCATGGATCGTTCACGATCCTGGTCCATGACACGACGCCTCCGACGATCGTGTCGATCACGGCGTCGCCGAACACCCTCAGCCCGCCGAACCACAAGATGATCGACGTGACGGTAACCGTGATCGCGACCGACCTGGTCGATCCGGCCCCGGTATCGACCATCGTGTCGGTGACGTCGAACCAGGCTGACAACGGCAACGGCGACGGAAACACCTCGCCCGACTTCATCATCACCGGACCGCTGACGCTCCAGCTCCGCGCGGAGCGCGACCCTGTATCCGACCGTGTCTACACCATCACGATCGCAAGCAGCGACTTCAGCGGCAACACCGCGCACGGTACGGTTACCGTGACCGTCCCTCAGAACGCCTCCAAGAGCTCCGTGCCGGACCCCGCCCAACCCTCCCGCAGCCGGGCGGCGAGACCCTAGGCCTTTCCGATGCAGCGCGGCCGGAGAAATCCGGCCGCGCTGTTCGGTTGGCGGCTCTCACCCCAAAACCACCACTCACCATGGAGACACAGAGAACGCAGAGTTCTCCGTGCTCTCCGTGTCTCCGTGGTTGAAAGCCTCCGCGGCTAATGCGCCGGAAAACGTAGGTCGGACTCTCCCGTCCGATCGCACGAGAGAACGCGGCTTCGAAATACATCCCCGCGAGCTCCGGTCGGACTGAGAGTCCGACCTACGTTTCGATTCGCGGTTGGAGAAGTCCCCGAAAGCGCCGCCCCCTACCCGGCCGGTGGGGGGCAGCGCGAAACCGGGGGCTACTTCCTGGTCACGTCGTCGAGGGCTTTGTCGAAGCGGTCGGCGACGTTTTCCGGCTCGGTGGTTTTGGCCGAGGCCAGACTGGGCGCCAGGAAACCTCTCGCGCCGGCCGGCAGTTGGGCCGGGGACGGAGCGGGGGTCGGGTCTGGCGCCGGGGTGGGAACCGGGGCGGAGCGCTTGCGACGATTGAGAACCTTCATCACGAAGCGCTCCATCACGGCGAGGTAGGGGTGAAGCTCGGCACCGTCGGGTTGCCCGGCGGCGTGCTGCGCCCATCGGTACGTCTGGAGCGCATGCACCGAAGACACGGCCAGCTTGCTGTCGATCGTGAACAGCCCGTCCGCCGCAAGCGCGGCCAATTGCAGCATCAGCGGAGTGACCTGACTGCGCAACTCCAACGCGAACTCGCCATCATTCACGTTGAACATGTTCCGCTCCTTTGCTGGCGAAGCGGAGGTGACCATGGCGATCGTCGGCTCGATCAAGCCGGGCGCGAACTTCGCGCTGGCGGCGATACGTCTGGTCTGGCGCGGGTCGAACTTCAGCAGAGGCATGATCGCCTGCAGCGTCGCGATGGCATCGCGATACTGCTGGGCGATCTCCTCCACTGCCTTCGCGGCCGCTGATGCGGGGCCGTCCGGGCTGGGCGGGGGCGTGGATGGAGAGGGGGGAGGGGAATCCGAAACAGTCACATCTGGCTCCTTGCTCTAGCGTTAATGGTCAACAGTCGGCCGGCCTGCGTACTCACCCGGCAACGACGCGTTGCCAGGCGGTCTGATCTCTCTCAGACATTAGGTTTGACGCTGGGGCCAGAAAGAAGGTTTCTCAGGAGAGAAAAAAGTTTCGGAGGGGCGAAAAAGAGGGGATTCGGATCAAACGCCGGTTGATCCGGATCAGACCAAAGTTGATCCAGACCATTTCGGCGATGCTCCGGAGCAAAGAACCGTTGCTCGGGAGCAATCGAAAGTTGCTCCGGGGCGAAAAAAAAGATGCTCCGGAGCAAAGAAACATTGATCCGGAGGGAAAAAATGATGCTCCGGAGCAATCGAACGTTGATCGGGAGGAAAGAAACGTTGATCCGGAGCAACCGCAAGATGATCCGGAGCAAAGAAACAATGCTCGGGAGCAAAGAAATGTTGATCCGGATGGAAAAAAAGATGCTCCAGCGCGAGAAAAACGTTGATGCGGAGCAAAGAAATGTTGATCCGGAGCAATCCAAAGATGATCCGGAGCAAAGAAAAGATGATCGGAATCAGCCGTTCCGGGCGACGGAGGGTCAGGCTTGCGCGCCGGAGCGCTGGCGTCTCGCCGGCTGGCGCGGCGGCGTCCCGCCGCCGCCCGGCAAGATTCTCAACATTCGCGGTAGTCTCGGCGGCGGGACCCTTCGCTTCGCTCAGGGCAGGCTCTGCCGAGCCAGCCGGCGGGGACGCCAGCGCTCCGTATCAGAACGCGCGCTTGTACGTGAACACGAACGCCCTCGTGACGCAGTTCCGAACCGGCGGGGCGAAGCGGGCGTTGCGGATCTCTCGTTCGGCCATCGACGCCAGCGCGTCGTCGTGCGTCTCGTTGGAGACGACGCGCGTCGAGGTGACGATGCCTCGGACATCGACGTTGGCTTCGATGACGACCATCCCGTGCGGGCCTCCCTCGGAGAAGGCGGGCTTGGGGGCGTTGAGGAACGAGTAGTCGCTGTCGGGCGGGCAGCCGCTTCGCCGCGGCCGGGTGGCGGCCCCTTCGCGGACGACGAGCTGCGACGATACCCAGCCGCTCGTACCGTCGCTGAGCTTGACGTGCAGCCAGTCGCCGGCGTCGGCGATGACCGTCAGTCGCTCCCCTCGGCGCACGTGCCCGATGACCTCGGCGAATGTGGAGGCCTCGCCACGCACATTGAGCGTGCTGACATTGACGCGCACGGTGCCGACGGCGTGATCCTCCGCCGTCGTCGACGGAGCAGGCGCGGGCGTGACGGGCCGCGGAGAAGGAGCGGGTTCGGGCGCGGGGGTGTTCCCGCCGCATCCGGCGATCAGAAGAAGAAGGCACACCGCGGCCGCGAATCGCGTCTTCACGATGCCAGCCGCTTCGCGAGCACGTAGAGGAACTGCACGCTGTCGTAGAACGAGTCGATGCGAACGCGCTCATCTTTGCCGTGCGCGCGGCTGTCGCTCAATTCCCCGAACAGGCCGGAGACGCCATAGGTGGGGATCCCGGCGTTGCGCAGATAGAGGCCGTCGCTGGCGCCGGCCGACATCAGCGGCAGAACGGGCGTGCCGGGCCAGAACTCGTTCGTGACATCGGCGATCGGCTTCATGACCGCCGGCGTCAGCGGCGACGGCACGCTCGGCTTGGGCTTGTCGATCCAGGTGATCTCGATACCGGGATCGTTGAGCACTTTGGCGATGGTCTCGCGCACGGCCTCGGCCGATTCGCCCGGAAGCACGCGGCAGTTCACCGTGGCTTTGGCCATCTGCGGCAGCGCGTTGTCGGCGTGTCCGCCTTCGAGACGCGTGGCCACGCAGGTGGTACGCAACTGGTTGTTGTAGGCCGGGGTCTCGGAGAGGCGCGCGGCCGCGGCGGCATCGCCGGTGGTGACGGCCTTCATGTCGGCGGCGGTCTGTCCCTCTTCGATCGCCGCCATGCGCGCGAAGTACGCCCGCGTCACCTCGTTGAGCGTGACCGGAAACTCGTATTTCTCGATGCGCACCAATCCGTTGGCGAGTTGATAGATGGCGTTGTCCTTGCGCGGCACCGAGCTGTGCCCGCCCTTGTTGCGGGTCACGAGGCCGAACGTGACATAGACCTTCTCGCTGGCACCGACGCCGTTGTAGAGGCGCCTGCCCTCTTTGAGCCGGCCGGAGCCTCCTTCATTGAGCGCGAAGGCGGCGTCGATGAGGTCGCGATGCTCTTTGAGGAGCCAGGCCACGCCGTTGTAGTCGCCGCCGGTCTCCTCGTCCGAGGTCAGCGCCACGATGATGTCGCGATTGGGGACGAATCCCTCCTGTTTGAAACGGATGAGCGTGGCGATCCAGATCGCGGCCATCGCTTTGTCGTCGCTCGTTCCCCGGCCGTAGTAGTAACCGTCCTGCTCCGTGAGCACGAACGGATCCATCGACCAGTCCTCACGCTTCGCTTCGACGACGTCGAGATGAGCCAGGAACAGCAATGGCTTCTCTTTTCCCGTGCCATGCAGCCGCGCCACGAGGTTCCCTTTGCGCGGATTCGGCGCCAGCACCTGCACGTCCGCGGCAGGAAATCCCGCTGCCTTCAACCGTGCCGCCATGGCCTCGGCGGCCGAGGTGTTGTTGCCGATCGAGTCGGTGGTGTTGATCTCGATCAGTTGCTTGTAGATGTCGAACACGAGCTGCTTCGTCTTCGCGTCCAGCGGCGGCGGAGCGGCAATCGCCGAGGTGGCGACGAGAAGGCAGAGGATGAGGAGCCGTTTCATGGCGGCGGATTGTATGTGAGCGCGTGACGTAGCGCCGACGGCCGAGCGTAGCGCCGACGGCTCGTCGGCTGGACCGCTGGCCGCTGGCCGGCGGTTGTTTGTCTTCTCGAACCGCCGCCGAGCCGGCGGCGGTCCAGCCGGCGGGCCGCCAGCGCTACGAGGCGCGGCGCTTCGCGCCCTCACAACGTCCGCCCCACCGCGGGCACGATGATCCGCAGCTCGTCCATCAGTCGCGCGAACTGGTCCGGGTAGAGCGACTGCGGTCCATCGCATACCGCCTTCTCGGGCTCGTGGTGTACTTCGATGAGGACGCCGTCCGCGCCGGCGGCGACGATGGCCCGGGCCAGCGGCATCACCTTGTCGCGGCGGCCGACGGCGTGCGAGGGGTCGGCGATGATCGGCAGGTGCGAGAGTTTGTTGATGACGGGGATGGCGGAGATGTCGAGCGTGTTGCGCGTGTAGGTCTCGAACGTGCGGATGCCGCGCTCGCAGAGGATGACGTCGTAATTGCCGCCGGCCAGGATGTACTCGGAGGCCAGCAGCCACTCCTGAATCGTGGCCGACATGCCGCGCTTGAGCAGGATCGGCTTGCGGATCTGCCCGAGGGCGGAGAGCAGGTTGTAGTTCTGCATGTTGCGCGCGCCGACCTGGAGGATGTCCACATAGTCGAGCATCGCTTCGATCTGGCTGATCTCCATGACCTCGGAGACGGTAGCCATGTTCGTTTCGTCCCCGGCGGCGCGCAGGAGTTTCAAGCCTTCCACGCCCATGCCCTGGAATGCATATGGCGACGTGCGCGGCTTGTACGCGCCACCCCGCAGCACGCGCGCGCCAGCGCGGGCCACGCGGCGGGCGGTCTCGAAGAGCTGTCTCTCATTCTCGATCGTGCACGGACCGGCCATGACCACGACATCGCTGCCGCCGATGGCGACGCCGCGCGCTTTCACGATCGTCTTCTCGCGCCGGAACGTGCGGCTGGAGAGTTTGTACGGCTCGCTGACGCGTACGGCTTCCTGAACGCCGCTGATGACTTCGAACTCCCGCGGATCGACGTTGTCGACATCGCCGACGACGCCGAGAACGGTCTGATCCGAGCCGGTGGAACGGTGAACGTCGAATCCGCGCTCGCTCAACAGGGCCACGACGTGCTCGATGTCGGCGTCCGAGGCGTGCTTCTCCATCACAATGACCATGGTTTCTCCTCTAGTCGCGCGCCGAGGCTTGCCGCTCCACGCGACGCGATTCATCGATGATTCGTTCGAAAAGACGCCGTACGGTGGCGGGGTCGAGCGGTCCGTCGGAGGTCCGCTCCACGTGCAGCAGCACCTGCTTCTCACGCTCGGGGGCGTAGATGGCCATGCCCAGGACCGGCTTGATCTCGCCGATCTCGATGGCGTACTTGGCGCGCTGATTGAGCAGCCGCACGATGACCTCGTCGACGCGGTCGATGGCGTCGCGGAGGCGGGAGAGCTCCAGTTCTGCGTCCTGTCGATCCATAACAAAAAACCTCTTCCCGCGCGGGAAGAGGTTCGGATCGACTCAGCCGGTCAGCGCCCCTTCTCGCGGGGCGCTAGTTGCCCCACGCTTACGTAAAGTAGCCGTAGTAATACGCGCAGCGAGGGGCGGTGTGGTTCATGTGGCGCCGCAGAGGATAGGGCGCGGGGGATCGCCTGTCAACGTTCCTGCTAAACTCAGCCGCTCAGTGGGGTCTCGTGGTCTCGAAGTTACGCGGTCTCGCGGCATTAGGGTCGAAGACCTTGACCGACCGCACACGACCGCGAGACTTCGCAACCGCGAGACCGCGAGACCACTGATCGACGTAATCCAATAATCTACTTCAATGAACCCAACCAACCGGGCCATGGCCCAGCGGTGCACGGTCCACCAGCAGAGGCCGGCCTTCGCCGTGTGCATGCAGTGCGCGAAGTCGCTCTGTCAGGAATGCGCGACGCAGTGGGATGGAATCTGGTATTGCGCGGCATGCCTGGCCGGCCGGCGCAGCGGGCAGACGCATCGATCGAATGCCGGCGGATGGATCGCGGTGATCGCGGCGTCGATGGCCATCCTCTTTTTCAGCACGCGCCTCATGGTCTGGATGGGCGTGCTGCTCGCGGGACTGCGGTGATCCACGCACCGCTGTCGACGACGAGCGTGCTGGATGAATCGGCGTCCGTCGTCCGAGGCACCGGCGGACCGTGGCTCGGGCTGCTGCTGGCGACTTCGCTCCCTTACCGCTTCATGCAAGCGGTCTTCGCGGATCGACTGATCGAGCTGGGGAGCAATGCGTCGCAATATGGCGATCTACTTCGCTCGACGGCGGACCTCACCTGCCTGGCGTTCCTCCTCTCGCTGTGGGGCCGCGCGGTCTACGCGCGCGCCTGCCATCTCACCTCGGCATCGGGCAGTGCGCCGGGGCGTGAGGCGTTTCGCATTCCGCCGGCGGCCCTGGCCGGTTATGTTCTCCTGGCGTCGATCGCTGAATCGGTCACGTACCTGCTGGTCATCACGGGAGTCGGCATAGCCCTGGGCGCCATCCTCTCCGGCCTTGCCATCGGAACGATGGAGTTGAACGACAAACCGGGAGTGCTCGGCCCGCTGCGGCGTCTGGCGCGCTACGGAGGCCAGATCCGCATCATCGTCGCGCTGGCGCTGGTCTTCTTTTGCGCCTTCGTCGTGGCCTTGCTGAATGTGGCCACGTTGTCCGCGGCGTTGCTGTCACTGGCATCGACCGTGGGAGGGTGGGATGCCCCGCGGTGGCACATGCTGTTGAGCGTGGCCAATCGCCGCTACGTCCTGATGATCTTCGCTGGCGCGTTCCTCGTGATCGAACCATTCTGGATCGCCGCGAACGTGCTGCTGGTGCGCAAGGCCGGAGTGACCGAGAGCGGCGAGGATCTCCGCGTGTGGTTCGAGGAGTTGCAGCGGTCATGAGCCGGCGGATCACACTGCTGGTTCTGCTGCTGCTCGCGGGCTCGTCCCTGCGGGCGGCGACGTTGTCGCTCACGGAGTACCGGGACGCGCTGGCGCGGATGCGGAGCCTCATCGCCGCGGGACAGATCGACGCCGCGCGCGCCGAGGCCAAATCGCTGGCGGGGAGCGATGTAGACTCGCCGAACGGCCGTTTCCAGACAGACAGCACGCTCCTCGCGGAGATCAACGCCGCCAAAACACGCGACCTCAGAGTGGAAAGCCGCATCGACGCCACGCTCTCCGCGCTGCGCGACGTGGCTTCGACGAAACCAATCGCCGCGGACCGGTCGCTCATGCAACGCCTGCAGAACGAGCAGCGCGTACGGGAGTTGCCGCGCGGCGGCGACATCCACGGCCCGCAGGTCAAGGCTCCTCTCCTGAAACGAATCGCGGACGCGATCCGGGATGCGGCGAGGTGGATCATCGAGAAAATCGGGAAGCTCATCGATTGGCTGATGCGATTCTGGCCGGACAGCGAGACAAAGAAAAAGCCTGCCTCGACCGGCATGCGCTGGACGGTGGGCAGCCTCGTGGCGATGATCCTCCTCGTCCTCGGCGTGCTGGCCTTCGAGGTCGTGCGCCGCAGCCGCAAAGCCACGCCGCTCGCGGTCGCGGAGAGCATTCCACTCCGATCCTCGCGTGACGATGATCCGCTCTCACGCGGCGCGAACGAGTGGGAGCGTTACGCCGCGCAGCTCGCCGCGGCCGGTCGCCTGCGCGAAGCGATTCGCGCCTGGTACAACGCAGTGCTGGTCACGCTCTACGGCGCGAACGTGCTGCAGTTCCGCAAAGGGAGAACGAACTGGGAGTACGTCGCCGCGCTCAGCCCGGAGATCGCCTGGCGGCCGAAGATCATTCAACTCACGCGCAGGTTCGAGGAGGAGTGGTACGGATCGGATCAGAGCAGCACCGACGCGCTCGACGAATGCAGCGCCGCTGCGCGCAGCATCCTCGAGGCCGTGCGACGGACGAAGAGGGAGGCGGCGTGAGACGCGCGCTTCCGTTGCTGCTGGCGATCGCCGCCTTCATCGCCGCTGCGCTGATCTGGATCGGCAGCAGCCGCGCCGGTAGTCACGTCTTCGACCGCGGCTCGTCCGCGAGCACCTCTCCGTCCGGTCTGTCGCTCGCCTACGCCTATCTCGGGCGCCAGCCCAGACATACGGTGACGATGCTGACCACACCGTTGCGCAGCGGCGCCATCCCGAAGAATGCGGTCATCATCCGTGTCGAAGGTGACAATTCGAGACCCGTTGACAGCGGTCCGGACGAAGACGATCCGAAAGAGAAACGCGTACACGTCCCTCAGTCGCTCCTCTCGCCCGCAGAGGATGAATTCGTCCGCGGCGGCGGACGTCTCATCCTGGCCAACGATGAACCCGGCGGCGAGATCGATGTGCGCAACGATGCCGGGAAAGCGGCTACGAAGGTCTTCCCCATCTGGCCGGGGCTCGACAAGTTTTCACTGCCGGAATCGCGTGGTCTGGCCGCGCGCTCGCTCCCTGGCGGAATGCACACACTGTTCGCGGCGGCGAACGGCGAAGCGATCGTGGCGCGGCTGGAGATCGGCGCCGGCGACGTGATCGTCGTGTCGGTTCCTGAGCTATTCGAGAACGAGAACATCGCCGTCGATCATCACCTCGCACTGCTTGCTGCGCTGGCGCTGGTTGATCGCCGTCCTGTCTACTTCGATGAGGTGGTCCATGGCCTGAGCGCTGATGACGGCGCGCTGGCGCTATTGAAGGAATGGCGCCTCGGCCCGCTGCTCGTCCTGGCCGGTATCGCGGCGCTGCTGACGTTGTGGCGCAATACAAAGCGCCTCGGCCCGGCCGAAGACGATGACCCCGACAGGCGTTCCGACGCCATCGACTTCGTTGCATCGCTGGGGGCGCTCTACGGGCGGTCGATGTCGAACGCTGAGTCGATCGCGCTGTATCACGAGGCGCTTGCCCGGAGCGTCGCGGCGCAGAGCGGGTTGCGCGGCGACGCGCTGCACCGCCGCATCGCGGAACTGACGCACGACATGACTCTTTCCAAGGGAGAGCAATCGCCTAAGCGAGCGCTTCCGGCGCACGCATTCCATCGCTATCTCAGCACCATCAACGACGCGTTCCGCACCCTGGAACGTTCCGGCCAGAGGAGGCCACGATGCTAACCATCGCTGACGTCGCGGAACGTTTCGGCGCACTGCGCAAAGAGCTCGATCGCGTGATCATCGGCCAGGAGCGAGTGAAGACGCTGGTCATCGCATCGCTCGTCGCCGGCGGCCACATGCTGCTGGAAGGAGCGCCGGGCACCGGCAAGACGCTGCTGTCGCTGGCGCTGGCGCGCCTGCTCGGATGCCGCTTCCGGCGCATCCAGTTCACGCCGGACCTCATGCCCGCGGACCTGCTGGGCGCGAACATCTTCAACCAGAAGTCGCAGGAGTTCGCCTTCCGACCCGGTCCGGTCTTCACCGACATCCTGCTGGCCGACGAAATCAACCGCACACCGCCGCGCACGCAGGCGGCCCTGCTCGAGGCGATGCAGGAGAAGGCCGTGACCATCGATGGCGAGCGCTACGAGGTCTCGCCGGTCTTCACCGTCTTCGCGACACAGAACCCGGTGGAGTTCGAAGGGACCTACCCGCTGCCGGAGGCGCAGCGCGACCGATTCCTGTTCAAGATCACGATCGACTTCCCCGAGGCCGCGGATGAAGAGAGGATGCTCAGCGCCTACGCGGGCGGGGAGCGGTTGCACGACGAGATCGTCAAGTCGCTGCAGCCGGTCATCACGGCAGCAGAGTTGGATCAGGCGCGGAGGAGCGTCGCCTCCTTCGTGCGCGTCGAGCCGCACATCATCCGCTACATTCAGGAGATCGTGGCGCGGACGCGGCACGACGACGCCGTGCAGATCGGCGCCGGACCACGGGCATCGCTGGCGCTGCTCGAGGCCAGCCGCGCCGTGGCGGCGCTCGGCAATCGGTCGTTCATCACGCCGGACGACGTCAAGTCGCTCGTCGAGCCCGTGCTGGCTCACCGCGTCACGCTCAGTCCGGACGCGGAGATGGAAGGGCTGGCGCTGTCCGACATCCTCTCCCGCATTTACGAGAACGTGGAAGTTCCGCGCTGAGGAGTTACTCCTGCGACCAGGCCCGCTGCTGATCCGATTGACGCTGATCCTCGCCGTGCTGGCGCTGCTAGTACCGGTGTTCGTATGGATCGCGATGATCCTGGCGGCGGCATTCATCGTGCTGGTCGCCGCGGCAGTGGCTGAGGCCATCATGCTTCGGCGGACGGCTGTCACGGTCGAACGCTCGCCGAGAATCGCGCTTCCGCTCGATGAGGCGGACGTGGCGGCGATCCGCATCTCGACGACCGCGGCACGCCCGGTGCGGCTGGTGATCCGGCAGCGGTGGCCGCTGATCGTGACGCCGCACTCACAATCGGTACACGCCATCTGCCGGCCGGGCGAAGTGTTGCGAGTCGATCTGGCATTGCGCGGCATCGCCCGCGGGATGGCCGCGGTGGAGCCGGTCCACACCGGCCTGACCATGTTCGGACTGGCGGAGCGAATCCTGCCGGCCGGCCGCGAGACGACGGTTCACGTCCTGCCGAACCTCCGCGCGGTCAAGCGGCTGCACAAACGTCTGAACGACTTCGCGCTCCGCTCGCTCGGTGCACGCGCCGCCCCGCGGATCGGCAAGGGCCGCGATTTCGATCGCCTTCGCGACTACGTCGTCGACGACGATTTCCGCGACATCGCCTGGCACGCCTCGGCGCGGCACGGGCGGCTCATCGTCCGCGAGTTTCGCCTCGACCGTTCGCAGGAGATCCTGCTCTGTGTCGACCGCGGCCACCGGATGGCCGCACGCGTGGAGCAGATCACCCGGCTCGATCACGCCGTCAATGCGGCCGTGCTGATCAGCTACGTCTGCAACCGGATGGAAGACAAGTTCGGCGTGGTCTCCTTTTCCGCGGCCACGGAGAACGGCGTCGCCTTCGGCCGCGGCGCGGGGCAACTCCGCGCCGTCACGGCATACACCTCCGGCGTCGATGCCGAGTATCAGCACACCGACTACCTGGCCCTTGCAGTGGCGCTGCGGAAGCGGCTGCGCCATCGCACCCTGATCCTCATTCTGACCGTGCTGCCGGAACGGGAAGATCGCTTCGACTTGCTGCGGGCGGTGGGCATGCTCGCCCCGCAACATCTGCCGCTTATTGTCACGTTGACCGACCGCAACCTCCGCGCCGCGGCACAACTGCTGCCCTCGAATCGCGCCGAGCTGGCGCGCACGCTCGTGGCACGCGACCTCCAGCTCGGGCGCGTGGAGCTGATGCGCGAGCTGCGCTCGCGCGGCGCGCTGGTCGTCGAAGCGACGCCGGAAGACGCCGGTATCGAATCGATCAACGCCTACATCGACGTCAAGAGGAGGCAGTTGCTCTGATGAACATCGAACGCTTCATCGCCGAACGTACACCCGTGTGGCAGGAGCTCGACGCGTTGCTCGGCCGCGCCGAAGCCAGCGAGCTGACGCGCCCGGAACTGCACGAGCTCGTGGCCCTCTACCGCCGCACCTGCTCGGACCTCAACCGGGCCCGTTCGTACACCGCGAATCCGGAGGTGCTCGGTTACCTGAATCAGCTCACCGGCCGCGCCTATCGCTTCATCTACCAGGCCGCCCACGAGACACCGGTCCTGGCGGCGTTCGCGAAGCTGGTCACGCGCGAGATTCCTGCCGCGTTCCGCCGCGAGCGTCTGTCCATCGCCGCCGCGGCGGCGGCGATGATTCTGGGCACACTCTTCGGCGCGCTGGCCGTGACGATCGATCCGGCCAACGGACAGCGGCTGGTCCCTTCGATGTTCTACACCGAGAGTCCTCGGGAGCGCGTGGCGAAGATCGAGACCGGCAAGGAACGGATCGACAATCTCGACAAGGCTCTCGTATTCGGGGCGTCGCTGTACACCCACAACATCCAGGTAGCCTTTCTGGCCTTCTCGCTGGGCGCGCTGACGATCGCCGGCGGATGGATCCTGCTCTTCTACAACGGCGTGATTCTCGGGGCGATCGCGGCTTTGTACATCATCGATGGTGTACCTCTTTTCTTCTTCGCCTGGGTCGGCCCGCACGGCGCTCTGGAACTGCCGGCCATCGTCTTCGCCGGCGCGGCGGGACTGGTGGCCGGGCGCGCGCTGCTAATGCCGGGCAATCTGTCACGCGCGGCCTCGATGCGGCGCGTGCTGCCGTCGGTGTGGCGCATCATCATCGGCACGGCGCTTACGCTCGTCCTGGCCGGTCTGATCGAGGGATCATTCTCCCAATTCTCGATGCGGACGTTCCCGTACGAAGCAAAGATCACCGTGGCGGCGCTGCTCTTCGCGGCGTTGATGACCTATCTCTTCCTCCGGCGCGTCGAAACGGAATGACATGGACGAGCTGACCATCGACACTCCGGAGCACGTGCCCATCGGCCTCGAACCGGCCGGTGCGGGGAGCCGCTTTCTGGCGGTGCTGCTCGATGCCGTGATCACGATGGGCATCGCCTCGGGGATCGGAGCGGTGGCGGCCTTGCTGCTGCCGTCAGGAGTAGCGACCGCGCTCTTCATCACCCTCTCGTTCGTGCTGACCTGGGGTTGGCATGTCTGGTTCGAGACGCGAGGGCACGGCCGGACGCCGGGCAAGCGCGCGCTGTCGCTGCGCGTGGTCGACGCGCGGGGCCTGCCGGTGTCGCTCTATCAGTCGCTGGCTCGCAATATCGTTCGCGTGATCGATTTCGCGCCGGCGTTCTATGGCGTTGGCGCCGCGGTGTCGCTGCTCGATCCGGCACGGCGGCGGCTCGGCGACATCGTGGCCAACACGCTGGTCATCCGCGAAGCCCAGCCGCTCGCATACAGCGGACAACTCTCCGCGGAGCGGCGGCACAACAGTCTCCGCACGCCGCGCGTCCTCCGCCTCATCCGTCATCGCATCCCCATGGAGGAGCGCGAGTTCCTCTTGCGCCTCTGCCTGCGCGCCGACAAGCTCGCACAGACGCCGCGCTACGATCTCATGGAGGATGTGGCACGTTTCTATCGCCGCAAGCTGGCTATCGAAGAGGAACAGATCAGCGGCGAGAACCTCGTTCGCGATCTGACGGCGGTGCTGTTCACGCGGGAGTCTGCCTCCCCTTCCAGGGATCGTCGCCATCAGGTACGATGACGGTCTCAACAGAAAAACAGGATCACGATGATTTGTCGCAACCATGTTGACGTGTCGGAAGGCGTGCGCCGCTGCGCCCGCTGCGGGGCTACGTTCTGCCGCGACTGTCTGGTCGAGATCTCCGGGCGGCCGTACTGCGCCACGTGCAAGACCGAGCAACTGCTCGACGTGCGCTCGGGCGTACCAACGGGCGGCGTCCTTGACCTCGCACCGATCGGCCGCCGGATCGGGGCGTACTTACTCGACGCCCTCATCCTCTGGTTCGTCAACACAGCCATCGGGTTTGTGATCGGATTGGGGATCGGATTGGCGGCCCGGCCTGGGTCTGGCGCTTCGCCTTACGCGGGATGCGTCAGTGGCCTCGTGGGCCTCATGATCACCATCGCGTACGACGCCATCCTGGTCGCATCGACAGGTCAGACGCTGGGGAAGAGGGCCGTCAAGATCAAGGTCGTCTCCGAGACCGGCGCCGACGTGACTAACGGCCAGGCCTGGGGACGCGCATTCGCCAAGATGATCCCCTTCGCCCTGATCGTCGCCTTGTTCGACAGCGAGCGAAAGGGCATCCACGACATGCTCGCACATACGCGCGTAATCAACTGGACCTGAGTCACTGCGATAAACTGCCATCATGATCTGTCGGAACGCCTGAGCGGACTGCGATGCTAGTCGTTCCACGCGATTACCAGGGTCCGGAGTGCCCACGCTGTCACGCGCACCTCACATCCGACTGGATTCAGAGCGGCACGATCACCTGCCCCGATTGCAGTAAGCCGTTCGAAGCGACGGCGTTCCGGCCGCAGCAGCGAAGCCTGCAGGTCGTCAGCGTCGCCGCCGCGCTCACCCCCGAGGGAGCGAACGCGTGCGCGAATCACTCGCGGAATGCCGCCGTCACGAACTGCAGCCGGTGCGGTCTCTTTATCTGTGCCCTCTGCAACATGGACGTCGGCACAGGACCGTACTGCCCCTCGTGCTTCGACCGGTTGCGCTCTGAAGATGCCCTACAACCGGCGGCGACACGCTATCGCGATTACGCGGCGATGGCCCGCATCGCCGTGATCGCGGGGCTTTTCTTCTCCTTCATGCTCCTCGGTCTCCCCTTCGGCTCGGCATCGCTCTACTACGCGCGTAAAGGATTCAAACAGTTGCGCGCCGATGGGCGATCGATCGCCGGCCTGGTCATCGTCGTCATCTTCGCAATCCTCGAGATCCTGGGCGGCCTCGCTCTGATCATCATCATGATCGCAGCGTTCCTCGGAGTGAAGAAATGACTCCGGCCCCTCGCAAACGCATCGGGCGGAATGTCAGCGGCATGACGCGCGCATTGATCTACGAGACAGCGGATGCCATTGAGGTGGAGTCGCGCGAGGGCTACGAGGTCAGCCGCAAGCGCGTGCTGTACGAAGAGGTGCTGCTCGTCACGATCCACCGCGCGCTCGGATTAGCGTACGTCACCAGCCTCGGGGTCATGGCGTTGCTCTTCGGCGGGATTGCACTGACCATTCTGATCGCCTCCCGTGAACCCGTAGTCGCCGCCTGGTTCGGCGTCGTGGCGCTCCCTTTCCTCGTGGCATGCGTACTCAGGCTCCTTCTGAAGGTCGATTACGTGACGGTCTTCGGCCGCCGTTCAAAAGCCGTGATGCGCTTTCCTTTCCGCAAGCGCCGCGCCCGCGAAACCTACGGCCGTATCTGCTCCCGCACGATGGAAGTGCAACGGGCGATGGTGGAACGGGAACCGGAAACGCCGGCGCCAGTGCATGAACAGGCTGAGACACCACCGCCGGTGGGTGAACCGCCGGAGATGCCGGCGCCATTGGACGAACCACCCGCGCCACCAACAGCTGAATGACGTCAGCCGCCGAGGACGCGGCGCACGACCGCTGCGGCCCGCTCTGGCGCGGTCGAGGACTCGCCGTCCGCCACCGCGCGAACGATGGCGCTGCCGACGACGATGGCATCGCAGCGATCCTTCAATCGCTCGTAGTGAACGTGCTGCGAGATACCGAAGCCGACCGCGAGCGGTTTCGTGACCTTCGCGCGAACTTCGTCGAGACGCGTCAGAAGCGCCGGATCGAGCTCACTACGTGCGCCAGTAACGCCCATGGTCGAAACGTAGTAGATGAAGTCGTCGCTGACACGATTGACGGACGCGATCCGCGCGTCGCTGGAAGTCGGGGCCAGAAGAAAGATCGATCCCAATCCCTTTCTCTTGAATGCCGGCTTCACCTCCCCCGCCGCCTCGGCGGGGAGATCGGTCAGCAGCACGGAGTCGATCCCCGCGGCGTGTGCATCGTCGGCAAACGTCTCGATGCCATGACGCAGTACGGGATTGAGGTACGAGAACGCGATCAGAGGGATCTCGCTTCGCTCGCGCACCGCGCGCGCGATGGTGAAGATGTCGCTGATTCTCGTTCCGTTCTGTAGGGCTCGATGCGCGGCAGCCTGAATGACCGGACCGTCGGCGATCGGATCGGAGAAGGGCACGCCGAGCTCGATGGCATCGGCGCCCGCCTCTTCAAGCGCGCGGATGATGTCGATGGTCGGACCGTCGCCGCAGGTGATGTAGGCGATGAGGCCGCAACGATGCTCGTCCTTCAATCGACGAAAGAGCTTACGGACGCGGTTCATGCTGATGCCTGCTCCAACGCGGCGATCTGCGGCACGTCCTTGTCGCCGCGTCCGCTCAGGTTCACGACAACGATCTTCTCGCGGCCGATCGAGGCGCCGTTTCGAAGCAGCCACCCGAGGGCGTGCGACGACTCGAGGGCGGGGATGATACCTTCGCATTCGCTCAGTTTGTGGAAGGCTTCGAGCGCCAGGTCGTCGCTGCAGTCGTAGTACTCGACACGGCCGATCTGCTGGAGATGGGCGTGCTCGGGTCCGATGGAGGGATAGTCGAGACCGGCCGAGATGGAGTGCGTGGCGGCGATCTGACCGAACTCGTCCTGCAACACCATCGAGCGCGTACCGTGAAGCACGCCGAGCGCACCACCGCTGAAGCGGGCGGCGTGATCGCCGAGGTTGTGGCTGCGGCCACCGGCCTCGACGCCGATGAAACGAATCGAGTCGTGTTTCAGCATTTCGTAAAAGAGGCCGATGGCATTCGAGCCGCCGCCGACGCAGGCGATTGCGACATCCGGGATCGAGCCGGTGCGCTTGTGCAACTGCGTCAGCGCCTCGCGGCCGATGACCGACTGGAAGTCGCGCACGACGAGCGGATACGGATGCGGGCCGAGCACCGAGCCGATGATGTAGTGCGTCGTCCGCACGTTCGTCACCCAATCGCGGATCGCCTCGTTGATGGCGTCTTTCAGGGTCCGGCTGCCGCTCGTGACCGGCACGACTTCCGCGCCGAGGAGGCGCATGCGGAACACGTTCAGCTCCTGCCGGGCCATGTCGACCTCGCCCATGTAGACGACGCAGTCGAGGCCGAGGAGGGCGCAGGCCGTGGCCGTGGCAACGCCGTGCTGGCCGGCGCCGGTTTCGGCGATGATCCGTTTCTTGCCCATCCTTTTCGCGATCAGCGCCTGACCGAGGGCGTTGTTGATCTTGTGCGCGCCGGTGTGGTTGAGGTCCTCGCGTTTCAGAAAGAGGCGCATGCCGCCGCACAGTTCGGCGAACCTCTTTGCTTCGGTGAGTGCAGTCGGGCGGCCGACGAAATCGCGAAGCACATCGTCGAGCTCCGCACGAAAAGCGCGATCGCGCCGCAGGTTGCGATACGCCGTCTCGAACTCGTCGAGCGCCGCCATCAGCGTTTCGGGTACGTACTGGCCGCCGAACTCGCCGAAGTAACCGCGGCGGTCCGGTAGTGTCGAGCGCTTCATGATCTCCTCACGCGCTCGAACAGACGCGCTACTTTGGCTTGGTCTTTTACGCCGGGCGAGACTTCCACACCGCTGGCGACATCGATGGCGTCGGGGCGGACGAGAGTGATCGCGGCCACGACGTTGTCGGGCGTGAGGCCGCCGGAAAGGAAAAACGGTTTCGAGCGGTCATACGTCGCCAGCAACGACCACTCGAAGCGTTTGCCAGTGCCGCCGGCGCGGCGTTCGTCGTAAGTATCGAACAGCAGCCACGCCGCCGTGGGTGTGGCATGCGTGTCGGGAATCATGGCGCCGACGTGGAGGGTCTTGATGGCTGGGATACCGAGCGCGCCGATGTCGTCTTCGCCCTCGGTGCCGTGCAACTGAACGAGGTCGAGGCCGGCGACGTTGTTGATCTCGCGAATGTAGTCGGGCGAGGCGTCCTGGAAGACGCCAACAAACTTCGGTGCATGGCCGCTCTCGCGCAGCCGTGTGGCGATCGCGCCCGCTTTCTCCGGCTCGATATGCCGAGGCGACGAGGGCACGAAAATGAAACCGAGAAAGTCGGCGCCGCACCCGGCGCAGAAGAGCGCGTCGTCCTCGTTCGTGATCCCGCAGATCTTGATCTTGGTCATGTTCCGAACACCAGTTGCCGCACCGCCGCGGCGTGGTCATTCTGCCGCAGCAGCGATTCGCCGACGAGAAAGGCGTCGAAGCCGGCGGCGCGGAGACGTTCGACATCCTGACGGCTCTTGATGCCGCTCTCGGCCACGCGGAGCGCGCCGTTCGGAATCTGCCGCGACAAACGCTCCGAGGCGCCGAGATCGACACGGAAATCGCGCAGGTTGCGATTGTTCACGCCGATGATGCGAGCACCGCCGCCGAGGGCACGAGTCAGCTCTGCCTCGTCATGAACTTCGACGAGCGCGTCACAGGAGAAAGAATCGAGACAGGCGATGAAGTCACGGATCTGCGCGGCATCGAGGACAGACGCCAGCAGCAGGATCGCGCTCGCTCCGGCGGCAACGCCGCGGATGAGCTGCGACTCGTCGACGATGAAGTCTTTCATGAGGACGGGGAGGCCGGCCGCTCGTCCGATCCACTCTCGCGAACCGTGAAAGAACTCCGGCTCGGTGACGATGGAGACGGCCGCTGCGCCGCCTTCTTTGTAGGCTGCCGCGATCGCTTCGACATCGGGGTTCTCGACGATCGATCCTGCCGAAGGCGAGGCGGATTTGATCTCGGCGATGACGTTGATGCGATCCGCCCGCAACGCCGTCGTCAGCGCGAAAGGCGGGCGGCTGCGGGCGGCCATCGCCGCAGCGTCCGGATCGGGCGGAGGCTCCATGGCCAGGCGCGCGCGCGTGGAGGAGACGATGTCGTCGAGGATGGTCATGACGCGCTACTCATTCGTCACCGCCACCAACTCCTGCAACTTCGCCAGCGCCTGTCCACTGGCCATCGATTCGCGGGCCATAGCCACGCCGTCGCGAATCGTCGGAGCGGCCCCGGAGACGTAGAGCGCGGCACCGGCATTGGCGGCCACGATTTCGCTCCGCGCGCTGGTCGCGCCGCCGAGGACTTCGCGCGCGATGCGGGCGTTCTCGCGGGCATCACCGCCGGCGATGCCCGCGGCGGCGTGACGTTCGACGCCGATCTCCTCCGGCTTCAGCTCGTAGCTACGCACCGCGCCGTCGCGCACTTCGCAGACGACCGTGGCGGCGGAGATGGAGATCTCGTCGAGGCCGTCGCGGCTGTGGACGACCATGGCGTGATCGGCGCCGAGAGCCAGCAGGACGCGGGCGACGATGTCGACGAGATGCAGCGAGTAAACGCCGAGAACCTGGCGACGCGCGAACGCCGGATTCGTCAACGGCCCGAGGACGTTGAAGATCGTGCGAACGCCGAGCTCGCGCCGGATCGCCGCCACGGCTCCCATGGCTGGATGGAGCTTGGGAGCGAAGAGAAACGAGATGCCGGTGCGGCTCAGGACCTCGCTAATCCGCGCCGCGTCGAGGTCGATGTTCACGCCCAGCTCGGCGAGCACGTCGGCGCTCCCGCACGACGATGAGACGGCCCGATTGCCGTGCTTGGCGACCGATGCGCCGGCGCCGGCGGCCACGAGCGCGGCGATCGTCGATACATTGAACGTCCCGCGTCCGTCGCCTCCGGTGCCGCAGGTATCGATGATCTGCTCGCGATCGACGGTCAGAGGCGTGACGCGCTCGCGCATGGCGATGGCTGCGCCGGTGATCTCTTCGGCGGTCTCGCCCTTCATCCGCAGCGCGATCAGAAGGGAGCTCTTCTGGACGTCCGTGGCGCGGCCGTCCATCATTTCGCCGAAGACCTCGTGCATCTCATCGCGATCGAGGCTCTGGCGGTCCACCAGTCGTCGAATGGCAACGTCGATCATTGCCGCACCTCCGCCAGGAAGTTGGCGATGAGCTTATCGCCCCCCTCGGTGCCATACGACTCCGGATGGAACTGGATACCGAAGATCGGCCTGTCGCGGTGAGCGATGGCCATGACCACGCCGTCGTCGGTCTCGGCGTCGATGCGCAGCTCGCCGGGGAGCGAATCGCGATCGACGACGAGGGAGTGATAGCGAGCGGTCTGCATCGGCGTCGGGCAACCGCTGAAGAGGCCGCGCCGTTCGTGCCGCACTTCGCTGAGCTTGCCGTGGACCGGCACGCGGCCGCGGACGATGCGCCCGCCGAAGGCCTCGCCGATGGCCTGATGCCCGAGGCAGATGCCGAGGAGCGGGATGGACTCGTTCATCCGGATCAGCTCGATGATCCGGCCCGCGCGCGACGGCAGACCGGGGCCGGGCGAGATCACGATCGCTTCCGGCTCCTGGTCGAGAAGGGCATCGACGTCGAAGGCGTCGTTGCGTACCACCTGCAGCTCGAACGCGGAGAGCCGTTCGATCTGCTGGACCAGGTTGTACGTGAACGAATCGTAGTTGTCGACAACGGTGATCATGGAAAGCTCCTGAGCGTCGGCGGATGGACAGACGGGATCAGGCGCTACACCATCGAGACGAGGTTGTCAGAAGGAAGGCGCTACAGCCAAAGAGACGAGTCGACCGGACAGACCGTCGACTCGTTTACCTCGTGCAGGGGGGCGTTCATGGCGGGCGGAGGATAGCATAACTGCGGCTGCGCCGCGTTGTCGGTTGTCAGTTGTCGACCAAGTCAGCGCCACGCTGAAGGATCCACCTGCTCGAATTCAGCGTCGAGAAGGGCGTCGATTCCCTCGACCATCTTGGGTTCGGCGAGTCCGAAAACCCTGCGCCATCCGGATTGCCGAGACACCGGCCGGCACGAAGCGATGCGTGTCGTGAGCGCCTCATTGATGAACTCCAGGAGTGTTTCGCCTCTCGACGTTGCAGCGGCTTCGGTCCTCCGGAACATCTCATCCGAAATCTCGATCGTCTTCATGGACCCATATTGCCCCAGTTTTGGACCTTTCGGCTGAACAGCGAAGAGGTGAGTTAACCGGATGTGCGGCCGCGGAGGCGGCCGCCACAAAAGTTGAGATCATCCGAGGGGATTCCGACGGATCCCGATGGCGGGTTTGTCGCGACCGCCTCCGCGGCCGCACACCCTTTGATCACGAATCTACCCCGCGCCGAGCGCGGGGCTGGATTGTCCGACGCGTCTGCGCGCGCCTTCCGTGCCCAAAGCAACGTCGATGTTGGCCCGACCACCGACAACCGACAACCACCAACCAGCAACCCGTCAACGCCGCAGGTGCACACAACGCGCGAAGCGCAGTCACTCCCGGAACGGCAACACCTCCGCCGGCTCCTCATCCTGCATCGTCAGCCGCAGCCTCGACGATTCGAGCGGGACGGTGTCGACCTGCGAGAGGCCCTCCAGCTCTTTGCCGCTGCCGGCCATGCGCTGCAGCTCCTGACCTTTCGGCCAGAGACGGGTGTCGATGGAGCGTATCGCTTTGTTGTACTGATCGACTGTCTTCGCCAGGGCGGAGCCGATCTCGGCGATGAGGTCCATCACCTTCACGAAGCGGTTGAAGAGCTCGACGCCGGCGTCGTGCATCTTCTTGGCGTTCTCCTCGGTTCGCTCAGCTTTCCACCCCGCGGCCACGGCGCGCAAGAGCGGCAGGAGCACCGTCGGCGATGCCAGATAGATCTTCTTCTCGACCGCGTATTCGAAGAGCATCGGATCGGTGACGAGCGCCGCGGAGAGGAAGTGCTCGCCGGGCAAAAACATGACCGTGAAGTCGAGGCTCTCGCCGACGCTGGCCTGGTACTCCTTGCGGCTGAGCGATTCAATGTGCCGCCGCAGCGTGCGGGCGTGCGCAACGAGCGCCTCGCGCTTGCGCGACTCGTCGCTCTCGTTGGCGGCGATGCTGTAGTCGGTCAGCGGTACTTTGGCGTCGATGGCGATCACTCGCTTGTTGGGTAGATGGACGACGACGTCGGGGCGAAGCCGACGTCCTTCATCATTAAAGAACGTCTCCTGCGCATCGAAATCGCACAGCTCGCTCATACCGGCCAGCTCGATGCAGCGCCGCAGTGAGTTCTCTCCCCACGAACCGCGAATGGCCGGCGAGTCGAGAGCGTTGGCAAGCCTCGTGGCTTCGCGCTGTGAAAGCTCCTGCGCCGCCAGCAGTGAACGGATCTGCTCCTGCAAACCGCCGTAGGCCTCATTGCGCGAATGCTCGCTCTTCGTCAGATCGCCGGCGTAGCGGTCGAGCATGTCGCGTAGCGGCTGGAGCATCGTTTCGATCTCGGCCTTCTTCGTGTCGAGCGAGGAGACCATCTCCCCTCTCGACCCATCGAGGTGTGCTTTGTTCAACTCCAGGAACGTCGCGCTGATCGAAGCCAGGGTCTTCTGCGCCGTGGCGGCGAAGGCCTCTTCCATCTGCTTGCGGGCATCGCCGAGGAAGCTGGCCTGGGTCTCGGCGACCGCGCGGGCCTGCGATTCGACGGAAGCGAGTCGCCGGGCTTCGATCGCTACCGCCTCGCTGCGCTCGCGCTCCGCGCGCGCCAGGTCGCGCTCGGCAAGGGCGCGCTGGATCGCGCCGGTCTTTCTCGCGCTCGCGGCCACCCACCCTACGATCGCACCGGCTACGAGAGCGATCACGCTGAGAAGAATCGTGATGACAGACATCAAAAGATGATGGGGTCTATCCCCGCCTCGGTCAAGTGTGCCCCGGCAGCGCCTCTCAGCACCTCGATCACGCGGTCGATCTCACTCTCCACATTGTAGAAATGCGGTGAGAAGCGGAGCATCCCCTCCCGAGGGGCGCAGACGATGCCGTTTTCCTCCAGCAGACGGTGCCATTTGAGCAGCGACGGCTCGGGCGACGGCGGAAGCACGCCGATGATCCCGGAACGGATGGGGCGAGGCGAAGCCACCCGCCAGCCGATGCCTTCGAGCCGGTCCGCCAGGAGCGCGGCAAGGCGCGTGGTCTCCTCGCTGATATCGGCGATCCCGATCTCCAGTAGAAGATCGATCGCGGCGCGCAGGCCGTAGATGCCACTGGTATTCAATGAGCCTGCCTCGAAGCGGCGCGCGTCGGGCATCAGATCGATGGGACAGTCGATGAACTTCCCCTTGCGCTCGATGTTGGTCCAGCCGTACTCGAGCACTTCCAGTTTGTCTCGATGTTCGGCCGCGACGAAGAAGATAGCCGCCCCCTCGGAACCGCACATCCACTTGTGGCCGTCGGCGGCGAGGAAGGCGATCTTCGAGCGCCGCACGTCGATCGGAAGGACGCCGACTGCCTGGATGGCATCGACGCAGAAGAGAACGTTGCGCCGCGCGCACAGGTCCCCGATGGCATCGAGGTCGGCAGCGAACCCGTTGTGGAAAGCCACTGCCGAGACGGTGACGATGCGCGTCCGGGCATCGATACATTGGTCGACATCGTCGACGGTGAACGCGCCGTCGTGGCTCCGCACCACGTGCACGTCCACGCCGCGCCTGTCAAGTTTTCTCCAGGGAGTGGAGTTGGATGGGAACTCCAGGTCGGTGGTGACGACGTTGTCTCCGCGTTCCCAGCGGAACCCTTCCGCGACGAACGAAAGCCCCTCCGAGGTGTTCTTGAGGATGGCGATCTCGCCTGGCTCCGCTCCTATGAGCTTCGCCACGGACGCGCGCAGGTGGACGTACTCCGCGTACCAGTCCTTCCAGTGCAATGCCCCGAAGTCACGCTGATCGCGAATGAACCTCTCCATCGCCTCGGAGGCACGCGTCGAGAGCGGCCCGAGCGCGGCGTGGTTGAAGTAGACGAGGTTCTTCGTGACGGGGAAGAGGTCGCGGAGGGATGACTTGTCCATCGCGGATCAGGTTAGCAGAGGGGACCGTTCATCGTCCCCCGCATCTACTAGTCTGCATTTCTCAAAACCTGATTGAACCTCCGTGCCTGACCCCGCAAGTCAGGGATCAATGTGGCACAGACACTTTTGTCTGTGCTCCGGCCGAAGCCGCAGGCCTTGGGCTTGCAATCTTGAGTCGTGGCGAGATCCGGCACAGACAAGAGTGTCTGTGCCACATCGATCCTGCTCGTCGGCACCTCTCCGACCTAATCGCACGACAAGGCTGCAGGCAATTCCACTCGTCGCGAGAAATGCGGACTAGACTTCCCCACGATGTCGCACTTCACCTTTCTCTCCGCTGGCGAGTCGCACGGGCCGCAACTGACGGTCATCGTGACCGGCATGCCTGCGGGCGTGCGGCTGGACCGGGAGCGGATCAACCGTGACATGTCCCGGCGCCAGCACGGTTACGGGCGCGGCGGCCGGATGAAGATCGAGCACGATGAGATCGAGATCGCCGGCGGCGTGCGCGGCGGCGAGACCCTCGGCTCCCCGATCGCCATCGTCGTCCGGAACGACGACTTCCGGAACTGGGAAGCAGCCATGGGCGTGTGGGATGTCGATCCCGAGGAGGCGCATAAACGGCGGGTACACGCGCCGCGGCCGGGACACGTCGACCTGATCGGCGGGATGAAGTACAACCGCCACGATCTGCGCGACATCCTCGAGCGGGCCTCGGCGCGTGAGACCGCCTCGCGCGTCGCCGCCGGAGCAATCGCGAAGGAGCTGCTGCGCAACTTCGGCATCGAGCTCCGCTCCGGCGTCGTCTCCGTTGGCGCGGCCGGCGATCCTGACTACGCCCCCTCGTGGGAGGAGCTCACCGCTGTCGATGACGACTCTCCGCTGCGCGCTGTCAACGCCGAGGCTGAGCAAGCGATGGTGGCCGAAGTCGACAAAGCCCGCGAAGCGGGCGAGACGCTCGGCGGCACCATCGTCGTGGCTGCCCACAACGTCCCGATCGGCCTCGGGTCGTACGTGCAGTGGAGCGAGAAGCTGGACGGACGGATCGCCCAGGCCATCCTCTCCATCCACGCCGTCAAAGCCGTGGCCATCGGCGACGGAGTGGCCGCCGCGCGCCGTGCCGGCTCGGAGGTCCACGATCCCATCTACTTCGACGGGCAACGCGGCTATCACCGCACCTCCAACCGCGCAGGCGGCCTCGAAGGCGGCGTGACCAACGGCCAGGATGTCGTGGTCCGCGCCTACATGAAGCCGATCTCCACGCTCCGCCGCGGCCTCCCCTCGGTCGATATCGAGACGCGCGAGCCTCATCGCTCGCAGTGGGAACGCAGCGACGTCACCGCCGTCCCCGCCTGCGGCGTCGTCTGCGAAGCGATGCTGGCGATTACGCTGGCGGATGCGATGAGGGAGAAGTTCGGAGGAGATTCGCTGGGGGAGATGAGGGCGAACTTTGAGGGGTACGTGGCGCGGGTGCGATCGTATTAGCAGTAAGTTTATGCTGAGGAGCGCAGCGACGAAGCATCTCCGGTGAAGCCGCGCGGTCGGTGGCTTTGTGCGCTAAAGCCGCGCGGTTCCACCGGAGATGCTTCGTCGCTCCGCTCCTTAGCATAGACTTTTGAGAGCGGTAGCCGAAGCATCTCCGGTGAAGTCGCGCGGTCTGCGGCTTTCTGCGCTAAAGCCGCGCGGTCCCACCAGAGATGCTTCGTCGCTCCGCTCCTCAGCATAGACTTAAGGCATGTATCCAACGCTCGTCAAATTCGGTTCGTTCGAGATCACCACCTTCGGCCTGATGATGTTCCTGGCGTTCATCGTCGGGGGATGGGTGATGACGCGGCAGTTCCGGCGCTACGGTCTCAGCGATGATGCCGCGTCGTCCATGGTCATGGCCGCCGCGCTCGGCGGGATCGCCGGCGCCAAGATCTATTACGCCATCCTCTTCCACGACTGGCACCTGCTGCTCGACCGCGCGGGGCTGGTCTGGTACGGCGGCCTGCTCGGCGGCCTTCTCGGATGCACCGGCTACATCCTGTTCAAGAAACTCGATTACTTCACCGTCTGCGACGCGGCCGCACCCGCTCTGGCGATCGGCTACGCGCTGGGACGCATCGGCTGCTTCCTCGTCGGCGATGACTACGGCCGTCCGACGAATTCATGGGTCGGCATCGCCTTTCCCAAAGGCTCCCCGCCGACGACCGCCGAGGCGCTGCGACAGTTCGGCGTAACCGTCGATGCCGCCATCCCGCCCGATCAGGTACTGCGCGTCCATCCGACACAGCTCTACGAATCGGCCGCGGCGTTCGTGATGTTCGCCATCCTCATGTCCGCCTCACGCAAGCCCCATCGCGCGGGACGGATATTCGGCCTCTTCCTGGTGCTGATGGGAATCGAGCGCTTCCTGGTCGAGATCGTCCGCGCAAAGGACGACCGGTTTCTGGGGCCGTTCACGATCGCGCAGTTGATTAGTGTGGTGATTTTTGTGGTGGGTTTTTTTCTGGTCTCGCGTCGCTCCAGGGGTCTGCGCTCGGAGTCATAAGAGTCTTGGGGGTCTCAAAGTCTATGCTGAGGAGCGAAGCGACGAAGCATCTCTGGTGAAGCCGCGCGTTCTGAGACTTTCTCCGCTAAAGCCGCGCGATTCCACCGGAGATGCTTCGTCGCTGCGCTCCTCAGCATAGACTTAAGGAGGCAGACCGTTCTAACGCAGACACCAGAGCGGATCCAGACGCTCCGTAAGGTCCAGCCAATTCGGGTTGCTACGCTGAATCAACTCGACCTTCCTCGATCGCCTCCATCCCTTCAACTGACGCTCACGAGCAACCGCCGAGGCAACATCATCGGTGACTTCAAAGTAGACGAGCCTGTTGAAGTTGTACCTGGCTGTGAAGCCGTTCTCAAACGTCTTGTCCCTGTGCTGCTGAACGCGTCTTGCGAGGTCAGTCGTCTGCCCCACATACAGCGTGCGCGACTTATTGCTCATGATGTAGACGTAGGCCATTTCTTGGCGCAAAAAGCCTCAGACCGCGCGATTCCACCGGAGATGCTTCGTCGCTGCGCTCCTCAGCATAGACTTTAAGTCAGGATAGACTCTAAGCCAGCCTTCTGATCGCTGATGAACCTAAACACATCCACCTTACCCGCCGAGTCCAGGTGTTGGGAGACTTCGAAGAGCTGGACGGACAATTGCGTGTTCAGGCCCTCGTCCAGCACGGCTTTGCGGCGCTCGAAGGGGAGCTCGGAGATGTTGGCGATGAGCATGTTCTCGTCGAAGCGGCCGTATTGATCGAAGAAGACGCCGCTCCAGAGGTCGTCGCTCTCGGCGTTCTGCATCGCCGTCATGACGATGTCGCGGGCTGACTCCTCGCCGACGGCGTTCAGCAGGGCATCGTAGAGACGGCCGAACATGTCGTTGTAGGTCGAGATCACCTTCAGCAGCTCTGGCGAGTCTTCGACGTCGAGGAAGACCGGCCGGAACGACTTCTCCTCGGGCACGACTTCGATGAGGCGCGCCGAGAGGAGCTGGAAGAGGATGCGCGTCACTTCGAACTCCGTCATCTCCGAGCCGCCGATGAGCGCGCGGATGGACAGCTTCCCGTCCAGCCTGTTGTACAGCGCCACCTCGTGCTCGCTCATCTCCAGCGACCCGAAGTCCGGCACAGCTCCCGGCACCCGGAGGAAGACCATATCCAGGCCGGTGATCTTCTCCCGGATCATGGCCGTCTCGTCCAGGCGGCGGATCCCTTCCATGATCACGGTCGAGGTGTTGATCGAGAGCACGATGCGCTCGTTCGCCAGCTCGTCGGGTGCGTCGCCGAAAACGAAGCTCCCTGCCTTCCAGCCGAAGAGCGAGTAGATGATCTCCAGGGCCTGGTTCTTCACGCCCCACCACAGATCCTTCGGCGAGATCGCCCCCATCTGCACCAGGAGCTTGCCGTGGCGCGTGGTCGCGGTCACCCGGCGCTTCGATTCCTCGTACTGGGCCTTGGTGATCTTGCCGTTGCGCAGAAGGAACATCCCCAGGGAATGCTCGGGGGAATTCGAAGAGGCGAAGACGATCTCCCCATCCTTCCAGTGGATCGAGCGGTCTTTCTCGTCGTGCTGCAGCAACAGCTTCCCCGTGCCACGGATCATGGAGATGAAGCTCAGGACGTCCGGCAACTGAATGCGCGCGAGATCGCCTTCGAGAATATGGTGGTTTTCCGACATCAGGACCGAGGACAAGTTTGACGAACAAACCGCGCCCGGGCAAGGCTTATTCGATCGATGGGATCGCCAGCCTCTCTGGCCGCGAGGGTGAACGACTTTCGATCGACGTTGAACGACTTTTGTTCGACGGTGAACGACCCCTCGTTCGACGGTGAACGACTCTCGTTCGACGTTGAACAACTATCGTTCGACGGTGAACAACTATCGTTCGACGGTGAACGACTATTGTTCGACGGTGAACGACTTTCGTTCAACGGTGAACGATTATCGTTCGA
>Ga0307470_10000188_pt1 | contig 41747 bp, 23 predicted proteins | sample atmos_gasesAM3C__FD_204565 | JGI IMG/M metagenome (GOLD analysis project Ga0307470, IMG submission 204565) | Hardwood forest soil microbial communities from Morgan-Monroe State Forest, Indiana, United States - atmos_gasesAM3C_05 | ecosystem: Environmental > Terrestrial > Soil > Temperate forest... | reverse complement strand
CGACGGAACGGCCGGCACGCGCAGCTTCGGCCATGGCGCCGGCGATGACCCCCTCGTCCAAGGGAGCGGGCAATGCCGCAACCGCGGATTCCGACGGCACGGGCGCCTGCAAGCCTGCAGCGGCATCCCGCGTCGGCGGTACGTCATCCAGCAGCGAAACGACGGCATTCATTGGACACTTCCGGCGAGTTGGAATATGGGGAAATACATCAGCACGACGATGACGCCGATCAGAAGTCCGATCACGGTCATGAACAGGGGCTCGATCAGGCGCGTGACGATGGCCACCCAGCGGCCGATTTCATCGTCGTAGAACGCCGCGATGCGCTCGGTCATTTCGCCCATGTTGCCGCTGCGCTCGCCGACACGCAGCATGCGAGCCGCCACCGGGGTGGTTAAATCCGCCTTCTCCATCGCATTCGCGATCGATTGGCCTTCGCGGACCGATTGCGTCGCTCTGCCGAACGCGGGACGCAGCGCCTCGCTCAGCAACCCCGACGACATGTTCATGGCGGTCACCGCCGGCATGCCGCTGCGAAGGAGCATGCCGACCGTGCGATACAGCCGCGCCAGCTGGTACAAGCGCACTTGGCGTCCGATCGCAGGCAGCTTGGCGAACCACGCGCCGATCGCAGCGCGCGTGGTGCGGCGGGTCAGTCCATAGCCGATGACTGCGGCGGCGGCGCCTCCGACCGTGAGCACGGTCATCGTATGCGCCTCGAGCATCTGTCCCCACTGCAGCAGCAGCCGCGAGGCCAGCGGCAAGTCCGAGCCGAGCTCTTCGTAGATCGCGCTGAATCGAGGCACCACGTAGCCCATGAGGAACAACATGACCAGCACGCCGGCCCCCAACAGCACCGCCGGATAAATCGACGCGTTGATGAGTGTCTTGCGCAGGGAGTCGATTTGCTGCTGGTAGGTGATGAATCGCGTAATCGCCTCGCGCAGCGATCCCGTGCGCTCGCTGGCCCGAACGGTCGCGACGTATAGATAAGGAAAAGTGGTTGGATGCTCGGCAAGCGCGGCGCCCAGAGTTTGTCCCTCGTACAAGCGGCCCAGAATCTGCTCGAGCGGACGGCGCACCGTCGGGTTGACCTCCTTCTCGGTCAGCGCTTCGATCGACTCGACCAGGGACAGGCCGGCATCGAGCAGAGCCACCAGTTCCTGGCTGAAAATGACCAAGGGTATTTTCGCCGGCCGGGAGAACAGCCGCGCCTGCCGGACGGGCGTGAGCGAAATGATCCGCAGGCCGAGCAGTCCCACCTGCCGGCGCGCGTCGGACTCGTCGATGGCGTCGACCAGTTGGGCGAGGACGGCCTGCTCCCGATCGAGTGCCTTGACGCGAAATTCCACGATGCCCTACCAATTCCCGATATCGGCGTTCTCGCCGGTTCCGCCGGGCTGGCCGTCCTTGCCGTAGGACATGAGGTCGAAGTCGTTATTGTGAGTGCCGGGCTCCAAATAGACGTATGGATGGCCCCACGGGTCCTTCGGAACGTCCTTCTTCAAGTAGGGCCCGGCCCAGTTCGGCTCGTTGGCGGGCGCCACATTGAGCGCCGCCAAGCCCTCTTCGTTCGTGGGCAGGCGATTCATGTCGAGCCGGAATTGTTCGATCGCCTTGTCGAGCGCGTCGACTTGCGCCTTGGCGGCTTTGACCTGCGATTTGCCGACCTGGGAGAAATAACGGGGCGCCACGAATCCGGCCAACAGACCGATGATGACCATCACCACCAGCAGCTCGAGCAGCGTGAAACCCGCCGTCCGAGGCGCCCGGGGGCACGCAGCGATCCTCGGCCAAAGCCCCTTGGCGTCAGCACCGTCCGGACCCTGTAATAATAGCTGGTTGATCAACTCGGCTCCCATTCGCAGGTCCACTGTACGCAGTCACCCCGGCCGGCGAAGGTAGGAAAACACAGTACGAAAATGCCGTAGGGGCGGTGCCGCCGCGGCACTTTTCCAGTTCGCGAGAGAGTCGTCGGATTTGAGTCCATTATGTCCAAGCGGCAGTCTGGCGAATGCCGCACGACTCGGTATATTACCGTCAATGCCAGGCCTGGAAGACGCCGAGCGGCCGGCTCTCGAGGCCGGCGGGGCCGGCGATCGACGGGGAGGACGGCTTCTGGCGAGGGCACATGTACCCGCAATTTTTTGGTTTCGACAAGCTTCCCTTCCGTCTGCGCCCGGATCCAGATTTTCTGTATTCGGGCCAAGAATACCTGCGGGCGCGCACCAAAGTCCTCGACGAGCTCCGCGGCAAATCGCGGATCGTCCTGCTGAGCGGACCGGCGGGCGTCGGCAAGACTCTGTTGCTGGAAGAGGTGCTTCGCGAGGTGGACGGCCAGTTCGGCCTTTGCCGAGTCAATCAACCGCATATATCCGCCACTGAATTGCTGCAGGCGCTCTTGCTTCAGCTAGGGGCCGCGTCGGCCGGCGGGGACGCCGACCGCGTCCGGCCATTCGCGGAGCTCGCCGCAGCGCTCGGCACGGCCGCCCGTGAGGCTGCGCCGCTGCTGATCATCGATGATGCTCAGTGGCTGGCCGGCGCAACGTTGCGTGCGTTCGGCGAGATTCTCGCGCGCGCACCGCGGCTCAAGATTCTGCTCGCCTTTCGCCACGGGCTCGAGCTGCGCGCCGAGAACTTCGCCGCGCGCGCCGGCCTTGCGGAGAAGCCGCGCCAGATCGAGCTGCATCCGTTCTCCGCCGAGGCGACCAAGTCCTACATCGAACGTCGGCTCGCCGTTGCCGGCGGCGCCGGCAAGGAGCTGTTCGAGACGGAGGCGTACGCGATGATTTATCAACATACCGGCGGAGCGGCACGCCTGATCAATGTATTGTGCGACGCGGCGCTGCATGCAGCCTGCATGCGGGCGTCCGGACATGTTGGCCCGGCTGAAATATCGCTCGCCACCCAGGATTCACGCTGGCCCGAGGCCGTGGCTCGCGATAAGGCAATTTCGGGCACAGCGCCCGAGAGCGAAGCGCCGCCCACCGCCCCCGCCGCGCACGCGCGGCTGCTCGTGAGCCGCGGCGCCGTTGAGATCGCCGCTTGGCCGCTCACACCCGGCCGGCTGTCGATCGGCCGCGCAGCCGACAATGAGGTGCAGCTCGAAGCGCGCTACATCAGCCGCCATCACTGTAGAGTCGAAACCGTCGGCGACGTGTCCACGATCGAGGATTTGGGGAGCGTGAACGGCATATCCGTCAACGGCAAGCTGGTAAAGCACCACATCTTGCAGCACGAGGACCGAATCGCGCTCGGCGAGCACGCCCTCACGTACCTGGTGAATTGAGGCGCGAAATCAGCTCGCGGACAGACCCATCAGCCGCTGATACACCCGCATGACGCTCGGGACATAGGCGAGCGTCTCGGCGTACGGGGGTATGTGCCGGCCATAGCGCTCGACGGCCTCTTCGCCGGCGTTATACGCCGCAAGCGCGAGCTCCAAATTGCTGTCGAACCGGGTCAACAGGTCGCTCAAATAGTGGGTGCCAGCGCGGATGTTCTGCTCGGGATCATATATGTCCTTCACCCCGTAGCGCCGTGCGGTCGCAGGCTGCAATTGCATCAGGCCCACGGCCCCCCGCTTGGAAACGGCGCGCGGATTGAAGCCGGATTCGACCACGATGACCGCCCGCACCAGAGCGGCTTGAATGGTATTGGCTTTCGCCGCGCCCGCAATCGCTTGATCGTATTTCGCGGAACGGGCCAGCCAATCGACGCCCTTGCCGGGTGCGACGGCCGCGGCCGAATCCGGTGAGGCCGCGATCAGTAATTTGAAGCGTGAGTCGGAGGGCACGTTGCTGAAATGCGTGACGCCGTTCGAATCGGTGAATGCAAAAATGTCGGCGCGCGCGTATCCCGGCAAGACCATGACGGCGAGCAAACACAGGTAAGCGAACCGGGACGCCATGCGGTCGACTCTACGCGCAGCGGCTCCTGCATGTAGGTAGGAGAATACGGTAGCTCGCTCCTACAAAGCCTGGTATCCCAACCCTTCCGGCCCGGCGCCGCCTTTCCGGCGGTCAGAGTACATCGCCGCACCGGGTGTGCATGGTTTTCCGGATTGAATTCGGCGCCTGCTTTCGTAACATGACGGAGGAACTAGTCCGCTCGCGGGGAATCAATCAACACAGTCTTCCCGCGAAACCCTGTGGCGATTTCGGAAACATCACTCTCAAGAAACCGAGAAATTCGTGCCATCCATACTGAAACTGCATGACAGTGCGACCGACGTCGAACCTCCTCGGCCCGCGAACGGCTGGCACGGCCATTTTCCGGTGACCTATGCCGCGTTGCTGCCGCTCCTGACCCGCGCCGCCGCCGGGCAAATGGGGTTTTCCCGCGACGAACGCTTGTTATGCGTGGCGTGCGAGTTTTGGGCGGCGGTCAATGCCGGGGAACTCGACGCGCACCTCGAATTCAACGTCAGCGACCGGCTGCGCGATGCGCGCTTTGCATTTTCAGAGATCGGGGCCGAGCATGTCGTCAATACCCTGCATCAAACCGCGCTCGCCGCTGCCGGAATGCGGTCGAGCGGCGAACGCCGCCGGCGCGTCGCGGACATCCAAGAGCGGCTGCTGAGGGTCGCAGACCCCGTCGATGCGTTGATCGCGCGATTCGCGTGGCGGTACCTGAGCGAAAAACAGCGCAAGGCCGAGCCGGCCGCTGCCGTGTCCGAGAGGCAGTGCAGCTGCGGCTGACGGACGGCCGCAGCGTGCATCGAAGCAAACGATGCCGCATTTTTCTTCTCTCGACTGAACATATTCCCTCCATCGAGTGAACATATTCGGGCGCGCCGGCTCCGCCGGTTGAGCCGTATACGTATTTTCCCTACCTGACGCTACGCAGCCTCACCCCCTCGAGGGGGGGTTCCACCGGATCGTAACCGCTTTCGTCTGCCGCGAGTATTCACCCCCACGGAAAGTCGGAGCACCGTACGGTGCCGCCGAACAACAACCGGGATGGACGGACAACGAATGCGGTTTCGCGGACTCTTCACCGGCGGCGGATATTTCATCGGCGCCATCACCCTGGCGATCGTCGCGATCGCCGGTGTTGCGGCGCGCGGAGCCGGCATCGAGGGCACGGACGAGCACGCACACCACGCGGACGAGAACGCGCACCATCATGGGGCGGCGGTTTCCAACATCAACCGCACCACCGCGAGTTACAGCATCCCGTACGTGCGCTTGGTACGCCAGGACGGTACAGCCGTAAACCTCGGCGCGGAACTCGACGACGGCCGCCCGGTAGTCCTGTCGTTCATTTACACGAGCTGCACGTCGGTCTGCCCGCTCATCAGCCACACCCTGTCGCAATTGCAAAGCAAGCTCGGCGATAACCCGAGCCGGGTCCACTTGGTTTCCATCTCGATCGATCCCGAGCAGGACGACCCGGCGCGGCTGCGCGAATACGCCAAGACTTTCAACGCCGGCCCCGATTGGCAGCACTACACCGGAACGCTCGCCGCGAGTCAGACCGTGCAGCGGGCCTTCGACGTCTATCGCGGCAACAAGATGGACCATCTGCCGGCAACGCTGATCCGCCAGTCTCCCGGCGCGCCGTGGACTCGCATCGAAGGGTTCGCGACCGCCGATCAGCTGCTTGCCGAACTTTCCGGCCTTGCCGCTCTGGGCGCCGCCCGGTGAGACATGAACCCGACAAATCCACTTTCCTGGTTTCGAATTGGCCGATGACGGAGGACCCGACATGAAATGCATACCTCGCCTCTTTTGCTCGCTGCCCGTGTTGGGGCTGCTGCTCCTGGCGGTCGACGCGCAGGCGCAGAGCTTCCGCGTGCAGTGCCCCACGAGCACGCCCTTCCACCCGGACGGCAGCAACATCAAGTGCCAGCAGATCGCGGGCGGCGACGGCTACGCCACCATGGGCGACGGGTCGACGATCTACTTGTTCGGCTTCGGACCGCTCTCGGGCCTGCCGGACATCTACAACGGATTGCCGGGAACGCAGGTGAACAGCGTGTTCAACACGACGTTCGGTCCTTTGACCGGCACGCCGAGCAGCCTGGTCGGGATGCCCGACGGCAATTTCACCTTCAAGGGCGCGATTGGCCTCACCGAAGACTACGGTCTCGACCCCTGGGCTTCCGGAGTGGTGTACCTCAAGGGCGCGACGGTTCGCACGGCGACGGGAATCTACAGCGCGGTCAGCGACGGGACGTCCGGCCCCAATACTCCGACCGGCACAAGCACCTTCTTCGACGGCGGCGTCAGCTGGGGCTACCAGGGCACGCTGCTCGACGGTCACGTCGACGCGCGGCCGATCATGGATGTCGGCGTCATGAACGCCAACCAGCCGGCGCCGTTGATCGCCATCGACGAAGACGATGAATTGTTCCTGACGCTCTCCAACGTCGGCATGATCATGCGTCCCGACCTGTTCGAACAGCACACCGTCCACTTCCATGGCTACCCGAACGCGTCCGCGTTCTACGACGGCGTGCCCGACGCGTCGATCGCCATCAACGTCGGCGGCAGCTTTACCTACTACTATCTGGCGCCCGATGCGGGCACCTACTTCTGGCACTGCCACATTGCACCGCCCGAGCATCTGCAGATGGGCATGGTCGGGCAGCTATACGTGCGGCCGCGGCAGAACAAGGTGCTGCCAGGAGCTTCGCTGTACACGGCGCTGAGTCAGTGGGAGACGACACCGGCGCTGGCCAGCAATCCCAAGACACCCGCGGATTGGGCGACATATGAGCCGGTGCGCAAGCGCTGCGGCGGCAATTCCGACATTCTTTGCACCACGCCGCTGCCGACCACCCAGACCGCGACGCGCGCGGCCACGGGCAATTATGCCTACAACGACGGCGACGGCTCGACCTACTACGACGTCGAGTACCCGATTCAAATCCACGGCTTCGATCCGAACTTCCACTTCGTCGGCATGACCTTCAATCCGGAGTCGTTCAACGACATGAAGGACAAGTACTTCCTGTTGAACGGCCGCAGCTACCCCGACACCGTGGGCGGTCATGTCTGCGTGGCCGGCGATGCGCTGCCCGCGTGCTCGGGTCATGCGGTCAACGACGTGGTGCCGGGTCCGATGGAGACACAATCGACGGACGGCACCAACCACGCCTCGCAGCCGCTGCCCACGGTGATCAACATTCCGGCGAACGGCCACGCGCTGCTGCGCATTTCGGACCTCGACGTCAGCGAATATCAGACTCTCGCGTCGCTCGGCATTCCGATGCGGGTGGTCGGCCTCAACGCGCGATTGCTGCGCGACATGGCGGGCAACAACATGGCGTACCAGACGAACTCGATCACGCTCGCGGGCGGCGAGTCGATCGACGTCATCCTGGATGCGACGGGCCTGCAGCCGCGCCAGAAGTTCTTTCTGTACACCCCGAATCTCGATCACCTATCGAACGACGCCGAGAACTTCGGCGGCCTCATGACCGAGGTCAACATCTGTAGCTCGGTCGACCCACAGACCAAAGCTTGCACGAACATCTAGGAGAGCGGCGATGCGCGCTATGAACACTAAGTCACTGCTCGGGCAGGCCCTGCAAGGTGCAACCGTCGCCCTCGGGTCGATGCTTGCACTCTCCGTCCAGGCAGCCGCGCCCGGCATCACCGGAGCTGCCGGTGCGCCGGTCTTCAACTTGAGTGCCGCGGCCATGCGCGTCACCCAGCCGAACGGCAAGAGCCTGTACTCCTGGGGCTACGGCTGTTCCTCAATCGCGGGCAACAGCTTCGCGCCGGCCGCGATCAAGGGCGCGAACTGCCCCGCGGCGCAACTGCCCGGTCCGACTCTGATCGTCACCGAGGGTGATGCGGTAACCGTCGTCCTGACCAATAACCTGCCGGCGGCGGCGGGAAACACGTCGATGCTGTTCCCGGGTTTCCAAGTTGTCTCCCAGGGCGGTGCCACCGGACTGCTGACCCAGGAGGCACCGAGCCTGGCCTCGTGCGTCGTAGGGGGCTGCAATACCGTGACCTACAAGTTCACGGCCTCGACGCCGGGCACGCATTCCTACTACAGCGGGACCCAGGGCGACCTGCAGGTCGAGATGGGGATGTATGGGGCGCTCATCGTTCTGCCGAAGACGGTGCCGGTCAATTGCAACACCGGTCTCGCCGCGGCGAACTTGACGGCCGAAGCGACCTCTGGGGAAAGCGATTTCCGTCTGGCTCATTCGGCCTACGACCATCCGTCCACCTGTTATGACCGGGAATACCTGTTCCAGTTTTCGGAGATGGACGACAACATCCATACGCAAGCCGAGGCGCAGGTGCTCGCCGATCAAGCCAAGGCTGTCGGCTCGCAATGCGCCAGCCCCACCGGCTGTCTCGTGGTAGCCACTGAACCCTATGCGCCCGACTACTACCTGGTCAACGGCCGCTCGATGCCGGACGACATGGACCCGAACTACGTGGGCATGTATCCCAATCAGCCGTACAACGGCAATCCGCACATGCATCCCGGCGAGCTCACGCTGGTGCGCATCATCGGGCAGGGCCGCTGGCAGCACCCGTTTCACGAGCATGCCAACCACGTCCGCGTGCTGGCCCGCGACGGCAATCTGCTGCTCAGTGCGCCCACCAATCCCGGCGATCCGACCAGCACCTTGCCGGCGGGCCCGCTCATGTTCACCACCACGACAACGCCGGGCATGACCATGGACGGCATTTTCTACTGGACGGGTAGAGGTCTCAATTGGGACGTGTTCGGGCATGACCCGTCGCTGGTCGATTCCATCACCAAAAAGCCTGTCTTCTGCGTCCCGGATGCAAACGGCTACTACACCGTGAAGAGCGACGGGACGACCGCCGCCACCGAGCCGAACTACTACGAGTGGTGCGGCGACCATAACAAGGCACTGGAGAAGCATCCCTTCGGACAGGTTGCCTCGGGCGGCCCGGTGACCTTGCCCGATCCGAACATCGTCACGAACGGCAACTGGTACGGCGGCAGTCCTTATCTGGGCGGCGAAGCCACCGGCCGCGCGGTGGGCGGCACGCCGATTCCACCGGCAGGAACCACCGCCAACTCGCCCACGGGCGAGGCAGGCTTTGCCTACATGTGGCACTCGCATAACGAGCGCGAGATCACGACGTCCAACGTTTTTCCGGGCGGCATGATGATGATGATGCTCGTCGATCCACGTAGTTTCGCGATCGACGAAACGAATTGATATTCAGGAGAATCTAGATGCACCCCTTTACATCCAAGACGAGCCGGCTGATCCCTGGATTGGCGGCTGTAGTTCTCCTGCTGACGAGCCATGCGTCGCAGGCGCAGACGGTCAACCTGACCGTCGCGCCCACCAGCACCATCCTGCCCGACGGGCAGAGCGTGCCCATGTGGGGTTACCACTGTACCGACGCGGGCAGCAGCGGCGCGACCTGCGCGGCGGCCAACCCGGCCGTGCAACTCGCCGGGACCGGGTGGTCACCCATCGTGATCACCGTGCCCTATGTGGCATCGAGCACCAGCCTCACGATCAACTTGACCAACAATTTGACGTTCACGGGAGCCAGCGTTCCCACCTCGCTCACCATCGTCGGTCAGCTGGGCGGCGGCCTCGGCAGCGGCGGAACGACCACTGCGAGCCCGGTGCATACCGGCCAGGGAGTGACCTGGCCCACCGCCAATGCAGCGACCACGTCCACGCCGCCGGGGCAGTTGCCTCGCGTGCAGTCCTTCGGCACCGAAGTGGCGCCCGGCGCCATGACGCAGCTCACGTGGAGCAACCTGCGGCCCGGCACTTATTTGATCGAGTCGGGAACGCATCCGTCGATCCAGGCGCCGATGGGCCTTTATGGCATTCTGGTAGTCACCACGCCGGTCAGCGGCACGACCCCGGGTCAGTCCTATCCCACGGTTGCCGCTCTTCCCGTCACCAGCGCGGCCGTCTCTCAATATGATGCGGACCTGCCGCTGGTGCTCAGCGAAATCGACCCGCTGCAGAACCAGTCGGTCGCCACCGCGGTTGCAACGCCCGGGTTCTCGGAAACGGCGGTGTGGAGCGGTCTGCCCAATGGCTGCGGCAATCCGACCTCCGCGACCTTCAACACCTGCTATCCGCCCGCGGTCAACTACAGCCCGCGCTACTACCTCGTGAACGGCGTGTCGTTCGACCGCAGCAATCTGGCCGCCTCGACGGCCGCGGTACTGGCACCCAGCGGCGGCGCGCCCGTCGCCCCGACCAGCGGCAACGTGATCCTGCGCCTCGTCAATGCGGGCCTGCGCATGCACGTGCCGTCCGTGGTCAACATGCCGATGACCCTGATCGCCGAAGACGGCAATCCGCTGCCGGGACAGCCGCGGGTGCAGAACGAAGTGTTCATGGCCGCCGGCAAGACCTACGACGTCGAGGTCAAACCGACTCAGGCCGCAGGTGTTTATAGCCCCGCGACATTCGCGTTCTTCGATCGTCAGCTGAGCCTCTCCACCAATAACCAGCGCGACGGCGGCATGCAGGCGTACATCGCCGTGGCCGGCGGCGCGGCCACGGGCGTCGGCGTCACGGGAACCGGCGGTTCGAATGTGGCGCTCTCCGGCGTCGCCGCCAAGAAATACTACTGTGTCAGCGGCACGACGTTGTCGGTGACCGACCCCGCCGGCGGCCTGCTCGGCGGCACCGTCGGCGCAAATGGCGTGGCCCTGACTGCAACCGGCGGTCTGGCCGGCCTCACCGTTCAATCGAATGGTACGTTTACCTATGTTCCGCCGGCGGCTCCTGCCGCCTGCGGCGGTTCCTTCACCTACTTGGTGAACAACTCGAGTTCGGTAACCTCCATCATCGCCGAGTGCGATGCCGGCAGCAGTTCGGCCGACGGCTGCCAGCTGAGCGGCGCGCCGACCCTCGCGAACGACACTTTCACCGGCAGCAACGCCAAGGTGCTGGCCATCAACCCGCCGGGAGTACTGCTCAACGACGTCGACCCGAGCGGCCGGCCGTTGACGGTGGATCCCGCGTCGATCCATGCCACGGGATTGGTCAGTCTCGCCGTCAATCCGGACGGCTCCTTCACCGCGGTGGCGCCCGCCGCGGGCACCTACACCTTCACCTACAACGTGAAGAACTCGCAGCAAACCGCTGCCGCGGCGCCGGCGATCGTCACGCTCAACTTCCCGGCAGGCTCGGGCCTGCAGGTCAAGCTCGTCGACCAGAAACATCAGACCGACCCCACCTGGAACATCGCAGACGCCATCAAGAAGGGCGACTATCGGTGGATCATCGAGGAAGACCGCACCTTCTGGATCGACCCGAAGTGCCAGGTCAACAGCGCCACGCGGCCGAAGGATTCCTACGGCCGCACCTGCCCGCCGACACCGGTCGAGTCATTGGGCTACAACTTCCACACGGCCGCCATGCCGGTGGTGGCCACCGGCTGTGTCGGCAGTGTTTCGTGCGAATCGGGACAGACGCTGCTGGGCGCGCCCGCAGTGTGCGATGTGGGCGACGGCACTTGCCGAACCACCGACACCGGCGGCAACCCGCTGCCGGCCAGCGCGGCGCGCACCGAGCTCACGCCGGATCAGGTCCATCTCGATCCCAACAAGCATTACTTCATCTCCATCATGCCGGGCGACGGCATCAATCCGACGGTCAATGCAGGAGGCGGTCCGCAGCAGGTCGACCCGGCATGCGACCCGGCGGCGGCGACCTGCGCGATGCGCCAGTTCGACATCACGAAGGACTGCCCGAACCCCAGCGACTTTATCGCCGGCTCCGGCAAGTGCGGCCACAATATGGGCGGCGCACAGATCGGGCCGCAGTTCCTGGCTGACGGCACTGCGACCATCCCGGCGGTCACCATTTCGCTGGCGCAGACACCGCTGCCCACGGCGAAGATCGCGGTGCTGGTCTACCAGGATGACTATCCTCTCAACGGCGAAAACGATGCCGGCGGCGGCGTCGACATTCTGGCGCCGAACGAAGCCGGTCTCGGCGGCTTCCAGGTCGAGCTCCTCGACCAGGCGGGCGGCCTCGGCGACGCCACCGGCCAGATCACCTATGACATGTTCAACATGCCGGTGAGCAACGCGCTGGCGGGTACTCCCGATCCCATGAATCACATGCAGGATGCGTGTCCGCTCACCTCCAATCCCGACAACATCGTCGGCAGAATCATCACCTGCCCGACCTACGAAGCCGACGGCAAGACGCTGTCGCCGCTCGCCGGCCAGGCGGTGATCCAGAATCTGTACCCCGGACTTTACGAGATACAAGCGTTCCCGGCCGCCGACCGTATCGCTCGCGGCGAGGAATGGCTGCAGACCAACACCCTCGACGGCGGCAAGCCGCACGAGGCGTTCATCCGGCCGGGCGAGCCCGCCTACTTCCAGGAATTCGGTCCCGGCGGTTTCCACGTACAAATCGGCTTTGCGAATCCGAAGATCATCAATGATCGCCGCTCGAACGCGGCAGGCACCGGTATGTGCGACTCGACCGCCACCGGCGGCGGCGGTTTGGTCTGCAACTCGAGCATTACCGGTCAAGTGCACGGCAATCACATGAGCCGTACGCCGGACGAGCGCACCTATGACACGGGTACCTACGACGCGTTTGCGTTCTCGCAGTGCTACGTGTCCGTCGGAGTTCCCGATGAGCAGGACTTCGCGTTCGCGAAGTGCGATGCCAACGGCAACTACTCCCTGACGGGTCTGCCGGACGGCACGTACAAGCTGGCCGTATTCGACCAGTGGAACGACATCATGCTCGATGGCCTGATCACGAGCGTCACCGTGAACGGCAACACCGTCATCAATCCCACGGCGACCCAGTGGCGTACCAACCTCTATACGCGCACCTATCTGGACCTCAACGGCAACGGCATTCCCGATCGCGACGCCAACGGCAACGATCTGGAGCCCGGCACCGTGCTGCTGCCCATCCTGGTTCGCTACCGCGACGGCAGCATCGGCTTCCACAACAATACCGACCTCAACGGTTATGCCACGTACAACGAAGTATTCCCGTTCATGAACTGGCTGGTCGTCGAGCCCGACCAGACCCGCTACAAGCCGACGGGCGAACATGTGGTGTATGACGCCGGCGGACCGGACGATTGCTCCACCGGAGCGGTCAACTGCTCCAATACGGCCGCGCACCTGGCGGGCACGCAGGAATTGAACTCCCTGCCGTTGGCACTGCGCGTGCCCGGCGCGGTGTATTGCACGGACGCCGACTGCACCGACCCCGCCGAATCGATTTTGAAGGGCGCGTACTACACCAAGAGCGCCGACACCAGCAGGAACGCCGGCAACAACGTCGGCCTGTCGAGCGGCCGCATCGACCCGCCGTGGCATTTCGAAGGATGGCAGGGCTTACTCGGCCAGCACAGCTTCATCGACTTCGGCATGAAGCCGTTCAAGGCCGCGGCCAACGGCCAGCCTGCCGAGAATGGCGGCATCCAGGGCTTGGTCGTCTACGCGTCGACCCGCCCGTTCGACGACCCGTCGCTGGACGTCCAGCTGCAGTGGGAACCGGCCGTGCCGAACGTGCAGATCAATCTGTATCAGGAAGGCACCGCGCCGGACGGTACGACGACGCTGACGCTCGTGGACACGACCCAAACTTCGAGCTGGGACAAGTGGGCCCAGGGTTTCCAAACCGACGGCCACGGCAATCTGCGCCAGCTTGCCGACGGCAGTTACGTGCCCAACATGAACTGCCCGGGCCAGGACCCGACCAGCGGCTTCTTTGCGACCCTGCAGGGCAGCAAGATGTGGCTGGATACGGTGGACAGCAGCGGCAACAAGAAGACGCTGGCTTATAACTCGCAGTTCAAGTGCTACGACGGCTGGTCGCAGCTGAACCAGATAGTGCCGGCGCCGTACGACGGCAAGTACACCTTCCCGAGCACCGTCGAACTCGATCCCATCACCGGCCGTCCCGCGGGGACCGGCTCGCTGAACGGCGTCGCCACGCCGATGGCGGGCACGAACTGCAGCATCTGCGTCGCCAATCCGGACGACGGCACTCCGATGCTGCCCGCCGGCAAGTATGTGGTTGAAGTCGTGACGCCGCCGGGCTTCGAGATCGTCAAGGAAGAAGACAAGAACATTCTCATGGGCGACATCTACGTCGCGCCCGTCTCGCAGCAGTTCGCGGGCCTCGGCAACGTCTTCATCCTGCCCGACCAGGCGGCGATCAACGCGTACTACAATGCGAACAATCCGCTCAACTCGACCACCAATTTAGGTGTGTTGAACCCGCGCGAGGACTTCGCGAGCACGGACCAGATGTGGACCTGCGTCGGCAAGACACGCATCGTGCCGGACACCATGAGTCTGTTCCCTGCGGTGGGTCAGACAGCGCCTTTCGCCGGCGCCTCGCGGCCCCTGTGCGACCGCAAGGAAGTCACCCTGACCGATCAGATGGGGGTGAGCGCGCGCTTCTATGTGTTCACCAAGAACCATATCGCCGGTCACTTCGTCGGTGGGATGACCAACGACATGGCCTCGGAGTTCGACCCGTTCTCGCCGCAGTTCGGTGAGAAGTTCGGCGTCCCGAACCTCCCCATCCGCATGCGCGACTTCGTCGGCGACGAAGTGACCCGCGTGTACGGCGACCAGTGGGGCGCCTACAACGGCCTGTACTTCTCGAGCTGGGAAGTCAATCCGCCGAACCCGACCGGCTATGCGCCGCAGATGTCGGTGGCGTGCATGAACGATCCGGGTCCGATCCTGGACACGGATCCGAACTCGCCCACTCATGGCCAGATGATCACCGACCCGGCGTACAACCCGGCCTACAGCAACTTCTGCTATGAGACGCCGTTCATGCCGGGCTTCACCGCCTACATGGATACGCCGGTCACTCCGGTGCAGGCGTTCGCCGACCATTACAATCTGCCGGACGCGGAATATCCCGACGGCACGCCGGTCATCAAGCGGGCGGACTTCAAGGGCGCCAACCCCAACCCGATCGGCCCCTGGTCGCAGGGTTCGGCCGGCGTCGGCAGCGTCACGGTCAGCCACGGCGGCAGCTATACCGGAGTGCCCACGGTTGGCTTCTCGGGCACCGGCGGCGCCGCCGCGACGGCACTCATGGCCGTCGGCTCCGTGAACCTGCAGAACGACGCCACCGGTTCGTATCGGAATGTCGCGACGCCGACCGTCACCTTCTCCGCCCCGCCCTGCGTCGTCAACACGACGACCTGCGTGCAGGCGAAGGGCACGGCGCAGATGTCGAGCAACACCCTGACCAACACCAATCGCCGCATCGCCTCGGTGAGCCTGAACGGCGGCGGCAATACCCCCGGAAGCGGCTACACCTCGCCGCCCACCGTCACGTTCAGCACCGGACCGGCCACGGGCACCACAACCTTGGCCGTCGCCGCCGTGAACGTCACGGCGCCCGGCACGGGCTACGCCAGTGCTCCGACGGTCGCCTTTACGGGCGGCGGCACGGGCGCGGCGGCTACTGCCACCCTGGGCGGGTTGACGGCATCCTGGCCGCTGGTTCTCACCGCCTATGGCGATCGGTCCGTCCAGAATCCGCAATTCGCGGGTCCGTCCGCGACCTATGCGCCCTACAACGCCAAGACCGTCACGCGTCACTACGGCTTCGGCAGCTACTGCGCGGCCGCGGATGTGGGCGTCACGCCGGGCTGCGCCGTCGCCTCGAGCGTCACGATCGGCGGCCATCCGGCCACGGTCGCGGCCGGCGACTGGAGCGATACGCAAATCACCGCCACGGTTCCGAGCGGCCTCGCGGCCTGCCCCGTGCAGCAGCGCGGCGCTCCGCCGGCGACCTGCGGTGAAGTGGTGATCACCGCCGGCAACGGCAAGCAATCGATCGACGGCATCACGGTCACCGTGGGCGGCAAGACCCCCGCGTACGTGAATACCTTGAGCCCGAGCACCACGAACTGGGGCGAGTTCTATGCCAATCCTCTGCAGACGGCGATCGACAACGCGGCTCCGGGCGACCTTCTCATCGTCGACGCCGGTGCATATCGAGAGAACCTGATCATGTGGAAACCGGTGCGCCTGCAAGGCGTCGGCGCCGGTGTCGTCACGATCAATGCGGATGCGCAGCCCGCCGGCAAGATGGACGCCTGGCGCCGCCGGGTGAGCTGTTTGTTCGGCTTGACCATTCAGGGCGTACCGAATCAAGGTAATTCCCAGTACGACCCGGCGGGCCAGTACAGCTGCCCCGCTGCGATGTACTTCCGTTCCGATCGAATCCCGTTCGAGGGCTTCGTCGGCTGGGACGCGTCGAGCAACGGCAACCTGGCGCAGGTGCTGCAGGAGCCCTCGCTGATGGGCGCCTATGAAGGCGCGGGCATCACCGTCCTCGGCCGCGGCGTGAACCAGAGCGGCGTGCCGGCCTCGGCCACCGACCTCTGGGGTCAGACCGGCGGCGCCGGCACGTTCGCCGATGGCAGCCGCTACGTGAACGGCACGACCGACTGCAATTCGGCGAGCACGAACTCCGTCGTCAACGACTACGGCACGGCCAACTACCTCTGCAATCCGTCGAGCATCGACGGCCTGAGCATCTTGAACAGCTCGCAGGGCGGCGGCGGCATCTTCCTGCACGGCTGGAACCACAACATACAAATCGCCAACAACCGTATTTCCGCGAACGCGGGAACGCTGTCGGGCGCGATCAATCTGGGCAACGGCGAGACGCCGCCCGCCTTTACGGTCGACAACACCATCTGCGGCAACACCGGCGTCAATCCGACGCCGCTGTGCCCGCCGAACACGCCCAATGCCATGCTGCCGAACGTGCCGAGGATCGTGACCAACGGTCAGATACCGTTCCAGTTCAACACCAACGTGCACATTCACCACAATCAGATCCTGGACAATGCGTCGATCGGCGACGCGCTGTTCTCGGGTTCGCCGGCCGGTGCGGGCGGTGTGACCATCAGCGCGGGTTCGGACAACTACGAGCTGGATCACAACTGGATCGCGGCCAATCTCACCTCGAGCGACGGCGGCGGCGTGGCGCACATGGGCGTCAGCTTCAACGGCAAGATCCACAACAACTTCGTGTTGTTCAATCAGGCCAACAACCCGACGCTCCCCGTCGACGGCGGCGGCATTGTCATCATGGGCGCCCAGGAAGACCGCACGCTGAACAGCGGCCCGTCCGCCGGTCAGGAATGCGGCGGCACCACCGACCTCGACTGCCCGCCGGGCATCGGCGACGGCACGGGCCCGGGCCTGGTGATCGACTCCAACCTCCTTCTCGGCAACAGCGCCGAGGACGGCAGCGGCGGCGGCCTGCGCCTGCGGCAGACCAATGGTGCGGAAATGGCGAACTTCCTCACGCAGCCGGACCGCTGGTACGGCATCACGGTCACCAACAACATCATCGCGAACAACGTCGCCGGCTGGGACGGCGGCGGCGTGTCCCTGCAGGATTCGTTCAAGACTCAGTTCGTGAACAACACCGTGGCGTCCAACGACACGACGGCATCCGCCGGCGTGCTCTTCAAGACGCTGGGCGCGATCAACGCGGCGTCGCCGCCGCCGGGCTGCATCCCGACCCCGGATCCGACGCAGCCGCAGAACCCGAACTGCCTGCTCACCAACGCGCCGCACATTCCGCAGCCGGCGGGCCTGGTGACCATGCAGAACACGCCGAACATGATGGCGCAGTTCACGGGCAACGTGACCTGCCCGGCCGGCTTCGGCTACGGCGATGCGAATGATTCGAACAACTCGCTGCACAACGGGCGTTGCATTCTCGTGAGCTTGCCGCAGATCTCGAACGACCTGTTCTGGCAGAATCGCGCCTTCCACGTCGAAATCGTCGACGCCAACGGCAATCCGATCAACGGAACGTCGACCCCGAACGGCACCGGCCTCAAGTCGAATCAGAACATCGTGGCCCTGTTGCCGCAGTTCACGCAGAACTACACGGGTCAGTGCCTCGCGCCGCCGGCCAACCAGGAACTTTACTGGGATCTCGGCGTGCGCATGGACCTGCTGCCGAACACCGGCGGCCACGCCCTGGTGTTCAACCAGGCCACGGTCGGAACCACCTACGGCGTCACGGCAGGGGCTATCCCCGCCGTCGACGTGGGACCGGTCGCGCTGACCGCGAAGAGCTCGATCCTGAGCGACGCGCTCAATGCCGCGAACGTGAACTCGGTAGCGGCATCTCCGAACGTGGTGCCGAGCGCTACGCCCGTCCTCGGCCAGTACTGCAACGGCGCGCGCATACCGCCTGAGCAGTGCAGCACCGGTCAGGGGGCGAACGACCCGGCCATGTGCAAGGGCTACTTCACGCCGGCCGGCCAGTCGGAGACCGTCGGCGTGTCGCCGGTGTTCGTCTTCAACGGCATCTCGGCCAGCGCAACCGTCGACGAAGGCAACAACTGGATCAACATGACCTATGGTCCGTTGACCCTCGCGCGTCCGCCGGTCTCTTCGGCGGGTTCGACCCCGTCGGCAGAACCCACGGTGGCCAGCGCCGCAGTGGGCGCGACGCAGGGTGCCTATTCGATCAACGGCGACTCGGCGGCTGTCGGCGCCGGCAATGCTCACGCTCCCGGCACTCCGAGCCAGGACTTCTACGGCAGGGCCCGGCCGGCGACCGGCGTGTCCATCGGCGCCGTCGAGTACATTCCGTCGGCGCCGACGCTGACCGCGATCAGCCCGGCGTCCGGGCAGGCGGGCACCAGCGTGCCGGTCACGCTGACCGGCACCAACTTCACGGCGGGCAGCACCGTGACGGCGGGCAGCGGTGTGACCGTGAGCGCCATCACCCGGGTGAGTCCCACCACGCTCACGGCGACCTTCACGATCGCTGCGGGCGCAACGCTCGGCGACCGCGCCGTCAGCGTCGCGACGGCCGGCGGCACGACCGCTACCGTGACCTTCACGATCACGGCCGCCCCGCCCAAGCCGACCCTGGCGAACATCACCTGCAGCGCCATCGCCGGGGTTCCGAACGGGTGCGCGAGCACGACGTCCGCCTACCGCGGCGACAGCGTCACCGTGACCCTGACCGGCACCGGTCTCACCGGAGGCACGGTAAACGTGACTGGTGGCCTGCTCGGTACCGGCATCACCATCAGCAATGTGCAGGTGAACGCCGCCGGCACCCAGTTGACGGCGACGTTCACGATCGCAGCGCTCTCGCTCCCCAGCGCGCGGCAGGTGAGCGTCACGACGCCGCTCGGGTCTTCCGGAACGGTGCCATTCAGCATCGTCAATCCGCCGGCACTGACCTTCACTCAGATCAGCCCGGTCTCGGGCGCCCGCGGAACAGCTGTGCCGGTCACCCTGACCGGGACGGGCTTCACGCAGGCCGGTACGTCGGTCACGGTGAGCGGTACGCGGGTGACCGTCAGCAATGTGACGGCGACCTCCGATACGACCATCACCGCAACCTTCACGATTCAGGGCACTGCGACGACGGGCGCAAGGACGGTCACCGTGGTCAACCCGAATATTCAGACCGGGACGAAGACGTTCACCGTGAACTAAGTCCATATCCAACCGGGCGGCCACCCAGACGGGGTGGCCGCCCTTGATTGAGACGGATCGCACAGGCTGGACGTCTCGTCATTGGATGTCCGGCCTTGTGTTTGTACACTCATGCAATCGGATCCCACACGGACGGAGACCACACAAATGCTCGGCTGCGCAGCGACGCTGCGGGTTGATCCGCGATCGACGCCCGCAGGACGGGTGCCATGGTTGCGAACGGTCTGTGCCACGCTTGCAGCCTGCGCTTTCGCAGGATCCGGAGCGGTGGCCGCGGACGATGCCGCCGCAGACGCGGCTCCGGCGCAGGCGCCTGCACACCCTTCGCCGCGACTGCCTTCACACCCGCCGGCGGGCGGGACCTTGGATCATCGTCTCAAGGTACTCGCCAAGGCGCTCGACCTCGACGCGCACCAGCGGGACGAACTCCGGGAAATCCTCGAGAGCCAGCGCCAAGCCGTCGCGAAGATATGGAGCGACCCGGCTTTGCTTTCTGCCGAGCGCGTTCCCGCGACGCGCGCCGTGGAGGAACGGACGGCGGAGCAGATCCGGGCCATCCTCAATGATGAGCAGAAGAAACTCTACAACCCGCCGAAGCCGCAAGGTACGCAGACACCGCCGCCCAATGTCGAGGCCTGGATGGAGCGCCAGGCGCTTCACAGCGAGTAGGTTGAACATCAGGAGCTTTTTATGTGGCGAGTCGATGAAATATCGGGCCTCGTGGCGATACGCGCGACCCAGCACATGACCGCGCCGGGACTCCCGGCGGCGGAGCGGGCGCGCGCCTGCGGCGTTGCTGCGGTACTGATCGCGGGGAGTCTGTTCGCCCTGTCGGCGTCAGGCCAAGCGCCCGCGCCGGCCTCCCCCGCCGCGCCCCGGCCGCACGCGGCGGCCGTTCCCGCATCCCCCGCGGCGAAGAACGCGAATCGGCGAGTCGTGTCGCCATACGCCCGCGCCGCCGCTCAGCAATCGCGCGCCGGCCAGCCCTCGACGGGCCGCGCCCCGACAATGGTGCAGACCATGGGCAAGACCCACAAATCTCATGCTGCCGCGCCGCCGAAGTGATGACGTGAGGCTGGAATCATGACGGCAGCGATCGCGGCGAACGTGACTTCCAGAATGCGGGCCCGCGACGGCCTCATTCTCGCGATCCTTCTGGCTCCCCACTCGTTCGCGCAAACACCGCCGCCCGCGCCGTCCGCGGCGGCATCATCCACGGCGGCGCCCGCGGCAGCGCCCACGCCTGCCGCCCATCCCGGCAAGACTTCGCCGTATCACGGCATGAAGCTGAGCGCCAAGGCGAGAGACTATTATCCGGCCGCCTGGGGCGTCGACCGTCTGCGGTTGAACTACACCTCATCCGGCAATCTGATTCGTTTCAGCTACCGAGTCGTCGAGCCGAAGCTGGCGAAAGCGCTCGGCGACCACGAGTCGACCCCGTACCTGTTTGCACCGCGGACCCATGCTATGCTGCAGGTACCATCCATGGAGAAGATCGGCCAGCTCCGACAGCTGGGTGCCGATGAGGCCAACACAGAATACTGGATGGTGTTCTCCAACAAAGGCAACCTCGTGCGGCCGGGTGAACGGGTCAACGTGATCATTGGTAAATTCCATGCCGACGGACTGATCGTCGAGTGACCCACATGTGCTCCAGAGGACTGCAACCATGAATCGTATTTCCCTGTTTGCCGGCTGTGCGCTGTCGTTGGCGGCGGCCGCCGGTGCCGCCTCCACGGCCGGTGCATCGCACGCCCCCTCGCCGCTCAGCGTCGACCAGATCGTCGAGCGCAACATCGCTGCGCGCGGCGGTCTTGCTGCGTGGCGCGCGGTGAAGACCCTGACGATCGCAGGCGAACTCGACGCCGGCGGCAAACCGAACCATGCGTTGCCCTTCGTGCTGAAGGAGAAACGGCAGCGCAAGAGCCGGCTCGAGGTCGTCTTCAAGGATCAGACCTCGCTGCAGGTTTATGACGGTACGCAGGGATGGAAGGTGCGGCCCTTTCTCAACCGCAGCGAGGTCGAGACTTACACGCCGGCCGAAATGAAGTCGGCGGCCGCAGAGCAGGACCTCGACGGACCGCTGGTCGACTACGCAGCGAAGGGCACGCAGATCGCGCTCGCCGGCACCGAGCCGGTCGAAGGGCACCCTGCCTACAAGTTGAAGCTCACGCTGAAGAACGGCGACAAGCGCAATCTGTGGATCGATGCCGGCAGCTTCCTCGAGCTCAAGATGGAAGGCCAGCCCCGTAAGCTCGACGGCAGACTGCACAACGTCGCCGTCTATTTTCGCGACTACAAGACCGAGCATGGACTCACCACGCCGCGCTTGCAGGAGACCGCCGTCGAGGGCGTGAAGCAGACCTACAAGATGACCATTGCGCGAGTGGCCGTGAACGAGCCCATGGACGATTCCCTGTTCCAGAAACCGCAGCTCGCTGCGCTTGCGGCGCCAAGTGTAAAACACCCCTAACATGCGCTGGCTCGCACTCACGCTTGTCTGCGGCGGCCTCCTCGGCGCCTCCCCTGACTCATGGGCTGCGCCGCCGCCAGCGTCCCCCGTCGCAGCGCCGCCAGCGTCCCCCGCCGCGGCCGCGCCAGCGCCCCGGGCGGCCGCGCGATCGCTCGCCGCGACCGCGGCCGAAGTCATCGACCGCAACGTGGCCGCACGCGGCGGCCTCGAGGCCTGGCGCAAGGTCGACACGATGGTGTGGCTCGGCCATCTCGAGCGCGCCGCGCGCGATGCTCAGCACGTACCCTTCGTGATGACGCTGCGCCGCCCGAACCTCACCCGCTTCGAGCTCAAGGAGCAGCTCAATCAGTTCACGCGCATCTTCGACGGTGCCCACGGCTGGAAGATGCGGCCGGGGGCCGACGGGCGTCCGGAAACGAAGCCGTTTTCGCCGGAGGAGGTGAACTTCGCGCGCACCGAATTCGTGATCGATGGTCCGCTCATCGACTGCCAGGCCAAGGGCGTGACCGCCGAACTCGACGGCATCGACACCGTGGACGGACGCAAGGCGTACCGACTGTCCCTGAAGCTGCCCTCCGGCGCCGAGCGCAAGGTGTGGATCGACACCCAGACGAACCTCGATGTGCGCTACGACCGGCCCGCGACGAACCCGCTCAAACCCGGCGCGCCCGTGTCGGTGTATTACCGCAACTACGCAGCCGCGGACGGCCTGCAAATCGCGCGCAGCATCGAGACGGGAGTCGCGGGCGGTTCCGCGACCGACGCGCGCGACAAACTGGTGATCGACCGGGTTCTGGTCAATCCGAAGCTCGACGACGGAACCTTTGGGCCGCCCTCCGTGCCTCTGCATCGGGGCGGCCGCGTCCGCATTCCCGCTACTTGATGCCATGAAGTCCGCGCGGCTCTTTGCGCTGGGCGTGTTGGTGGCCGGGCTGACGGCCGCCAACCTAAACTTGAGCGCGAAGCCGCGCGTTCCGGAACCGGGCTCGAAGAGCTCCGCCACCGGGGAGGCGATTTACCTCAAGGGAGTGCTCGGGTCCGGCGCACCGCTGACTGCCACCCGCGCCGATGCCGAGCCCATGACGGGCGAGCAAGCCGCCTGCGTCAACTGCCATCGGCGCAGCGGGCTCGGCTCCAAGGAGGCGCGCAGCATCATTCCTCCCGTTACGGGCCAGTTCCTGTTTCATCCACGCGCGGACAGCGCTGAGGAACTGCCGTACATACCGGGCGCGCGGCTCGATCGCGAGCCCTACACCGATGCCACGCTGGCGCGCGCGATCCGCGAGGGCGTGGATTCCGAGGACCGGCCGCTCAGCTACCTGATGCCGCGCTTCGCGCTCGACGAGGCCGACATGGCGGCGTTGATCACGCATCTGCGCGCCCTCGACCGCCGCAAGGTGCCCGGCGTGTCCGCCACGGAGCTGCACTTCGCAACCATCATTGCGCCCGATGCCGATCCCACCAAGCGGCGCGGCATGCTGGACGTGCTCGAGCATTTTTTTCAGGACCGTAACGCTGCGCCGCGCGGCGCGCCGGCGCAGACCATGGTCACTTCCGGCAAGACCGACTCCGTACGCTCCATGTTCAAGGTCAATCGGCGCTGGGTGCTGCACGTCTGGGAACTGACGGGACCGGCGGCCACCTGGCCGGAGCAGCTCGACAAGAAGCTGGCGGAACAGCCGGTGTTCGCGGTGCTCTCGGGATTGGCCGGCAGAAACTGGGAGCCGGTCGCCTCCTTCTGCGAGCGGCAAGCGCTGCCGTGCCTGTTCCCCAACGTCGAACGGCCCCCCGCCGATGCGGACCGCAATTTCCATGCGCTGTATTTCTCCCGCGGCGTGCTTCTCGAAGCGGACTTGGTGGCCGCAGCTCTCAGGGAGGCGCCGGCCGGCGCAAAACCCACGCGAGTGCGGATCGTTTACCGCGCCGGCGATGTCGGTGAAGCCGGCGCGGAGTCGCTCGCGGCGCAACTGCAGGCACGCGGCGTCGGCGTCGCAAACCGTGTCGTCCCGCACGGCGCGCCCGGCACGGCCGTGGTCGATGCGCTGCGTGATCCCGCGCGCACGGATGTCATCGCACTGTGGCTGCGGCCTCCGGATCTGGCCGCCTTGGAGGCGACGCCGGTGCCGCCGAACACCGTCTTTATGTCCGGCGTCATGGGCGGCCTCGACGCGCCGCCGCCGCCGCCCGGATGGCGCGATCATATCCACATGGCCTATCCGGCCGACTTGCCGGACCAGCGGCGTGTCCGCGTCGACTACGCGCTCGGCTGGTTCCGGATCCGCAAGATTCCGGTCGTGGCAGAGCAGGTCCAGGTCGATACGTACCTCGCGTGCGGGCTGCTCTCGGAAACCGTGAAGCACATGGTCGATGCCTTCATCCCCGATTACCTCATCGAGCGGCTCGAGGATACGGTCGAGCACCGCATCGTCACCGGATACTATCCGCGCCTCACGCTCGGGCCGCACCAGCGGTTCGCGTCCAAGGGCGGCTTTCTGGTCCACTTCGACGCCGGCAACCAGCGCCTGATTCCCGACGGAGACTGGATGACGCCCTGATGGGAGCCTAGTGCTGCGGGTCCGCCGGTGCTGCCGGTTTGGCGCCGGGAACGGCGCGGCGCTTGGCGGCCGCCGGGTCCATCGGCGGGGCGGGATCGACGTGCAAGAGTTCGAGTTCGTAGACCAGCACCGCGCCGGGCGGAACCGATGGCGGCGAATTGACGCCGTAGCCGAGCTCGGGCGGCACGAACAGCTGCCATTTGGCACCGGGCTTCATCCCGAGAAAGGCTTCCTGCCATCCCTTGAATACGGTGTTGACGCGGAACGTTGCCGGCCGATCATGGGTGTCCGACCGGTCGAACTCCGTGCCGTCGGCAAGGCTCGCCCGGTAGCGCACAGTGACCTGATCGGTCGGCGCCGGAGAATTGCCGCGGGGGTCGCCCTCGGCGAGCACCCGGTATTGCAGACCGGACGGCATGGTCTTGACGCCGGGCTGCTTGGCATTGCGTTCGAGAAACTCCCGCCCCGCCGCCCGGTTCTTTTCGGCGAGGGCGTCGCGTGCCTCGCGCATGAAGCGTACCGCCGCGTCGCGCTCCTCTGCCGTTATGGCGTGGCCGCCGACGCCATCCTTGAGGCCGCGGATGAGCGTATCCAGCGATAAGGTCGGCACCAGCCCATTGTGCTCGAGCTGGCTGCCGAGCATGAGCCCGACGTCATAGCTCCCCACCTCCGGCGTCACCGCGGGCGGTTTCGGGGCCGCCGCTGCCTTCGCCGCTGCTGGACCTGTCGGTGCCACCGCCGCTGCTGGGGCTGCCGCGGCCACCGCCGTCGCCGTCCCTGTTGCCGTCGCCGTCCCTGTTGCCGCCGCCGTTGCGGCCGCCATTGCCGGTATCGTCCCGGCGGCGCCTGCACTGGCCGGGCCACACACGCTCACGGCCGTGACCAGCGCGAGCAGCAGATTGGGATTGGGGACTCGGATGGCGGTCAACTGATCGATGCCAGAGGCTGCAACGACAGCAGGCGATCGGTGACCCGGCCGCCGTTCGGTTCACAGCTCGTCATGCCGTTGCGAATCGCGTACGTCGTGATGGCCGCGGCATTGTGCAGCTGTAGCTTGCGCATCAGATTGGAGCGGTGCTTCTCGACGGTCTTCGGGCTCACGCCGAGTTCTCGTGCGATCAACTTGTTGGAATTGCCGAGCGCAATCCGCGTGAGCACCTCGCGTTCGCGCCCGGTGATGGGCTGGGCAGCCGCAGCACCCGCGGACCGCTGGTCGCCCGAGAGATAACCCGAGAGAATCTTGTCGGCGATCGCCTTGCACAGATACTGCTGGCCCAACGATACGGTACGGATCGCCAGCATGAGCTCGGCGCTGTTCGCGTCTTTCAGGACGTAGCCATCGGCGCCGGCGTTGAGAGCGGCGCGGATGTATTCCTCGTTTTCATGCGCCGTGAGCACCAATTTGCGTGTCAGAGGCGACAGCTGCCGGATCTCGGCGAGCAACTCGATGCCCGAACGGCCCGGAAGCGCAAGATCCGTCACCACGAGATCGGGCTGCAAGTCGCGAATGCCGAGCAGACTCTCGTCCACGCGGCAGAAATCCCCGACGACTTGGAAATCGCTTTCCAGGTCGATGAGCACTTTGATGCCGTCTCTCAGGATGGCATGGTCTTCGACCAACACGATGCGGAGTCGCGCCTTGTCTGCCCTATCGAGAAGTGCAGCAGGTGTAATGTCAGGACCAAATCGCATCGAGTTCTCCCTGGTTCGCGGCACCGATGAATCGGCTCTTTTCCCGAGAAATGCCGCTATTCCACGGCTGGATTTGCATGATTTACAACTGTGAAGAAGTCTAAAGGCCCGGCCCGGGACGGCGCAAGGCACCGAAGGGGCAATGCTTCTCACTCATGGAGCGCTTAATTGTGATTTCGCCAAGTCTGTGACGCGCCACACGGTTCACCGATCTTTTGTCAAACCGGAGCTGCCCACCGACGGGCGCAACAGCAGTGATTCGCGCCCGAGGCGAGAGGTCACGCTCGTTCCGGCGCGAGCACCTGAGCGATGAGCGACCGCAGTTCGGCGGTTTCGAACGGCTTGGCCAAAACCCCCTGGGCTCCCGCGGCGGTGCATGCAGCCAGATACGCAATCGTGGAAATCGCTTCCGGGCGGTACGCGTTCAGCCCGAAATCTCCGCCGCCCGAAATGGCGATGATGGGCAGTGCCGGATGATGGCGGCGAATCTCCTTGATTGCCGCCACCCCATCCATGCCCGGCAAAACGACGTCGATGATCACCAGATCGACCGGTGATTCGCGCAGCGTCGTCAATCCCTCGTCGGCATCGGCCGCCGCAATCACGCTGACCGTCGTCGAAGTCAGCACCCGCTGCAGTGCTTCGCGCACCAACATCTCATCATCAATGACGAGAATGCGCTGCATCGTCAGTCTGCGGATACCAGTCCGTCCACTTCCTGTCTGGAGAGGAGATTGCAGCGAACGGCAAATCGGGCGACGGCGGCCGTACTGCTTAGATCGAGCCGGCGCATCAAGCTGGCTCGATACTTCTCGACCGCCTTGACGCCCCGGCCCAGATCGGCGGCGATTTTCCAGGTAGGCACCCCGAGCGCGATGAGCCGAATGATCTTTCGATCTTCGGGCTCGAGAGATGCCTCGACGACGGGCTGCGCACGCGCCGGCTCATGCAGCCAGTTGCGGATCAGGATGTCGCAAACGCCTCGGCAAATCGCTTGTTCGCCGATGGCGGCGCGGCGCACGGCCGCCAGCAGATCCACGCGCAGCGCGTCTTTGCGAACGTAGGCGATTGCCCCCGCGGTGAACGACTCGCGAATGCATTCCAAGGAATCGTGCGCAGTCAGCACCAAGACGCGCGCCGTCGGACATTCGCGGCACAATTTGCGCACGGCAAGTCCGCCGCTGCAGCCCGGCATGGTCAAGTCGCAAATCACCAAATGCGGGTTGTACCGGCGGACGAGTTCGATGCCGGTCTCGATGTCGCCGGCATCGCCGACGACGGCAAGATCGCTCTCGAGCGACAGCAGTGCGCCTATCCCTTCGCGCACGACAGGATGATCATCGATGAGGACGAGCCGCGTCTTCCCCGCATTGCGCCTGACGAAGCCCGGCCAGATCGCGTCGGATGTTTTCGACAAATCGGAGTCTTGCATCCTGCTCCCTCGAACTGCTCGACTACCATCATGAGATACCGCATTTCTGCGATGTCCCTAGGGTTTTAGATTACTTGACAGACACCACGCCAACAAGGTGTTTCCGACGGCGCTCCCTCATTTATGTGACATCGCAGGCCGGACTTTCGTCACAGTACGGCGAGGTTCGTCAAGCTACCTATTTCCCTACCAAAAACTACATTTTGTCCGCTCGACAATTGGAATAGAAATTGCCGTCTTGGCGCGCCGCGGCGTCAAGGAATGTCAAGGGACGACCCATTCCGTATCCGCCGGACTGCGCTCACACCGGCGGTCAATGATTCACCGCTACCGGAGCTGCGGCGGGTGTCGCAGGCACCGCCGCCGCCAGCATTTGGGCCTTGGTGAAGCGCGCGTCGTCCAACGCACGATTCACGACCACTGTTTCAAGAGTCAATGCATGCGTCTGCGGATAGCCTTCGACCACGGTCTCGCAGACGAAAGGAATCATCAACCCTTGAACAGACCGGAAATCGCGCTGCATCACCCACACCTTGTGCATCTTGCCGTCCATGCGGCGCGGTATGCCCTCGACCTTCACATCCAAGAAGCTCTGCGTATCGATCCAGATGTTCTGGGCGTCGCCGTTTTTCATCGTCAGCTTGAGCTTGTAGGCAGAGTGGCCAGCCACCGGCTCCACTCCCGCAAGCTCGACCTTGGTTCCTTTCGCGGCGTAATCGACCAAGGGCCCCTCGATGTCCCCCTTCTCAGACTCCGACTTCGCCTCTTCGGCCGTGAAAGGCTCCGCGTCGCTGCGGTTCAAATACGGCCGCAGCTTCCAGCCGTTGGTCCCGTCATAAACTTGCACGGCGGTCTTGCCCGAGAATTCAATCTCCAGGCGTGATTTATGAGGGCGCTTCATCTCGAGCTTGAACGGCAGCTGCACTTGCTGGTCCGGCTTGTCTTTGCCGGCGCCGACCACGGTGTTGGCGTGCGCCCTCTTGACGCTCGCCCCCACGCCGCCTTCGGCCAGCCGTCTGCTTCGTGCCGCCGAGTCGCCGTACCCCGCATCCATCTTGCCGGTCACCGACAGCGTCTGCAGGGCACGCCAGGCCTGCAGGCCGCCGCGCGCCGCCACATGTCTTTCCACCACCTGTGCAGCACTCATATTGGCCGGCGCCGTCTTGCTGTCGGCCGCCGCCAGGCCGCGCGAAAAGCACAGGCAAACAAGAACGCTCAAGAGCAGCGGTGCTCCAACGTGCATATAAGAGACTCTCGACATAAATTCACCTCTAGTCTGTGTTGTCCGGCGCGACGTCCGGCCTGTCAAAGTCCTATAAACGCTAATCCACCACGAGCCCAGTGGCATGGAATTGCCCGATCACGACATTGACGTGGTCGCCGCGTTTCACCAGCCGCCCCTTGTTCGAGAAAGCCATCCAATAGGATTTGCCCTCCTCGGGAGTTTCGACCTGACGCAATTTCCCGACCTTTTCCAACGACGGGACCACCAAGCTCACTCCCGCCCTCGGATCGATCAAGGACGGCTCGGCCTTCTCATCATTGAGCGTTTTGGCCTTGTCCGGATCCAGCACGCGATAGCTGAACCGAATGACTTCGCCCGACTCCACGGTCTTCACGCCGAGAGAGTCGACTCCCCACACCAGTTTGTAATACGAACCTGCTCGCCCGGCGAATCGATCGGGCTTGTAGCGGGTCGCCGCCGTCGCAGGCTTAACGGCGCTCGCGGCTTTCTTGGCCGGCGCCGCGGGCTTGCTGGCCGGCGCTGCAGGCTTGTTGGCCGGCGCCGCGGGCTTCTTGGCCGGCGCCGCGGGCTGAGCTGCGCTCGCAGGTTCATCTGCGCCCTGGTTTGACTGCGCGAAAGCGGCGCCAAGGCTGATGCTGCCCGCGAGCACGGTCGCCAACAGACGAAAACGAATACTTATGACTGATCTGCTGCGGGAACGAATCACATGAGCAACCTCGTAGAAGTTAGGATCGCAATCCATGTCTCTTGTAGTTTCCCATGGCCGCTGCAGGGCTGTCGCAGATGGACGTCACAGAATCCAAATGTGTTTTGTCAACTCTAAAAAAAATGATGCTGCTGGCGAAGATTCCGCCGGCAGCACCTGGTTGTCGCCGGACTCCGCGGGGCGGGCAGTCTCGAGCCCGCCCCGCGTGTTGTCCCGCCGCTAGGGGGTTGCGAAACCCACCAGCGGTCCTGCTTGCGGGCTTCCCGCACCGCTATCGGTGAAGGTAATCGTTCCCGCGCGATTCACGCCTCTCGCAGCGAAGAGATTGGTGAACCTCACCGACACGGTGCAACTGGCGCCCGGCGCGAGGGCTGCTCCCGTACAAGTGTCAGGCCCGGCCAAAGGTCCGTTGGTAAACATATACGTGCCCAGGGTCCCGCCGGTCGCCGCCACATTGGTCACCACCAGCTGCGCCCCTCCCGCGGCTGCCGTGTTCGTAAAGGTGACGGTTCCCGTCCCGGTCGCGCTGCCCGTCGGCAACGTGATGGTCAGCGGCGAGATGCTCACCGGTGCCCGCGTCGACACGCCGGTACCCGTGAGTGTCACCGGCGTAGGTGTGACCGTGGCGCCCGTGTAGGCAACCGTCAGCGACCTGCTGAAGGCTCCTGCAGTCGCCGGCGTGAACACCACTTTGATGGTGCAAGACGCGCCTACGGCCAAGCCTACGCCGCAGTTGGGTGCGCCCGCCGGGAATGTTCCGGTGGTGACCCGCGAGAAGGGCTGCGGCGTGCCGCCGCCGAAGGTGAAGGTACCTCCGGCCAACGCAGCATTGCCGCTATTGGTCACCGTCAGGCTCAACGCGGCGCTGCTGGCGCCGGTCGGCCAATTGCCGAAGGCCAGCGGGTTGGGCGACACGGTGGCGCTCAGCGTTGCAGCCACGGTGCCCGTAAACTCGACCGCGCCGGCGTCAACCGCGTTGTTGGTCTTGCGCTGAGTGCCGTAGAAGTCGAGGCTCGGCGCCTCGGCATAGGTGGCCGCGGTCGACGGGATGTAGTTGATGACCGACGACGTCGACGCGGGGCCATAGTTGCCCAGCAGAGACCCGCTGACCGCGTTCGTCTCGGCCAACGGACCCCAGCTCAAGTTGATCCAGTTGTTGCCTTCGTCAACCGTGGCCGCCGGGGTCAGGTTGAAAACCGGGTTGGGCACCGTGGCGTCCGCGATACCCGGAGGTACCTGGTAGCCCAGGGACTTGAACTCCGGCGGACTTCGCGACCCGTTGCAGTACTGGCTGAGCACGGTCGGGTTGGACGCCGTGTTGTGCAAGGCGGTTGCAGCGTAGTCGGCGGTGCCGCCCAGAGACGTCAATACCGAGTACGTCGGGGCAAGCGTCACCCCTCCACCATGGTTCGTCGGTCCGGTGTCGCCGCGCACGCCGATGTCCCAATAGCTGACACCCGAGACGCACGCTCCGGTGCCGCCGCTGATGATCGTACCCGTTCCATTGGCCGCCGAGGAGTCGGTGGTCGATTGGGTCACAACCGGTGTCGCGGAGAATGCGTTATACAACGCGACCAGGTTCTGCTGGTTCAGCAGTCCGGCACCCGGGCCACCGATACCGATGTAGAAGGCTCGGTTGTCCCAGATCACGTCATTCGCCAACAGCGGAATCGAGAAGTTCTTGCACGTCTGGCCGGTACCATGCCCCGCGGGGCAGGTGACGGTCACTCCGTTGAGAGATGTCGTGAGCAGCGAGGTGTTCTGCATGGTCACCACGCCCGCGGGCTGAGGACATGAAGCTGTCCCGCCACTGGCAGGTTGTATGCAGTTGGATCCCGGTGCGCTGGCCAGGGGTGCGCCGATGGTATTGAACAACACTCCCGACGATGCGGTGGTGTCGTTGGAAATGATGGTGTTGTTGATGAGATTCACCACCAACGCATCCTGCAACGACACACCGGCGCCGTCCCACCCGGCCACATTGTTGGCGATGATGTTGTTGGTGACGCTCACGGAGTTCCAGCCCGGGCTACGGAAGAGTGTCGGCCCGCTCGTCACGGGAAGCGGTCCTCTCGGGAAGAAGCCCACTTCTGTTCCGTTGACGTCCTGGAGACGTATGCCGCCGCCGCTGCCGCTATCCGCGCTGTTGCCCATGATGAGGTTGGCATTGATGGTGGTGCCGGGGCCGGTGCCGTCGCTCAACCCGGGCGCGCAGTCCACATCGGTGGTGCTGCCGCATTCGGTGCCCGCCGGCGAATTCGGCGGGGCCCCGTCCGGAGCCGCACCCATCACGATGATCCCGCCGCCGTTGGTGGGCACGGTCGGATTGGTGCTCTGGTTGAACAGGAACGTATTGTGCTCGATGTCGCCGTGCCAGATGAACCCGAGGTGGGCGAGGCCGCCGCCGTCGCCGGTGCTCAAGTTCCCGCAAACCCAGTTGTAGTTGAATTTATAGTAGTCGGCGCCGACGCAGAAGGTGACGCCGCCCGCTCCCGCCGGTGTCGACGAGAACAATTCGTCGCCGATCGACGAGTTCGACGTAACCGCATTGTGATGCACGTTCACGTTCTCGTTATAGCAGTACGGCAGCTGGGTGTTCGTCGGAATGCCCGCGGGACTGACGTTCTGGTTCACGGCGGTGCCGCTGGCAGTGGGAATCTCCGCTCCCGGCACCAGGACGTTGCAGGTCCAGGGTTGCTGGTCAAGACCGACCGGATCGCCTTCGTTGCCTGCGAGCAGCGCGTCAGGCGACTCGCCCTGGCCCACGGTGATTCCGCCGGTGAGCGTTCCCGTGTTGTTGTTGATCCGGTTGTTGGCAATTTCCAGATTGTGGGCCCAGCCGTGCACGAAGATGCCGCCGCCGCCCTGCGAGCTGTCGGTGATGGCCAGGCCGTCGATGCGCGACGGATTGCACATGAAGTTGCTGGTGTAGCCCGTCGCGCCGGTCCCCACCGTGTTGCAATCCGCACTGCTGTTGGTGAGCATGATGGTGCCGTGGATGGTGCCGTCGGCGTTGACTATCGCCGGCATCTGGCCTTCGTGAGCAACATTGGCATTGGCGGCCGTATCGGAACCGGCGCCGAAAACCTCCAGTCCTGCGGGATAGCGCACGCCCTTCCCCAGCACTGTAATGCCGGCTCCCTCGTACGCACCCATCAGGCTCGGCTCCTGCAGCAGCTCCGCGAGGTTGCCGTTGAGCGTCGTATCCCAGCCGAGGATGCCCTCGAGCGGTATCCGGTCCACCTGCGGATTGTTGGGACCGCCCAGGAAGTAATTCCAGCCGGCTTGCGGGCAGCTCTGCACTCCGGTCGCGTCAAAGGGATTCGGAGATTCAAAGCCCCCGCCGCCCGGCAGGGGAACCAGATGGCCCGGGGTGCTGTACGGTTGTCCGTTGAGCGCGAGTCCGAACAGACAATTGACCGCCGAGCGCCACGCGTCCATGCGGCCCGCGGGCTGGCTGTTGGAGTTGATGATGGTGGACGCGGCTCCGACGCCTTGCAGGCGAACCGGCTTCCACATCAGCAGGATTTCATTGTAGACGCCCGGCTGGACGATGATGAGGTCGCCCGGGGCGGCTGCATTGATCGCAGCCTGGATCGGCCCGAACGGGCTGCCGGTGCTGGCAGTGGCGGCGGGTGCCGTCACGCGGGTCGGCGCCTTGCCGCCGACCGTCACCGTCACCGTGTCGATCGATTGCTTGCCGTTCGCCGCCGTGATCACCAATTCACCGCAGCGCGCGGAGGTGGTGTTGGCGGGCTCGTACTGCGCCTGCTGCTGCAGAGCACAGAGCGGTATGTTGTTGATCGCCGTCAGCAGAGGGACATTGAGCGTGATGGTCGCGTCAGTCCAACCGGTAATGGAGCCAGCAGGTATAGCGAAGCCGCCGATGGTGACCGATCCCTGCGTGCCTCCGAAACCATAGTGCCGCTTGACGGTCTTCGCATTGAAGGGAGCCGTGGTCGCCGAGGGTCCGGAGTAGGCATTGTTGGGCACAATTTGGTCGCCCAGCGCCGTGATCGTCAGCGTGATGTGGCCGCTGGTCCCCTGAACCCACGGGCCAACTCCGTCGCCGTCCACTTCCTTGATCGCAGGCGTGGCATCCGGGTACGCGCAGTCAGGGTTGTTATACCCCGCACCCGCGAAGGCGGACGTGGGCACCACCGGGGTATCCATGTACTGGGTCTGGCCGGGCATGAACGGAATCTCGTAGCAGAACTGGCTGTACTGCGGGTTGTACAGCGGATCCGGGGTCGTGCCCGTGCCGGGATCGTTCATGCACGTAACCATCATGGTCGGTGCATAGCCGGTGGGATTCGGCGGGTTGACCTCCCAGGTCGAGTAGGTCAGGCCGTTGTAGGTGCCCCACTGATCGGCATACACGCGCGAGATCTCGGTGCCGGTCCAGTCCTTGAGGGATATGGGCATGTTGGGCGGCGAGAACTTCTCGCCGAACTGCGGCGAGAACGGATCGAATTCCGACGTGAAGTCATCCGTGATGACGCCCGTGAAGTGCGCGGCGACGTGGGTCGAGCTGAAGATCCAGAACTTCGCCAGCGCCGATGTTTGGTCATCGAGCGTCACGAGCTTGCGGTCGCAGAGATTGCGGGTCGCTCCGGCAAACGGCGCCACTTCATGAGATTGCGGGAAGAGGCTGATGTAGTCGGGAACGACACGGGATGCGCCGACGCAGGGCCAGAAGGTCTCGACGCTTCCGGTGTCGCCCTCATGGCTCGACAGGTTGAGATATCGGCCAAGCCCGTTGGTTGGATTCTGGGCGTTGTTGGCGTTGAACGCCGCGCTGACCTCAGCTTGGTCGGGAAGAATATAGATGGCGCTGCCGAGGCCGGGGAACTGAACCGTAACCGGCGCGATGTAGTTGTCGCCGATGAGAATGTTCTTGTCCTCTTCCTTGACGAGCTCGTAGCCCGGGGGCACCACCACCTCGACCACATACTGGCCGTCGGGCAGCATCGGGGTGCCATGGCGGTAAGGATCGGTCACGTCCGGATTCGGCACGCAGACCGTGCAGTTTGTGCCGGTCGGCGCCCCGGTGGTCGGGTTCATGGCCGTCACACTGGGAAACGTATACATGCCGTCGTATGGCGCCGGCTGCAGCTGATTCCAGTTGTGCATGCCGTCATAGCATTTGAACTGAGAGTTGTCCGGCACCGTGTGCAGAGCGGTCCCATTGTGCTGGTTGCTGTACAGATCGAGATACGTCGGCTGGTTGAACAACGTGAAGAAGAACAGATCCTGGGTGGGGCCTGAGCTGGCTTGCCCCTGACCCGGACAGTTCATATTCGGATTGCCGTCCGAGCGGAAACCCTGCGCCCAATCGTCCCAACTGGTGGTCTTGGTGGTATCCACCAGCGTCAAGGATTGGCTGCCGTCCGGCGCGGTTCCGACCTGGTACAGATTGATCGTCACGCCCGGCACGTCCGGCGTCCAGCTGGTGTGTATGAGCAGTTGCGGGTCGTCGAAGGGCCGCGTCGAGGCGTAGATCACCTCGCCCCGGATGCCGCCGTTCTCGCCGGCCGCATAGGGCTTCTTGCCGAATTCGAGGAAGGAGTTCTGGCCCGAAAAACCCTGCCAGGCCTCGGTCAAGACCCACGGCGGATCGATGCGGCCGGTGGACAGCGTGGGCGTGGTGCTGCAAGTGGCCGCCGTGCCGCCGGTGCCGCTGGTGCAATTGCTGGGCGTGCTGGAACCCGGCCCGTTGGCAATCGAGAATCCGGTGCAATCCGCATTGGCGCAGTACACCGCACCCGGCACCCGCAGTTCGTTCGGCACCGAGATCTGTTCGATGGTGTTGGCGTAGAACTGCCCAATGCCAGACGTCCCGCCGCCCGGCGTGCCGTCCGCGGGACCGCCGGAGTCATAGACCACGTGGGTGCCGGTATTCTTGTAGCGGGCCTGATCGGATTCGATCACGTACCAGCTGAACAGCGGGAACTCTTCGTTGAATCCTGCGTTACCGGCGAGGTCGGTATTGTTGAAATTGGAGTAGCTGCCGTCGCGGAACCGGATGTTCGTCGGCACCAGCGTGAGTCCCGTTTCGTTGGGGTCTCTCACGCCATTGCCGTTCGCATCGAAGAACGTGCTGGTGTAGATATTGGCCTGCCACTGATTCATGGCGATATCGCCCATATTCACGTTTTGGCCGCCGCCGTTGGCTATGCCGACCGGTGTCGATAAACCGTCCACCAGCATGTCGTTCCACTGGTCGAAGACGGTCACTCGCCAAGTCCCCTGGGGAATACCGGACAGCGTGAAGGTGCCATCGGGATTGCACTTGGTGAAGGCGAAGTCTTCGCCGTCCGTGTCTCCCAGGCTCACATAACATTGCGTGAACGAAAAACTGTCGTTCGAGCCGCTGCCATACAGCCGCTCATCCGGCGATCGGCTCATGCGCTCGGTCGTGATCCTGCCGGTCACCGTGTTGGTGCAGTTGGCACCCGTGACGTTGACGTCGGTACCATTGCACACACCCTTCAACCGACTCTGGATGATCCCCGGGCTGGCAAACCCGATCGACACGTGGTAGCCCGCCGGCCCGAATTCCTGGAAGAAGCTCGGCTCGCCGATCCTCAAGAAGGAATCGTGGGCCTTTTCGCCGTCGAGCGTATTGGTTTGCAGCCATTCTTCGCCGAGCGCAATCCGGTCGGCCCCCGGCGTCGCCACCACGCCGTAGCGTCCCGGCATGAGGTTCGCAATCACCGCCTGGCCCGCCAGCGGCGAGAGAATGTTCGTTACCGCGCCGCCATTGGGTAGCGCTTCGAATTTGGGGCAGGTCACGATGGTGCCGGTGATGCCCGTCTGGGTCAGATCACTGGGATCACCCTGCCTCGAATTCGTGGAAATCGGGCACGCATCGTTTCCGCTGGCCGGGTCGATGGTTCCCGCCAGGCTGTTGGCCAGCGGCTGGTTGAACATGTCGTAGGTCATCTGCCCGGTCGCATCGCCGGTGCCGCCCGCATCGTCGAACAGCGTGATGTTGAAGTGTCCCAGGCCGGGCTCGTTGCTGGCCAGCACGTCGATGCCGCCGCCCGCGTCCTGCTCGCCGTTGAGCGGGAAGTCATCCTCGAACACGAACACCGAGAGTTTCGCCGGCGGGAAGGGTGCCGGTTGCGTCCAGATGGTCACGGGAGCCAGCGACGCCGTGCAGGCCGCCGTTCCAGGCGGGCATGGCGCGGGAACCGGAGCGCCGCCCATGCCGTGTCCGCATCGCAGACTGCCCGTGGCCTTCGCCTGGCCGTTGGTGCAGTTGGCAGTCAGGTTCACGTCGATGAACGGATTCGCCGCGTCGCCCGGCAGAATCGAAATGTAGTAGCGCTTGGTGGGATCCAGATGAACCGCACCGGGCATCAACTGGGCTTGTTGGGTCCCCGAGGTTCGGCAAACACCGTTGCCGACGTCGCACACTGCGCCTACGCCGAGCAGCGTCTGTCCGGTTTCGCAGGAGTTGGGTCCCGTGCAACCCGCGGCCACCACCGGCATGTAGCTCGTGTGGAAGTTGGTGCCGAAGGTCGGGACGATGCCGGCCAGCGGTCCGGTTGTGTTGCTCCCCGGGCACCCGGCCGGCGGCGGATTCGTGGTGCAATTGGGATCGACGAAGAAGGTGCGGTCCTCTTCTATGATCCAGCGGTAATCGGTGATCGGCGTCGTCTTGTCCGTACCGTCATACACATTGACGGTGAGGCCGCTGGGGGTTGGGAAAATCAGCGTCACGGTCGCCGCGGCGGCGCTCTGCGTCCCCTGGGAGTTCTGCGCCTTATAGGTGAACGTGTACGTACCGGCTGCGGTGACGGAGGCGTTGAATCCGCCGGTCGGATCTACGGAAAGCGTCAGGCCCGACGACGGCGCGACCGATGACGCCGCAACCGACAGCGGATAGCCCGAGGCATCCTTGTCAACCGACAAGATGCCGGGAGACTTGATGCTCAACGAGGTCGCCACGGTCGAGGTGTACGTGATCGGATTCATGGTGATGCCGCTGGCCGACTCGAGCGGCGCCGCGCCCAGGGTCACCGTCGCGGTGATGGCCAGATTGCCGTTCGCCGCGTAAACGAAGGAGTCCGGAGTGGTCCCTGCCCCGCTGGGCGTATACGAGAACGTGCCGTTCGCGTTGAGAACCAGCGTACCGTGCGCCGGCGGGGTGACGACCGTCACGCCGAAGACATTCGAATCGTTGGCGATCACTCCCTTGCTCGGATCGGACACCGAAAATGCAGAACACGGAGCCGCGGCGCATGGAATCAAGGAATTGTAGGTATCGGCGCGGGCTACCACGGCGTTGCTGCCGCCGGGTGCGGCGGCACTGGGTAGTCCGGCGCCGTTGATGCTGATGTACGCCAGCATGCCCGCATCGCGCGAAATTGCATTGGCCGACAGGCTCAACTCACGGTCGTATACCGGCAGGGCCGACCCGACCGTCGCGGGCGCATTGACCATCACATCGTAGGTCTTGCCCGGCGCGAGGAATACTTCACTTTGCACGCGCGCGGCGCCCGGCACCGGGTTGCCGTCTTCGGCGACCAGCGAGAATCCCGACACGCCGGTGGCGCCGGTCACGCCGCCGACGATGGACGGTACGTGCATGCGCAGGCCGGCGTTCACGAAGCGCACCAAAACGTTTCCGGTGGTGGGCGCGGCGGTCGTGCCCGCAGGCGATGCGGGGAACAGGGAGTTCGCGGCGTTCGTCTTGTCGAAGGCGACGCCATTGAAAAGATAGTACAGCGGCGTGTAATTCACCGCCGGCGGATAGCAGGTGTGATAAGTCGCCGATGCGGGATTTCCGCAGCCGCCCGGCAGGCCGGACCATACCGCAGTCTCGCTGAAGCCCGATGTATTGACGGCGGCGCTGACCGCATTGTTCTGGACCGGGTCGATTTCGCTCAACAGCAGCGGAAGATCTGCGCTGTAAGTCACGCCGGGGTACGCGGTGCCGGGTGCCGCGGTGGGTGTCACCGTCGGCGCGGTGGTCACCACCAGGATGCCGTACAAGCCCATGGGGCCCTGGATGGACGGGTGCGTACCGGACTCGATCAGATAGGTGCCGGGCCGGAGAGTGGCCCAGGTCAATGCCGTTGTCGCTCCCGCCGCGACTTCCGTGGAGAACGATTGCACACGCGGGCCCTGGGTGGGCGGTGTCCCCGCGGCGGGACCCGCAGTGCCTACGGGCGGCGAGCACCCTTGAGTTCCCGCGGGCGATCCGGGCGGACAGGCGATGGGCCAGGTAACCGTCTGCGCGTTCGAGTGATCCGGCGGCAGCGTGGTGGTCCTCTGGGTCGCGTCTCCGAGACCGCCGCCCAACTGACCGACGATCACGATCGATGTGGGCACGCTGTTCGCGCCGAAGGTCAGACCGTTCGTGAGGTTGATCCCGAGTCCGCCCACTGCCGTCGTCGGGACGGTGATGACCACCGGCGACCAGCCGGGTGCGGTTGGATTCAACTTGTTGCAGGTGGCGAGCGAGCCCACTACGGCCGCGCCGCAACTGTAGCCCCACATCGGCACGACGCTGCCGTCCGGCAGGGTGACGTTCGCCGGCCCCGCTGTGAGGTTGACTTGCTGCTGGCCGAAGGCCGCAGCGCTGGCCAACAGAAGAACGGACGCCGCCAGACCCGATTTACTCAGGAGTGACTTGATTTTTGTGGATCGCATTGCGTTTTCCTCGCTCTAATTCGATTCGTCGATGACGAATTCACGGGAATCGACGAGCATCATCATCATCATGCCGCCGGGAAATATGTTGTTCGTGGTGATCTCGCGCTCGTTATGCGAGTGCCACATGAAGGCGAAACCTGCCTCGGAGCTGGGCGGGTTCGCGATCGTGCCGGAGGGCGGAGTCGTTCCCACGGGTCCCGTGGCTCGGACGGTCGCGTCGGGCCCGAGATAGGGGCTGCCGCCGTACCACGCACCGTTCGTGAAGAGATTCGGATCGGGCAGCGTCACCGGACCGCCGCCGGCCACATCGCCGAACGGCGCCGCCTGCAGCGGCTTGTTGTGATCCTGGCACCACTCGTAGTAGTTGATCGCAGTGGGCGCGCCCGTGTTGTATCCGTTCGCGTCCGGGGTACAGGAAAGCGTGGCACTGGCATCTTTGGAACCGGGGTTGTGACCATACGCATCCCAGTTCAAACCGCGGCCGGTCCAATAGAAGATTCCATCCATCGCCAATCCCGGCGTGGTGGTGGTGGTGAACAGCAGCGGGCCGGCGAGATTGGCCGCCGGATTGATCTGACTGACGATCAGATTGCCGTCGCGCCCCAGGATGCGCACATGGTTGCCGTGTTCGTGGAACGGATGCTGCCACCGTCCCTGTCCGATGATCCGCAGCAGCACCTGCTCGCCCGGATGCATGTGCGGATTGCCGTTATAAGGCTGGTGCGGATACTGCGCGGCATAATTGCTGTCCATGTCGTCCGGCATGGAGCGGCCGTTGATCATGTAGTACCCGGGATGGTAGGGCTCGGTCGGCACATTGAGGCTGCATCCCACAGCGCCCGCCACGCATCCCGTCTTTGCCGTGACCTGCGCCAGCGCTTGGATATGAATGTTGGCGTCCATCTCGGAGAACTGGAACAGGTATTCCCGGTCGTAGCAGGTCTTGCCGTGGTCGTACGCGGCCGCCGCCAGCCGGAAATCCTTCTCGTTCCAGTACGCCTCTGCGGTGCCGTTCGCACCGGCAAATCCGAACGAGCCGTTCACGGCTCCGGAAGTGCAGGTCGTGGGCACCGCCGTGGGTAGTACGATGATGGCGCCGTACAGTCCCATCTCGACCTGCAGATCGCTCTGCGTTCCGCTGTAGTACGCACGGGTTCCGGGAGAACCGGCCGTGAACGTGTAAGTCACCGTGCCGCCGGGAGCTGCCTCCGTCGTCAACAACCCCGGTACGCCGCCCGTCGCCGTGACGTTGAAGCCCGGAAACAAGATCGACGTGTTGCCGGCCGCAGTGGGCAGATTATTCGTCAGAGTGACGGTGACGGCGTCGCCTTCGTGGACGATCAACGTGGGACCGGGAACCTGCATCGTGTTGCACGCCGCGCCGCTGATCGCCGCGGGGGCGAACCCGGCCGGCGCGCCGTTGCAGCCGTAACCCCACGAATAGACCGCCTGTCCATCGGGCTGGCTGAGGTAGGCCGGTTGTGCGGTCAGATTGAACCCGGGGCCGGTGATGCCGGGAGCCGCGGCCTGCGCCGCTGCCGTGAGCAACAGAGCTGCCGCCGTGATCACGGGAAGTAGCAATCGGTACATCGAGTTCGCCTTTTTCATGGTCGTTGCGCTCATTTGGCTAGCCCCCTAAATGATGTGGACCTCTGTCATCAGGCCGCCGAAGTTCTCGGCGTCGTTTGACAGATGATCGAGATTCGGGGTGTAGAGGTAGAAAACACTGCCCTGCGGATACTTCGTGGTGTCGGAAGCATCGAGAATGACGTCCAGAGACTCGCCGCCGGCCAGCGTGATGGAGTTGGTGTCGTAATACAGATTGACTCCCGCCTGATCGCGCAGCAGCTTGGCGTTGTAGCCGATCACGTGCATCGGGATGCCCAGAGAGGCCAGCGTCTGGTACTCGGTGACGTCGAGGTCGGAAATCCGCAGCAACGCCTTCTTGCCGGCCGGAATGTTCACGATCGTCGGCAAGGGTTGCGAGAAGTGATTCACGCCGTCGGCCGACTGCGTCTGCAAGGGACCGGTGGTCACGGTGTCGGGATAGCTGCGGCCGTTCAACAAGAAGTACTTGTCCTTCATGTCGACGAAGCCTTCAGGGTTGAAGGTCATGCCGACGAAGTGAAAGTTCGGATCGAAGCCGTGGATCTGGATCGGATATTCGACATCGTAGGCGGTCGTACCGTCGCCGTCGTTGTACGCGTAGTTGACCGCATATGTCAGCGGCGGTGCGGATGTGCCAACGGCGACGGTGGTATTGAGTTTGGGGTCGCGCGCCGCGCCGTTGTTCGCGGGCGGAAGCGGATTGCTGCATAGAATGTCGCTCGTGGAATTGCACGCGGTGCGAAGGTCACCCTGTTGGGCCAGAAGGGCCGCATACAGCGACGCGCCCCCCGCAACCCGATTCTGGCGCGGGCGCACATAGATCTGCCCCACCATGCCCATCTGCAAATGCTCGGGAGGCGTGATGTGGCAGTGCCAGAAATACGTGCCCGCATCCGGGGCAAGGTAGTAGTAGGTGAAGCTCGCGCCGATG
>Ga0307470_10000187_pt1 | contig 41773 bp, 46 predicted proteins | sample atmos_gasesAM3C__FD_204565 | JGI IMG/M metagenome (GOLD analysis project Ga0307470, IMG submission 204565) | Hardwood forest soil microbial communities from Morgan-Monroe State Forest, Indiana, United States - atmos_gasesAM3C_05 | ecosystem: Environmental > Terrestrial > Soil > Temperate forest... | reverse complement strand
GTTGATGTCGCGCCGCTCATCGATGAAGCGCGCAGCTATTACCAAGCGAAGGCGCATGATTTCCGCCAGCGCCTCGCACAGTCGACGATCGTGAGGGAGGTCGTTGCTACAACGTGGCTGGATGGGCTTGATGCCGCACTCGCAACGTGGGACGTTCGTGCGCCGCTCCGACTCCCGAACCATATGTTGTTCATGGCATATACCGACGACGTGCACCTCTACGACGATGGGCCTGACCTCATCAGTACGATCGACAGTGGTGTCGCAAAGCTGCGGATGATCGCAAAGAAGACGCTGAACGACAAGCTGAGACACTTCGTTGGACCGGTGGATGCCTTCGTGCCGACAGCGTTCGAATTACTCGTCCTCTGCAGGTTCGCCGAAGCGGCGCGGATTCTCGAGTATGAGCCGACGATCACGAGCGGTGTGCCGGAGGCGCGGATCAAGCTTGTCGGTCGCCCAGTGCTCGTTGAAGCGCGAGCAAAGATGGAGCAGTTGCACGGTGGCGGCATGTTTGACCCGAAGAAAGTAGGCCATCGCCTTGCCCTCAAGGCGCGCGAAAAATACTCGGCGAGCACCACGCCGCCCGGCCAACTCTCTGGCGCCCAGGAGCCCGTGATTCTGTTCATGTCGTTGGACGCGTACGTGGTTCAGGACATCGAGACCGAAGCAATGCTCGCGGAACTTCTGAGCGACGACGAGTCGCGCGTGCTCTCGGCGATCGTATTCAGCGACACCTACCGCAGCAAGAACATGAAGATCTGGCTTCATCCGCGCAGCACGAAGCGACTGACTCGACTGATGGTTGCGGATCTTGAGCAACTGCTGAGCACCGACCGGTTTATCCCGAGCGGTCGCTTTCTCAAAAAGCCGCCGGCCGCCGTCCGGTTCGCTGATCGAGCAGGCAGCGCATGGCTTCGCTTATGGCTGAGAATTCGCGGAGTCATGCAGCGTTGACTCAGCGCAACCAAGATTGTGCGACGATGGGTTCGGGCGAGCCGATCTGACAGCCTCACCGGTATGTCTAGTTTTTTCAAGATGCTGTTCCACGACCTCCTGAACGAGTTGGCACCGCCCGCGCGGACCTTCTCCCGGGCGAGCGGCGAGAGCCCCTCAGAGTTTAAACACGCCTGGAGGGCTCGTGCTCTGTGCGAAACCCTATTCATGCTTCTTGAGGCTCGAACTCGGTACCAATGGACCGTCGAGGTTGACCACGCGATGGTTGCCGCGTCGATGCTACGGGTCGGCTCTGCCGCGGATGCGGTGGACATCGTTTGTTGCGCAGGGGAACCCGGTGCCGTCCTTACATGGCGGGATGACATTGTCGATCTGCTGCTCTGGAACATTCTGTCTGAAGCTCGCTGGCATCGCATTCCAGGATCTCGCACCGCTATCCACTGCGACTGTGGAGCTGACATGATCGCTTTTCACATCCGCTATCAGGGAGTCCCACCATCGACCGTAACGAAAGTCATCGCCGTTGAAGACCGTACCATCGACGTAACTACCGACCCATATCGGCCGGATTGCGGGATTACTGGGGTTCATGCAGCACAGTCAATCGGGGAAACCCTCGGCGCTGAAATCCACATCACATCTAATGAGGACATCCACGACGTCGCCATCATCCTTCGGAGAGGCTAGCAATGCGATTTCTCATAGTTGAAGACGACGAAGAACAGTCGGAGAGAATCTCGAAGGCGCTTGTCGACTCGTTCGCGGGAAGTACGATAACGATTTGCGACAGCGAAGACGTATTCGAGAGCAAGCGGGAGGAATGGACCAAACGTGCACCGGACCTGGTGATTCTCGATCTCGCAGTACGAGCGGCTACGCCAGGCCACAGACCCTTTTACGATCCTCCAAATGCGACGAACGACGACTACCGAGGCGGAGGTTTCCGATGCCTAAAGAAGTTGCTCGCCACGCCAGAAACGGCGCGGGTGCCGATCGTCTTGCACTCCGTTTTCGCACGTGACGATTGGCCGCAAACTGATCCTCTGCCCGAACATTTCTCCTTCGTCGCGAAGGGCGACCTGAATGCGTTGATCCTTCACATTCGAGGCATCTACCCAAACCTCATCCGGCCGGAGGGACCGAATATCTGGACTCGCATGCTCTCATCCGTTACGACGTTGAGGGTTGGCCCCTTTTCCATCGATCCACGGAAGTGGCGCCTGAGGAAACACCAGTGACGATTCTGTCCCTCCTGAACGTCGCGCGGGAAGCCGCCGACATCAGTGACCGCAATCTGCTCAAGGAGATTGCGGGGTATTGCGGCGCGGCGTCAGCTCATCTCGATGAGAACGGACCCACGGCCGAAGAAGTGTACCTGCCGATCGCTGCTGACTCACCGATTCGTATCGTCCTCCGCTACGAACACGGACACCCCATACACCATGAGCTACTCGAGCAGGCCGCGAGCTGTATTGCCCTTGTTTTCGATCGTACGGCAGCCAGAAAGGACCAGCGACAGGTACGTGGAATCCTCATGTCCCTCAGCCATCAGCTGCGAACACCGATTGTCAGCGCCCACCGCCAGCTTCGCAGGCTGCTCGACGGACCCGGCCACGCCACATCGCCGGAGTTCAAGACCGCAATAGCGCATGTTGCGAGGGCGGAGCAGGTTGCAAATAGTAGCCGCCTCTTCGCAGACCTCGCAGATGACAAGCCGATACGAACTGCACCATGCTCCCTCTCGTCGGCAGAATTAGTGTCTCGCATTCGCGACCTAGCCTACGACGCGCAGGCGATCGTCGGCCCGTCCACGGCAATTCACTTCACTGTGAGCGCACCGGAGGACGAGCGATACACGGTCATCATCGACCTCACGCTCGTTGAACATGCGATCGTAAATCTTCTCGACAACGCCGCGAAGTTCAGTTATCCCGAGACTCAGATTCTTGTCTCAATCGCACTTGACCCGAGCAAGGAGTTCGCTTTGATCAGAATTCGCAACCGTGGAATTCTGCTTACCTCGTCCGACGCAGACCGCTGTGGCGAGCGCGGATTCCAGACGATCAATGCCCTTCGGGTGAATGCGACAGGATCTGGCATAGGACTATGGCTGGTGCGAGAAATCGCCCGAGCTCATGCCGGGTCCTTCCGCATGCTCGCGACAGACCAAGATGGATGGACCACCGCCGAGCTGCGCCTAAGGGCCGCCCAAAACGAATGAAGATCCTTATTCTCGAGGACGACCCCGATCAGGCGCGACACCTCGCGCGCGAACTTCACGCCGATCTTTCCGCCGTGGAGACCGATACCATTGCGACGGAGTACGATTTCCGCCAGTCCCTCGACGGCCTCGTCGCGTCACCGCCAGACGTAGTCATCATCGACCTGATGCTTCCGTGGACGAGACCCGTACCAGGCCCGCTCCCGACATTGCCGACCGGTCCAGAGATGAGCGATGCCCCCGGTATTCGGTGTGCGCGTCTGTTGCATGACCGTCTGCCGTCAGTGCCCGTAATCATCCACAGCGTCGATGGTCAAGAAGAGGTTTCTGGCAACCCGTCGAGAGCGACTTGGTGGGTGCCAAAGACCTACGATTCTGTTCACCTAGTGGCGATGGTACGTGAGTTGACATCCCGACGACACGAACTCGGGCAGGCACCTCCTCACTCGGCTGGCTAAGACTCGTCGACAGGTAAATGCTCGCTCCCGCGCCATGAGATTCCGGCTCACTGCCGGCAAGATCCGCGACGGTGACTGCGTCGACAAATAGGTGCGAGAGTTTGATTCATTTACACACATCGGACCTGATCCCTCACGGCATCAGCGTAGTCAGCGCGCTGGACGCTGTCTCGCAGGCAGTCGGCCAGGCGGCCGAGGAGGTACGTGAGTTGGCCGATGAGTCCAACCGCTGGACGGCGGTCGAAGATGAGCTCCGGTCGATGCTGAACGGCGTCTCTGGCGCGAACCTCATTCGCCGCCATCGCCTAGCGTTCATCGCCGCGCAGGCGTACAACATCGGGACGAGGCTGGCGCTCGATCCGGCCAACGCCATCCTCGTGCCGTATGTGGAGGAGGTCAAACGGCTGAAGAGCTTCAAGCGGCGCAGAAGAGCTGCGCCGGCTCCTGACTCGCCGCTATCTCCCGCGCCGAATGCAGACCATGAGGAGGATGACTCCTCGGCGTCCGGTCCGAAACCGTGATGGGTGGGAGGCACTCGCAGAAATGCGCCCGTTTGCGGCGCAATTGGCGGATGGACAATCCGGGGCCGTAGTTCACGCAAGGAAGAGCGGTGACGGATTTCGGCCGCAGCCCGACAGCACTCGGGCGAGGACGCCCGAGTGCCCGCGGTCGAGACGACCGCACTCCTTACGACGGAGGCAGCTCGCGAAGGTGGGCGCGCGCTTCCGAGGCCCAGGGGGAGGCGGAGTCGGCTTCGAGGTAGCGGAGCCAGGCTTTTCGGGCGTCGGCGGTGCGGCTCATCCGATCGAGAATCAGGGCGCGATTGAAGAGTGACTCGGTGGAGCGTGGGTCGGCGGCCAGGGCGCGATCCGCGGCGGCGAGCGCCTCCGAGAGGAGCGTCGGACGCCGGAGCTGCACGGACGCGGCGTATCGTGCGGCCGCGAGGTCGTTCCAGGCCCGCGCGTCACCCGGCGACTGCACGGCAATCGCCTGCAGGCGATCGATGGCATCGGTGGGACGGTCGATCAGCACCAGCGCCACCGCGGCGGCGCGCTGCGCTTCCTGCGAATGGTCGCGCTGGGCGCGCTCGATCGCGTCACCCGCGGCGCCGCCGAGCTTGAGCCGGTCGGTATCGGGAGCGGAGTCCGTCGCGCGCATCGGTCCGTGAAACGGAGCCCACGCGAATCCGCCGGAAAGGCGCGGCTCAACCTGACGCCCCGACACCGGCGCCAGAGCGACCAGCTTGGCCATCGGATCATTGTGGCCACGAAGCAGAGGGAAGGAGATGACCGCGATGACCATGGCCGCCGCGACGGCGCTCATCCACCAGCGCGAATCGGTCCAGCCCCGCCGGGCGCTCCGTTCTTCTTCGAGATACGCATTCGCGGCAAGGATCGCCGCCATGCAGTCGCGGCAGGTTTCGATATGAGGGAGCACGTTGTTTCGCGTCGAGGTGTCGATGTCGCCGCTGGCAAACAGCGCCAGGGTCTCATCGGTTGGGCACGGGGTGTTCATTGCACTGATCAATTTGGCGCCTCCACATCATCAGTGTGACGGTCTGGCTCGTCTTTCCCGTTTCGCAGGCCAAAATCGAAAGATTCTGATTCTCCGGCGCTTATCAGTTCCTCAACGGCAGCCGGCCCGACGCCTTCCCGCTCCAGGGCCTCGCGGAGCTGGCGCAGCAGTGCTTCGATCCGGCGATACAGCGGGCGCTGCGGCACGCCGAGGAGGCGGGCGGCGTCGGCGATGCTGAGCTCCGCGCCGAAATGAAACCGCATCAGCATCCGATCCTGGAGCGGAAGCGTGGCAATCATCTCCCGCACCACGCGCGCCGCTTGCGCGGAGACGCGCCGTGCGTCGGCTGCATGCGCCCGTGAGTCGGCGGCATCCGGCGCAACATATCCATGCTCGTCGTCCGACAGCGGGACGAGCCGCAAGCGCGCGGGGCGAGGCGGCAGACGCTCGGCCAGCTCTCGGACGCTTCTCGCATCCAGCGACGGATCGACATTGCGGACGATGGCAACCGCTTCGTCCAGAGAGCGCCCGTCGCGCACGGTCAATTTCTCGAGCAGCACCGCCGCGTCGCCGTTTCTCTCCGCTTCCGCCGACGGATGCCAGCGTCCTCGGAGGCGCGTCCACTCGCGCGACAGCATCCGCTGCACGACCACCGTGAGAAACGCGCCGAGCGGTGCCCGACCTTCGTAGCCGCGCAGGATTGCGTAATCGTTCTCAATCAGAGCGATCTTCACGATCGAGCCGAAATCCTCGGCATCCGCACCGCGGAGCCCCGCCCGGCCGCACACACCGGCAATGACGCGCTCCACAAGCGCGAGATTCGCGCGAAACAGCTCCTCAGCAGCATTTTCTATGGAATCAGAATACCGGAAAGTTTCGTGAATCGCGGAAAAACACTTTTGGCCGTCCCACTCCCTCTTCGAATCGCAAAGCCGGCAAGCACGAGAGAGAAACGTTGCAGAGAAGGAGAGGACACCATGAACACCACTCGGAAACTTTTCGTATCCACAATCGCAATCACCGCCGTACTCCTGTCCACCATGTCTGTCCGCGCCGAACAGCCGGACAAGTACACGAAGCCGCACGAGCCGTTCACGGCGTCCGGCATGCAGGTACGGATGTCAATCGTCAACCCCATCAACAGTCCGTGGCAGACCCGTATCCAGCCAACAGTGTTCCAGGAAATCGCGCCGTGCCGGCTGACGTCCACGCTGAGGCTCGACCGCTATGACACTCCCTGGGGCGGGACAGCGTATCTCCCTAACGAAGCGCGTCTCTATCGCAGCCGGGGTGTGCTCCAGACCCCGATGTTCGTCGATCCCTGCTCGGAAGAGATTCCGATCGACGCAATCGGCATCGTCGGACGTTTCACCGTAACCCCCGGCGAGGGCGACGGCGAGGTTCACGTTGATCCGACCGATCCAGGCAGCCCGAATGCCACGACCGTGTTCAAGTTCAAGAAGGGCGAGATTCTGATGTTCGAAGCCGGCGTCATGTTCGGTCCTGACGGCACCTTCGGCGTGCAGACGTGGAATGCTGGCGCCGACGTGATGATCGACGTCCTCGGATACCTCCTGCCCGATCCGAACGCTGCCGGTGCAAAAGGCGACAAGGGCGACAAGGGCGACCAAGGCGCAACCGGCGCAACCGGCGCAACCGGCGCAACCGGCGCGACTGGCGCGACTGGCCCAATCGGACCAAAGGGCGACAAAGGCGACACGGGCGCGATCGGCGCGAAGGGCGACAAAGGCGCAACCGGCGCGAAGGGTGACACCGGAGCCAATGGCGTAAAGGGCGACAAGGGCGACGTCGGTGCAACCGGCGCGAAGGGTGACACCGGTGCCAATGGCGCGAAGGGCGACAAGGGTGACATCGGCGCAACCGGCGCAAAGGGCGACACCGGAGCCAATGGCGCAAAGGGCGACAAAGGCGACATCGGTGCAACTGGCGCGAAGGGTGACACAGGTGCCAATGGCGCGAAGGGCGACAAGGGTGACATCGGCGCAACCGGCGCAAAGGGCGACAAGGGTGACACTGGAGCCATCGGTCCGAAGGGCGACAGGGGCGAGAGCGGGCTGCAGGGTCCGATCGGTCCTAGGGGTCCAGCAGGACTTCCCGGCCCCAAGGGCGACAAGGGCGATCCAGGCACCGGCCTCACGGTTGTCAAAGGAAACGCCTGCTATCCGCCGGGAAACAACGCCAACAATCAGGTCACGGTGTATGACAGTTCCGTGCACGTGAGCAGCGTTGTGATTCTCAACTACACCGACGCCGGCTCCAATGGAAACGCTCTGGCGATCGTTTCGCAGGGCAATGGATTCTTCCAGACCACCGGCAGTCCGAACCAATGCTTCCAGTACGCCATCTTCAACATGGCGCAGTAACGAGAGAGGCTTGAGGTTCGCGGCCCGCGGCGTTCATCGCCGCGGGCCGCTTTTTTTGGTAGTGGGTCAATTGAAAAATCGGTCACCACAGAGGTCACAGAGATCCCCTCTGTGCTCTCTGTTTCTCTGTGGTTGCCTTTGCTTCGACGACCACGATAACGGTACCACTCGGCCTGCTGGCGCATCGATGGACCGTGTTGGCGCTGTGCTTTGCCTTCCATTGCCGCTCAGCGCGGGATGCGCTCCAGCGTCGAGTTCTCGTCGGATGCGAAGTAGAGCAGGCATTCCTCGATGGCGATCTTGGCAGTGGCGAGACCGCCCGTTCTCACCATGCGGCGCGCGCCGCCGCCGGCGGGAACGGCGTTGATGCTGGTCTCGTCACTCTCACTGACGTAGTAGAGCGTCGAGCCCCATAGTTTGAGGCTCGATATGTCGTCGAGGCCGGAGACGAGCAACAGAGGATTGCCGCCGCTCTTCGGCAGACTGGAAATCTCGAACGTTCCGCTGCCGGTGAGACTGCCGTAGTAAACGTTTGCACTGTCCACGACAACGGGACCGACGATGATGCCATCCACCAGTTTCGCGACCGTACCGCCCGCAAGAGGCACGCGGCGCAGTCCCGCGTTCGTGTTGCCGAGGCCGGCGCCGGTCTCGCCGAAGTAGACGTTTGTGGCGTCAAGGGCGAGCGAAACCGGAAGGGAGAGGTTCGAAGCCAGCTTGAGCACCCCCGATCCGTCCGCTTTGGACGCGCGACCGATCGAGCCATCGGCGAGGAAATCGTCGCCGGCGGAGGTGCCAACCGCGACCCAGTAGACAAACTGGCCATCGACCGTGAGATCGAACGGAGTGGCCAGACCGCGCACGAGAGCCTTTACCGGACCGCGATCTTTCGCGATCGAGTAGATCGAGCCTGTGAGCGAGTCGTCGTCCCAGGCGGTGAAGTAGATTCGCGCGTCATCGGTCGCCATCGAAACGATCAGCACGCCGGGAACCTCGCCGAGGAGAGTCGGAGTCCCTCCTTCTTTCGCCACGCGGGCGATCAGGTCCTCGCCATCGATGAAGTAAATGTACCGATCGTCCGTGGCCAGATCGCCGACTTCCACAAGATGGGCAACGACTCCGGCCGTGCAAGCCGGGAGCGGGGGCGGGGTGGCCGCTCGTTTTCGCGTCACGGACGATGCGGCGACGGCTACGGGCGCGTGGGGTTGTGTACGCGCGCGTGCGGCCGGAGCGATGCGCCCAATGCGCCGCCATGCGTTCGCGACGCGAGCTACCGAGGGTGACGCCGCAAGCGCCCCGGGATTCCAGTAAGCGCAAGAGCCAAGGCCAGGACGACGGATCGCCACACATTCGACTGCTCGATGTTTCCTCGACGCATTGAGTGCTCCTTCGCCGGCGGCTATGGCACTCTCGAATGCGGATGTCGTGGCGGCCTTGCGGAAAGACAGAGCATACCGCGCGGCGCGAGCTCCGATTTGCCGAAACGGTGAAAGTCAGGAACGCGTGTGGATGGCTCTGTTGGTTCAGGAAGCGCGGCGCTTGCTCGCGGCCGGCGAGGCCGTTGCGCTGGCCTTCCTTGTCTTGCCACCGACTGCCGAGGTGCGCATCGCCTTGATGACGGACCGCAAAACGGTGTTGACTGCCTCGGGAGAGTCGAAGACTTCGGCGACGTCGGCATCGAGAACAATCGGCGGACGTCCTTTGAATTTGAGGTCCATCCCTGCGAAGCGATTGGGCTTCCAGGTCTTGAAATCGAAATCGTAGTGAGGACGAAGATCGTCGTCGAGATCGAGATCCGGATCATGCTTAGCGGATGTCTTCTTCATAGCCTCACTCGATCATCTTCTTCCGCAGTGCATACCCCACTACTTGCGCGCGGTTGTGAAGGTGCAGTTTGTCGAGGATGTTGCGCACGTGGAACTTGACGGTGTTCTCGCTGAGGTCGAGGCGTTTGGCTAACTTGCGGTTCGACGTTACGCCTTCGACCATCAGCTCGAGGACTTCGCGCTCCCGTGCCGTGAGCGCATCGGACATTTCTTGCGGAGTCTTCGGTTCAGCCGACGGCTTGGCGAATTCCTGCAGGAGTTTACGCGCCAGGAACGGCGTGAGTCCCGGCTCTCCTCGGGTCACGCGCTCGAGCAGCGCGAAGAACTCCTCGGCCTCGAGGTTCTTTTGCAGATAGCCCTGCGCGCCGGCCTTGATCGCTTCGAACAGCGTCTCGTCCTGATCGGACGCCGTAAGGATCACGACCTTCACGTCAGGCACGTCCGCCGTAATCTGCCGCGTCGCGCCGATGCCATCGAGCTCCGGCATCGAAACGTCCATCAGCACGAGGTCGGGCCGCAACGTCTGCGCGAGCTCGACTGCCTCGTGACCGTTGTGAGCCTCGCCCACAACCTCGTGGCCTTGTGCGTTCAGCAGACTGCGAAGGCCGTCGCGAAACAGCGGATGATCGTCAGCGATGAGTATGCGCACGCGATGAGCAGTGTAACCGTCAGTTGCCGGGCAACGGAATCTCGGCGTGGACGACGGTGCCGCCGCTGGGATTGCTTTCGATCGAGAACGTGCCGCCGATCGATTCGGCGCGCTCGCGCATGGTCGAGATGCCGAATCGGGGGAAATCGGTTTTGCGCGGCGCGTCCGGAAGCCCGACGCCGTCGTCGGTGACGGTGATCGACAGCTTCCCGTGGCGCTTCCGGACCGCGAGAACCGCCTTCGTGGCCCTGGCGTGCTTGCGAACGTTGGCGAGCGATTCCTGGATGATACGGACGACCTGCAGCTCCATACCGGGCGGCACGGTGATGTCCTCGTCGAGCAAGAGATCGGTCGCGATTCCCGCCTGCATCTTCCAATGCGCAAGGTACTCCTCGAGCACGACGTGCAACGACCGCGAGGGACCAGACAACGTGCGGAGATCGACGATCGACTCGCGGACGTCGCTATACGCTTCGCGCGCCGCCGCGGCCAGCTCCCGTAACTGCTCCATCCCCTCTTCCGTTTTGTTCTGGCGGATGTACTCCTTCGCCGCCTGCACTTTCGTGTTCACGTAGCCGAGGAGCTGGGCGATGCCGTCGTGCATCTCGTGCGCGATGCGCAGCCGCTCCTGTCCCACCGCGAAATCCGTAACCTGGCGATGAAGATGCGCGTTGTCGATGGCGATGGCGGCTTGCACGGCGAAGCGCTCCAGCGTCTCCTCATCGCCCGGCGTGAACTCGCCTCCGCCCTCTTTTTCGCTGAGGTAAAGGTTGCCGGCGAACGGCCCTTTGCACGTGACCGGAACGGCCAGAAGCGAATGCATCACCGGGTGGTTGGGCGGAAATCCCTGCGAGCGGGGATCCTTGCCGATCTCGGGCAGACGCAGACGTTCCCCTTCGTGAAGAACGACGCCGAGGAGTCCGTGGCCGGAGGGAGGAGGTCCTATCCGCGCGCGCTCCTGGCTCGTAACGCCCGACGTCAGAAAGGTCTGGATCGAGGCATCATCGTTGACGACGGAGAGCGCTCCGTAACGCGCACCGACCAGGATCCTCGCCCGCTCGACGACTTTGTTCAGGACGGCGTCGAGCGACAACTCCGCACTGACGTCGAGACCGGCTCCATGCAGCGCGAGGAGCTCCGCGTTCTGGCGCTCGAGCGTCTGCTTGGTGCGGCGGATCGCGCGAATCATCACGACGCCGAGGATGATAAACGCGGCGATGATGAGGCCGTCGATGATCAGCCGGTCGCGCTGCGAGATCGAGAAGATCGTGATCGACCGAAGCCCCTCGAAGATGAGCACGATGACAATCGGCTCCGCGATGGCCAGGTAGCGCAAGCGCCGTACGATCATTGAGGCGCAGAGTATTTCGGAATGAGTGGCGCGTCGAGAGGACGCCGCGGTGTTATGGCGACAACCGTTCCACGACCCAATCCTTCACGTCGTTACGCAGTCGGTACCAGAAACGATCATGCAGACGATCGGCGCGTCCCTGCCAGAATTCGAACAGAAGCGGGATCACGCGGTAGCCGCCCCAATGAGGAGGGCGTGGAATGACGACATCGCGGTAGGTCGTGGACAGCTCCTCGAAACGGGCGTCGAGCGCGCCGCGGCCGGCCAGAACGCGGCTCTGTTCGGAAGCCCAGGCGCCGAGCTGGCTGCCGCGCGGACGCGTTGCAAAATACTCGTCCGACTCTTCTTCGGTCGTCTTGACGACGGCGCCCTCGATCCTCACCTGCCGCTCGAGCGATTGCCACCAGAAGACGAGCGAGGCCCGAGGATTGTCGTGAATCTGTTTTCCCTTGCGGCTGCAGTAGTTCGTGTAGAAAACGAAGCCGCGATGATCGAAGGACTTCAGGAGACAGACCCGCGACGACACTTCGCCGTCGAGTGCCGACGTCGCCACCGTCATTGCCTCGGGCATCGCAATGCCGGCGTCCTTCGCGTCGTCAAACCATCGGTCGAACTGTTCGAACGGGTCGGGGTCGAGGTCCGTCTCGAGAAGCGGCGTCACACTCACAGAGAACTCCTAACGCCAAGATATCGCACGCTCACGGCTGCGGGTACCACTGATAGAGAAAAAAATACACGAGCACGCCGGTGACTGATACGTACATCCAGAGGGGGAACGTCCATTTCGCGACGCGCCGATGCTGCGGTACGCGCATTTTCAGCCCATTGCGCACGGACAGGATCACCAGCGGCACGATCGTGATGGCGAGAATCGTGTGCGAGATGAGAATCGTGAAATAGAGCGGCCGCACCCAGCCGGTGCCCGGAAAACGCGTGACCACGCCGTGCCGGAGGATGTGGTTGAGGACATAGCAGACCAGAAAGATCGACGCCGTCGTGCACGCTGCCAGCATGAAGCGCTTGTGCATCTGGATGTGATGCCGGCGGATGAGGACGTAGGCGATGAGGAGCAGCACGCCTGTGGTGGCGTTGAGCGAAGCGTTGATCGCGGGAAGGATCGTGGACACGGCGCGCGACTCTAACAGAGGTATCTGCGTTGATCTGCGTCATCTGCGGATAAAGGCCTTGTCCGCAGATGACGCAGATGGACACAGATCACATCGTCAGTTTTCCCGAAGCAGCTCGTGCACCACGCCGTCCACGTGATCGACAGTATCGTCGTTCGTCCCGCTGTAGTAGTCGCGGATGATGCCGCTCTTGTCGGCGACCGCGAACTTTGTGCTGTGCAGGACCGACTCGTTCAGGCTGCCGGTGGCGTCGCCGGCTGCGAGCTTGAATCCGTTTACGGAGAGATCGACGATCGTCTTGCGGTCGCCGGTGAGGAACATCCAGCGCGGATCGTTGCGCACGTGGCCGGCGTAGTCGTGCAGCACCGGGGGCGTATCGCGGATCGGGTCGACGCTGATCGAGACAAAGCGAACCGCTGCGTCTTTCGGAATCTTCTTCGTGAGCCGCCGCATTGTCGCCGTCATCATCGGGCACGTGCCTGCGCAGTGCGTGAAGATGAAGTCGTAGACGACGACGCTGCCCCTCAACTCGCTCATCCGCACCGGCTTGCTTTCGTCGCTGACGAGCTGCGCTTCCGGGATCGGGAAGAGCTTCGGGAGATCGGATTCGTGGTGACAGGCCAGAGTGAGAAAGACGGCTGAGAGAAGAAGGCGCCTGAGCATCGGCCCGAAGCGTAGCACGTGATATGAGTGCGCTGTCATGGGCGCGAAACTGAAACAGAAAACAGTCGTCGTCACCGGCGCATCGAGCGGCATCGGCCGCGCGGCGGCGCTCGAGTTTGCGCGCCGCGGAGCCAACCTGGTATTGGCCGCGCGGCGCGGGGAGCTGCTCGAAGAGATCGCCCGCGAGTGCCGCACGATCGGCGCGAATTGCAAAATCGTTCTCACCGACGTTACTCAACGCGCCGACTGCGAGCACCTCATCGACATGGCCGGCAGCGTCGACGTGCTCGTCAACAACGCCGGCTTCGCCATCTTCGATGCTATCGAGTCTGCCCGTCCCGACGACCTCGCGTCGATGATGCAGACAAATTACTTCGGCACCGTCTGGTGTACGCAGGCGGTACTGCCGCAAATGCTGGCGCGCGGCAACGGGACGATCGTCAATGTCGCCTCGATCGCAGGCATCATGGGTTACGCGCGGATGGGCGGCTATTGCGCAACGAAGTTCGCGGTGATCGGGTTCTCGGAGACGCTGCGCGATGAAGTGCTGGGCCGCGGGGTGCGCGTGGCCATGGTCTGTCCGGGAACAGTCGAGACCGAATTCTTCGTGAAAGCGGAGCGCGGCAAGATGCCTGGCGCGTCGCGGCTGATCCTGGCCATCAAGCCGGAGAAGGTTGCCCGCGCCATCGCCAATGCCGCCGAGGATGGAAGGTACCGGCGCATCCTGCCGTTGGGCGCAGCAATGTTCATTCGATTCAAAGAGATCTGCCCGCGCCTCGCCCACATTCTCATGCGCCGCGTTTCGGCGGCCATGGAGACGAAGTCATGAGACGCAAAGCGCCTGTGACGATGCTGTTGCTGGTTGTGATCACGCTCGTTTTCGCGCTGGAGATGGTTCTCGGCGGCCCGCAGCAGCAGCCAGGTTCGAATCTGCTCACCGACGATGTGAGCTCAGAAGTTCTCGTATCGATGGGCGCGATCATCGGCGGCACTTTGGCTCGACATGAATTCTGGCGGCTTCTTGCGGGGATGTTCCTGCACGCAAGCGTGCTGCACTGGGCGGCGAACTGCTGGGCCCTTTATCAACTCGGAACGTTGTATGAGGTCCTGTTCGGCTCGAAGCGTTTCGCGATGACGTATTTCGCAAGCGGTCTTGTGGCCTCGCTGGCGAGCGCCGTGCGTATTGGGATGATGAACGGAGCATCGGTCGGAGCCAGCGGCGCTGTCTTCGGCATTCTCGGGGCCTTCATATTTTCGATCCGGCGATCGCCGGTTTATCGACATCAACCATGGACCCGAGGGCTCATCGGCCAATTGGTTTTCTGGATCGGCGTCAACCTCTACATCGGATACAAGGTTCCCCACATCGACAACGTGGCGCACATCGGTGGGTTGATCGCAGGCCTGATCCTCGGGTTCATCCCGCATCGGGTGCCGCCGCCACCGCCGAGGGAGAGCGTGATCGATGTGGGGATGATGGACCAGTCGTCGCGCTAAGGGCGCGAGTAATGGCGGCGCCATTACTCGCGACGCAGCACCAGGCGCAGATCCTGACCGCCGAAGATGCGCGCGTTCAGCGCATCGACGAGCGTCCGCGTTTCTTCGTTCGCAGCGACCAGCCGGTTGCCCTCGGGGAACGGATGAATGGCACGAACATCATCGATCGCAAATCCATGCTCGCGCCCCAGCAGCGTCAGCGCGGCAGGATGGCGTGGCGCGAGATGGGTCGGGTCGCGCCAGAACTCGGACGCGCTGACTGCCAGAGACTCCGCGTTCGGCGTCTCGATGATGAGCAAGCCGCCAGGCCGCAGCACGCGCGCTGATTCCCCAAACAGCGCGAAAAGCGTATCGACCGGAAGGTGCTCAACGATGTGCATGGCCACGACGGCGCCAATCGATGCATTCGCGAGCGAAGCGAAGCATCCCGGCACTCCGGCCACCGACGCATCAACGCCGCGCGCCACGAGATCAGCGACCGAGCGTTCATTCGTGTCGAAGCCACGTGCGACGATGCCGGCCTCGCGACAGGAGATGAGAAACTCGCCGCGGCCGCAGCCAACATCGATGACCGGCTGTTGATCACGCACCAGCGCGACGTACTCGCTCACCGACACCTCGCCGCGCAGACCGTCTTCGAGGCGGCGGTAGAGGAAGTCGTTGGCCGTGGCACTGGATGCCGCCACGATCGGATTCGTCACATCGCGCACGCGAACGGCGACGGTCTCGATCTTCTGATCGAGTGCGGCGATGAGCGAATCGTTGCGCTTCGCCGCGATCGGGATCAGCTCGCGGATCTTCGCCAGCTCGCTGGCAAGCGATTCGTCGGCGGCGCGCACGTCGCGCTGCACCGTTTCAATGTCGCGTTTGAGATCCTCGCGCGCCCGCACGACGTCGTCGCGGATGTCGTTGAGTAGATCGAGCAGCGCGACGTTGAAGTTGCGCTGACGCTCCTCCTCAGGCTCGACGGAACGGTTGACGAAACGCCGGAAGATCCGGAGGAGAAAATCGAAACGCGACGGCCGCGGCCGGAATCGCCGGTCGTGCTCCCACGTGTCGCGCCAGCCATCGGCACCCGACGGCGGAGCATCGACGAAACGGTCGTCGCTCATTGAAGGGAGGATATCAGCAGGAAACTTGAGGGTGCACAGGAGTGTCTGTGCACCCTCGGGAAAAACTACGCTTCCGCTTCTTCAGCCGCAGCCGGAGCAGCCGCAACCGGCGCAGGGACCGGTGCCACCTCGATCGATTCCTTCCCCTCGGGGACGACTTCGACCTGGATGTGGGCGGCCACTTCGCGGTGCAGGCGCACTTCGACGTCGTGCACGCCGATGCTCTTGATCGGATGTCCGAGCTCGATGCGGCGCTTGTCGACGTCGATGCCCTTCTTCGTCAGTGCATCGGCGATGTCGTTCGACGTCACCGAGCCGAAGAGGTTGCCGTGATCGCCGACGCGTTTGTGGATGACGATCTTCATCCCCTTCACGCTGTCAGCCGCTTTCTGCGCTGCTGCTTTTTCCTGGTCGCCGAGCGCAGCCCACTTCTTGCGCTCCTGTTCGATCGACTTCAGGTTACCGGGCGTTGCTTCGCGCGCGAGCTGCTTGGGAATCAGGAAATTGCGCGCGTAGCCACCCTTGACCGTGACGACGTCACCGCGGCTGCCAAGCCCGCGGATCTCGTCAATGAGAATGACTTTCATCAGAGTGATCCTTTCGATTGAAATGTCGGAAATCGAAAAACGAGTCAAATAGCCCTGCCATGCAGAGCAGAATCTGGGAGATGCCGGTCAACGCCAGGAAGCCGAGGAGCATCCAGGCGAAGAGGGAGCCGATGAATCCCGCGCTGGTCCGGGCGATGAACGACCGGAAGATCGCCAATCCCTGCAACAGGTAGAGAAACGCGACCACCGCCAGCACGTTCGCACCGATCTGCTGCACCATCCCGCTGGCCAGCGGCGTGAGACCGCTTGCCACGAACGCGAAGAGCAGCCACTCGGGCAACGAGAGGTTCCGGAACAGATACGCAGTGACCACGGCCGGATCGCGAACGAGCGCGTAGTTGCGCCAGGCGCGAAGACGGCCGAGCATGACAAGGCTGAATACGAATACGAGGATGACGTCGATCAGCAGCAGCGCCGGCAGGCAGAGCGTGCCGATGTCCATCCATTTCTTGAAGAAACTGACGGCATCGGAAGGAAACCCTGCTTTCTCGTAGCTGGCCACCATGGTCGCGGTTGTTTGATGCGCTTCCGCGAGCTGTGCGGCATACGGCGACGCGCCGGTCACCATCCGCATCGTCAGCTCCGTGACTGCGAGCCCGGCGATGCCAATGACCAGCGCGAACATCAGCACGCGCCCGAAACGCTCGCCGCGCTCGACCAACGGAAGCGCGGCCAGAGCCGGGATTCCGATGGCGAGACAGATTGCGAGCAGATAGCCGAAGGTGATGGGTGCATCGGCGGCGTTTCCCGCGCGGGTCGTCCCGAACACGAGCAGCCCGGCGATCGCCGCCGACAGCACGAAGACCAGCCACGCGGTGCGCCGCCCGTTGCGGATGCCGCAATGGAACAGCGCCGCGGGCAGGAAGACGCGCAGCGGCGACACGAACATCAGCGCGGCCAGGATCGTGTAGCCGGCCAGACTGCGGGCCTGCTTCCCGAACGAGCGCACCGGTGTCGCTACCGGCTCATCGTGCTGTAGAGACGTCTCGGTCATCAGAATGGTTGTTTAGTCGGTTGCGAACGGCAGCATGGCCGCGATGCGCGCACGTTTGATTGCGCTCTGGAGTTTGCGCTGATGCAGTGCGCACGTTCCGGAGATGCGGCGCGGAAGGATCTTCCCGCGCTCGGGGATGAACTGCTGCAGAGTCTTTATGTCTTTGTAGTCGATGTACTCGAGCTTCTCGACGCAGAATTTGCAGACGCGCTTGCGGCGGAAGAAGAACTTCTTCTTGCCACCCTGCGCACCGCCAGGTCCGCCGGCGCCGCCGCGGCCGGAATCGCGGCCACCACCGCCGCCACCACCAGGTCGTCTCATTTCGGTTGCCATATCAGTCTCCTCTCCTTATTCAGCCGGCACCGCTTCGTCGGAAGCGGGAATGGCCGAGGGTTCCGCCGGAGCCGCAACAGGGGCTCCCGGGCTGGCTGCGAACGAAGGGGCCGGACGCATGCGCTCCTTCTTCGGGTTGCGCTTGGCAAGCTTCTCGGCGCGCTTGTGGTCGAGATCCGTGCGCACGACCATGTGGCGCAGGATCCGGTCCGAGTTCTTCATCCGGCGGTCGAGCTCATTGAGCCCGGCCTCGGTCTCGAACACGAGGAGCTGGTAGTTGCCTTCGTTGAACTTCTGGATGGGATATGCGAGCCGGCGCCGCCCCCACACTTCTTCGTGGGTGAGCTTTGCGCCCGACCCCTCGGCGATACGCTTGAACTCAGTGGCAAGCGTCGTCGCCTCTTCCTCCGGTACTTGCGGAGAAAGGATGAACAGGACTTCATAAGTCCTCATAAATCCTCCTTCTGGCCTAGCGGAGCCTCCGCCTGGAGCGGATGGCTCAAGGAGCTGGACAGATTGTCAAAAGATGTCCCGACCGCGAAGAGCCGGGCCGGGGATGATACGCAAAGGGCTGAGCAGGAGCAATTTATTTCAAAAGGATCTTTCTCAAGTCCGGTCCGCTCATCCCGGTGTTGTATGGCTTCGTTCCCGGCTCGAATTCCTTTCCACGCACGAGCGGCCCTGCGGGCACAGGGTCAAATCCGGCATCGCGGACGAGCTGGGCGGCGACGTCCATGGCTGCGGGATCGTCACTCGCCAGCGGGATCCCCACTTGGTCCCCATTCCGATGCGCCTCGGTCTCGAGCGTTTTGAAGTAGACGCTGCTGAAGGCTTTCACCCATCGCGCACCAGGAAACAGGCTGGCCGACCATCCGGACGAGCCTTGTGGATGCTGGACGGCCGCCACGCCCACCTCGCCGTCGCGTTTCTCATATGCGTTACCGGTATCGAGCACGATCTTGCCCGCAAGTAACGGCGCCAGATCGCGCGCCAGCTCCGGAAACGCGACCATGGGAGTCGTCAGCATCACGACTTCGCCGAAGGTTGCGGCGTCCGCGGGTGTGCCAGCCGAGGCGAGCTGGCCGAGGCTCGTGACGAGAGGTTGGAGCTCATCGGGGTGGCGCGAGGCGAGCCGCACTTCGTGCCCGGCATCGACCAACAACCTGGCGACGGTCGAGCCGATCATTCCTGCGCCGATGATTCCGATCTTCATTTCGATTCTCCCGTCCACTCTCGACCAGCGCACTGGTTAGGGAATTCCGTCGGGCGAGGACGCCCGCCGGCCGCAGGCGAGACGCCTGCACTCCTTTATGATCCACGAATGATCAGGACGATCACAGCAACTGAGTACGTGATGCCGCTGCGCGAAGGGGGTTCGCTTCCGGCGATCGTTGCAGGTGATGACGACGGTACCTACGTACTCAAGTTTCGCGGTGCGGGTCAGGGCGCGCGGGCGCTGATCGCGGAGCTGGTCTCCGGCGAGATTGCGCGGCTGTTGAAATTGCCGGTGCCGGAGATCGTCTTCGTCGATCTTGACCCTCGGATGGCCAAGACGGAACCCGATCCGGAGATTCAGGATCTGCTGCGCAAGAGCGAGGGACTCAATCTTGCGCTTGACTATCTTCCCGGCTCGATCACGTTCGATCCGATTGTGGCGTTGCCGATGGCGGACAAGTCCGGGCTGGCATCATCGCTGGCGTCATCGCTTGCATCATCAATCGTTTGGTTCGATGCGTTCGTCACGAACGTCGACCGCACGCCGAAGAACACGAACCTGCTTGTCTGGCACCGAAAGCTGTGGATGATCGACCACGGCGCATCGCTGATCTTTCATCACAACTGGGACGGCTACCTCGATCGGAGCGGCAACCCGTTCCGCCAGATCGGCGAGCACGTGCTGCTGCGCTGGGCCAGCGAGATCGCGGAGGTCGATGCGGGGCTGGCCGCGCTCCTGACACCCGAGGCCATTGAGGGAGTGGTCGATCTGATCCCGGAATCGTGGCTGGGCGACGAGCCCCGCTTCGCCACCGTCGCCGAGCATCGCCTCGGGTATCGTGACTATCTGATGCAGCGCCTGGCACCGCCGCGCAAGTGGATGGAGGACGCCGTTCATGCACGAACGCTTCGTGTTTGACTACGCCGTCGTGCGGATCGTCCCGCGCGTCGACCGCGGCGAGTTCCTCAACGCCGGCGTCATCGTCTTCTCTCCCACCGCCGGCTTCCTCGACTGCCTCATCGAGCTCGATCACGCCCGTTTACTCGCACTGGCGCCTTCGATCGACATCGCGGTCGTCGAGAGCTATCTCGAAGCGATTCCCAAAATCTGCGCTGGCGGGGGCGAAGCCGGTTCGATCGGCGATCTCCCTCAACGCGCCCGATTCCACTGGCTGGTCGCCCCGCGCAGCACGGTGATCCAGACGTCCGCAGTGCACTCTGGCGTACACGAAGACCCGCGAGCCGCGCTGGAGGGGTTGTTCGAGAAGCTCGTGCGAATGGAGTAGCGAGCCTTCCGTTCACGTCTTTTTTCGCTTGGGCTTCTTCATCCTGCTCGTTAGTTGCTTCGTGGCCCGCTCGAAATCAGCATCCACAGGGAGTGAGGCAGTGGAAGCGAGCGCTTTGAACTTGTCGTACTCCAACTCGGCCTTCATCAGCGCCATCTCATGAGAGATATGACCGGCGTGCGTGAGGATGTCGCGCTCGTTGAGGCTCAGGAAACCATCCAGCTTCTTGATCCAATCCCCCATGTGCATCGGAACGCGACGCATTGCCTGCCCCTCGGCAAAAACGAGGTATTGCTCCACGAGGTTGTTCAGCGCGGCCAATTCCGGCTCGGTCAGGTAGTTCTTGGCGATCGCGACGTCGTCCTTGCGAATGGTTGCGCCACGCCAGTTGGTCAGCCCGAGGTTTGGCTTGGCGGCGTCGACGCGCTCGTGGACGATCTCTGCGGCAGTCTGGCCTGTGATGGCCCAGTGCACCTTGTTCTGGACCGTTTTGAAGAAGCGGATGCTGATGTCCTGCGTAGGGTCGTAGTCGATGCTGGTGGCATAGATGTCGGTGATCTTCTGGTAGAAGCGCCGCTCCGAGGTCCGGATGTCCTGGATACGGCGCGTCAGTTCTTCGAAGTAATCGAAAGGTTGGTCGGGATTCTTCAGCCGCTCGTCGTCGAGAACGAAGCCTTTGACGATGTACTCGCGCAGACGCTGGGTAGCCCACATCCGGAATTGGGTGCCCCGGTGCGACTTCACCCGGTAACCCACGGAGATGATGACGTCGAGGTTGTAGAACCTCGTCGCGTAGTTCTTCCCGTCGGCGGCAGTTGTCAAGGAATCCTTGACAACTGAATCTTCGTCCAACTCCCTCTCGGAAAAGACGTTCTGGATGTGCAGGCTGACGTTCTGCTTCGTCGTCTGGAAGAGCTCGGCCATCTGCTGCTGCGTCAGCCACACGGTCTCGCCTTCGAAGCGGACGTCGATCTTCAGCTTCCCGTCCTGGGTCTGATAGACGAGGAACTGTCCGCGCTGGGGCGTCATGGGAGGCGATCATGCCTTTGACTCATCAATGATTCAACGAGTTTGGCCGGCTGCTCTCTAGGGTGAGCGCCTGAATCGGGTAGCGATCTTCACGGGGTAGATGGAGTGTCGCCTCTCTCAGGTCCACGTTCGATATTCGCGATTCGCGAATATCGAATGCTAGAATACCTTTCCATGGAGAGTCTCAAACCTCAGGATGTTCTGGTCGTGCTCAAGCTTTGCGCGGTTGCGTCTTCGCCCGGGCACGGAGCGACGCCGCAACGTCCGCCGATGGCCGTGCTCGGGGTCGAGCTGGGACTCAGTTCCTCCGAGGTGCATGCGGCAATCCGGCGAGGACGGGCGTCGGGCCTGCTCCTCGACGCTTTCCACCCAATCGACAAGCGGCAAACGAAACGAAAGCATCTCCGGGATGTGCCCCCAGCGCCGACGATCCACGGCAGAACTGCTCGGCCGGAACGCATTAACGTTACGGGTATCGTCGAGTTCCTGGTGCACGGTCTCAAGTACGTCTTCCCGCCACACCGAGGCGGGATGACTCGCGGAATCGCCACGTCGTATGCCGCCGCGCCGCTGAACGGATTCATCGCCCGAGGAGAAGAGCCGATTCCGGTTTGGCCGTTTGCGGAAGGAAACGAGAGAGGAATTGAGTTCGAGCCGCTTTATAGGACCGTTCCATTCGCGGCGTTGCGCGATCCGGCGCTCTATGAATTGCTCGCCATCGCCGACGCGCTTCGCGAGGGACGCGCGCGTGAACGGAAAATCGCGGAGGAACAGCTCCGACTGCGATTGAGCGACATCGAATGGCCGATGAAAATCGCAAGCTTCTGATCCGTGGAGCGCGGATGCTCGGAGATCTCCGAGACGAATTCGTCTTCGTCGGCGGATGTACGACCGGACTGTTGATTACCGACCCGGCCGCGGCAGACATACGGCCAACGCTTGACGTGGACGTCATCGTGGCGACGACCTCCGTCGCCGAGTACTACGCGATCGCGAAACGTCTGCGGGCCGTCGGATTCCACGAAGACACCAAAGTCATCTGCCGCTGGAAACACCGGAATGACCTCACGCTCGACGTCATGCCCACCGACCGAACCGTCCTCGGTTTCGCGAACAAGTGGTACCCAGGAGCGATTGCCCATGCGATCGATTGCGAGCTCGAAGGGGGGCTCGTCATTCGAGTTGTGACGCCTCCCTACTTTTGCGCAACAAAAATCGAAGCGTTTCACGGACGAGGAAACGGTGACTACGCCGGAAGCCACGACCTCGAAGACTTGCTTGCAGTGGTCGATGGCCGCCCGGAGCTCATCGCCGAAATCCAGGAAGCGGAAGACTCGGTTCGCCGCTATCTCGCGGCCGAAGTTCGCGACCTTCTCATGCGCCATGAGTTTCTCGACGCACTGCCAGGAAGCCTCATGCCCGACGCAGCAAATCAAGCGAGACTCCCGTTGCTCGTCTCTCGACTCGAGCAGATTGCGGCGGGCTGATGGTGTCGGACTCCGCGTCTCCGCGTGAAAACGTTCTACAGTGCCGCCGCGATGAACGACATTCTCTTCACTCCACGCCCAATCGGCTTCGCGCGGACTCCCTTCAAGGACACCACGCAGGTTCCGAAGGGTCCAGGGACCAAACACGACGCCGATGGGACTCTCGAGATCCTCCCTGAGTTTGCGCCGGGGCTGAAAGACATCGAAGGGTTTTCTCACCTCTTCGTGATCTGGGTGTTCGATCGCTCGGACGGTTACGAGCTCCTCGGCGCTCCGCCCGGAGAAACCATCCCGCACGGAGTCTTCACCACGCGCTCCCCACGCCGGCCGAATCCGATCGCGCTCACGGTTGTCGAGCTGCTGCGCCGCGAAGGGGACACGTTGCACGTTCACGGCGTCGACATGCTCGACCAGACGCCGATCCTCGACATCAAGCCGTACATGTCGAGCATCCCGATCGACAAGCTGCGGCGGGGGTGGCTGGAGGACGCGGAGCGGCGCGCGGGCAAGAGTTAACCCTCCAGTTAACTGGGCTTCGACTACAGTGCGCGGCCTGAAACGATGAACTATCTGGCACTCCTCACCAGCTCGTTGCGCGCGCTTCTACGGAACAAGATGCGCAGCCTGCTCACGGTGCTCGGCATCACCATCGGAATCGCCGCAGTCATCTGCGTGGTCGCCATCGGCAGAGCGGGTCAAGTGCGCGTCGAGCAGCAGCTCAACAACCTCGGCGACAACTTCGTCTGGATCGAGGCGGGAGGGCGTGCGGTCAACGGCGTGCGCACCGGCCCGCGCGGCACGAAGACGCTCACCATCGGCGATGCCTTCGCCATTCGCAATCAGATTCCGCTCATCAAGAGCGTCTCGCCGAACGTCGATGCATCAACGCAAGTCATCTACGGCAACCAGAACTGGTTCACGAGTTTTCGCGGCGTCTCGCCGGAGTACTTCGACATCAAGCGCTGGGTGATCGATGAAGGAGCGGCCTTCACGTCCGATGACGTCGAACGCGCCGCGGACGTCTGCGTGATCGGCGCGACGATCCGCAGCCAGTTGTTCGGCGTTGCCAATCCGATCGGCCAGGTCATTCGTCTCAAATCGCTTCCCTGCAAAGTCGTGGCGACGCTGAAACCGAAAGGGCTCTCGATCTCCGGCCAGGACCAGGACGACACGATCCTTCTTCCCTACACCACCGCGCAGAAGAAACTGGCGGGCGTAACCTGGCTTGACGACATCCTCTGCTCGGCAGTCTCGCAGGACGTCGTGAAAGTGGCTGGGCAGCAGGCCCGCGCGCTTCTCCGCGACCGGCATCACCTCCGAGCCGATCAGGAAGATGACTTCAACATCCGGAATCCGGAGGACATCATTCAGGCGCAGCTCGAAGCGAGCCGCACGCTCACGCTGCTTCTGGTGGCGATCGCTTCAGTCTCGCTGATCGTCGGCGGTATCGGAATCATGAACGTGATGCTCGTCTCCGTCACGGAGCGCACGCGCGAGATCGGCGTGCGCGTGTCGGTGGGTGCGACGGAGGAAGCGATCCAGCTCCAGTTCCTTGCGGAGTCAGTGATGTTGAGCCTCGTCGGAGGGGCGGCCGGCGTTCTGGCCGGCGTGGTCGGCTCGTTCTTCGTCGGACGCGCGCTCGACTGGCCCATGGAGATGTCGCTGAAGGCCGTGCTGCTCGCGGCGCTCTTCTCCATCGCCGTCGGCGTGTTCTTCGGCTACTATCCCGCGCGCAAAGCGTCCCACCTCGATCCGATCGAAGCCCTCCGCTATGAGTGAATCCTCCGAAGCATCCAACGGGAGCTCCCCGCTCCGCCGCCGGAAGGTGTGGCTGATTGCCGGCGGCATCGTGATTTTGATCGCAGCGCTGTCGATCCCACTCCTCCGGCGCAAAGAGAGCGTGCAATATCTCGCTTCCAAAGTGCTGCAGGGCGAGATCCGCGACGCGGTCGAAGCGACCGGTATCGTGAACGCGGTCGTCAGCGTTCAGGTCGGGTCACAAGTCTCGGGCAGAGTCGGCAAGCTCAATGTCGATTTCAATTCACGCGTGCGTGAGGGCGATGTCATCGCCGTGATCGATCCGCAATTGTTTCAGGGAGCGCTGCAGCAGGCGCAAGCCGACCTTGAGAACGCGAAGGCGAACGTCATCGCGGCAAAGGCCAGCCTGACCAAGGCGAATGCGAACCTCATCCAGACCAGGGCCGACTTCGACCGCGCACGATCGCTGGCCGAAAAGAAAGTCGGGACCGAGCAGGCGCTCGATCTGGCGAAAGCGAACTACGACGCTGCCCGGGCAAATGTAGACGCCGCCGCAGCGAGCATCGCTCAGGCCAACGCCCAGGTCAGCCAGAAGGAAGCGGCGGTGGCTGTGGCCCGAACGAATCTCGCCTACACCGTGATCCGCTCACCGATCGATGGCACGGTCGTGGCCCGCAGCGTCGACGTCGGCCAGACGGTGGCTGCCTCGCTGCAGGCGCCGACCATCTTCACGATCGCGCAAGATCTCGCCAAGATGCTCGTCTACGCGAAAGTCGATGAGTCGGACGTTGGCCGCATTCGTCCCGGCCAGACCGTGACGTTCAAGGTCGATGCCTTTCCGAAGCAGCTCTTCACCGGAACCGTGAGCCAGCTCCGGATGAACGCCACCACCGTCCAGAACGTCGTCACGTACGACGCCATCATCACGTTCGCGAATCCCGAGCTGAAGCTCTTTCCGGGCATGACAGCGTACGTCACGATTCCCGTCGCCACCGTCGAGAACGCGGTCAAGCTGCCGAATGCGGCGCTGCGATTTCAGCCGCCGCTCCCGCCAGCTGAAGTCCGCGCGTTGTATGCGCAATATGGAATCGACGATTCGAAGATGGGGCTCGATTCTGCCGTCGAAGGCAGCGGCGCGGCCGCGGCGGCGAACCGTGGCAGTGGCTCCAAGAACGCCCAGCACGACAGCGCGGTCGTCTGGAAACTTCACGCCGACGGCACCATCGAGCCGGTCGAGATCGCCCTCGGCATCACCGATCACGCGTACACCGAGGTAACGAAGGTGTTCGTTGGAACGCTGAAACCGGGCGATGACGTCGTGACCACGTCGGTCAGTTCGAAGTCTGGACCTCCCGGCGGCATCAGGCGGTGACGGTGCCCAACGCTGACCCGATCCTCCGCGTCGAGGACGTCCACAAGTACTACGAGCTGGGCGAGACGCGTGTGCACGCGCTGCGCGGCATCAACGTCTCGGTCGAGCCGGGCGGATTCGTCGCCATCATGGGGGCGAGCGGCAGTGGCAAGTCCACTTTCATGAACATCCTCGGCTGTCTCGACCGGCCAACTTCAGGGCGCTATCTGCTCGAAGGCATTGATGTGTCGGGCCGCACGAAACACGAGCTGGCAGGCATCCGCAACTCCAAGCTCGGATTCGTGTTTCAGGGATTCAATCTTCTTCCGCGAACGACGGCCCTCGAGAACGTGCAATTGCCTACGCTCTACACGCCGATCAACGCCATCGAGCGTCAGAAGCGCGCTCGCGAAGCGCTGGCGCTCGTCGGCCTGGCCGCTCGATCGCAGCACTATCCGTCGCAACTCTCCGGCGGTCAGCAGCAACGCGTGGCCCTCGCGCGCGCGCTCGTGAACCATCCCTCGATCCTGCTCGCCGATGAGCCGACCGGAAACCTCGACAGCCGCACCGCGGTCGAGATCATGGAAGTCCTGCAGGACCTGAACGAGCAGGGATTGACGATCGTGCTGGTCACGCACGAGCCCGACATCGCCCAATTCGCGAAACGGATGATCGTCTTTCGCGACGGAAAAATCCGCAAGGACGACGTACTGCGCGACCGTCCGAGAGCGCACGAGGTGCTACTCACGATGCCCACGTTGGAGGATTAGCTCTCGATCGGTCCGCGCTTCTCTCAAACTCCTATTGCGCCACTCTCCAATCGAGCGCTCCAAAAAAAGGAAGAGCGGCGAGATGAGGATTGCCGTCTCCTCCCCTTTACCAGCTCGTCGCGTAGCTCCCCAGCACCGTCACTGAGTCAGCATCCTCGCGCAGTTGTTCGATCGCTTGCGTGATCGAGGCGTCCGACAAATTGCCGATGACGTCGAGGTAGAAGGCGTAGTCGCGCGGTTTTCCGGGAATCGGGCGCGATTCGATTTTGGAGAGGTCGATACCGGCGGTGGCGAAGACGCCGAGGGCCCGGTAGAGCGAGCCGGGAGTGTTGGCGATTTCCAGAAGGAGCGATGTCTTCCAACGTTGCGCCGAAGGCTCGGTCAATGGGCGAATGGACGCACTCGGCGGCGCAAGGAGGAAGAAGCGCGTGAAGTTCTGCGGATCGTCTTCGACATTCGTGGCCAGGATCACGCCGCCGTAAATGTTCGCCGCGGCTTCCGAGGCGATGGCGGCTTCGCCGGGCTGGCGGCGTTCCATCACGACGCGGACGGCGCCGGCTGTGTCGTGCATTGGCTCCGGCTCCATCTCCGGATGCTGCCGGAGAAACCGGCCGCATTGTGCTAGCGCGACAGGATGGGAGTAGACGCGGCGAATATCGTCGAGAGTCGTTCCCGGAGGCGCGATGAGGTTGTGGACGATGCGCAGAAATGTCTCGCCGAGGATCGTAAGGCCCGAAGAGAGAAGCAGGTCGTAGTTTCGATGGATCGAGCCGGCGAGACTATTCTCGATCGGCGTCACGCAGCAATCAGCGTCGCCGGTCGCGACCGACTGGAACATCTCCTCGAACGAGCGGAACGGGATCGTCGCGGCGTCATCGCCGAGGAGTTGCCGGGCGGCCGTCTGGCTGAAGGCGCCGGGCTCGCCTTGATAGGCGACGCGCGGCTTCGCGATGTCTGGCCGAACGCTCACTGCTTCGCCAACTCGACCCTCCGGTTTTGTGCCCGTCCGGTTGCAGTCTCGTTGCCGGCCAGCGGTTGCGACGCGCCGAGGCCTTTGGTCGTGAGGCGGCCGGCGGCGATTCCGGCGTTTACCAGATACGCCTTGACCGAGTCCGCACGGCGCTGCGAGAGTGGAAGATTCTGCGCGTCCCCGCCGCTCGAATCCGTATGGCCTTCGATCATGAGCTTCCAATCAGGCTTCGCCTTCAGCATGGCCGCCATCTTGTCGATCGTCGGCTTCGACTCATCACGGATCACGTCGGAGTTGGTGTCGAAGTTGATGCCATAGACGCGCGTGCGGCCAGCGTCCTCCAATTCCTTCTGCATCGTCGCCTCGGCACCGGAACCGGACCAATGCGGACACGATCCGATGTCGTTCGAGATCTTCTTTCCGTTCCAGTTACCGCCAGTGGAGTCGGTGTTCGACGCGAACCACCAGAGACCGAACATCTGCTGGCCGCTCGGATCGAAAACCATGATGGCCGGACCGTTCTTGTTCGCTCCATCTTCTTTCCAGGTGAACTTCATGATCCGGCCTTCGATGCCTCCGGTCAGCAGTCCGCCGTTGTACTCGTAGCAACCGGTTACGGACGTTCCTTCCTGTTTGAGATGGAAGTTGCCGAAGTCGGTGGCGTACGTGCCACTGGCGTTCGGAAATTCGGTATGCGTGAGTTGCTTTCCGTATCCTCGAAAGTCCATCAGCTCGATATAGTCGGGAGAGCCCCAGTTGTTCTTTACGTTGAGCCTGACCCACCGACCGGAGACGGCAGCAGTAACCGGAAAACTCTGCTTGTCGGCCCTGTCCTGCAGCGAGACGTCTGCGATTTTCTGAAAGCCGGACGTGGCGCTGACATCGGAGACCTCGACGGAGACATCCTTTGCGCCGCGGTGCTCGCCATCGATGCCGGCGGTATCGAACTCGAGTCGATTGAGCTCCGTCTTTTCCGAAAGCGCGATGACGATCGACTGCGGTGTGATCACACCCTTCGGGGTAGCCCAACCGGTCGTAGCCTTCTCGTCAAGGATCCGGAAAGCGGACCAGGTTTCGTTGTACTCCTGCGGTTTCTGCGCGATGAGCGCACCCGAAGAAAAGGAGACGAGCGACGGCTCCTGGCTATCGACAGACGCGGTGGTTGTTGTCGTCGTCGCGGCTGTCGTGCTGCTGGCAGCCGTGCTCGACGTGCTGCTCTCCGAGCTGCCGGATTTCGCTGGGGCGGCTTCTTTCCCAGCGCAGCCCGACAACACCAGCGACACCAGGGCGATCCCGATCAAAGTACGAGGCATTCATGACTCCTGTCGATCTCTGAAACGTTCCGGCCCGGATTGTACGATGGCCGTTGAGCACGAAAGCAGGCCAGCCTGGAGAACGCGAAGCTCGTGAAGCGCATCGCCCCCCACCACCCGTATACAATTCCTTCCCGAACGGCCCGTTCAATCCAAACAAATCGCGTCGAGGGGAACACGAATGCCCATCACCAGAAGGCGAATCACGTTCGCCGATCATCTCCGCTACAACTTTGACAAGAGCATGGCAGCGGGACCGATCGCGCTGATCGGCTGGCTCGCGCTCGTGTCGCTGGGAATGATCGTGATCTTCTCACTCGTGCTCGTCGTCTCCGGAATCGGCCCGGCGCCCAACGAGAAGCTCTCCTTCGTCGAGGCATCGTGGATGAGCCTCATGCGCACGCTCGATGCGGGAACCATGGGCGGCGATCAGGGCTGGGCCTTCCGGTTCGTCATGTTCCTCGTCACCGTTGGCGGCATCTTCCTCGTCAGCAGTCTCATCGGCGTTCTGACCAGTGGTCTCGAGAGCAAGATGGACGAGCTGCGCAAAGGCCGCTCCTTCGTCATCGAGAAAAACCACCAGGTAATTCTCGGATGGTCCTCGAGCGTCTTCACGATCATCTCCGAGCTCGTCGTTGCGAACGAGAATCAGCGCAAGCCACGGATCGTCATCCTCGCCGACAAGGACAAGGTCGAGATGGAGGAGGAGATCCGCTCGAAGGTCGGCTCGACGAAGAACACGAAAGTCATCTGCCGCACGGGCAGTCCGATCGATCTCTACGACCTCGAGCTCGTCAATCCGCACGAATCGAAGGCGATCATCATCCTCTCGCCGGAAGCCGAGAACCCCGACTCGCAGGTGATCAAATCGATTCTGGCTCTGACCAACAATCCCGCCCGCCGCGCCGAGCCGTACCACATCGTCGCCGAGATCCGCGATCCGAAGAGCATGGAAGCGGCCCGGCTCGTAGGCCGCGATGAGGCAACGCTGATCGAGGCCAACGACCTCATCGCCCGTATCACCGTGCAGACCTGCCGGCAGTCGGGGATGAGCGTCGTCTACACCGAGCTGCTCGACTTCGACGGCGACGAGATCTACTTCCAGGAGGAGCCGTCGCTGATCGGCAAGACCTTCGGCGACGCGTTGTTCGCATACGAAGACTCGTCGGTGATCGGGATGCAGTTCGCTGACGGCCGCGTCAAGGCGAATCCGCCGATGGACACCTTGATCGCAGCCGGCGACAAGATGATCGCCATCTCAGAGGACGATGACAAAGTCGTCCTCTCCGGCAAGTCGGAATTCGGCGTCGACACCGCCGCGATTCGCGAGGGGGAGGCAGCCGGCCGCGGTCCGGAAAGGACGCTAATACTCGGATGGAACCGGCGCGGTTGCGCCATTATCAATGAGCTCGATAACTACGTCGCCGCCGGATCGGAGATCATCGTCATCGCCGAGGTCGACACGCCGCAGGGGGAGATCGCGAAGTTCTGCAGCAACGTCCACAATCAGCGCATCACGTTCCGCGAGGGCGACACCACCGACCGCACCACGCTCGACTCCCTCGGCGTCACCGGTTTCTCCCACGTCATCGTGCTCGCTTACTCGGATTCGCTACCGCCACAGCAAGCGGACGCGCGAACGCTGATCACACTTCTCCACCTTCGCAACATCGAAGAGACGACGGAGAAGCCGGTCAGCATCGTCAGCGAGATGCTCGACGTCCGCAATCGCGAGCTTGCGGAAGTGACGCAGGCCGACGACTTCATCGTCAGCGACAAACTCATCAGCTTGTTGATGTCGCAGGTCTCCGAGAACAAAGCGCTGCACGCCCTCTTCGCCGACCTGTTCGACAGCGAAGGATCGGAGATCTACCTGAAGCCCGCCCGCAACTACATCGTGCCTGGCGCGTCCGTGAACTTCTACACGATCGTCGAGTCAGCGCGCCGCCGCGGCGAAGTAGCCATCGGCTACCGCATCATCGAGCACGCCCACAACGCCGCCGAGCAATACGGAATCGTCGTCAATCCGCCGAAGAGCGAGACGGTGACGTTCGGCGCGAATGATCTGGTGATCGTGGTGGCCGAGAACTAGGGCGAGTCACTTTCCGGCTTCGGGCGCGTACCATGCTTGTACGCCCAATCATGCGAGGCCAATCGGAGCAGCAGTCGTCGATTCCGAAAGCGGATGCGCTCTACGCGCGTCAACTCGAGGCCATCAACGAAGTCGCGCGCATCGCCACGCTCGATCTCGAGCTTCGCCCGCTCATGCAGCGCATCACCGATGCTCTGGCGCAGAAGTTCGCGTGGGAGTTCGTGGCGCTGGTGACGGTGGAGCCGCGCAAGGGCGCCTTCGTTTGCGAAGCGGTGACCAGCACGGTTCCCACCGAGGTCCATCCCGGCTACAGCCGCCCGCTCGGAAGCGGCATCGTCGGAACCGTAGCGGCGACCGAGAAGCCGATTCTGCTCGACGACGTTCGCACCGATCCCAGTTTCGTCGAGACGATGCCGGGAACGAAGTCGGAGCTGTGCGTTCCCGTGCTTCACGGCAAAGAGCTCGTGGCCATCCTCAATCTGGAAAGCACGCGCCTTCGCGCGTTCCACGATCAGGTTTCGCTCCTCACCACCGTCGCCGATCAGATCGCCGGCGCGATTGCCAATGCCCGCCTGTTCGATGAGATGCGGCGGCGCGCACAGTTGATGGAGATGATGAGCGAGGTCTCGCGCACGGCGCTGGAGGCGAATGATCTCGGCGATCTGCTCGAACGCATCGTGCGCTACGTTCACGAACGTTTTCCGGTGGAGCGTGTTTCGATCACGCTCCGCGACATCAGCGCGTATGCCGGGGAAAACCCTTCCGGCGAGCCGCCGCAGATCAGTTTTCCGATTCGCTTCCGCGGAGAAGAAGTCGGGCGGCTGGAGGTGTGCTGCATGGACGAAAACGTCCTCACGCCGGCTACGCAGCTTGCCTTCGAAACGTTGACGCATCAGGTCGCGGGCGCGATCCATCTTTCTGCGACGAAGCGCGATCTCGAGCACGCTAACGAGCATCTCGCCCGCGCCATCGAGACCCTCCATCAGATATCCACTACCGACCCGCTCACAGGCGCCGCGAACCGGCGAAACTTCGATACTGTCCTCGATGTCGAATGGCGCCGCGCCGCCCGCTCGCGCACGCCGCTCTCGCTGATCATGATCGACATCGATGCGTTCAAGGCCTACAACGACGCCTACGGACACCAGGCTGGGGACGAGTGCCTGCGCCGCGTGGCCGAGTCGCTGAAATCACGCTTTCATCGGGCAGGCGATCTGGTCACCCGTTACGGCGGCGAAGAGTTCGCCGTGCTCGTGGCCGGTGTCGGCCCCGATCATGCCCGCGACCTCGGCGAATCGCTCCGCGCCTCGGTCGAGCAGATGTCGATCGAGCATCGAACCTCGCCAGCATCAAGCGTCGTCACGATCAGCGTCGGCATCGCTACGATGGTTCCGGACGGAAACGACGAAGCTGCCACGCTCCTCAAAGCCGCCGACGAAGCGCTCTACGCCGCAAAGAACGCCGGCCGGAACCGCGTCGCGGTGCGGCCGTAAGCGGTATCATTCAGCATTGGCCCAAAATCGAAATACCGAGGATGATCGATGATGGTTGCGCTGATCGTCGCTGGGGTGCTGTTCCTGCTGCTCGCGTTCGTCCTCTTCATCGCGGCAATCGTGGCCTTCTTCATGTCTCGCAACCGGTCGAACGCTGCCATTGCGCCCGCGCCCTACGTACCGCAGCCGGCACCAGCTCCGCGGGTTGCGCAGCCCGTTTCGGTTCCTGCCCCTCCGGCGTATGCCGCTCCTCCGATGCAGCCCGTGCCCGTCGTTCCGGTGCAACCAGCGCCGGCGGCGCCCGTGCAACCGATGGTTCAACCGATGGCCGGCTCGTATTCGCCGCCCGATTCCATCGATCACGACAAGACGGTGATGACCGATCAGCGGCGCGAGCAGCTCTTCGGCGCGCTGCACGGAACTTCCGGTCCGCTCGCGGGCCGCGTCTTTCCGATCGACGCAAGCGGCTTCTACATCGGACGCGACCGGTCCACATCGCAGGTCGTGATCGATTCGCCGAGCATCTCGAAGCGCCATCTCTGGATCGGCGTGAAGGACGGCGCAGTCGTCGCCACCGACCAGGGCTCAACGAATGGCACCTTCCTCAACGATCCGAATGCGGCGATCACCGAAGCGCGGCTGACGCCGGGCGACACGCTGATCCTCGGCGGCGACGTGGCGCGCTTCGAGTACCGACTGTGAGGCTGATCCGATGACCGCCACACCAAAATCTCCCTGGGTTCTCGCCGGATGCGGCTGCTTGAGTTTCATCCTCGCGCTGATCCTGTTCGTGGCCGCGTATTTTGCCGGCGGCTCGCACATGCCAAACCTCACCAGCGGATCATCGACGGACGATACCGTCGTCTATCGCAACACGCCGGAGGGACGCACGGGCAAGCTGGCAGAAAACTACACGGGCTTCGAGTTTCGTTATCCGAAGACCTGGGTTCTGAAGCCCGATCCCGACGCAGCGAACTTCGTCACAGTGGAACGAGCCGTGGATGGCAAGACGTACGAGAACCTCAACGTCGGCTACTTCTCCACCGCCGGCAGCACGGAGAAGAATCAGTTGCTCTACCTGAAACTGATCGCCCAGTTCCAGAGTCAGTTCGAACAGCAATTTCACGATCTGAAAAAAGTCGGCGAAGGCGCAACCAAGGTCGGCTCCTACGATGGCTGGGAAGGTCTGTTCACATCGACCACCGGCGACGACGATAAGAAGGTCAACGTCTACACACGAGTGATCCTGCTCCCGAATTCCGACGGCACGAAAGGCGTCACCCTCCTGATGATGGGCACGTCCCTCTGCCCCGATCTCAGCGCCGCCGAGGACCTCGGCAAGAAGGGCGAACTGCCGGGAGTGCTCGACTCGTTTAAGTTTGTGGAGTGAGGGCTCATCGCATTCGTGAGCGAGTGCGTCTCAGTAATGCATCATTTGAGGTATCCTTGATGCATCACGTGGAGCAAGACATGCGCACAACCATCAACCTTGATGAGCACTTGATCGAAGAAGCACAGCGAATGACCGGAACACAGGAGCGCACGGCGTTGATTCACGAGGGGCTTCGGGCTCTGATCGCTCGGGAAAGCGCGCGCCGTCTGGCACGCCTCGGCGGAAGCGATCCGCAGGCACGAGCTCCGAGAAGGCGTCGCCCCTCTTGATTCTCGTCGACACTTCCGTCTGGATCGATCATTTCCACAAGGCTGTTCCGGCTCTCGAGGGAGCCCTTGAGCGAGAGGATGTCCTGATGCATCCTTACGTTCTTGGTGAAATTGCCTGCGGCGAAATCAAGAGACGCGGTGAGATTCTCGGTCTTCTTGCAACATTGCCGACCAGCGCTTTGGCAACCGACGAAGAGACACTCGGATTGATCGAGAATCGACGGCTGATGGGCAAGGGAATCGGCTATATCGATGTCCATCTCCTCGCCGCAGTGATCATCACGGACGACGCACAACTATGGACGCGCGATAAAAGACTTGGCGAAATCACAGCTCAACTCGGGATCAGCTTTGAGGAACTCTCTTGAAGTTTTATTTCCAGCACCGCCTGTGCGCACATCGGCCTTTCGGCCTCACCCCGCCGCGCCGAGCACGAACGACGCAAACAACAGCAGCAGCACCGTCACCGTGATTCCCACGTAGAGCCGGTCTCTTTCGATCGCGAAGATGATGATCGAGAGGCCTACGCGTGCGACGGGGGTGGCGATCAGCAGGAGCAGTCCGAACGCTACGAGCGCCTGTCCGCGCATCTCCCTCAACCCTTTCCACACATCGGCGAGGCTGTGTGGGAACGACTCCGCTACGGCTGTGAGCTCGCCAAGTGCCGGCTTGGACGAGAAGTACGCCGGATGATGAACGAACGTGAGAATCAGGCCCGCGATCACAACGGAGATGCTGATGACGACGCCGCCGCGCAGCAGACGCGAGATGGCCATGTCGACCCAATGCGGTTCCTTCCGGACTTCGCTCACCACCACACACCTCGCACGAGCATCTGCAACGAAACGAGAAGCAGCACGATGACGAACGTGGTCCGCACCGCGCGGCGGCTGATCCTCGCCAGAAACTTCGACCCCAAAAACGCGCCGGCGACGACGCCGATCGCCACCGGCGCCGCGATGAACGGATCGATCTGGCCCCGCGAGAAGTAGAGTCCCGCGCTCGCAGCCGCGGTCACGCCGATCATGAAGTTGCTGGTCGCCGTCGACACCTTGATCGGCAGCTCCATGGCCAGATCCATCGCCGGCACTTTCAGCGCGCCCGAGCCAATGCCGAGCAGACCGCTGACGATTCCGGCGATGTACATGAGCCCGAGTCCCAGCATCGGCCGCGCCGGCTCGTAGACGACTTCTTCGCCGTGCGCATCGTCGAAGTATGAGCCGCCGAGGTTAAGACGATGCGCGAGCGCGCTCGGCGCGTGCGTCGGATGCGGCTTCGGACGCTTTCTCCGAAACATCGCCAGCGCCGAGTAGCCGAGGATCGAGCCGAAGAGGATGTAGAGCCAGCGCGGGTGGAGCAGTCCGGCGATCCACGCGCCGGTGATCGCCCCCGAGGTCGTGCCCAACTCGAGGAACATGGCCACGCGCAGATTCGCGAGGCGGTCGCGCACATACGCCGCCGCCGCACCGCTCGACGTCGCGATCACGGAGATGATCGAGGCACCGATGGCCAGCCGGATGTCGATGTGCAACAGCAGTGTGAGCGCAGGAACGACGATCATCCCGCCGCCGAGTCCGAGCAGCGACCCGAGAAATCCCGCCCCGAACGAGATCGCAGCGACGACGAGCACGAAGAGCAGTGGCGTCATCGCCCGCACCTTCCAATCACGAGCGCAATCATCTCACCGGCGGGATGTCACTGAGCCGGGCTGACCTGATCCGCTGAAGGTTCACCACGGAGGCACTGGGAGCACAGAGGAAAGGCTCTCTCTCTGTCCTCTGTGTCTCTGTGGTTCAAACTCATCGCGGCAGCATCCCGAGCGCCCGGAGCAACGCATCGGTCACCGGGTCGTAGACCTCGCTCCGCACGAAGATTGTCACGAAGAGCATCAACTCGACGGCGCCATTGATGGCAACGCCTGCCGCCGCGGCAATCGTCCCCCATCCCCGGCTCCGAATCTCCCGCCAGAAGAGCGATGCCGCAAGGATGCGTGCAAGCGGATCAGCTTCGATAATGTACCGCAGGTTCTTCGACGGCAGCAGCGCATGGGCGCCGGCGATTGCTGCGAGCAGAAGGAGCAGGTGCCACTCCCCCATTTCGTGCTCCGCACGCCGAAGCAGCAGGAAGGCCGAGGCAACGATCGTTGCTACCGTGACGATAGGCGCGATGGCCAGGAAGTCGATCAGCACCCGATGCGGCGGACCGCTCTGGAATTGATGCACGTACGACGCGTCCATCGCCGAGGTGAGGATCGCGGCGATTTGAAAAAACTTGATCACGCTACGCGAGAGCAGGCAGAAAATCGCGGCGAACAGGACCGGCGGCAGTATCCAGCTCACGATGTTGCCCAGCGTGAGGCGCCGCCCGGACCGCAGCCACCAGAACAGCAGCACGATCGGATACACCATCAGAAACAGCTCTTTGACCGCGAACGTCAGCGTGGCTGCGGCCACCCATCCGATCAGCCACGCCGTCCGTTCCCGCGGCCGCTCCGCCCGCAGATGGCGGAGCAACGTGAAGATCGTGACGAGAAACATCAGGCAGAACAACTCGTCGGCCAGCGCGCGCCGGCCTAGCGCCAATTGCAGCGGAGACGTCGCCGTCAGCGCAGCCGCGATGACAGCCCCCGTCCGGTCGACGACCTCGGCGCCGATGAGATACGTCAGCAAGACCGACAGCAGCCCGGCGGTGGCCGAAAGAGTGGCCAGCATCCGAAAACTGATCTCGCCGGTCAACCGGCAGAGGAGCGCGGCCGCGCCGAGATACCCCCAGCGAAGCGGAGGGGGATAAAGCCATCGCGCCGGATTGGCGAGATACCGATCGACCATGCCGGGATAGGCCGCGATCCCTCCGTCGACAAGCACTCGCGTTTCGTAGAGGTAGAGACCCTCGTCGGAGCGCGGGAAGAAGTGCTCGACGTCGTTCCAATAGATCCGGATCGCAGCGGCGAACAAAAGGACCAACCCCAAAGCCACCGCGTGGCGTCGCCCCGTGCGTCGATCAAGGACCGGCAGTGTCTCTTCCATGAATCAGTGGACTGTTGTCGATTCGATTTAACCACTTCGGTAGGCTCGAAGAACAATAGCGATTCGCAAACCGGCCTCACGCCTGCTCGAGCGCGAGCGAAAATCGATCGCGCCCGTACGGCGGTTCCTCTTTCGGAGGCAGTGGATCGCCGAAATCGCGGCGCCATTGTTCGCGATCCTCGTCGTCCGCGTAGTAGCGAAGATAGATGTCGTTGTCCTCGTCGCTCCCGCCGCCGATCGGGCTGACATTCCAGTGACCTCCCACGGACGTCGACAGCATCATCTCCACGAGCAGCACGTCGTCGACAAGATACCGATAGAGATCGCGGTCGCTGAGGTGATCGATGGAATCGACCACGATTCCGATCTCGAACATCTCTTCGAACAGCTCCTGCAGCTTCGCGCGAAGCTCCGCCTCATCATCAGGAGGGAGCGCAGGAATATCGAGGCCTCGCTGCCGGAGAAACTCGAGCGGAATATCGCCCGCCTCCTCGCCATCGAAGAATCTGTCCATCCGTTCCAGCTCCGCAATCACGTTGCTCTCCTCTTCATCAGTCAACATCACTCACCTCCTCCACCGAGGCTCCCTCGGTTTGGCGGAAGAGTCAATTTCTTCTACCCCGTGTGGATATGTCGGGCTGCGATCAGCTTCTTCGAACTGCGAGGATCAATCGCTCGTGAGTAAAAACCCCTCCTCAAGATCTGTGAATCAGATCTTCACAAGCGAAAAACGCCTCTGCAAGATCTGGCGCTCAGATCTTCAAAGGTGAAAAACCCTCCTCAAGATCTGACGCCCAGATCTTCGAAGGTGAAAAAGCCTCTTCAAGATCTGGCGCTCAGATCTTCAAAGGTGAAAAACCCTCTTCAAGATCTGACGCCCAGATCTTCGAAGGTGAAAAAGCTTCTTCAAGATCTGACGCGCAGATCTTCAAAGGTAAAAAACCCTCTTCAAGATCTGACGCCCAGATCTTCGAAGGTGAAAAAGCTTCTTCAAGATCTGACGCGCAGATCTTCGCAGGTGAAAAAGCCTCTTCAAGAGCTGACGCACCAGCCTTCGCAGGTGAAAAACCCTTCTAAAGATCTGACGCCCAGACCTGCAAAGGTGAAAGAGCCTCTTCAAGATCCGGCGCTCCGCCCTTCGCAGGTGAGAAAGCCTTTCAAAGATCTGACGCCCAGACCTTCGCAGGCAGAAAAGCCTTCCGACTTGCATTCTCGCGCTTGCAGGGATGGCTGCAGCGCTTTGCTGAAAGGTGTGAGACGTGCGGAGAGCAAGAATGGCTATTGGATGAGGCGATTGCTGCCATTCTGAACTGCCGAAGCCCTTGACGATGCGCTCAAGACCCTTTGAGTAATCCTGACCTGCTGAAGCCGCCGCAAGATTCGTTGGTGTTGCCGCGGCAGAGGTAAGCGGGGCAAGCGGAAGCTTCAGCGAATACCTTCACCGGTGGACTCTCCGCCGACACCGGTCTGGCGAAGGCGTTGCAGGAGAAGGTCGTCGAAGAGAAATTCGCGATGGAGATTGTGACCGATACGCGCGCCATCTACGCCGGCGCGATCGGAGCCGCGTTGTAGGGCGCGTTCCGGCACAATGTTCTGGCGCGCAGGAGCGCGGCGTGAGAATGAGATGGTTGAAACGCAGGAGCGCACGATGAGCGAAGTTGCGGTCGTCACCGGTGGCTCGGGAGGCATCGGCCTGGCCATCATGTCCGCGCTGCGCGCCACCGGCGCGACGGTCGTCAGCCTCGACCTCGCACCGGCATCGACTGGCGACTGGCTCTCGTGCGACGTACGCGACGACGCATCCGTCGCGCACGCAGTCGAGGAAGTCGCCGCCACGCACGGCCGCATCGACGTCGCCGTTCATGCCGCCGGGATCACCCGTGACGCCGTCGTCTGGAAGCTCGGCGTCGATGATTGGGACATCGTCCAGGAAGTGAATCTGCGCGGCGCGTTCTACCTGATGCGCCACGTCATCCCGGTCATGCGCCGCGGCGCGGCAGGAAGCGTGGTCCTGATCGGATCGATCAACGGCTCCCGCGGAAAATTCGGAGCGTCGGCGTACGCGGCGAGCAAAGCCGGCCTGATCGGACTGGCCAAGAGCGTAAGCAGCGAGACCGGCCGCTTCGGCATCCGCGTAAACGTCATCGAGCCGGGATGGGTGCGCACCCCGTTGACCGACTCCCTTCCCGGCACGCTCCGCCAACAAGCCGTCAACGAAACCCTTCTCGGCGAGCTCGTCGAGCCCGACGACATCGCCGCAGCGGTTGTCTACCTCGCAGGCGCCGGACGGCGAATGACCGGGCAGGTCATGCGGGTGGATGCCGGGCAGTACGTGTGACGCTTGACGTCGTCCCCCCCGTGCGTAACATACGGCAGGACATAGTAGAGCCATGAACCGAGAACTGACGATCACAGTGGACGAAGATGTGGAGGGCCCGCATCAAGCCTACCGGCTCATGGCTGCCGACAAAACCAGGGAGGCCGAGGCCCACGAGTGGGCTGAAGGCACCTGCCGCGATGTCGCTGATGAAGCGCAGTGAGGTCTGGTTGGTCAGAAACGTCGTCCGGCAGTAATTGTCAGTAACTGCGCTTCCAATCAAAAGGAGTGCGGTCGTCTCGACCGCGGGCACTCGGGCGTCCTCGCCCGGGGGCTGCCGGGGCGGAGGTCGAAGTCGTCAACGTCCTCGCTAGCCTGAAGTGCGGCTTCGTCGTTTCTGCCGCGCAAACTCCTGCCCGTTGAGCCCCAGCACGTCAAGTAACGCTTCTTCACCCCCACAAGAACCCCTTTTCGCGCGCCGGTCGGCAGCGTCCATCCTTCGTTAAGCGCAAGGTTCGCGCGATCGGCGGCAGAAAACACAAACTTCGAATGCTGCTCATCCATTCGCGCGCCGGGCGACGTCGTGATGCGGCCCCACTTTCCGCGGACCTCCAGTGACGGAAGATCCTGGCGGCGCCGGCTCTCAATCCGGCGCCGCCAAATTCGGATCAGTGGTGACCGTGGCCGCTGTCGCCGGAGCCATCCACATGAATGGAGATGGCGTTGTTGACCGTACCGTCGAAGATCGCCTCGGCCTCGACGTGGTCGCCCACCTTCAGATCACCGGAGGCGAGCGTGCTGCCGCCCTTGCTGATGATCGTGTCGGCGCTCAGCATCAGAATGACGTCGGCGCCGTGTGCATCGTGAACGGTGATCGACGAGGAGGACGCCGCCGTGATGGTGCCGGTAACCGCGAGCGGATGCTGCTGCTCGTCCTGCACGATCACCTCGACCGCAGTGTTGACGTTGTTCGCAGACGTGGCCTTGACGTGAACCCGTTCGCCAACTTTCAGATCAGCCGCGGCGACGGTCGTCTCGCCCTTGCGGATGATCGTCGTCGAAGTCAGTTCCACGACGTCATCGGCATTGTGCGAATCATGAACGGTGATCTCGGTCGCCGACGCGACGGTGATGATTCCTTCGATTTCGAGCTCCGGCTCGGGCTGCTGCTGCGTGTCGGGAGTCTGCACAATGATCTGCAGCGCTGTGTTGACGTTGTTCGCCGACGAGCCCATGACGTGGACTTGATCGCCAACCTTGAGATCGGTCGCGGCGAGGGTCACGTCGCCTTTGCGAATGGACGTGGCCGAGGTCAGAGCGAACACGACATCGTTGCCGTGTGAGTCATGAACGGTGATCGAGGTCGCCGAGGCAACGGTGATGGTTCCTTCGAACTGCTGCTCCGGCTCAATTTTCGGCGGCGCACCGGCGTGCCTGCGCGGCCCGGCCGGAGTCAGCGATGTTGCCACGGGAGCCTTTGCAATCCCACTCTGCGACGGCGCGTTGGCCGCCGATGCCCGCACATCATCCCCGAACAGCAACCCGGCAACGGCGATCTGAACCAGAACGATCATCACGAAGATCAAACTGCGTTTTTTCATGTCTCCTCCAAAATGAAAAAGGGGCCTACGCCCCAAAAAGCAAAAAGAGGGCGTGGGTACGCCCTCTTTCAGGAACTGCACTTCTGTCGGCGGGGATTATAACGACGACGCGGAGACGACTGTCAAGCGAGCGGGAGCGGGGGTGATGGTTCCTCACCGCACGGAACTGTGGCGATAGACCTCGTCGACGACCAGCTCGGCATCCAAGGAAGGGACCTCGATCCGCTCTCCCTTCGTCGCGACGCTTGTCGTCCACGCGCCATCGTTTCCGCGCGTCTCAACGACGATGCGCCGCTCGCGATGCGACACGATTATGTATTCGCGCAGGGTTGGGATCGTTCGGTAGTACTCGAGCTTCGCTCCCCTGTCGTAATCTTCAGAAGAGTCACTCGTCACCTCGACGAGAACCGTTGGATTGAGCGCCGTCGCCTTCGGGCTGGGCTCGTGCTGTAGCAACGGACCACAGATTACGGAGCAATCCGGGAAGGTCGCCAAGCCAACGGATTCGACATAGACCCTCAGGTCCGAGGTGTGTACGCGGCAGGGACGATCACCGACGGTGTTACCGAGCACCCGAACCATTTCAGCCGCCAGAGCCGAGTGCTCCTCGGAGCCACCAGCCATCGCGTAGATCTCGCCGTCGAGGAACTCGTGCTTGTCGGCAGAGGTCATCTCGAGCGCTACGTAGTCGGCGTAGGTATAACGATG
>Ga0307470_10000186_pt1 | contig 42412 bp, 31 predicted proteins | sample atmos_gasesAM3C__FD_204565 | JGI IMG/M metagenome (GOLD analysis project Ga0307470, IMG submission 204565) | Hardwood forest soil microbial communities from Morgan-Monroe State Forest, Indiana, United States - atmos_gasesAM3C_05 | ecosystem: Environmental > Terrestrial > Soil > Temperate forest... | reverse complement strand
AAAAAGCGCGGGGGGAGAAGGCGCTCGAAGTTCGAGAGCTTCAAGAAAGAGGAAGGGTTGCAGCAAACAAGGTACCGAGAGTGTGCGAACTGCGGGGACGACGGCGCTCCGTATGACCATCCTCGACAAAATCGTCGCGCGCACCCGCGCGCGGCTCGGCGGCGAAGCGCCGCCCGACCGCGAGGCGGCGGAGCGTGCCGCGCGGAACAGGAGCTCGTTCGCGTTGACGGAAGCCTTGAAGCGCGAAGGCATCAACGTGATTGCCGAGATCAAATCGGCGTCGCCTTCGGCTGGACCGATTGTCGAGAATCCAGACGTCGAAGAAATCGCGGCAGCGTACAGAGAAGGTGGTGCAGCGGCGATCTCTGTCGTCACCGAGCCGGACTTTTTTCGCGGTTCCCGCGATTGGATCGAAGACGCGTCTCTCGCCAGCGGCCTTCCCGTCCTGATGAAAGACTTCATCATCGAGGAGTCGCAGCTCATTCGCGGCATTGCCGCGGGAGCGAGCGCGATTCTGCTGCTGGCGTCGCTACTCGATGCGACGCAGATCCGCGACTTCATCGCCTGCCTCGATGAGTACACCTGCGATGCGCTCGTCGAAGTACACGACGAGGCCGAGTTGGCGCGGGCGGTGGGTGGGGGAGCGCGCATGATCGGCATCAACAACCGCAACCTTCGCGACTTCAGCGTCGACCTCGGCGCGTCGGAGCGGCTGGCGCTGCAGATCCCGCAAGGCGTGCTCCGTGTTGCCGAGAGCGGGATCAAAACGCGCGCCGATATCGACCGGCTTCGCGCGTCAGAATTCGATGCCTTTCTCGTCGGCGAGTCGCTGTTGCGGCAGAATGACCGCGCCGCCGCGGTGCGGCAACTGGTGACGGCGCCATGACGAAAATCAAAATCTGCGGCATCACCAACGAAGACGACGCCCTCTTCTGCGCCGAATGCGGAGCGGACTTTCTCGGCTTTATTTTCGTTCCCGGATCGCCGCGCTTCATTGAGCCGGAAAGGGCAGGCGCGATCGCGGCGCGCCTTCGCGAAAGCGGCGGCGCATCGAAGACCGTCGGAGTGTTTCGCGATGCGTCCCCCGACTACATCCGCGAGATCAAACAGGTCGCTGGCTTCGATCTCGTGCAACTGCACGGCAGCGAGAGCGAAGACGACATTCGCGAGATCGGCATCCCCGCGATCAAGGCGCTGCATGTCGCCGGCTCGCTTCCTGACACGCACCTCACGCCCACCGCGGCGTGGCTTCTTTTCGACACGTACGATGAGCGGCGCGCCGGTGGCACCGGCCGCCGTTTCGACTGGGCGCTCATGGCTGCGTACGAGCGATCCAAGCCGTTCTTTCTTTCCGGCGGACTCAATCCCGACAACGTCGTCGCGGCGATCAGCCTGGTGCGCCCGGACGCCATCGACATCGCCAGCGGCGTCGAGGCCCGGCCGGGCATCAAAGATCACGCCGCAGTAGCGCGTCTGTTCGAGCGCGTGAGGAGACCATGAATCGATCCGAGACGCGCCCGCGCGCGGCTTCGCTACCCGATCGCCGCGGCTACTTCGGCGAGTTCGGCGGACGCTATGTTCCCGAGACGCTGATGGCGGCACTCGACGAATTCGAAGCCGCGTACCGCAACCTTCGCCGCGACCGAGCCTTCCGCGACGAGCTCGATGACGTGCTGCGCGACTTTGTCGGACGTCCCACCGCGCTCACCGAAGCGAGGCGGTTTGCCGAAGCGTGTGGCGGGATGCGGCTCTTCCTGAAGCGCGAAGATCTCAATCACACCGGCGCGCACAAGATCAACAACGCCATCGGCCAGGCGCTCATCGCTAAGCGCATGGGCAAGCTGCGCATCATCGCCGAGACTGGCGCCGGACAGCACGGCGTTGCCACTGCTACGGCCTGCGCGCTCCTCGGCCTCGACTGCGTCGTCTACATGGGCGAGGTAGACATGGCCCGCCAGGAGCTGAACGTCTTCCGCATGCGCCTCCTCGGCGCCGAAGTCGTTCCCGTCGCCAGCGGCAGCCGCACGCTGAAGGACGCGATCAATGAAGCGATCCGCGACTGGGTAACGAACGTCCGCACAACGCACTACATCATCGGCTCGGTTCTCGGGCCGCATCCCTATCCTCTGGTCGTGCGCGATTTTCAATCCGTAATCGGGCGCGAGGCGCTGAGCCAATTGAAGAAACGAACGGGCGCGATTCCGGACGTTGCCGTCGCATGCGTCGGCGGCGGATCGAACGCCATCGGTCTCTTCTACCAGATGCTGCAACACGATTCGATCCGCTTCATCGGCGTGGAAGCGGGAGGGCGCGGGAAGGCACTCGGCGAACACGCAGCGCGATTCAGCGGCGGCGCCCTCGGCGTCCTGCACGGCACACGCTCGATGGTGCTGCAGGACGAGTTCGGCCAGATCGCGGAGACGCACTCGATCTCCGCCGGCCTCGATTACCCGTCGATTGGTCCCGAGCACGCTTACCTGCAACAGATCGGCCGCATCGAATACTACGATTGCAGCGACGACCTCGCCCTCGAGGCGTTCCACAAACTGAGCGAGCTCGAAGGAATCATCCCCGCCCTCGAATCCTCCCACGCCCTCGGATGGCTCCTGCGCAACGGCGCATCGATCGGCCGCGAGAAGATCGTGGTCGTGAATCTCAGCGGACGCGGCGACAAGGATGTACCGCAGATCGCGGCGCTGGAGATGAGATGAGCATGGTCACGCGGCAGTTTCGCGCGAAGCGCTTTGGAGTGCGGCGGCGCCAGCCGCCGCTTTTTAAGGGTGGATTACGAAGCACAAGCCGCCCTCCCAAAGCGGTGGCTGCGCCACGCGCACTCCAAAGCGCTTCGCGCGAAATCCTAGGGAAACTAGCATGAACCGCGTCCGCAAACTCTTCGCCCGCCTCCGCGCCGGCCATCGTTGTGGATTGATCGCGTACGTCACCTGCGGCGACGGTCCGACCGTCGAGATCGTTCATGCGCTGGAAGATGCGGGCGCGGATGCGATCGAGCTTGGTGTTCCCTTCTCTGATCCGATCGCCGACGGCCCGGTCATCCAGATGGCTGCGCAGCGCGCGTTGAAGAACGGGACGAACATCGGCGACGTCTTCGCCATCGCGGACGAAGTTCGGACGCGCAGCGATATTCCGTTGATTGCATTCTCCTATCTCAATCCCGTTCTGCGATACGGCGTCGACCGATTCGCGGACGACGCGGCAACGGCCGGCATCGATGCGGTGCTTTTGACGGATCTGCCAGCCGAAGCGGCGGGGGAGGTTCGACCGTCATTCAGAAAGCGCAGGCTGGGATCGATCTTTCTTCTCGCCCCGACTTCGAGCGACGCGCGCATCGCGGCCGTAAATCGCGTCAGCGACGACTTCATCTACTACGTCTCCACGACGGGCGTCACCGGAACGCGCAACGAGCTCGATCCGACGCTTCTGACGCGACTCGACGAGGTGCGCGCTCGCGTCAACAAGCCGCTTGCCGTCGGTTTCGGGATCTCGCAACACGATCACTACGAGCTGCTGAAGGATCGCTGCGATGCCATCGTCGTCGGCAGCGCGATCGTACGCGCGGTGGCGAACGGAGACGCTGCGGGAGCGCCGGCGCGCGCGGCCGCCGTCGTCAAAACGGTTCTTGACAGAGACGCACCTGCGCCCTTACTCTCACCCGCCACATGACTCCCACCGCCCAGCGCTTTGCGTATTACTACGGCTACTTTACGTAAGCGTGGGGCAAATATCGCGCCCCGCTACGAAGGGGTGCTGACCGCTGAGTCGATCCGAACCTCTTCCCGCGCGGCAAGAGGTTTTTTCTTATGGATCGAACGGACGCAGAACAAGAGCTCACCCGGCTGCGCGACGCCATCGACCGCGTCGACGAGGTCATCGTGCGCCTCCTCAATCAGCGCGCGAAATACGCAATCGAGATCGGCGAGATCAAGGCCGTTCTCGATATGCCCATCTACGCCCCCGAGCGCGAGAAGCAGGTCCTCCTGCACGTCGAGCGCACCTCGGATGGCCCGCTCGATCCCGCAACTGTGAGGCGTCTTTTTGAACGAATCATCGATGAATCGCGGCGCGTAGAGCGGCACGCCACGGATCGCAGCTAGACATCAACTAGACAGGGGCAGGGAGGATTTCATGGTCATTGTGATGCAAAAACACGCGTCGGATACTGACATCGAGCACGTCGTTGCGGTGCTCAGCGAACGCGGCTTCGACGTACATCGCTCCACCGGTTCGGATCAGACAGTACTAGGGGTCGTCGGCGATGTCGCCAGCGTCGACCCGCGCGAGTTCGAGGTGCTGCACGGCGTTCAGGAAGCGGTCCGCGTCAGCGAGCCATACAAACTCTCCAGCCGTTCCTTCCGTCGGGAGAAGACCGTCGTAAAAGTGCGTGATATCTCGATCGGCGGCAGCGACGTCGTCGTCATGGCCGGTCCGTGCACGATCGAGAACGAGCGGCAACTCTTCGAGACCGCGCGCCGCGTGGCCCGCGCCGGAGCGCGCGTGCTTCGCGGCGGCGCGTACAAGCCGCGCACCTCGCCGTACGCGTTCCAGGGCATGGGCGTCGAAGGATTGAAGCTGCTGCGCGCTGCCGGCGATGAGAACAACATGGCCACGATCTCCGAGGTGATGGAGATCAGCCAGATCGAAGCGATGCTGGAGTATGTGGACATCCTGCAGGTCGGTGCACGCAATATGCAGAACTACAACCTGCTCTCCGCCCTCGGCCAGATCCGCAAGCCGATCCTGCTGAAGCGCGGCATGTCCGCCACGATTCAGGAGTGGCTCCTGGCCTCGGAGTACATTCTCTCCGGCGGCAACTACGACGTCATTCTCTGCGAGCGCGGCATCCGCACGTTCGAAACCTACACGCGCAACACGCTCGACATCTCCGCCATCCCGGTCATCAACAAACTGTCGCACCTCCCGATCATCGCCGACCCCTCGCACGCCGTCGGCCGCCGCGACAAAGTGATGCCCCTGGCCCGCGCCATCGTCGCCGCGGGCGCCGACGGCGTCCTCATCGAAGTCCACCACGAGCCCGAAAAAGCCGTCTGCGACGGCCCCCAATCGCTCTACCCCGACCAGTTCGCAAGACTGATGGACGAACTACGCATCATCGTCCCGGCAGTAGGGAGGACGTTGTGACGAGGGAGTAGCGTAGCGCTGGCGAACGTAGCGTCCGCGAACGTAGCGCAGGCGGCCCGCCGGCTGTTCCGCCGCCGGCCCGGCGGCATGCGAACTTGATAGGTGAGCTCGTGCGGAGTTACGTCCTCAACATCCGCTTCCTCTCTGGATTCTCATCCCTTCAGCGCTTCGCTCGCGTACACTAGTTCGCATGAATCGTGAGTCGGTAATGCATCCGTTCAAACTCAGGACACTCGCTTGTCTTGTCGCTATTGGCCTGGCCGGTCTCTCGGTTCCCGAGGCAAAGGCGCAGCAGGTGCTGTGGGTCGGGAATGACAATGTGGCGGGCGGATCGCAGCAGTACACACTTCCGATCAGCGGCAGCTCGACGCCGAACTTCACGGTCGTATCGAGCAACGTTGTCGCAGTGGCCCAGGACGGCAGCGGGAATCTGGTCATGGGCGACTTCCTGGGACAACTGAAATTCTTCACCGCGCCGCTGTCGGGGGCCAGCACAGCCTCCGCGACCTTCGCGAACGGTGCGGGGCCGAATACCGGAGAGTTCGCGTTCACCCCCGCTGGTGACTTCTTTGTAGGGACGGTGGGTACCGCGGTGAACAAATTCACCCATCCGTTCAGCAACGCCAGCGCACCGTCGCAGGTGATCACCACCGCCGGGATGACGTCGGCGATCGGCGTGGCGCTCGATGCCGCACAGAACATGTACATCTCCGACGGCGGTGGGTCCGGCAGCAGCATCTTCGTCCTGGCGCCGCCGTACACGGGAGCGCCGATCCATACGCCGGCGATCTCCGGAAAGTTCTATCGCAAGGTCGCCGTCAGCGCGACGCAACTCTTTGTCGCTGACGTCTCGGGAGCGACCGGGAGAGTGGACGTCTACAACCTCCCGCTCACGGCGGTGAGCGCGCCTGCCTTCTCGATCACGAGCGGCACGAACACGCCGGAAGCCGTGGCACTTGACGCGTCAGGAAACCTCTATGTCGGGAACCTCGGCAACTCGACGGTTACCGTCTACAGTTCGCCTTTCTCCGCGGCCAGCGCGCCTGTCACGACGATGACCGCGGCGGGTTCGCCGTCGATCTTTGGGATCGCCATCGGCAGCACTGTCGGTTCGCCGTCCGTTCCAGCGTTCAGCCGTATGGGTCTCATGGCACTCTGCGCGCTGTTGATGGTCATCGGCCTCGTGGCGGTACGCACAAAGTCGTAATCCGACCTGACCCCTTGCTCTGTCTGTTCCTCACTTACTGATCTGCAGCAGGTGTAGTGATGATGCTCGTGATTGGGCGGCCGGCATCGGCGTATCGCCCTTGATCATCAGCCAGAGAAGCTGATTGAAAAACGCGTCGTCGATTCGATCAGGTCTGCGAAGGTCCAGCCCCTCTGACATCCTGGCCGCGGCGGTCTTGGGTGGGTTCATCTCGTCGAGCGGCGCTTCCGGCGTGATGGCGATGTACGGCGCGAGGTTTGGAGTTGTCGTGAAGACATCGGCCAGGGAGCGGCTGAAGTAGTCGAACTTCGACAGACGATCGAGTCCAAGGATGTCTTCGATCGCGGCGACGACGTCGGTCGTATTCGCGAAACGGTGAATCGTTCCAGGCCGGTTGTAGGCTGAGATGACCAGCAGCGGTCCGCGATGGGAATCGACGTGATCGGGGCCGGCCTGCGAGTCGTCCTCGAGCACGAATACCACGGTGTCGCGCCAGTACGGTGACTTCGTCAACGCCTCCACGATGCGGCCGAGTGCGAGGTCGTTGTCGGCCATGTATGCGCGCGGCGAGTGGTACTTCGGATTGCCGCCCGCGGTGTGATCGGAGGGGAGGTGCATGACTTCGAGCGCGGGCATGTTGGCGTCGGTGACGAAGCGGCGATGCTCTTCGATCCAGGCGTCGGCGCGTTTCTGGTCGGGGATCTCGACGTTGAATGGCGAATAGGCAGGGCTGATGTCGCTGCCGAGGTCCGCCTGCGTCTTCGGCCAGCCCTGCGGCCCGTTCACCATCTCGCCGTAATCGCGGAACGACACGCCGGCTTTCTTCGCCATTGTCCAGAGAAAACCGTTCTCCGGTTCGTCGATCTCCTCGCCATCGATGGCACCGCGGCGATCGGAGTAACCCGAGGGAATCGTCTTCTCGCCGAAGTCAGTGACATACGCCGCGGTCGACCAGATATGCCCCTGCGAGCTGACCTCGGCGTTGGTAAAGAAGCGGTCGAAGAGTCCGAAGCGAAGGGCCAGCGCGCGATGATTCGGTGTCGAGGTCTTGTCGAAGAAGACGAGGCTCGGATCGCCGTCGCCCTCTTTCAGATCGCCGAAGATCTGATCGTAAGTACGGTTCTCTTTGATGATGTAGATGACGTGCTTGAAGGGCGGGTAGTGGCGCGGCGAGCGCGTCATGTACCAGTTGTTCGCCGCGGCAACACGGTGCGAGTAGTCGATCAGCGAGGTGGTCTTCCGGGTGATGCGTAACGTCCCGTTGAGCTGTCCCAGCGCGTAACCGAGCGGACGCTGAATCCCCAGCCCGGGCGTCGGCCCGGTGGGATTGGCGTGGCTGCCATGACCTTTGCCATTCAGCATGAGCAGGTCGTGGCCCACGCTGGCGACGGCCGTTGGATACCAGTCGGTAGGGATGCGCCCGATCAGTTTCAGCGTACCGAGGTCGAAGACGGCGACGGCGTTGTTGTCGCCTTCCGCAACATAGAGTCTCGTTTCATCCAATGCAAGCGCATTCGGCGTGCTCCCCTCGGAAGGTCCGCCCGGCGCGCGGTCGCTCAGCATGCGGACGATTTTTCGCGAGTGCGTGTCGACGACAGCGATGCGATCGCTGCCCGCCAGCGCGACGAAAAGCCGCGATCCCGACTCGTTCGTCACGAGCGCCGATGGATGACGCCCCACGTACAAACGTGACTTCGCGAAGAGCGTTCCGTTGGTGCGTGCGTGAAAGATCGAGATCGCGTCGCCGCCCCAGTTCGAAACGTACACGCTGCCGTCCGAAGCCACCTCGACGGCGTACGGGTAATGATCGGTGGGAAGCCGTTCGATGCCGGAAGTCGCAAGATCGACGACCGCGAGCGCGTCGCCGACGTTTTCGACGACGTAGAGATAACGTCCGTTCTTCGACACGGCCAGACCGGCCGGATAGCGCGAGCCGGTCTTGTCCTCTTTCTGCTTGCCGAGGACGATCTTCCGCTCCAGCGCGGCAACGCCGTCTTTCCATGTGTAGCAGAAGATCGAATCGTCGTTGCCTCCGGAGACGTACAAATGACCGCCGTCCGGCGCGAAGGCGATGCCGTAAAATGCCGCCTCCTGCTTGATCGTCTGCGAGACGGTGCGAGTCTTCAGATCGACGATTTGCAAACCCTGCTCGCGCCAGCCGCTCAGCACGACGGCAAGCTTCCCGCCGCCCGGCGCAAGCGTCATCCCGAGCGGCATACTGCCAAGGTCGATTGACTCCCCAGCCGGATCGAGACGGACGCCCGTAGCCAGCGGACTGGTGAATTGTGCGGACGCCATCGTTGCCGCACAAAACAGGAGCACCGGAGCACAGATTGTCTTCATGGTGGCCTCCTCAGCAGTATCTGTGAAGAGTATCCGGGGAGTCGTAACTGTCCAAGCGTGTGCGCGAGGGCCAGGTCGAAACCGAAACTGACGATACGTGTATCGACCTGAACCTCTCGAGCCAAGCGCCGGGAGGTCGCGGCTCATAAGAGTTTCAGGTCTGGCGGCGGCAGACGGAACTGAACCCGCGACCTGTCCGATGCTAACGACCGGCTGTTCGCAAGGCAACCGCGCCGCAGACCGCCATGAATGCGGCGATCAACGCCAGCACTGGTCGCGACAGAGCGGGAACGTCCGCCACGACGGTGACCACCACCGATGCGCTGCTCGGCGTGAGAATGACAACGCCGTTGAACTGTGCTCCGATCGTATGCGGGCCGAGCGTCGCCGGTGCCACTGCGGTGATCGTCGCCGCGTTGCCCGCGATGTTCGCGGTTCCCACCGCGTTGCTATCGATGGAGAACGTGACCGTGCCGCCGCCGGGCGGCGGGTCGACAATGGCCGTGATGTTGAATGACCTCGACGCGGGGATAAATGGATTGACGAGCACCGATGTCGACGACGGGCCGACGAATGCGTAGGCGCTGTTCAGCGTGGCCTTGCCGCTGGGCGTAGAGATCGACACGGGGACGATCGCCGGTCCGTGCGAGGGCGCGGTCACGGTGACCAGGGTCGGCGTGGACGCGGTGATTGTCGCCGGTGTCGCCCCGAACAGCACCTGCTGCGGGACGAAGAAGTTATCGCCATGCAACTGGACGGAGTTGCCTCCTCCAGCCGGGCCCGACGAAGGCGTGACGGACGTGATCAGCGGCGGCGGTCCGCAATCGTTTAGATCTATTTCGACCGTCTGTGGGAGCGGGAAGCCGACTCGCGTCGTCGCGACGTCCACACGATGAAGTCCGCGGAAGTCTCCCAACACATAGGGATCGCGCATGCTGTTCAACTCGGGGATGGCTGTGAACTGTGGCGTACGGAACGTTCCATCGAAGTTCGCAAGGACCAGATAGAAGCCGCCGTAGCCTGATGCGAAGAGATCGGCGACGCCGTCGTAGTTGAAATCGGCGACCAGCACGGAGCCGCCCTGAGGTTCCGGGATGAGCTGCGCTAACGAGAAGGTGCGACTCCCGTCGTTCCGCACGATCTGAATGCCGCGATTGATCACGCCGACCGCGAGATCCAGGCGGCCATCGAAGTTGAAGTCGTGAATGGCGATCGAATCGGCAGAGACGAGGAATTGCGCACCGAGGTCGACCGTCACAGGCGTGGCAAATGTGCCGTTGCCGTTACCAAAAAACACATCGAGCTCGTTCACGGAGTCAAAGACGGTCGAGACGACAGCCAAGTCCAGCTTGCCGTCCCCGTCCAGGTCGCCGATGTCCACGTTCTGCGCGCCGGTGAGCGGCGCCCCCGCGATCATGGAAAATGTGCCTGGGCTGGTCTGGCGATAGAAGAGGATGTGTCCGTTGAAATTTGCGTCGCTAGTCACCGCCACCACATCGGATAGGCCATCCTGATCGAGATCGACCACACGTACCGCGGCAGCAGTTTCAAAAGAAGGAAGGGCCAGGGTTGGTCCGGAAGTGAATGTGCCGTCGCCTACGCCGTAGAAAAGGCGAATCGAGGAGCTCGGGGAGTTCGTGCCGGCAGCGATATCAACCTTCGCGTCGCCATTGAGATCGCCCAGCGCAACACGCCCGCCATTGGAGAAGAAAGTGGGAAACTGAAGAGGGGTTGCCGTTAGAACGCCCGTTGCGCTGCCGAGAAAGACCTGGAATCCACCGGACGAGATGTAAAAGACCACGAGATCTTCTTTGCCGTCGGCGTTGAGATCGCGGATAGAGCCGGGTGAAGGATCCCCTCCAACAACGCCGTAATGCCCCGGCGTGAACGTCGGCATGTCAGGACAAGCGGCATGCAGACGGATTGCCGCAGCAAGAAACACGAGCATCGCGAACGTGCCTCTCCTCATCGTAGCGAGTCCTCGGTGCTGACGATGCCGTAGTTGCGATCCGCTCTCCCCGAGGAAGAAGGTGTGCTGCCGTTGAGTGCTGCGGTTTGCAGCGTGGTGGTCTGAGGGGGGAATGAGATAACGATATCACGACCCCGCGCGTACCGCGATTCGCCAGGGTCTCTTCGCTTACAGCTTGGTCATTACACGGCGGAGCTCGCCAGCCGGTTCATGAAGCTCAGGCAGGCGACAGCACGACGTCAGGCGGACAGGGAGCAGGGAATCCGCTAGCGTCTTGTCGCCACGAGCGCAACAGTGTCGATCCCCGACCCGCAGCATGGGCCAGAAGTCGGACCGGTCAGCGTTGCCCTAATCACACCGCTCGATACGGTGCCCGTGCCGTCGAGGGTGTACATGCACGCGGTGAAGCCATTCCTCAGCGCAAGGTTGATCGTCGATCCCTTCACAGTCCCTCGTACCGCCGGCAGGTCAGGATTGATATTCGCAACGAAGGCGCACCCATTCTGCCGCAGATCCCAGTTCGTCAAATAACCGGCGGCGGGACAATGCCCCTCGTACACCACATCGTAGATGCCCGAAACATCGACACAGCCGGCAGGCGGGACAACCGCGCGACCCCGTCCTGCGTGAGTGGCCTCGGTTGTTACCGGCCGGGCACTTTGCGCCGATTGAATCGGAGAGGTCGGCAACTCCTGCGAGCAGCCGGCAACGAGCAGAGCCACGGCGACAACTACGAGCGCTCTCATATCGAAAAGAATGATACTCGCGCCGAGTGCGGACCCGTGGTTAACTCTTTTCGAGGCCATACCGCACTTGAATCGAATGGCGCCGAACGCGAACCGGTTCACAGCAAAGGAGACTTGTCTCCTGATCCGTCCCTCCGCCAGAACTCGGCACTCTGTGCGCTGTTGATGGCGATTGGCCTGGTGGCGGTGTTCATGAAGTCGCAATCTGGGTGAAGTCAGGTCTCCACCAACCTTCATCGAGTATGAAGACCTGACCCTCGCTCTACCTTCCGGACTTCCCTCGATGACCGCGGTTCACTTTCGCAGCCTTCTGCTTGTGGACCAGCGACCGTGTCCTCGTATGCGATCGCCCCATCTTGCTGTGGGACAACGTGAGCGTCTTGTTTCCTTCTGTGTTCACCATCGTCCGAGTCCAGCCGCTGCCGGACTTCGTCACGGTCCTGGTGACCGACCCAGCAGGGTTCGTCACTGCGTGGGTCCTCACCGTTGTGCCTGGCGAAGGACTCTGCACTGTATGCGTGCTCACTGCCCTGGGTGTGTTCATCGGCATCGTGGGCATCGCACCCATTCCGCCTACGTTCTTGTTTCGCTGCGCTGTCAAAGGCATACAGACGAGCATGCCCGCAGCAACGATCGTAAGAATTCTGTTGCGCATCGTGTCCTCCTTCCGTTGACGTCGCTCGCGCACGAGCTTGGCCAATGTCAATGGAGGTGCGAGCCATGTGCCGATTCCGTCCCAACGACAGGCTGGTCATTACGCCGTGGAGATAGACAAGAGACACAGCTCCCCGCCCCGGTTCGGAGCGGGGAGATAGGTAAACGAGAGATCTACTAGTACCAGTAATTCTGCAGGCACCCTGCGCGCCCTACTCCGGCCGTGTAGTACACGGAGTCGCCCTCATGGCCGCAGACGCTGATCGTCGACGGGCGGCCGTAGGGTTTCCAGACACCGTGCATCACCTGTCCGGGACTGCCCCAGTACATGCTTGAAGAGACCACGTCCGAGAGCCAGGCACTGACGAGGCCATAGCCCCAGCCCATGTGTTTGCCGAACGGGCTCATCACGCCGTCATCGATGTACATGATCGTCCGATAACCCAGCACAGAGTGCAGGCCTCCAAAGACGTGCCACCACTTGTTGGGCCAGGAAGTGGTGTCGGGAGCGGCCGGCACGACTTCGCAGGAGTGGATGATGAAATAGGCATTCACGCCCCCCGCGCTCGGACCCAGACCGGGATATGGAATGGAATCGACGGTCACCACATCGCCCCAATTCTGATACGTGGTCCAGAGCCACCAATCGCCGTGGACCTCGATTTCGGCGACGTTGACGGCGTTGATGAAGGAGTTCTTGCTGCCCTGGAACTCGTAGGGATACGCCCAGTAGTACTGCGAATTGGTGAAATTGCCGCCGAATCCCGACGCCTGAATGCCGTTCCAGAAGCCGTTGGCGCTGTTGACCCAACCAGCATAGTCATTGCGCACCACATAGCGTCCGACGGTCGGGTCGCCAGGCGGAACGTCGATCGCGGCAACCTGCGCCGGCGGCTCGGTGGGCGCAAACTGTGACAAGGGAAGCTTCGTTGGTGCGCCGGGAGGCAGGTTGGGAGGCCCGACGACCTTGTCGCTCAGCGACGGAATCGGCTCGAGAGCCGTGCCGATCGGGATATATCCGGCCACAAAGTCGTCATCCGATTGCGCCTTTTGGCCCTCCTGCGGCGTGTACGTGACCTTGGCGCGGAACTGGTAGACCGGCTGGATGTATCCCTCGTCCCCGTCATAGTAGCCAACCCGAACATCCTGCACCTCGACATCACCCTTGCTGGAGAGGTAGGCCAGCTGTTGCCGGATGAGGTCCGCAATCTGAGCTTGCGTTCGCTTCTCGGTGACCGTGTCATTTTCGGTCGCCTTCTGCCAGTGCCTGCTGAAGCCGTGTACTTTTCCATTAGCGCCTACGTGGATCGAGCCCTGCGAGCCCCGGCCGAACACGGGCAATGTGCCCACCGACCGTGTCACGGGGAACGTCGCCAGGATCGGACCGCTCTTCTCCGGATTCATCGTGGCCGGGGCGCCGTTCGCTCCGGCCTTGTATTGCGAAGTCTGGAGCGTCATCATCTTGTCCAGGGCTGCGTGGGTTGCGTCGCTTGGGAAGAGGCCCTGCCGCAGCAGTTCCTCGGCAGCCTTCTTGGCTGCATCGGCGACACCCTGTGGCAAGGGAACATTCCGGTCCTTGTCCGCCGCCGCCAACGGAGGGAGGCTTTCGAGGTTGGGCATGACGTCGGCGTGGCCTTTCGCCGGATCGATCGACGCGACTACGTGGTCGTTTTCGATCGCGGCCTGGACGTCTTTCGAGGCTTTGATCCCGTGCTTCCTCGCGAACTCGCTCTGGCCGAGCGCCTGTAGTTTCGCATTCGGATGCGAGCTCGCCAGGACCCTCTGCAGCAATTCGGTCGGTGCCGCCGCAGGCGAGTTCTTGAACCGCTTGAGCGTTCCGGGCGAAGGTGGAATCTGGCTATTGTCGAGCTTGATCGTTCCGGCGATGCCCGGCAACGCGCCGCCAACGAGGAGCAAGATAACGAGATTTCTCGCCGTCCTGCCGAGGATTGGACACCACAGATGCTTTTTCATGTTCTCCCCTTAATGATTCGGTCGTCCAGCGCGCATGCCCGGACGCTTCCGGCTGTTTTGTCCTTTGCGCAGCTGGCATCCACAATCGGATTCCAGTCCCCTGTGCCATGGACTTTCACTTACGTTGGAAGGACGAAGTTCAAAATGTCCATCATTAGTTACGGCAAGCTTCTATAATTGGCCGGCTGTTGCCGCGGAGGCGCTTCACGGCATCGAAATGGCAGCGCGGGAGAGGAGGGCATGTCCGTGTTCGAGGCCCGGTTCGCAATCACGCTCGCGCTCATCGCCATGACTCGATCGCTCGACGGCACCCTTGTAGCGATCGAAATCGGAAGGCTCGACCAGCTCACGATCCGTGCCGAGCACCAATTTCAGACGTTCGCGATATCCAGGCATGCCGTAGTCGAAAGAGAGTCGAGCTTCGCGGGCGATCGCGCAACGGCGGCGAAACGAATCGATTTGGCTGACCTGACGCCCGGGGAATTCATACGGCTTCAGATCGACGCCCACGGGCGGGTGACGCATGCACGCGCCGTCGCCGTCCTCGAGCAGGCAAAGGTGCGTTCCGCGAGCGGCAGCAGCATCGTGCTCGAAGACGGTACGACGCTCACGATCGGCTCGTTGCTCCGCTTCGTGAACGAAAAAGGCAAATCCTCAGCAACGGCCACCGTACGGCCCGGCGAAAGCGTGCTTCTCTTCCGCCACCCAAAGACTCGGAACGTCTACCGCTTCTCCGCGGAGCCGGGCTCAAAGCGATAGGGCCGGATCGGGCAGAAGATGGGTCAGGTCGAAAACCGAAAGTGACGGTGCCTCACGAAACGTTCGCCCGATGCGGCCCGTCCTCATTTTCGGTCTCCCGGCCAAATTGACCGCAGGCGTAGATGAGGACGTTCGTATCAACTGCGAGCATGCAGGTCGTCGCGGCTGGGAAGCGGTCCCTCCGAGAAGAAACGCGTGCTCGCGATCCCTGCCTTCAGGCGTGCGACGGCAGCCTCGCGATTGGTTTGGTCTCGTCGTGGTCTCTACTCCAACTCATATTCGACTCTCTTCCCCGAGTGGCAAGCGCCCGCGTACGCGCGTGCCGCCGCCAGGTATCGTGTCGATCTGGAGATCTCCTCCAGCGAGCGTGGCGCGCTCCTGCATGCTGAGCAAACCCTGGCTTCCTCCCTCAATGGCGCGCTTGCGCGCGGCGGGCACATCGAAGCCGCGGCCGTCATCGCGCACCACGAGTTGCAAGGCGCCGTTGGCCTCGCTCAGCTCGACCTCGACGAGGTGCGCCTGCGCGTGACGGATTACATTGCTCAGCGCCTCCTGCACGACGCGGAAGCAAGTCATCTCCACGACGGCTGGCAGTCTCCGCCCGAGGGGAGCGATCGCGATGTGGAACGCCAGTCCGGCGCGTTTCGCCTCGTGCTCCACATGCCACCGCAACGCCTCCTCGAGCCCGAGCTCGTCGAGAAGCGGCGGGCGGAGGGCCTGGGCCAGATCGCGCATGCGCGCGATGGCGCCGTCAACCAGTTCAACGCTCTCGGAGCTATCGCACTGCAGTCGCTGAAGGTTGAGCTTGAGGGCGAACAGCACCTGCCCGAAGTCATCGTGGAGCTCGCGCGCAACCACGCGGCGCTCCGCCTCCTGCGCCTCGATCAGCTTGCGCGACAGCGTCTCCAGTTGCTTCGCTCGCCGCCCCAGCTCTTCTTCGGCGTTCTTGCGCTCGGTGACGTCGGCATTCGTTCCGTACGCGCGCACCGGCCGGCCTGCCGGGTCGCGGACGACCGTGGCCCGGCCGAAGATCCAGTGCACACTGCCGTCGGGCCAGACGACGCGATACTCGATTGTGTCCGGCCCCGTACCGCCATCCAACTGTTCACGCCGGCGCATCACCCAACCGCGGTCGTCGGGATGAACGGCCTCGATGTAGTCCTCCATCCGCGTGCCTTTGCTTCGGTCATCGCCGAAGAAGAGTCGCCCATTCGCTTCGGTGTTGAAAACCTGTCCGCTGATCAGGTCCTGCTCCCAGCTTCCGGTCTGCCCCAGCTTCTCCGCGTCGATCAGCAGCTTCTCGGTGTTTCGCAACGCCTCCTCGGCACGCACGCGCTCCGTCACGTCCTCGTTGATGACGACCGCGCCAGTGATGACGCCTTCCGCGTCGAGAATGGGTGCCGCATAATTCTCGATGGTCTTGCGCTCCCCGTCGAACGTCTCGATGTCGATCAGTTCGTCGCGGGTGGTTTGCCCCTTGTCGAGCGCAAGGTGCGAAGCCCACTCTCCCGGCGTGACCGCCTGCCTCGTACCATGACGGAACCCCTTGCTCCGGGCCCACCGCTCCTCCCCCGAGACGATCGTTACGCCCCAGATGTGGGTGGAGGCGGGATTGTGCAACACGACGTCTCCCGCCCGATTCAGCACAATGACACCCACCGGGAGGGTTTCCAGAACTCGTCGCAGGAGCCGCTGGCCGGCGCGGACCTGCTCCTCGCTGCGCACGCGGCCGGTGACGTCGATTGCGATGCCGGCTACTCCCACTACGTTCCCGGCCGGATCGCGGAACGGCTCGAGCTCGAGCTGTGCGGCGCTCGTCCCATCATCGATCTCCAGTTTGCTGGACTGGCCTGCCAGCGCCCGGCGGCACCCCTCCAGGACACGGTCGCGGTCGGGGGATTGTGCGAATAGTTCGGGGACGGTCTTTCCCACCGCGGAAGGGCTGCCTGGGAATGCTGCGCCTGCGTCCCACACGACGCGCAGCTCGCGGTCCGTCACGCAGGCCCGGCCGGGAATCTGCTCCGTGAAAAGCCGCAAGCGTGTCTCGGTATCCTTCAACTGCGTGATGTCGATCATGGCGCCGACGGCGTAGAAGGCCCGCCCATCGGCGTCGCGTTCGATCGCGCACCTCGAGGCCACCCAGGCCCAGGAGCCATCCTTGCGGAGGAAGCGGTACTCATTCGACCAGCCGGAAGCGCCGCTCTCGATTGCCTGAGAGACGGTTTGTTCGAGCTGTTCGATGTCGTCCGGATGAACGCGTTCGCGCCACCAGCTGACGTGGTTCACCACCTCGTCAAGGTGGTAGCCAAAAATCGACTCCAGGCTCCGGTCCCAGGTCACCGCGCCGCTTTGGAGATCTCTCTCCCATACGGCATCGAAGGCGACGCGAGCGAGCAGCCGGTCCCGCGCTTCGCCGCGTCTACCTGAAGTCTTCGTAACGGGCAACCTTGGCATTCTGCCCCCAGGTCAGTCGCTCACAACTTCAACGCCGAGTGCACGCGCGGTACGCAGTGCGCATCCAATGGGATCCTTATTCACTTCGTGTTCCCAAAAGCGGATCACCGTCCAGCCATCCGCCTCGAGCCTGCACTTGTTCCTGACATCACGCTCCTGGTTCGTTCGTCGTTTCTCGGACCAGTACTCGAGGTTGGACTTGGGTGCGCGGCCGTCAGGGCAGTCCGGACATGAATGCCAGAAACACCCATCCACGAACACCGCGACTCGCTTCTTCCCGAATGTGATGTCTGGCCTGCCAGGTATCTTCGAATGCAGACGGTAACCGCGCAAGCCGCTTAGCCAGAGGAGCTTCCGAAGGATGATCTCAGGCTTCGTGTTCGTCGCCCGAATCCTTGACATGTTGAACGATCGGGTAGCTTTGTCGTGGACGTCCATCGGCGTGTTTTCTACGAGAAGTAAAGGTCTTGCGCTCATGAAAGCTTCCGGTACACTGAGTTTGGTGCCGACCGTATTCGAAATTTGCGCGGGAGCAGGCGGACAGGCCATTGGGCTTGAAGCTGCGGGTTTCGACTGCGTCGCCGCCGTCGAGATTGACCATCACGCTTGCGAGACGCTCCGGCTCAATAGGCCGCAGTGGAACGTGGTCGAGGAAGATGTTCGCAAGGTTGATGGTACGCGGTATCGGGGTCAGGTCGATCTTCTGGCCGGCGGCGTACCTTGTCCCCCGTTTTCTATCGCCGGGAAGCAGCTCGGCGGCGATGACGAGCGCGATCTCTTCCCGGAAGCCCTCCGGCTTGCCACCGAGATGCAACCGCGCGCAATCATGCTCGAGAATGTTGCCGGGTTCGCGTCAGAGAAGTTCCGCGAGTATCGCCGCGGCCTCTTTGCCCGGCTCAAGCGGCGCGGTTACATCGCTGACTTCGAGATTCTCAATGCATCGAGCTTCGGGGTTCCCCAACTTCGGCCACGCTGCGTCGTCGTTGCGCTGAAAGCCGGCGACTTCGACTACTTCCGATGGCCGGAAGGGAATGGGCTGGTCGCGTCAAGCGTCGGCGAGGTTCTCTCTGACCTGATTGCGGCTGGCGGCTGGCGCGGCGCCTCCAAGTGGGTGCGCCGAGCGAATGGAATTGCTCCGACAGTCGTCGGCGGGTCGAAGAAGCACGGCGGACCCGATCTTGGCCCGACGCGCGCCCGCGCTCAATGGGCGCAGTTAGGCGTCGACGGCCTCGGGATCTCTGACGCGGCGCCGGATCGGGACTTCCCCGTCGATGCGATGCCGAAACTCACCGTTCAGATGGTCGCGAGGATTCAGGGTTTCCCCGACTCCTGGCAGATCGCAGGCCGGAAGACGGCCGCATACCGGCAAGTGGGAAACGCCTTCCCCCCGCCGGTCGCGGAGAAGGTTGCCGCGGCGATCCGTCGCGCATTCGAGCGCGCGGATGAAGCCCCACTCGACGGAGAGCAGACTCGTAGCTTCGGTCGCAAGCAGGCTGCCACCTCGTGAGCGTCTCTCCGGCCAGGTTCTACAGGTCGTAGGGTAGGCGCCGGACATGCCCGGACAAGACCAGGACGACGAGACACTTCTCTTAATCTCCAGGGCGCTCCTGAAGTCCGCGGGTGGGTTGACAAGACTCACTTCGGAGGTGGGAGAGCTCCTCCGTGAGTCCTTCGATGGGGTCATCAAGACTCCGAAGACCGGGCGGCGACTCTACGAGGAGCTCGAGAAAACCGAGAAGACCCACATCGGCACCTGCGTCGAGATCGAGCTTCGTCACCGCCTGAAGCTCGCGCGCGGCAAAGTGCTGGACTGCGAGATCGCCGGATTCGAAGTCGACATCAAGTTCAGCGTTGGTACGTCCTGGATGATCCCGCCGGAAGCGTTTGCCAGACCATGCATCATCATCTCTGCCGACGAGAAGAACGCACGCTGCTGCTTCGGCTTCTTCATCGCGCAGAGTGAATACCTGAATGCGGGCAACCGCGATCAAAAGTGCAGCATCAACAAATTGGGGCGAGAGAGCATTCGATGGCTCCTGAAAGACGAACCGTACCCACCGAACTTCTGGCAGTCGGTTCCCCGCGACGTCGCAGACAAGATCGCGTCCGGCCGGAGTGGGAACGATCGGATGATCACGCTCTTTCGCGAGGTGATGGACCAGCCCATCAGCCGCAAGGTGATTGAGGACGTCGCTGCACAAAAAGATCCCATGAGGCGCGTTCGGAGCGACAAGACACGCGGAACGCGGAACCATCTCGCGAAAGACTCGATCATTCTGCTCTGTGGCGATTGGTCCGAAGCCCAGGAGCTCATCCGCGTCGCCGGCCTGCCCTCGCTAGGCAAGAGTGAGTTCATGTCTCACCGCGTGGTTGGAGATGAAGTCGCGCTCGCGAAGAGACTCGGATTGCTATGGCCGCCTGATTGAGTTGGCGTCCTGTCTGGAACCTCAGCCTAACGGGCACGGGAGACGTTGCGGCAACCCGGCTTTCCAGAAGACCCCAATCTCACGTCCCAATTCGCGCGTAGCACCCCCACTTCCGTGACCTGGCGCACGTCCGCCCGCCCTCCGCCCGCGCAGAATGAAACCCCCATGAAAGCCCTCCTCCTCGCCGTCACGCTTGCCAATCCCATTCTCTTCGTGACGCAGGTTCCCGTTCCCGGCGACTTCACTACCGTTGCGTCGACGTTCGGGAACCATCTGGCCTCGGCGGCGGAGGCGCCGCGCGGGGGCGACCTGTGGATTCGGTATCCCGATGGGACGGCGAAGAACCTTACGCGTGGGGCGGGGTTCGGGAACGTCGGGATGCAGGCGGCGGGGGCGATTGCCGTGCGCGAGCCGTCGGTGCATTGGAGCGGGACCAAGGCGCTGTTCAGCATGGTCATCGGCGCGCCTTCGCAGCAGTACGTGTGGGAGAGCTACTACTGGCAGATCTACGAGGTCACCGGACTCGGCGAGAACGAAACGGCCGTCATCCGCAAGATTCCCAATCAGCCGGCGAACTACAACAACGTCACTCCGTTCTACGGCACCGACGACCGCATCCTCTTTACTTCCGACCGCCCGCGCAGCGGCGAACGGCATCTCTATCCGCAGCTCGATGAGTACGAAGAAGCGCCGGCCATCACCGGACTCTGGAGCCTCGATCCCGTGGCCGGCGATCTGCGGATGCTCGATCACACGCCGTCGGGACTCTTCACTCCGTCGATCGACAGCTTCGGTCGTGTGATCTTCACGCGATGGGATCACCTGCAGCGCGACCAGCAGGCCGACACCGACGCGACGGGAGGCGGCTCGTATGGGACGTTCGATTACGCCGATGAATCGGCGAGCGCGGCGCGTCTCGATCAGCGTGTCGAGATCTTCCCCGAGCCGCGCAGCAGCCGCACCGATCTCCTCGCCGGCACCAACCTCGAGGGGAACAGCATCAACCATTTCTTCCCGTGGGAGATCAACGAAGATGGGACGTCCGAGGAGACGGTGAACCATGTGGGGCGCCACGAGCTCTTCGGATACTTCGACCGGAGCATGAACGACGCCGGCCTTTCCGAGTTCAACGGCGACCCCAATCGCGCAAACAAGAACGTCGTCGAAAGCCTGTTTCAATTGCACGAGGACCCGACGCAGGCGGGTGTCTACTACGGCGTCGATGCGCCTGAGTTCCAGACCCACGCCTCGGGACAGATCGTCCGCTTCGCCGCGGAGCCGTCGCGAACGGCGGACAACATCGCCATCACTTACATCACCCCTCGCTCGACCCGCGACGTCGCGCAATCGACGCCGCCAGCCGACGCCTCGGGGCACTATCGCGATCCGCTGCCTCTCGCGGACGGGACGCTTCTCGCGGTGCACACGAGCGAGATGCGCGGGGACGACAACGACGGCTCGCACGCCTCGCCGAAGTCGCGCTACGCATTTCGCATCCGGACGATGACGGCTCAGGGCGGCGTCTACGTGCCGGGAGCGACGCTGACGCAGGGCATCCAGGGGAGCGTTTCGTACTTCGATCCCGACGTCCTGGTGACCTGGTCAGGTGAAATGTGGGAGCTGAATCCGGTGGAGGTGCGGGCGCGGACTCGGCCGGCGCGGCGGACGACGCTGCTCGAGGAGCCGGAGGCGAAGATCTTCCGCGACGAGAACGTCGACCCTGCCGCGTTTCGCGCCAACCTGCAGGCGCGCAATCTCGCGCTGATCGTCAGCCGCAATGTCACCGCGCGCGATGGGGCGGACAGACAGCAGCCCTACAACCTTCACGTCACCGGCAGCTCGACGCAGAAGGTGGCGGGAAGCAGCAAACTGTTCGACATCACCCACCTCCAACTCTTCCAGGCCGACCAGCTCCGCGGCCTCGGCGGTACCGGATCGCCGCGCGATGGCCGCCGCGTGCTCGCCCGCGTCATGCACGACTCCGCGGTAAAGAACGCACCGACCTCGGGACCGGCCGGCAGCGTTCAGATCGCTGCCGACGGCTCGATCGCCGCATTCGTCCCCGCGCATCGGGCCATGAGCTGGCAACTGACCGACGCCGCCGGAACGTCCGTCGTGCGCGAGCGCTACTGGCTGACCTTCCAGCCCGGGGAAGTCCGCGTCTGCAGCGCATGCCACGCCGTCAACTCCCACGATCAACTCGGCGCTGCTGCCCCAACGAATTCCCCGGAGGCGTTGCGAGCGCTGCTGCGGACATGGAAGGCATCGCAGACGACAACACCACGGCGCCGGTCTGCTGGGAAGTGATGCTTATCCGCAGATGACACAGATGAAACGCAGATGAGCGGTTCTTCCATCTGCGCCGATCTGCGTCATCTGCGGACCGGAAGCTTCCCTGGATATTCGAGCCTTCAGTCTTGATATTGAAGGCGGCTCATTCGATATCGAAGACTACTGGTTCGGTATCGACAGAGCATCGTGATCGAACGGGGCGCGGCTAATGTCAAACGGAGCGCCGCCAATGTCGAACGGGGCGCGGCTAATGTCGAACGGGGCGCGGCTAATGTCGAACGGGGCGCGGCTAATGTCGAACGGAGCACGGCTAATGTCGAACGGAGCACGGCTAATGTCAAACGGAGCACGGCTAATGTCAAACGGAGCACGGCTAATGTCGAACGGTGCGCGGCCAATGTCGAACGGAGCGCGGCTAATGTCGAACGGGGCGCGGCTAATGTCAAACGGTGCGCGGCCAATGTCAAACGGGGCGCGGCCAATGTCGAACGGTGCGCCTCGGATTCGAAACGGAGCGTCTCCAACATCGAGAGGGAGAATCTTCCATAATTAGCTAGTGCACCGATCGCGGCGCGCCCGGCCACATTGCCCTACAATCCGCGCGCATGAAACGGCTCGTCGTCGCATTTCTGCTCGTGGCAACATCGTCCGTCGCCGCACCGCCGCCGCTCGACGTGAAGACGAAGCAGCTTGTCTTCGACATCTACAAAGAACTGATCGAGATCAATACCACCGACTCGGTTGGTAACAACACGACTGCGGCGAATGCCATGGCGGCGCGGTTGAAAGCGGCGGGATTCTCCGCCAGCGACGTGCAGGTGATGGGGCCTGATCCGCGCAAAGGCAATCTCGTGGCCCGGCTGCACGGACGCGGAGCGGGAAAGCCGTTGCTGCTGCTCGCGCACCTCGACGTCGTCGAAGCGAAGCGCGAGGACTGGTCGATGGATCCTTTCGTGCTCACGGAGAAGGACGGCTATTACTACGGCCGAGGAACGAGCGATGACAAGGCGATGGCGGCGATCTGGATCGCCACGCTCATTCGTTTCAAACAGGAAGGATGGGTGCCGGACCGCGATGTGATCGTGGCCCTTACCTCGGACGAGGAGACCGGCGGCGCGAACAACGGCGTGGCCTGGCTGCTGGCGAATCACCGCGATCGGATCGATGCCGCGCTCGCGCTCAACGAAGGTGGCTCCGGGCGGCTCGAGAACGGGCGCAGGCTTTACAACGGCGTCGGCGCCAGTGAGAAGGTCTACGTCTCGTTTCGTCTGGAGACGCACAACAAAGGCGGGCACAGCTCGGCGCCGCGCAAAGACAACGCCATCTATCAACTTGCGAATGGCCTGGTGCGGCTGGAGAACTACGAGTTTCCCGTGGCGTTGAACGAAGTGACGCGCGCGTACTTCGAGCGGATGTCATCGATCGAAGCGGGACCGACAGCGGCGGACATGAAGGCCGTCACTGCCGGCGACGCCGCCGCGGCGAAGCGCCTCTCCGCAACGCCGGCCTACAACGCGCAGATGCGCACGACATGCGTTGCCACGCGCCTCGAAGGCGGACACGCGGACAACGCCCTGCCGCAGATGGCGCGCGCCACGGTGAACTGCCGGATCCTTCCCGGCGAATCGGCCGATGCCGTTCGCGACACGATCGTCAAAGTCCTTGACGACCCTGGAATCGAGATCACCTGGATCGATAAGCCGAAGCCGAGCCCGCCGTCGCCGCTCACGCCCGCTGTGATGAAACCGATTGCCGGCGTCACCAATGAGTTCTGGCCCGGCACGCCGGTGCTGCCGCTGATGTCCGCGGGCGCGAGCGATGGCCTCTACCTCCGCAACGCCGGCATCCCGACGTACGGCGTCTCCGGCCTTTTCGGCGAGCTTGCGGATGCCCGCGCGCACGGACGGGACGAACGAGTGCGCATCGATTCGTTCTATGACAGCGTGCAGTTCCTTTATGTACTCGTGAGACGGCTGGCATCGTGAGGCGCCGGTCGATCGCAGCGGTGTGCCTGCTGTTGCTTGCGTCTTGCGGTGGCAATGCACCCGCACCGGCGCCTGCGCCGGAGCCCGTGCCTTCGGCACCCGCGCCGGCGGCGGCGACTCCGGAAGCGGCTGCCGCCGCGACAGTACGCGTCAATGTCAGCACGCTCAATGTGCGCGACGATGCCTCGATGACCGCGGCAATCGTCGGGCACGTGCGGCGGGGCGAGCGCCTGACGCTGATCGCTGAATCGGGCGACTGGCTGCACGTCCGGCTTCACGACGGCACGAGTGGCTGGGTGTCGTCGCAGCTCGTCGTCCGCGACGGGGAATCAGCGCGTCCAAAACGTGAGGGATGCCCGTCCGACAGCGCCTACTCCTTCATCAATGCGCCGAAGCCGTCGTTTGCTGAACTAGGTCCGCACGGGATGGTCGTCGTCGAAGCGACGGTCGACGCGCACGGCATCGTGACGTCGACGCGGATCGTTTCCAACGACACGCACGACGCCTCCCTCGCTGCGCTGGCCGAGCGCGAGATCCGCGGCGCCCGCTTCGCACCACCGATCCGGAACTGCGTGCCGCGATCATTTTTCTTTACGTACAAGCGGGCGTTCTAGCGGGTCAGGTCTAAAGTCTAAAGTGCCGAATGCGCCTGACGCCTAAACGACGATCGTCCTCGGCATTTTATACTTTAGACCTGACCCCAAATGAAAAACGCCGCGCAAGGCGGCGTGACAACAACTGCTAAGCAGCGCGGCCGGATTGCTCCGGCCGCGCCGCGTCAAAAGAGCTATGGTCTCGCCGCGTGCGTGCGAGAGGGCACGGTTTCAGGCTCCCCGGACTTGGCGTTGGAAGCCTGGGTGATGGACACAGTAACGGTGCCCTGCGTGGTGTTGCCGCTGAAATCGCTCGTCGCAATGGTGATCGTGTAGATGCGAGCGGGGCCACCGTTTCCGCCGTCGCGCTCGGAGCGGAGCTGCAGCGTGAGCGGTCCGGTGATGATGAAGTCAGGCGATGTGTTCCCGTCGCCGCTGCCGTTATCGGCCTCGTTTGACGTCACCGAGACGATGTGCGACGTCGGAGCCGGATCGACCAGGTCGGTCGCGATCACGGTGATCGTCACATCGAACATCTTGTGATTCGGCGGCCACATGGTATTCGGCGATGCCGAGATCGAGACGATCGTCGGCGGTGTGGTGTCCCGCACGGTGACCGTGAAGGAGCCGTGCGCAACGTTGCCGGCCGCATCGTGAGCGCTGCACTGCACGGTCGTCGTTCCGAGCGGGAACGTCGATCCCGACGCCGGGGTGCAAGTCACAGGAACCGGTCCGTCGAAATCGTCGATGGCCGTTGCGGTGTAGGTGACGACGGCGCCGGAAGCGCTGGTGGCTTCGGCGGTGATGTTCGACGGCAGCGTGAGAACCGGCGGTGTGACGTCGGCGGAGACGACAACCAGGAAGGTTCCGCTTGCGGTGTTGAAGTGGCTATCGGCCGTATTGCACTGCACGACGGTCGTTCCGATCGGGAACGTGGAGCCGGAAGCCGGATTACAGAATACAGAGGTGCTTCCATCGACGAGATCGGTGGCCGTGGCGGAGAAGGTGACGACGGCTCCGGCGGGGCTGGTGGCGCCCTTGTTGATCGTGCCCGGGAGGGTCAATACCGGCGGCGTCGTATCGACGATCGTGACGTTGAAGCTGTCGGAGGAGGTTCCACCTGCCGTCGACGCGGAGCAGGTAACCTGCGTGGTCCCGAGCGGGAAGGTGAATCCGGAAGCCGGGCTGCACAGGATCGTGGCGTTGTCGGTCGCGGTGACGGTGAACGACACGGCTGCCCCAGCGCCGCTGGTTGCCTCGGCCGTAATGTCGTTCGGCACGAAGATCGTGGGAGCCGTTGCTCCGCCCGTGACGCTGATTTTGAACGAGCCATGCGTGCTGTTGGCGTGCGAGTCGGTGGCGGTGCACTGAACCGTCGTCGTTCCGACGGGGAACGTCGAGCCCGATGCCGGAGTGCAGAAAACGGTGGGATTAGAATCGGTATTGTCGGTCGCGGTCACGGTATACGTCACAACCGGGTTGCTGCTGATGATCGTTGCCGGAAGCTGCAGGACCGGCCCCACGGTGTCGCTGACGTTGATCTCGAAGGTTCCTGATGTCGTCCCGAAGGCGTCAGTCGCGGAGCAGTGGACCGTCGTGATGGCGACGGGATACAGATCGCCGGAATTGTGATCGCAGGTGACCGGTAGTGGCTGCGAGTCAGCAAAGCTTTCGGCGCTCACGGTGAAGGTGACGACAGCTCCGGAAGCGCTGGTTGCCTCGGCGGTGATGGACTCCGGAAGGGATAGCAGCGGTGGCTGCGACGAGCCGTTCGAGATGACATCGAAAGACCCGGGACCGATCACGCGCGTGCCGCCGCTGTCGATGGCGTTGACCGTGACAGAGACCGTGCCGGGAACCGAGAGCACGAAATCAGGGATGCTCACGAAGAGAATCGTTCCGTCGGTGGCGCCAGGACTACCCTCAACGGTGGTCGTGCCGAAAGGTCCCGACAGAACGACCTGAGTATCTACATCTCCAACAAGGCCGGTACCATCGATCTCGATGAATTGTTCGATGTCGCCTTGAAGGAATGCCGACGGCGCGATCGATGTGATCGAATCAGCGTAGGCCGCCGGTACGAAAATGAGAACACACAGCAGCAGGCAAAGGGCCGCAGTTTTCATGCTTAATCCTCCGGTTCGGAGTGACCATTATGCGCCCCTTTTCGCCGTGTGTAAATGGAATGAGTTATTCGTAGCGAAGTGCTTCGATGGGGTGCAAAGAGGCTGCTTTCCAGGCGGGATAGGAGCCGAAACCGATGCCGATCATCGAGCAAACGAGAAGGCCGGTGGCCGCCCAAAGCCAGGGAAAAACCATGCTCATGTCGAAGGCAAGAGCGACGCCGTTGCCGCCGAGAACACCGGCCGCGATTCCAGCCAATCCGCCCAGTTCTGAGAGAAGAACGGCCTCGATGAGGAACTGTTTGATGATGTCGTATTTTCGCGCGCCGATCGCTTTGCGCACGCCGATCTCGCGAGTCCGCTCCGTGACGCTGACGAGCATGATGTTCATGATGCCGATGCCGGCGGCCAGCAGGGCGATGACACTGACGACGAACGCGCCGACGCGCACCGTGTCGGCCACCTGTGCGAAGGCGGTGAGCAATGTGTCATTTGAGTAAATTTCGAAGTCGTTGTCCTGCCCGAGCTTCAAACCGCGGGCGGCGCGCATCGCCCCGACCGCCTTGTCGAAGGTGTCGTTGTACGTAGCTTGCGACGTCGACTGAATGGCGATGTTGATGGTGCGGTTCTCGTGTCCGAAGTCGGAAAAGAATTTCGTGAGCGGCACGAGCACGAGGTCATCCTGACTGTTCCCGAATGAGGAGCCCTTCTCATCCAGCACGCCGATGATCGTGTATGGCTTGGAGTTGACCTTGACCGTCTTGCCAAGAGCTGACTCGCTTGGGAAGAGCTTCTTCTGGATGCTCGCGCCGACGACGGTCACGTTGCGGCCGAGCTCCACATCGTCAGGCGAGATGTTGCGGCCGTAAGCGATGGCGTAGGCGTTGGCGGTAAGGAAGTACTCGTTGGTGCCGACGACGGTGCGTCCCTGCAAGGTCACAGGGCCGTTGCTGATCGGCCGGCCGCCGTCGAACACCTTCAGGGCGATGGCATTCGCCTCGCCGCCCATCAGCCGGACGAACTCGTTCGCGTTGTCGAGCGAAATGTCCTTCCGGTTCCGGTACTTCTGTTCGGCGTTTCCTCCATTGTTGATGACGGGATACTTGGCGAACTGGAAGATGTTGCTGCCGAGGAAGCTGAGTCCCGTTTCGATGGAGCCCTGGATGGCGCTGAGCGCCGTCATGACGCCGATGACGGAAAAGACGCCGATGGCCACGCCGAGCATCGTCAGTGCGGATCGAAGCTTGTTCGTCCGCAACGAACCAAGGGCCATGCGAAAGATTTCGGTGAAGAACATGATGGGAAAAGCAGAAGTCAGAAGGCAAAAGGCAGAGGTGAAATGCTGACACCTTCTGCTTTCTGCCCTCTGCCTTCTGACCTCATTCGTACCTCAATGCTTCAATAGGATCCAACCGCGACGCCGACAACGCCGGCGCGAAGCCGGACAAGATGCCGGTGAGCGTCGAGACGATCATCCCGACGATCACGAGCCCGGCGGAAAACTGCATCGGGAATGATGGGAACGCTGCCGCCACGCCGGTGGTCATCAGGAACGAGAGCCCCAATCCCGCGCCTCCGCCGATCAGGCAGATGCAGATAGCCTCGACCAGGAACTGCATCAGGATCGTTCGCCGCCGCGCGCCAACGGCTTTGCGCGTACCGATCTCGCGTGTCCGTTCCTTTACGCTCACATAGGTAATGTTCATGATGCCGATGGCGCCGACGAAGAGCGCCAGGCTGGTGACGAACAGGCCGGCGATGGCGATGCCCGCTTTGACCGGTTCGATCGTGCTGCGCAGACCTTCCTGCGCGTTGAGCTCGAAATCGTCCTTCTGTTCCGGCCGCAGACCGCGAACGCGGCGCATGTCGCCGGTCAGCTCGTCCCGCGCCTGGGCCAGATGTTCCTTGTCTTTGACTTTGACGCGGATCGACGTATCGAGGCGCGAGCTGAAGGCCTTCATGAATGCCGACATCGGGACGACGACCTGGGTGTCGAAGCTGAAGAGGCCGAGGAAGGTTCCCTGTTTTCCGTAGACGCCGATGACGCGGAACGGACTGCCGCCGATCATCACCGTCTTCTCGAGTGCGGACTGCTTCGGGAAGAGCGCGTCGGCCACGTCGTAGCCGAGCACGCACACATTGCGCGCTCCGCGGGACTCGATGGCCGTGATGAAGCGCCCCTCTTTGAACGTGGCCGTCGACGTCACGAGAAACTCTTCGGTCGTTCCCTGCGTGAAGACGTTCTGCACTTCGTTGTCGCCGTACTTGACGCTGCGATTCGTGTTCAGCGTCGGGACGGCGGTGATGAGGTTCGAGTTCGGCGTCGCGGCGATGAGACGCTTCAGGGTATCGGCGTACTGCGGCTCGATCCGGCGCCGGTTGCGATAGTTCCACCAGTCGTCGACATTGTGCCATGGCCACTTCTCGACGTAGAGGATGTCGTCGCCAATGACGGCAAGGCTGCGCTCGAATCCGATCTCGATGCCGCCGATGGCCGATCCCATCAGCGTGACGGCGATGATGCCGATGATCACGCCGAGCGCCGTGAGAATCGAGCGCATCTTGTGCGCCCGGATCTGACTGAACGCAATCCGGAAACTCTCCAGCAACTCGATGCGGAAATCGCGGAAAAGGAGTTTGTCGATCAGGCGGTTGCTCATGTGTGCGGCCTCGGTGTTTGTGAAGCAGAGATCAGAGACAGAAGAGATCAGAGACAAGGGGTTCTCTGATCTCTGGTCTCTAGTCTGTAAATCTATGGCCTATTCTCTGATGATGCTGTTAGAGATCAGCGACAGAAGAGATCAGAGGCGAGGGGTGTGGTTGCCTCTGATCTCTTGTCTCTAATCTCTGATCTCTCGAATTAACCCTTCCCCTGCTTTTCAATCGCCACTTTCGCTCCGTCCTTCAGTTTGCGGCTGATGGCGGTGTAACTGCCGGAGACGACCTCGTCGCCGATCTTGATGCCGTTCTTGATCTCGATGAACGTAGTGTCGGCGATTCCGGTCTCAACCTTCTGCTGGCGCACCGTGTCGCCGTTCTTGATGAAGACGACGCGTACGAGTTTCTCGCGCTGCTCGCGCTCCTTCTGTTTCTCGAGCGTCTGGTTACTCACTTCGGCTTTGTTGTTGTCGTCTTTGCTGACGCTTTGCGCGGTCTGTTTCTCGCGCTCCTCGGGTGACAGCTTGCTGTCCGTGCTTCGGACGGTGACGCTCTGGATCGGCACGACGATCGCGTTCTGCACCGTGTCGGTCTCGATGTCCGCGGTCGTGCTCATGCCGGGACGCAGATGCACCGATGGATCGTTGACGCGGATCTTCACTTCGAAATTCGTCACCTGCTCCTGCGTACCGGCATTGTTCGTGGTTGCGGTGCTGGCGATCTCGCGGACGACGCCGGCGATCTTGCGGTCGGGATAGGCGTCGACGCTGATGCGCGCCGTGTCACCGATCTTCACGTTGACGATGTCGTTCTCGTTGACGTTGACGCGCGCCTCCATGCTGGTGAGGTCGGCGATGCGCATGACTTCCGTGCCTGCGAACTGACTGGTGCCGACGACGCGCTCGCCGAGGCGGCTGGAGAGGGAGCTGATGGAGCCGTCGCTCGGCGCGACGATGGTCGTCTTCGATAACGCGTCATTGATCTGCCTGAGTGCACCCTCGGAGCGCTGGATATCGAACTGCGACGCATTGAGCGCCGACTGCGCGATCTCATAGCTCGTCTGGGCGGCCTTCCGGTCGGACTCGGGGATCAGCCGCGATTCGAAGAGATGCTGCGACCGCTGATAGTCGGCCTGCGCTTTGGCGAGCTGCGCTTTTTGTGTCGCGCTCGCGGCGCGGGCGCTGCTCAGCGCCGCCTCCTGCTCTTCGACCTGTGCCCGGTACGCGTCGGGCTTGATGCGCAGCAGAAGGTCGCCCTTGTGCACGATCTGCCCTTCTTTGACCGGCAGCGCGATGATCTCTCCCGAGACCTCGGGCGAGATTTTCACTTCGATCTCCGGCTGGATCTTGCCGGTCGCAGTAACGAGCTGCGTGATCGTTTTCCGAAACGCCTTGTCGGTTGTGACGAGGGTCGGCTTCTCGCGCTTTTTCGACATTACGCCCGCAACGGCCACGGCGGCGATGACGAGAACGATGCCGATGATCCAGTAGAGCTTCTTGCGCGAGCGTTTCGGCTTCGGCTTGCTGAGTGACGATAGGACAGCGCTCATGTGACTTTCAACTCCAGACGGGCATCAGCCCTGATGATTGGACTGCGTGGTGTCAACGGATTCGCGACAGGAAAGTTGCAGACCTGGACCTTTTTTGGCCAACAGCCCGGAGTTGCGGCCTATTCTGCGGAAGTCCGCCACCACGGAGACGCAGAGGCCGCAGGGATGGTTTTTCTCTGTGTCCTCAGTCTCCGTGGTTCATTCCTGTCCGACGAGCGAACGGCCCGTTTCCGCGCCGCAACCTGGATCGTCACTGCAAATAAACGTCTGGGCATGGAGAGAGATTACGCGGTTTCCGCTGCCGCACGTTGCCCATTTTCGCGGACGCTCCGTCCTCGATCGAGGAGGTCGGTTCCCCTTGTTACACTTGCCTTCTCTCATAGGAAAGAGCCTGCCTTCTGGCTCAGGCGTCGCATAACTACCCGTTAGCTTTGTAAGCTATCTAAGGGAGAAACCCATGAAGAAACACATCATTCACGCAGTCGCCGCGCTCTTCCTCGTGATCGTGGCCGCGCCGCTCTTCGCCGTGCAGCGGAACGTCGTCGACGAGGTCATCCGTATGACTCGGGCCGGTGTCGGTGAGGAGGCCATGCTCGAATACGTCGACAAGACCGACATTCGGATCGTCGTTACCGGCGATGACGTCATCGCCATGACGGAAGCGAACGTGCCGAAAGCGGTCATCAAGGAAGTGGTCGATAACTCCGGACGCGGCAGTAACTACCGCGACCGCGCTTACGTCTCGCCGCGTGTCGTCGTCGCGCCGTCCTACTACGATCCTTACTATTACTACGATCCGTTCTGGTACCGCCCGAGCCTCTACCTCGGCTTCGGCTTCGGCGGGTTCTACGGCGGCGGATTCCGCGGAGGCCACTTCGGCGGTCACGGCGGTGGTCATCGTCACTAACTCGTAGCCTTCTCGACACGATCGACGCAAGCCCGGGCCTCCCGCCCGGGCTTTTTTTGTGGCGGTGATGGCGGTACTCAATCCCGCTTCTCAGTCATCCCGCTCTCTCAGTCATCCCCCTCTCTCAGTCATCCCGCTCTCAGACTCTTATCGCAATCTTCCAATCGAGCGCCTTCTCCCCCACGCTTTTTGTGGGGGAGAAGGTGGCGAAGCCGGATGAGGGGGTGTTCCAACGAGTACGACATCCGTGTATGTGCCGCGTTTTGAGGCAGTTCGGACGAGGCCTGGTTGATCGCCCGGGTTACTTGGTCCCCCCTCATCCAGGCTTCGCGCTCGATTGAGAGCACTCCAAAGAATAAGAATAAGGAGGGCGCTCGACGGATAGTGCTCCAAACTGCGAATGGATTTTTTCTTGCCGTGTCCCCCAGCTTCACCCTCGCGTTATGTTCGGGCTGATACTTATCGCCTGTGTCGATCCGATGGCTTGCGCTACTCGTTCTCGCCGCGGCGAGCGCGCAGGCCGCGGAGCCGCTGCGCATCGGCAGCATCACAATCGTCACCCAGCCGCTCTTCGATGCCAAGGAGCAGAGGCGGGGCGGCTTCTACCGCACTTTGAACAGCCTCCACAGTCAGACGCCGGCGGCGCTGATCCGCCGCTTCCTTACGTTCCGTGAAGGTGATCCATACGATCCGGCCAAGCTTGCCGAGACGGAGCGCAACCTTCGCCTGTTCGATTTTCTCAAGAGCGCGTCGGTGGTTGCTTCGCCGCCGCATGACGGCGTGGTCGACGTCAAGGTGACCACGGAGGACGAGTGGACGACCGACTTGACCGGCGACTTCTCGAACAGCGGAGGCATCGCCATCTTTGCTTCCGACATCACACAGAAAGACCTGTTCGGCACCGGAATCGATCTCGATCTGCACGGCGATCATGGAACGGACCGGAACACCAGCTCGATCGAGCTCATCGATCCGGCTGCGCTCGGCGCGTACTGGAATCTCGACACGCTTTACGCGAAGAACTCGGACGGCAATGAGGAGAAGCTCGCGCTCGTCCGCCCGCTCTACTCCTACACGACACCGTGGACAGCGAATTTCCTCTTCGACCACCTGCTCCGCAATGAGCGGATCTTTGAGGAGGGGGAGGTCGCCGCGCGCTTCCGTCAGGAGCATCGCGAGGTGTCGCTCTCGAGCGAGTACGTTTTGCACGCCGACCCGAACGGGTCGTCGGGCGTCGTCGGAGGCATCGACCTTCTCGACGACTCGTTCTCGCACATCGAGGGCCGCCCTCTCGATCTCATTCCTGCCGACCGCCATTTCCGCTTCATCGATGTCGGATACGAATCGACCGGCTACCATTTCCTGAAGCTCAACTACGTAAGCCGCGATCTTCGCGTGCAGGACTTCAACCTCGGTTCGATTACAAGCGTCCATGCTGCCATCTCGCCGCGCACCTCCGACAGCGAACCGCTAACCTTCCGCCTCCGCGCTTCCGAGAGGATGGGCTATGCATTGAGTGACCATGCGTTCGTCCTCGGCCTGATCAGCGCGTCGACGCGCGGGCCGCATGACCGCGACTCGATCGTTTCGCTGGACGGCCGCGCGATCTGGCGCTTTCAGACGCTCTATCCGCAGGCGTTCGTCTCCCGCGTTCGCCTCGACCTCGGCTGGCAACTCGATCGGGACGTACAGTTTCTCGCCGACGGCCAGAACGGCCTGCGCGCCTATCCCGATTTCGCGTTCGAGGGCAACCGCCGTCTGATCGTCAACGTCGAGCATCGCATGTTCCTGGGCCGCGAGTTGATGCAGCTCTTCGGGCCAAGCCTGGCGGTCTTCGCCGATTCCGGTCAGGCCGTCAACGGGCCGTTTCACGGCATGAAGAGCGACGCTGGCGCCGGTCTGCGCATCGGCATCGCCCGTTACGACTCGGCGCTGATCCGAATCGATTGGTCCTACGCGTTCAATGCCAGTCCGCTCAGTCGCCGCGGCCCTGTCTGGTCGATCTCAACGTCGCAGGCGTTCTGAACGTAGTGCAGGCATTCTTGCCTGCAGCCGCCGGGCGTCCCTGCCCGGCGGTCATTCGATGCGCGAGCTTGTTGACTCGCGATGCTCAAACTCCGAGGGTCACAAACCGCTCCGCCACGGTCGCCCCGCACGCTTTGCGATAGAACTCGATCGCGTCGGTCCAGGGAATCACGGCGCTTTGGTAACCGAGGCGGTGCAGGTCGGCGAGCGAGGCGTGAAGCAGTCGTGCGCCGAGGCCGCGGCCGCGGTGGGCGCGGGCAACACCGGTTGGACCGAAGAATCCGAGCCCGCGATTGTTCGCCTCGTGCGCGGCGAAGCCCGCAATCTCATCGTCCACTTCGATGTACAAAAGAGTGGGCGGATCGTTCTCGAACGCACGTCCGGCCTCGAAGCGCCAGATGCGGCCGAATTCTTTTTCGATGAAGTGGAGAATGCGCTCGCGCGTGGCCGGCGTAGCGCGAATCACTCCGACATCCGGATCCCCGCTTTCGACGGCCGCCACCAGATTCTGTGTCGACGCAATCTCTCGGTATCCGCGCTTGACGAAGAAATCGATAGCCGGCTCATCGCTGGCAGCGAGGCCGGGCGTGAAGTAGTTGCCCGCCTCGGCGGCAACGATCTGCGCGCGTCCGCGCTCCCGCGCCTCACGCAGCAGCGCACTCCCCACGCCGCGTCCCCGGCGCGCGCCATCGACCGCCAGGATGCGAAGGTAGATGCCGCATGTGACGCTGATGCCTGCAAAATCATCCGCGACGCGCACCTCGGGCTCCCCGCCAACGCCGGCAGCAAAGCACTTCTCCTCCGCGACACGGACAAGGTCGTAGGGCGCGTCGTTCGCCCGCGCCAGCAGCTTCACGATGCGTGGCAAGTCGTCGCGGGTAGCAGTTCGGATCACGATGGGGATTACACCATGAGGGTCGGTGAGGATTTCATCCAGGATGTCATCCAGCATGGCCGCGGAGCGACTTCGCCCCGCGGCCTCGGCATCGTCACTTCATTTGATGGACATTGAGGTTGCCGGCTTCCAACAAGCGTGAAATCCGATGCGTTGAGCTTGGGTCGCCGCCATGGACTCAACTTTCTTGACCTGGGGAAGTGACCCGGGCCAGCATGCGTTGGAGGACAGCCGTGCGCACATACGTTTTTCCCCTTTTGGTGTTGTTCGTTGTGGCCGTCCCGGCCGGAGCCGAGCGACGTCATGCGGCGAAACTGCCGAAAGCGCCGGCAGCATGTTTCAGCGCCACGCTGGCTGATGCAGCCACCGGGACCGTCGCGACTGACGACGACTTCGTCTACTACGGTGATAACGGTTCGCGGGCCATCTTTCGCGTGGCTAAGACCGGAGGGACGCCACAGCGCCTGGCCTCGTTTCCGTGCTGCCATTCTGAGCTCATGATCCTCGATGCGAACAACGTGTATGTCGCCGTCCATCCAATCGGAGACGCCATCCACACGCCGAACGATTTTTTCATCTACACGATCTATTCGATCGCGAAGGACGGGAGTGGCATTCGGATGGTGGCCGATGGGGTGTGGCTGCCGAAACAACTGGCTCTTGCCGACGGCTATCTCTACTGGGTGTCGCTCGGTACCGTCGTGCAGGATCCGCACTTCGCGTCGGATGGCAAGGTGGAGCGGGCCGACAAAGATGGCCTGCGCGAAACGCTTGCTTCCGGCCTTTCAGGGCCTACGAGTGTCGCTCTCGACGACCAGTGGATCTACTTCAACGAGACTGGCTTGGCCATCGGAAATTCGAGCACAGGAGTTCGCCGTATCCCGAAAAACGGGGGAAGCGTGCAGCGCCTCTATAACCAGGTGGTCGACCGCATCGTTCTCAACGGCGACGACCTCTACACGTTGAATGGCGATCTCGACAGCGGCAAGACGAAGATCGTTCAGGGGGTCAAAACAGGTGGTACGGTAAAACACACATTCACGGATCTCCTGGTGATCAACTCACCGATGACGATCTTCGACGGCCGCCTCTACTATTACGCCCAGACGCCTGCAGCCTTCGCCATCGCCTCGACCAACCTCGACCTCCAGGGACGCATTCTGCACCTGGAGCGTTACTTCAATGCCCAGCAGTTCGCAATCGATGGTTGCGCCTTTTACATCTCCACTACGGACCAGGAGGTCGAACGGGTGGTCAGGTAAAACTTCTTTCGTCACCAACGATTGCCGTCTCACCTCGCCTACAACTGGCAACGCCTTCGTGGGCCCACCTTTCGCAATACCGCGCTCCATGGACGAGATCGTTCGTTGTGCGAGCTGTGGTCAGGCCAATCGGGTTCCTCCCGTCGGGAGTGGACGAAAGGCTGTTTGTGGAAGGTGCAAGGCGCCCTTGATGGCCGGATCGAACGGTCATCCCGTCGACGTCACCGACGCAAATCTCGCCGAGACGATTCGTCACGGGGCATTCGTCGTCGACTTCTGGGCGGCGTGGTGCGGGCCGTGCCGGATGATTGCTCCGATCATCGCGGAGCTCGCTGCCTCGCGGAGTGACGTGCGCTTTGCCAAGCTCAATGTCGACCAGAATCCTCAGTCGGCGTCGCAGTACCGCGCAATGAGCATTCCGCTGCTGGTCTTCTTCAAGGATGGCGTGGAAGCGGGCCGCGTCGTCGGCGCCGTGCCACGCGGGCAGATCGAGGCGGCGATCAAGCAGTACTTCGGGTGAAAACCGTCGCGCGAAGACGCGAAGACGCGAAGGGGAGGGCAGGCAGCGCGCGGTTCATGCCGATTTCGCTCTGATCCCCGACGACGGACAACCGACACCGACAACGGACAACCGACAACCCGCAAGCAACCGACAACCGAGAACCACACCCCCACCCACCCCGTGCTACCCTTTCCCGACTCCCTTAATTCATCATGGTCAAGCTCCCGACGGTCGATCGAGTCATCTCGCTCGTGCGCAAACCTGGGCAACCGTTGCCCTCGCCCGCGGCCTCGAAGACGCGGGAGTCGCGTTTGCGCGGCGGGTTCGATCATGCGCCGGTCGGAATCGCCTTGGCCTCGATGCACGGCACGTGGCTGGAAACCAACGAGCGATTCTGCGAGCTGATCGGCTACACGCGCGACGAACTGGCGCGCATGACGTTTGCCGAGCTTACGCACCCCGACGACGCGCGGAGCGAGGAGCGTCTGATGCGGCGGCTGCTCGCCGGCGAGGTGCCGGCCTATCGCATCGAGAAACGGATCATGGGAAAGAAGGGGAGACATCGCGAGCTGGAGGTGGTCTGCGCCATCTCCGGAAGTGATGACGCCCCCTTCCTCATTTACGTCGTCGATCATCGTTCGCGTGCGGCCCCGGAGCAGGGGCAGGTGGAGACGCAGGTCCACGCGCGCACGGCCTCGCAAAACGCCGAGCAGTTTCTTCTCGCAGTCATCGACCGGCTCCCCGACGTTGCCATCATTCGCACCGATGACAAGGGGCTCATCGCCGGCTGGAATGCCGGTGCCGAGCGCATTCTCGGGTACAAGCGCGACGAGATCATCGGGCGCCCGAGGCGGATGCTTTATCGGGACAACGAAGGGTGGGCCGGCGTCTCCACGCAGCAACTCAACGCCGCATCCACCTCGGGCAGCCTCGACCTCGAAGACTGGCGCGTGCGCAAGGACGGGAGCGAGGTCTGGGTCCGCACCAGCATCACGGCTGTGCGCATCGCAGGCAGTGTCAAAGGCTTCGTCGAGGTGATCCGAACGCCGGAGCGCCCGGAACCGCAGACCGCTGCGTTGAAGCAGAGCGTCGAGTCGATGCAGGCGGAGCTTCGCAAACGCGACCGCACCGAGGATTCCCTGCGCTCGGCCGTCGAAGAGTTGCGCCTCACCGGCGAGCAGACGATGGACGAGCTCAAGATCATGACCGACGCGCTTCGCAAGGAGCTGGAGCGGCGGAAGCGTGCGGAGGAAGAGCTGCGTGCGATCCACGAGCGTGCCTCGCGAGCCGTCGTCCTGCCGTCGGCGCCGGCAGAGTCGGAGATCGTCTCGACGTCGATGCCGCCGCCGCGAAAGTGGAAATCGCTCGGCGACGGAAATCCCGCGGAGCTGCTCGTCAAGCACATCTCGCACGAGCGAACCGGCCGGCTCGTCGTGGCCAGCGGTCCGCACGAGAAGGAGCTGTTCGTCGACAAGGGAAAGATCATTTCCTGCTCCTCGAACGATCCCTCGCGTTTTCTGGCGCAGCGGCTCATCGCCAGCGGGTTGATCTCCGAGGAGCAGAGACAGAAGGCGCTCGAGATCCAGAGCGAGACGCGCCTCGCCCTCGGCCGCATCCTGGTGATCCTCGGTGCACTGACCGAGAACCAGCTTCACGACGCCATGCGCAGCAAAGCCGAGGAGGAGATCGCCGAGCTCTGCGGGTGGCGCGATGCGAAGTTCGTGTTCGTCGAAGAAGAGATTCCGACGCTGCAACTGGTTCCGCTCCGCATCGACGCCGCAGAGCTTCTCGTTCATCAGGTCGTGCAGCAGATCGATCATCGCGCGGCGCCGGTTCCGGCAACGTCTCATGGTCTGGAAGCGATCGACGTCGCGCGCATCGTCGACGACGCCGTCACCGATCTGGTCATCGACGACATCGCCTCGGCCGCCGACGAGATCGCATTCAACATCGAAGCGATCTCCTCGAAAGCCGAGATCCTGATCGCCAGCGCCAGCGGCAAGACCAAACGCTTTCATCGCGCAAGCTGCGGCAGCGCCAAACGCCTTGCCGACGAAACGCGCGTCGTCTTCATGAGCGCCCAGGAAGCGATGAACGCGGGTTACGACGCGTGCCGGATGTGTTTTCGGGATTGGTGATCCAGAACCCTTAACCACAGGGGCGCAGAGAGCACAGAGGTCTCCGTGTCCTTTGTCTTTGTGGTTGAAGGTTTGTCCGCCTGGAAACAGGAAGTCCCCTGCTACAATCCACACGTCCGGCTCCCCGCGACGAAGACTGGAGAACACATGCGACGAATCGGCGCGGCGGCTATTTTTCTCTTCACATCCCTTTCTCTATTCGCGCAGACCCCGAGCGACGGACAGACCGCGAGCGACTGGACGTTCAAGACGCGGATCGAGTTGCGGGCCAACTACCGCGACAGCAAAGAACAGCTGTTTGCGTTGAAGTTCCCCTTCAAGCCGAGCCAGCTGCCGGTCGGTCAGACCGTCGGGTTCGAAGAGACGGTGGATGCCGGTTCGCATGCGGAGCTCAGCGTCGCGCAGCTCAAGCTCGACCTCGGCTACGGCAACTTGTTCCTCGCGCACACGCAACTGCATGCGCTGGACAAGTACCGCCGCAATCCCACCAGCGCCGACCGGAAGATCGACGCCGACGAGCTCTGGATCCAGTTCGGACCGCGGCCGGAATTTCTGGATCGTCCTGAGCGGACCTCGTTCTTCGTCCAGATGGGCAAGTTCGTGAAGATGGAGCGCCAGCCGATCCGGGTGCTGGAAAGCTACGGACTGGCGGCCACCTCATTCAACCGGTTCGAGGATGTCGGCGTCATGACCGGCGGTTCGGTCGGCCGCAATCTGTATTGGCGCCTCACCGGCACAACCGGCAATCCGCTTTACATCCGCGATCCGAACGCGCTTGCGGGCGACAACGGGATCAAGGAGTTGCTGCAGCCGAATCCCGATCCGCGGCTGAAGTCGGGATTCCCGATCCTGTACGACACGCGTGTCGAGGACCTGGCGATCGACACGAAGAACCGATCATTCGGGCAGGGACTGGGCTACCGCTGGCAAAACGACGCGCAGACATTCGGGTTCGACGCGGTGGCGTTTCACTACCGCCGCAAGCTGCGCGACGATGAGAGCGCGCCGCTCACCGGAACGTTCTACGGCGTCGATCTCGACTTGCTCGAGGGCCCCCAGGACCGCGGCCTGCCGATTCGCGGCAACAATAAGGAAGAGACCGGCGCCCGCATCTACACGGAGTTGAAAGGCCTCACGTCCACGATCCAGTTCACCAGCCAGTCGGTGGCGGGCATGCACCGCAGCGGTGCCGAGGCAGAGTTCGGGTACAAGTTCGGATGGTCGGGTGGCCCGTCAGTCGGCGGCGAGTCGCTTCTGCAGAGCGTCCAGCCCGCCGTGCGCTGGAGCGAGCTGCACTACGGCTTCAAAGGCAACGGCACTCAGTATCCGGCACCGAGCATCTGGTGGAACTGGACGAAGATCGACGCCGGCATCCGCATCGGCTTCGCAAAGAACGTCGACCTGACCATCGAGCGCGCGCGGAACAACATCGGCGCGCCAAAGAAGATCCATCCCGACGAGACGCTGGCCACGGTACGCATCAAGATTTGAACCAAGGAGTGCAGGCGTCTCGCCTGCGGCCGGCGGGCGTCCCGCCCGACGGTGAGACTGGTGGAACTCGATCATCAGTAGTTCGCCGGCAAGATAACCAGGCTCGGCAACGGTGATGACGAGCAACAGCTTGTTACGATTGCCGGACATTGCGGCATGAATCCAGGCAGGTAGCGGCCTCTCATCTCTCCTGCCACTATCGGTCGCGTATCCTTTTGCCGCCTGATCCGTCTAAGGATCACATCAGTGGAAACCACCGATCGACCGAGAAATTTGTCTCCGGTAATGCCGGTTCGGAACGGGAGCAAATTTCGCGGTCTCACGTCACTTTCAGGGGCAAAAACCGATCCGATGAGCGTGCACTCTCTGAAGCGCAGTCTTCTCCTCTCTTTTCTGGCAGTTCTCGCCGCGAACGGAGCGTTCGCTGTTTCGCCGTCCGCGCGTTATGAAACGCGCATGGTCTGGGACCCTGTCATCCACCGCGCCGTGTTGTTCGGTGGTCTGACGGCTACCGATGCCGGTACCAAGGTCCCCTATGAGCTGGGCGACACCTGGCAATGGACGGGCAGCCGCTGGATCGAGACCTTCCCCGCTCACAGCCCAACGACCCGCGCCGGCTTCACGATGATCTTCGACTCCGTCCGCAACCGCATCGTCATCTTCGGCGGCCGGCATCAGAAGACGAACCTCAACGATACCTGGTCCTATGACGGCAACGATTGGACGCAGCTCTTCCCTGCGACCTCACCGTCCATTCGCGAGCTCTCGGCGGAGGCTTACGACTCGGCCCGCGACCGCATTGTCTTGTTCGGCGGGTATTTGCAGACATACAGCGCTGACGGAAAGACGCTGACGGAGACGCCGCTGCACGATACCTGGGAGTTCGACGGTACGACGTGGAAGCAGATCCTCAGCGACGGTCCGAATGTCATCCGGCCGACGCTCGAGTACGACCCGATCCGCAAGCAGACCATCATGATCGCGGCCGAGCCCACCAAGAGCACGACGCAGATGTACGCGTGGGATCCCGTGAACGCGAAATGGAATCAGTTGTCCCCCGCCCTTCTACCCGCATGCGCCCTCGGCGGCGAGATGACCTGGCAGAGCTCGGACAACACGATTCTCTACACCGGCGCCGTTTGCACCGACTCGGCGGCCAACGAAGATACCTACGAATGGGATGGCACGAACTGGACGAAGATCACTCTGCTCGGGTTCGCAGGCCGCTACTTCGGCTCCGCTCTCACCTTTGATCCCGATCATCAGGTGGCCGTGCTGTTTGGCGGCGCAAACGCCGTCGGCGCCCTTCTGTCGAGCACCTTCACCTACGCCAACGCGCTCTGGCTCTCCGTCACGGATATTGCCTACCCGCTGCCTCGGTCGTTGTTCGCCTTCACCGCCGATCCAGCCAGAAGCGTCATCGACCTCTACGGTGGCCTGAACGAGTCCAACAGCTTCTCCGACTATTGGACGTATCAGAACGGCGTGTTCCGGCTGCAGACCGGCACCACGAACCAGCCGACGGATTGCGGCTCACCGCTGACGGCATTCGATACCGATCATCAGAAGCTGGTGATGGTCTGCGGGAGCAGTGCGACGCTGGACTTCGACGGCGCCACGTGGACAACCTACGATGTTTCGAAGAGCGGGCCGCCCTCACATGAATTCTCCGCCCTGGCGTATGACCAGACGCTGAAGAGGACTGTTTTCTTCGGCGGCTACGACGGCGTCTCTGCCTATCTCAACCAGACCTGGACGTTCGATGGAGCCAGCTGGACTCAGGTGAAAAAGAATCCGGCGCCGTTCCGATCCCTCACTTCGATGTGGTGGGATCCGACCCTGAAGAAGACCGTTCTCTACGGTGGACTCGGCCGCCTCACCGCCAACGACCGGCTTACCCGCTTCAGCGACATGTGGTCGTTCGACGGTACCGGATGGCTCGAGATCAAGCCGGCCACGACGCCCGGCATGCGCTACGGCGCATCTACCGTCGTCGATCCGAAGACCGGTCACGTCTTCCTCTTCGGCGGAATCCGCGTCGACATCGACGCCAACAACAATCAGGTGCAGGTCTACGCGAACGACATGTGGGAATGGGATGGCACCACGTGGACGAAGGTGACCAGCAGCATCCTGACGCCGCCCGCGCGTGAAAACGCCGGCTTCGCCGTCGACCCATATCTCAACCAGTTCGTTCTCTTCGGCGGCTACGCCGGGACCTATCTTTCCGACGTCTGGATCTTCAGCAACGGCCAGTGGAGGCAGAGCACGGAAGTACTGAACCGTCGCCGGGCGTCGCGATG
>Ga0307470_10000185_pt1 | contig 42429 bp, 35 predicted proteins | sample atmos_gasesAM3C__FD_204565 | JGI IMG/M metagenome (GOLD analysis project Ga0307470, IMG submission 204565) | Hardwood forest soil microbial communities from Morgan-Monroe State Forest, Indiana, United States - atmos_gasesAM3C_05 | ecosystem: Environmental > Terrestrial > Soil > Temperate forest... | reverse complement strand
TGCAACATCACGATCGAGCACCGGCGGGGCGACGTCAAGCGCTACAAGCCGCGCTTCAACCCCGAGGTCAACGACTACTGGATGTGCGACTACGGGCGCGCTAGCTTCGAGCGCGCCAAGACCGTCCCCCGCCTCGCCGCGCCGCGCCGCCGGGAGGCGGCCGGCCTCGGCCCGAGCACCGGACAGGGCATCGACTGGAAGACCGCCCTCGATGCCCTCGCCCTGCGCCTGCATGCCGACCCCGAGTCGCGCGAAGGCGAGCTCGCCGTGCTCGGCTCGGCCCACCTCACCTGCGAGGAGGCGTTCCTCTTCGCCCGTTTGGCCGAGCTCGCCGGCGCCGCGCGCCCGGGGGTTCCGGTCGACTGCGGGCCGCAGCGCACCATCCCCAACCTCAAAGGCGGGATCTCCGGCGTCGAGGCCGTCCCCAACCGCCGCGGCGCGGAGCTCGCCGGCCTGGCTCCCGCCGCTGCCGCAGCGGACGCCGGCGGCCCGAGCCTCGACGAGCTGCTCTCCGGCGACGGCGCCGCGCGCTGCGCGCTCCTCGTCGTCGCCGACTCCGACTTCGGCGCTGCGGCCTACGACGCAGAGACCGTGGCGCGGCTGCGCAAGGCCGACTTTCTGGTCGTCTTCGGCTGGGCGGACTCGCCTCTCGCGCAGGCCGCCGACCTCGCCCTGCCCGTCGCCCAGCACGCCGAGAAGGACGGCACCTACGTCAACGTCGAATGGCGCCTCCAGCGCTTTCGCCGCGCCTTCCCGCCCCCGGGCCAGGCGCGCGCGGCCGTCGAGGTGCTGGGCGACCTGCTCGCCCGCTTCGAGCCGGGCTGGGCCAACCTGGCGATCGGCGGCGCCAACGGCGTCTTCGCCCGCCTCGCCGCGACGGTCCCCGCCTTCGCCGGCCTCGCCTACGAGCGGCTGCCGGCCGAGGGGGTCGAGCTCGCGGTGCCCCAAGCTCCGCCGGACAACCTGCCACACGATCTGATGACGGAGCAGATCTCGGGATGAGCCCCGAGCTCACCGCCAACCTCGCGGCGACGGCGGCCAAGATGGTCGTCGCCCTGGGGATGCTCCTCACCGTCGTCCCGGTGATGGTCTGGGTCGAGCGGCGCGGCAGCGCCCTGATGCAGGACCGCCCCGGCCCCAACCGCCTGGGGCCGTTCGGCCTCTTCCAGGCCCTCGCCGACGCGCTCAAGTTCTTCTTCAAGGAGGACGTCACGCCGACCGCGGTCGACCGCGTGATGTACCTCGCGGCGCCGGTCCTCGTGCTGCTTCCCGCGCTCACCACCTTCAGCGTCATCCCCTTCGGCCCCGACCTGTTGTGGAACGGCCGGCGCATCCCCCTCCTCGTCGCCGACGTCGACGCCGGCGTCCTCCTCTTCCTGGCGCTGGGGAGCCTCGGGGTCTACGGCCTGGTGATGGCGGGCTACGGCTCGAACAACAAGTTCTCGCTCCTGGGCTCGCTGCGCGCCAGCGCGCAGCTCATCAGCTACGAGCTCGCGCTCACCTTGGCGGTGGTCGCGGCGATCCTCCCCGTCGGCTCCTTCCGCCTCCCCGACGTCGTCGCCTATCAGCAGGCCCACGTCTGGACGGTGCTGCCGCAGATCCTCGGCTTCCTGGTCTTCCTCGTCGCCTCCTTCGCCGAGACCAACCGCCTGCCGTTCGACCTCGCGGAGGCGGAGTCGGAGCTCATCGCCGGCTTCCACACCGAGTACAGCGCCATGCGCTTCGCCAGCTTCTTCATGGCGGAGTACATCGCGATGACCTCGCTCTCGGCGCTCGGCGTGACCCTCTACTTCGGCGGCTGGAGCCTGCCCGGCATCCACCTCGGCAACGGCTGGCTGGGCGCCGTCCTCGGCCTCCTCGTCCTCACCGCCAAGATCGCCGTGGCGCTCGCCGTCTTCGTCTGGGTGCGCTGGACCTTCCCGCGCTTCCGCTACGACCAGCTCATGCGGCTGGGCTGGAAGGTGCTGCTGCCGATCGCCCTCGTCAACTTCCTCCTGACGGCCGTGCTGACGCTCCTGGGGAAGATCTAGGTGGAGACCGCGATCTTCCTCCTCTTCGCGGCGCTCGCCGTCGTCTCGGCGGTGGTCGTCGTGGCGCACCGGAACCCGGTCCACGCGACGATGAGCCTGGTCTTGACCCTCTTCTCGGTCGCCGTGCTCTTCGTGCTGCTGGGGGCGCCGTTTTTGGCCGCCCTCCAGATCCTCATCTACGCCGGGGCGATCCTGGTGCTCTTCCTCTTCGTCATCATGCTGCTCAACGTCCAGCGCGAGGAGACGCCGTACCACGGCCAGCCGGTGCAGCGCTGGGCGGCGATCCTCGGCGCCGCGGTCTTCTGCGGCATGCTCGCGATGCTCCTCTTCCGCAGCAGCCTGGCGAGCAACGGCGGCGCTCCTCTCGGGCCGCTCACCGAGTCGCTGGTCTCCTTCAAAGGGCTCGCCGCGGACCTCTTCTCGGTCGACCTCCTCCCCTTCGAGATCGTCGGCCTGCTGCTCCTGGTGGCGGTGATCGGGGCCTCGGCGGTCGCCAAGCGCCCCACGGCGGAGGAGCGGCTCGCGCCCGGCCGCCGGCTGCCGGAGGGCCCCTTAGACGGCGCGGAGGACCAGCCCCGGTGAGCGGCACCGTCCCCATCTCCTGGTACCTGGTGCTCGCGGCGCTCCTCTTCGCCATCGGCGCCGCCGGGGCGCTCACCCGCCGCAACGGCATCAGCATCTTCCTCTCGATCGAGCTGATGTTGAACGCCGCCAACCTGACGCTCGTCGCCTACTCGCGGCTGTGGGGCGAGCGCACCGGCCAGCTCGTCGTCTTCTTCGTCCTCGCGGTGGCCGCGGCGGAGGCCGCGGTCGGCCTCGCCCTCTTCATCGCCATCTACCGGCAGCGGCGGACGATCGACGTCAACCGCCTGAACCTGATGCGCTGGTAGAGGCCCGGAACGCGCATGCACCTGCTCTGGCTCATCCCGCTCCTGCCGATCCTCGGCACCGCGATGCTTGGAGCCATCGGAGCGCTCGGAGCCATCGGCCGCCGGCCGCCGAAGGCCCTGGTGACCCTGATCGGGCTGGGCGCGCCGGGGCTCTCGCTCGCCCTCGCCCTCGCCTGCCTCGCCCGCTACGCCGCGATCTACCCGCGCCCCTACGAGCAGACGCTCTACGCCTGGACGGCGGGGCCGCTCCACCTGGACGTCGCCTTCCTGCTCGATCCGCTCTCGGCGGTGATGCTCTTCGTGGTGACCTTCGTCGGCTTCCTCATCCACGTCTACTCGGTGGGTTACATGGGGCACGAGGAAGGGTACCGGCGCTACTTCGCCTACCTGAACCTCTTCATGGGGGCGATGCTCCTGCTGATCCTGGGGGCCAACTACCTGGTGACCTTCGTCGGCTGGGAGGGCGTCGGCCTCTGCTCGTACCTCCTCATCGGCTTCTACTACGACCAGGACTTCCCGCCCTACGCAGGTAAAAAAGCTTTCATCGTCAACCGGGTGGGCGACTTCGCCTTCCTCGTCGGCATGTTCGCCCTGGTCGCCCGCTACGGGACGCTGCGCTACCTGGACGTCTTCCCGCGCCTCGCCGCCGACCCCGGCCCGGCGCTCGCGCCCTACGCGCTGGGGCTCACCTTCGCCGGCTTCGTCGCCCTCTGCTTCTTCGTCGGCGCCATGGGCAAGAGCGCCCAGATCCCCCTCTACGTCTGGCTGCCCGACGCCATGGCGGGCCCGACGCCGGTCTCCGCCCTCATCCACGCCGCGACCATGGTCACCGCCGGCGTCTATATGGTGGCGCGGTCGAACGCGATCTATCAGCTCGCCCCCGGCGTCTCGGGGTTCGTGGCGGCGATCGGGGCGCTGACGGCGATCTTCGCCGCCACCATCGGCCTCGCCCAGAACGACATCAAGAAGGTCCTCGCCTACTCGACCGTGTCGCAGCTCGGCTACATGTTCCTCGCCGCCGGCCTGGGCGCTTACACGGCCTCGATCTTCCACCTGATGACCCACGCTTTCTTCAAGGCCCTCCTCTTCCTGGGCTCGGGCTCGGTCATCCACGCCATGGGCGGCGAGCAGGACATGCGGCGCATGGGCGGCTTGAAGAGAGCCCTGCCGGTCACTTACTGGACCTTCGTCGTCGGCGCGCTCGCCATCGCCGGCATCCCGCCGCTCGCCGGTTTCTTCAGCAAGGACGCCATCCTCGCCGCGGCGGCGGGGGGCGGCCAGTGGCTGCTCTACCTCGTCGGCCTGGTCACCGCGGGCTTGACCGCCTTCTACATGTTCCGCGCCGTCTTCCTGACCTTCCACGGCGAGTTCCGGGGCAGCGACGACGAGCGCCACCACCTCCACGAGTCCCCGCCGGTGATGACGCTGCCGCTCGTCGTCCTCGCCGCCGGCGCCGTCGCCGCCGGCTGGCTGGGGATCCCCGCCGTCCTCTCCTTCGGCGCCCGGCTCGACCGCTTCGACCGCTTCCTCGAGCCGACCCTGTGGACGATCGCCGGCCATCCGCGCGCGGTGCACGAGATGGGTGCGGGCACGGAGCTCGGCCTGATCGCCCTCTCCGTCGCCGTCGCGGTCGCCGGCATCCTCCTCGCCCGGCGGCTCTACGACCGGCCGAGCGATGGCCTCACAGGGCCGCAGGAGGACGCCGCGATCGCGGCGCGCTTCCCCGGCCTCTACCGGACGCTCGCCAACAAGTACTACGTCGACGAGCTCTACGACCGCGCCATCGTCCGCCCGCTCGCCCGGCTCTCCGGGTTCCTGTGGAAGTGGATCGACGGCTTCGTGGTCGACGGCTCGGTCAACGGCTCCGCCTCGCTCGCCGACCTCCTGGGCGGCTTCGGCAGCCTGACGACGACCGGCAACGTCCGCAACTACGCCCTCTACTTCTTCCTCGGCGTCCTCGGCCTGTTCTGGTGGATCGCCCTCTCCTGATGGACGCCCTCCTCGCCCTCGCGCTCGGCGACACGCTGACCCGCCTGGTCTTCTTCCCGGCGGCCGCCTGCCTACCCCTCCTCTTCTTCCGCCGTGAGGCCTTCCGCGCCGTCAAGGTCTACGCGCTCGCCGTTTCGCTGGTCGAGCTGGCGCTGGGGGCGGGCTACGTCTGGACCCACGCCGGCGGCGGCTTCGCCCGGCTCGCGGGGGACGGCGCCTACCGCTGGATCCCCTCCTACGGCGCCCGCTACGAGCTCGCCATGGACGGCATCTCGATGCCGCTCGTCGTCCTGACCGTCCTCCTGCTCCCCATCGTCCTCCTGGCATCGTTCCGCGGCATCGACAGGCACTGGCGCTCCTTCGCCGCGTCGTTCCTGCTCCTCACCACCGGGGTCCTGGGGACGCTTCTCGCCGCCGATGTCCTCCTCTTCTACGTCTTCTGGGAGGTCATGCTGGTCCCCATGTACCTCCTGATCGGCATCTGGGGGGGCGAGCGGCGGATCTACGCCGCGGTCAAGTTCTTCCTCTTCACCATGGCCGGCAGCCTCCTGATGCTGGTCGCCATCCTCTGGATGGGCTGGACCTACCACGGGGCCGCCGGCGCCTGGAGCTTCGCCTACCGCGACCTGCTGCGCCTCGACCTGCCCCCCCACGCCCAGCTCTGGCTGTTCGCGGCCTTCGCCCTCGCCTTCGCCATCAAGGTGCCGATCTTCCCGTTCCACACCTGGCTCCCCGACGCCCACGTCGAGGCGCCGACCGGCGGCTCGGTGATCCTCGCCGGCATCCTCTTGAAGCTCGGCACCTACGGGTTCCTGCGCTTCGCCCTGCCGCTCTTCCCGCGCGCCGCGGCGGCGGCGCGGCCGCTCCTGGTGTCGCTCGCGCTCGTCGGCATCCTCTACGGCGCCCTCGTCGCCTGGGTGCAGGTCGACATGAAGAAGCTGGTCGCCTACTCGTCGATCGCCCACCTGGGCTTCGTCATGCTCGGCCTCTTCGCCTTCGACCTCGTCGCCTGGCAGGGCGCTCTCCTCCAGATGGTCAACCACGGCCTCTCGACCGGCGCCCTCTTCCTCTGCGTCGGCATGCTCTACGATCGCCGGCACACCAAGCTGTTCGCCGAGTTCGGCGGCCTGGCGAAGGTGATGCCGCTCTTCGCCTTCTTCCTCGTCTTCGCCACCCTCGCCTCGGTGGGCCTGCCGGCGCTCAACGGCTTCGCCGGCGAGTTCCTCATCCTCGCCGGCAGCTACCGCACCCTCGGCTGGCCGGCGGCGGTCGCCACCTTCGGCATCGTGCTCGCCGCGATCTACCTCTTGAAGCTCCTCCAGCTCACGCTCTGGGGGCCGATCACCAAGGACGCGAACCGCACTCTCAAAGACCTCTCGGCGCGCGAGATCTGGACGCTGGTGCCGCTCTGCGTCCTGATGCTCTGGATCGGCGTCGTCCCCGAGACCTTCCTGAAGCCCAGCCGCGCCGCCCTCGACGGCGTACTCACCGCCTACCAGCAGCGCATGGCGGCACCGGTCGCCTCGGCCCCGGCGCTGCTGCGCCCTGCCGCGACGGAAGCGGCGGCGCGCGTGCCCGAGGGGAGCCCGCGATGAACGCCGGCGACGTCGGCAGCCTCGCCCCCGAGCTCGCCCTCACCGCCGGCGGCGTCCTGATCCTCCTCGCCGACGCCTTCCTCCCCGCGGCGCGGCGGGCCTTCACCGGCCTCGCCCTCCTCGCCTGCGGCGCCGCGGCCTGGGCGGCGGTCGCGCGGACCCCCGCCGGCGCGAGCTTCGGCGGCCTCCTCGAGGCGACGCCGGTGACGCGCGCCCTCTCGCTCGTCGTCCTCCTCGCCGCGGCGATCAGCCTGCTCGCCTCGCAGGGGTATCTCCGCCGCGAGCGGATCCTCACCGGCGAGTACCACGCGCTCCTCCTCTGGTGCGCGGCCGGGCTCCTCCTCATGCTGCGGGCGACCGAGCTCTTGACCGTCTTCCTCTCGCTCGAGCTCCTCTCGCTCTGCCTCTACCCGCTCGCCGCCTTCCACCGCCGGGTCAACCTGGCGACCGAGGCGGCGATCAAGTACTTCCTGATGGGCGCCTTCGTCAGCGCCTTCGTGCTCTACGGGATCGCGCTGGTCTACGGCGCCACCGGCAGCACCCGCTTCGAGGCCATCGCCCGCGCCTTCCACTCCGGCGGCGCCGCAGTCGCCGGAGTGCCAGGCACGCCCGGCATCTCGGTGCTGGCGAGCCTCGGCGTCCTCCTCCTCGTCGCCGGTTTCGGCTTCAAGATGAGCGTCGTCCCGTTCCACGCCTGGGCGCCGGACACCTATCAGGGGGCGCCGTCGCCCTTCGTCGCCTTCCTCTCGGTGGCGCCCAAGGCGGCGAGCGCCATGGTGCTCTTCCGCGTGCTCGAGGCGGTGACGATGGGAGCGGGCGGGATCGCCGGCGGCAGGTGGTCGCGGGTGGTCGCCCTCCTCGCCGTCGCCTCGATGGTCACCGGCAACCTCCTGGCGCTCGCCCAGCGCGACATCAAGCGGATGCTCGCCTATTCCGGGATCGCCCACATGGGCTACCTGCTGCTCGCCCTGGTGGTGCTCGACCGGCGCTCGCTGGGGCCCGTCGTCGTCTACCTCCTGGCCTACGTGCTGATGAACTCGGGCGCCTTCGCGGTCGTCGCCATGCTCTACGCGCGGCCCGGCGAGCAGCACCTGATCTCCGACCTCGCCGGCTGGGGCTACCGCTTCCCGCTCCTCGGCGCCTGCCTCACGGTCTCCATGCTGTCGCTCGCCGGCATCCCGCCGACGCTCGGCTTCTTCGGCAAGTATCTGGTGTTCCTGAACGCCGTTTCCGACGGTCTGACCGGCCTCGCCGTGGTCGGCGTGCTGGCCAGCCTGGTGGGCGTCTTCTACTACCTGCGGGTGGTCTACGTGCTCTACATGCGCCCCGAGACGCGGCAGCCCGAGGGCCTCCTCATCGACGGCTGGGGGCGCGCCGCCGCCGTCCTCGCCGCCCTCGGCACCCTGGCTCTCGGCATCTGGCCGGCCCGCCTCCTCGACTGGCTGCTCCAGGGGCCGCTGCGCCCCTGATTCCCCACTCCGGTCCGATGCCCGAGCTGGACGAGGTCTCCCCCCTCACCCTCAACCGCCTCTCCTTCTACCTGCGGTGCCTGCGCCACCTGCAGGAGCAGGGGATCCAGCGCATCTCCTCGCAGGAGCTGGCGCGGCGCTACCACCTCTCGGCGACCCAGATCCGCAAGGACCTGGCGCAGTTCGGCGAGTTCGGCATCCGCGGCGTCGGCTACGAGGTCGACGTCTTAGCCGAGCACTTGAACGCCCTCCTCGGGCTCGACCGCCCGCACGCCATGGTGATCGTCGGCATGGGCAACCTGGGCAGCGCCCTCGCCCGCTACCTCGGCTTCAACTACGGCGCCTTCCAGGTGGTCGCCGGGGTGGATAAGAGCCCGCAGGTGATCGGCCGGAAGATCGGCGGCTTCACCGTCCGCCCGACGACCGACCTCGCCCAGGTGGTGCGCGACTCCGGGGCGGAGATCGGCGTCCTCGCCGTCCCCGCCGAGGCGGCGCAGGAGAACTACGACGCCCTGGCCGACGCCGGCATCAAGGGCGTCCTCAACTTCGCCCCCGTCCGCCTCAAGCGCCGCCCCGGCGTGCCCTTGAAGAACGTCGACCTGCGGATCAACCTCGAAGAGCTGGCGTTCTTCCTCAGGTCTCCGTAGGGCTTGCGGGATTCAGCGGAGAGCGTCAAGCATCGATCCGGCTCCGAAACGGGGCGATCAGCGCGGGGATGAAAAAGTAATTAGCGCGGTGATCGAGCTGACGATAGGATCGAATCGTGAGTTCCCGGTATGTCCACGGCTACGTCAGGCGAGATGGCACTCCTGTCAGGGGGTACATCCGATCGGACGGGCACACCTCAGGCACCTGCTCGGGCCTCAGCACGGGCTCTGCCTGTGCAGACGGCGACCAGACCGGCAGCTGCTTCGGTGTCCTCTCGGGCGGCAGACCGGCGCACTGCCCTGGAACCGGCACCGGCTATCTCTGCATCTGCGAATCCATCCCGCCGGGCTGACAGCCGGACGGCTCGGCAGCGGGTCGCGGTGACCTTTCAGCGTGGCCACTTCTGGCGCTCTTGCTCGACGGCGTCTCGTACACTACCGTACACCTTCCCATCGCCGTCATCATGGATTTCGACGAGTTCGAGGACTACCTCGATCTGCGCGATCCCGCCGCGCGCGATAGGATCGCCGAGGCCAGCCGTGAGCACCGCGAAGGAAAGTCCTTCCCGGCCGCGGATCTCATCCCCCGCCTCCAGCGACTGGCGACGACGGCGCAACGTAAGAAGCCCGCCAAGAAGAAATGACGGCTGGCCTCGATGTGAGCCTGCGCCGCGAGGACACCTACCGCTGAGGATGCCTCGGGGGAACACACGGTGGAACGAGCCTACCCCTCGAGCTTGTACCGCGTCTCCGCCAGCCGGTAGAGGCGGCGCCAGACCAGGCGGTTGGTGGCGACGACGGCGGTCGCCATGACGGCGGTCGCCACCAGGAGCTGGTCGAAGTCGCCGCGGTCGGTCGCCTGGCTGATGATGGCGCCGAGGCCGGTCGCCGCCAGCGTATGGTCCTTGAAGTGGAAGTACTCGGCGATGATGCTGGCGTTCCAGGCGCCGCCCGCGGCGGTCACCATCCCGGTCACCAGGTAGGGGAAGATCCCGGGCAGGATCAGCACCCGCCAGCGCTCGGCGCGGCGGAAGCGGAAGACGCTCGCCGCCTCCTTGAGGTCGGACGGGATCGCCATGGCGCCGGCGATGACGTTGAAGAGGATGTACCACTGGGTGCCCAGCAGCATCAGGACGACGGGCGCCGAGAAGCTGGCGCCGAGCCGCGCCAGCGCCAGGAGGACGACCGGGAAGAGGGCGGTCGCCGGCACCGACGCGGCGATCTGGACGAGCGGCTGGGCGAGCCGCGCCAGGCGGGGCGAGAGGCCGATCGCCACCCCGACCGGGATCGTCCAGGCGGCGCCGAGGACGAGCGCCACGACGACGCGGAGAAAGGTCGCCCCTGCACCCCACAGGATCTGCTGCAGCTTGGGCGCGGTGAGCGCCGCCATCACCAGGGCGGCGCGCCAAACGCCGTAGGCGGTGAGGGCGAGGGCCGCAACCCCCACCGCCCGGCCGCTCCAGATCCGCAGCGGGGAGGGGGGCGGCGTCTCCCGCGCCGTGCCGCGGCGGGAGGCGAAGAGGAGGAGGCGCTCGCCGAGCGGCGCCGCGGCCCGGCGCTTCACCAGGGCGAGGACCCGCGAGCGGCGCAGGAGGTCGAGGAGCGCCGAGCCGCTCGTCCCGCCGCCGTCGACCTGCTCCATCTTGAACTTGTCCGCCCAGGCGATCACCGGCCGCCAGACGAGCTGGTCCAAGAGCACGATGACGCCGACCATCGCCGCGAGACCCCAGACCACCGCCCGCGTGTCGCCCGCCGAGGCCGCCGTCTGCAGGTAGGAGCCGAGGCCGGGGAGGCGGAAGTCGCGGGCGCCGAGGACGAACATCTCGCAGGCCATGAGGAAGAACCAGCCGCCGGCGACCGACATCATGGAGTTCCACACCAGGCCGATCGCCGCGTACGGCAGCTCGAGCTGGACGAAGCGCTGCCAGGCGCTGAAGCGGTAGACGCGCGCCGACTCCCGGAGCTCGCGCGGGATGGACTTGACCGACGAGTAGAAGCTGAAGGCCATGTTCCAGACCTGGCCAGTGAAGATGAGGAGGATCGCCCCCAGCTCGACCCCGAGCTGGCTCCGCGGGACGAGGGCGATCATGGCGAGCATCACGCCGGGGAGGAACGACAGCACCGGGATCGACTGCAGGATGTCGAGGAGCGGGATCATCACCCGCTCGGCCCGCGGGCGATAGGCGGCGAGGTAGCCGTAGCCGATGGCGAAGGCGAGCGAGAGGACGTAGGCGACGGCGATCCGCAGCAGCGAGTACGCCGCGTAGCGCGGCAGGGCGGCGGGGCTCCGCGAGATCGCCGCCGCGGGGGTGAAGGGCCCCAGCCAGGTGCCGGCGACCGTGATGACGCCATAGAAGAGGGCGAGGACGCCGCAGCAGACCAGCACCTCGGCGAGGCGCGACAGCACGCGCTCCGAGAGGCGCCCCGAGAGCACCGCGGTCCCGAAGACCGGCCGTTCCATGGGTCAGGTCTCCGGCTGGAAGAGGCGGCCGGTGTTGGCGTCGTAGTCGAACAGCTCGGCGTAGCGGCCCCAGTGGATCGCCGTCTCGAGCTGGCGCTGCGCCTCCTCCTCGCTGAAGTGCTCCTCGAGGACGTCGTAGAAGAAGTCGTCCGGCATGGCGCGGTCGGACTTGGCGCGCAGCGCCTTGCTGATCTGCTGGAGGAGCGGCACGTGGGCGAGCGCCGCCCGGCGGAAGACCTCCTTGCGGGTCAGGATGTCGGCCTCGGCAAAGGCGCGGCCCTCCGGCGTGATGGCGACGTCGCCCTCGGAGAGGCGGATGAAGTCGAGGAGGACGGCGGCGTCGACGATCGGCAGCAGGTCGTCGACCTCCATCACCAGCTCGTCGGCCAGGTGGTAGAGATCGTCGGCACCGCCGCGGTCGAGGAGGATCTCGAGGAGGCCGGCGATGCCGCCCGGCCGCGCGTGCGGCAGCGCGGTCGCGGCGACGCGGGTCTTCACCGCGGCGGCGCCCGCGGCGCCGAAGCGCGGCGGCGCGTGCTCGACCTCGGGCTGGGTCAAGACCTTGTAGATGTGGTCGACGTGCTCGAAGAAGCGCTTCGCCTTGCGGTCGCGCGGCTGCGGCAGAGTGACGGCGAAGTCGGCGCGGATGCGGCCCGGGTTCCTCCCCAGGACGATGACCCGGTCGGCGAGCAGCACCGACTCCTCGATGTTGTGGGTGACCAGGAAGATGGCGCGGGTGGGGATCCGCCGGTTGAGCCACAGCTCCATCAGCTCGCCGCGGAGGTTCTCGGCGGTCAGCACGTCGAGGGCCGAGAACGGCTCGTCCATGAACAGCACCTCGGGCTCGACGACCAGGGCGCGCGCGAAGCCCACCCGCTGCTTCATGCCGCCGGAGAGCTCCTTGGGGTAAGCGGTCTCGAAGCCGTCGAGGCCCACGGTGTCGAGGATCTTGAGCGCCCGCTTGCGCCGCTCGACGGCGCCCACCCCGCGCGCCTGGAGGGGCGCCTCGACGTTCGCGAGGACGGTGAGCCAGGGGAAGAGGGCGAAGCTCTGGAAGACGATCGAGACGTTGGGGAGGGCGCCGTCGAGAGGCCGGCCGTGCCACAGCACCTCCCCCGCCGAAGGCGAGGCGAGGCCGGAGAGCATGCGCAGGAGGGTCGACTTGCCCGAGCCCGAGGGGCCGAGCAGGGCGACGAGCTGACCCGGGTAGACGGCGAGGTCGGTGGGGGCGATGACCTCGATGCGGTGACCGTCCGGCTGGGCGTAGAACTTCTCGACCTGCCGGGTCTGGATGATGGGCTCGCGCAGCTCCTGGGGGACGGCCGGCCCCATCGCCGCGCCGGTCGCCTCAGCAGCTCGGGACCGGATCGGCTGCGTCACAGGGGGTCTCCAGGCGAGGTCGTCCGAGGTCTCGGAGCCCGCAGCTTCTCACAGCCGGCGCTCGCGCCACAACCGCGGAGGCGCGCCGGTGGACACTGTCGCAGAGCTGTTACGCCGCGTGCCGCCGGGGCTCGGCGGTGAGGAGGAGAGGGCCCACCGTGCGGCGGCCCGCGAAGGGGACGACGGTCAGATAGAAGGTATGGCTGTGGGTGGCGACGGCGCCGGGCCCCAGCGGCAGACGGTCGCCGGTGGGGCCGGAGAGCACGAAGAGGAGCCGCGCGGTCGCCGCCGGCAGGGCGACCTGGGCGAGCTCCTTCTGCAGCGGCCGGTGGCCGCGCGCGACGAGCGCGAAGTCCTCCTCCGGCACCGCCATCACCACCAGGTACTGGGGCAGGTACCACTGGAGGTGCCGGTGCCAGGAGTAGAGGAACCCCTCCGCCCCCGCCGCGCCGGTGCCGCCGAGCTCGACCGCCACCAGCACCGTCGTCGCCGGCGGGTACTGGCGGACCGTCGCGAGCATGTCGTCGAGGTCGCGCTCGTAGGTCGCGATCGCGCCCCGGTTCCACTCCTGGCGCACGATCGCCCACGGGCGGCCCTGCTCCGGCCGCCGCTCGGCGCTGCCGAGGAAGAGGCCGGCGCCCACCGTGACCGCGGCGCCGATGGCGAGCGCGGCGCGCAGCCGGCTGAGCGGACGATTGGGCGGGCGATCGGGCGGGCGATCGAACGCCAGGGCCGGCGCGGCGGCGACGGCGAGCGCGGCCAACAGGGCCGGCAGGTGGACCAGGGTGTAGCCCGCCTTGGTGACGTGGAAAAGGGCGAAGAAGGCGATCGGCGGGAGCGCCCAGGCCGCGAGCAGGCCCGCCCGGGACCGCAGGAGGCGCAGCCCGGGGAGGATCTCTTCCGGCGTGACGGCCCACAGCAGGGCGAGCGCGACAGCGCCGGGAAAGACGCCCTGGAGCGCCCACTTGGTCAGCACCTCGAGGTTGTGTGCAAGCGCCCCCCAGCCGGCGCCGTAGAGGATCGAGGTCTGCGGCAGCAGGGTGGCGAAGTTCTCGGCGCTGATCCGCCGGTAGGCGCCGTAGCCGCCGGCGAGCGCGCAGAGCGGCACGAACCAGGCGAGGAAGAGCGCGGCGAAGAGCCCGGCGCCGCCGGCCGCCAGCCGCCAGGAGAGGCGCTCGCGGCGAAACGCCCGCCAGGCGCCGTAGAGGACGAGCGGCGCGAGCAGCAGGAGGGTCGACTGGCGGACGCCGCCGACCACGGCGAAGAGGGCGCAGGCGCCCAGGAAGACGCGCGGCCCGTCGCCCATGGCGAGCGCCGCATAGGCGACGGCGACCGTCATCCCCCCCTCGACGGCGTAGACCAGCGGCAGCTCGCCATAGAACCAGAGGATCGGGTTGAAGACGTAGAGCGCGGCGGCGAAGAGCCCGGCGGCGAGGCCGCTCTCCTCTGTCCGTCCTTCCGCGACCAGCCGCGCCACGAGAAGGACGAGGCATGCCGCGCCGATCCCCTCGGCGAGGATCGAGAGCGCCACCATGCCGTGGAGCGAGTCGACGCCGCACGCCGCCAGGAGCTTCAGGAGGGCGATGTAGAGCGGATAGCCGGGCGGGTGGGGGTGGTGCGCGGCGAGGTCGTAGCGCTCGACTCCGAGCGCGAACTGGATCGAGTCGTGATCCCACATCCGCCGCGCCGCGAACGGGATCCGGGTGAGCACCGTCACGGCGCCGGCGGACGCGGCCGCTCGGCGGAGGCGGGATGGGAAGGGGACGGTCAAAGCCCCGCGATGCTAGCGCAGTCGCGCGACCGCAGGCGTCCTCTGCCTCCATGCCGACGGCCAGACCGGCGTAGAGCGCCGGCCCGCGCCCATCCTCGAAGGCGGCGAGCGCGCGGGCTCCCTGACTCGTTGACCAGCTCCTCGCCCGCCCAGAGTTGGCGTCACTCGAAGCGCCGGGCACAGCCGGCGCTCGCCTCGAAATGACTGCGCTAAACAAACGGGCGATTCTCGGTGTCCAGAGAGGTGACGGACATGGTGCAGCAAATCCTGTGCGCCTCTGATCCTGCTCGCCGCGCTCTGGGACCGCCGGCGTAGCGCGATGTCCCATGATCGGAGTCTCCTAACCCATTCCTTCGTCGCTCGGCCGTCGAGGTCATAGCCGCCAATCTCGATCGAGGGATTGGCAACACAAGGAGGCCACCATGTCTCAACCCATGCAAGCGTCCAATCTCGTTTCGCTGGAAGCTCGGCAGCCCGCGCCCGAGCGTGAGCTCGCGTCGGCAGGACAGCGCTTGGGAGCTGTCATCCTCGATAGCTTCGTGGCCGGCATCCCGGCACTGGTTCCGATCCTGGGCTGGATCTGGTTGGTCGTCTACGTTTGCACCAAGGATGCGCTTCCGTTCTTCGGAGGTCAGAGCCTCGGAAAGAAAATCCTTGGCATCCGCGTGATCAACGTAGAGACCGGCAAGCCGATCAAGGGAGACTGGGGAGCGGCGATCATCCGGCAGCTCAGCCTCATGATCCCGTTCTTCGGATTCGTCGACGCCTGCATGGTCTTGTCTGCGGAGCGCCGGCGCTTTGGTGACCAATGGGCCAAGACGGTGGTCGTGAAGAACACCGAGACATTGGACGCCGAGGCCAAGGCATAGACATCGGAGCCCTCGCGGCCACAGCAGCCTCACGAGCCGCGCTCCCCGACTGAACGAGGCGACTACCCCAGCCGCCGGTAGAAGGAGAGGCTGCTCTCGCCGTAGCGGCGGACGTCTTTGCGCACCAAGGGGCCGACTTCGAGGGGGAGGTCGAGGCGCGAGGAGTGCTCGACGGCGATGTCGCCGCCGGGGGCGAGGAGCGGCGAAGGTCCTCCGACGAGGGCGGCGAGGAGGGCGGCGTAGCCGGTGAAGGCATAGGGCGGATCGGCGAAGACGAGGTCGAAGGGATCGGCCTCCCGACCGGCCAGGCGGGCGAGGCCGGCGGGGAGCCTCAGGCGGCGGACGGCGACGCCCCCCGCGGCGAGACGGGCGGCGTTCTCGGCGATCGTGCGCACGGCGCGCGGATCGTCGTCGATCGCCAGGACGTCGAGGGCGCCGCGGCCCGCCGCTTCGATCCCCACCGCGCCGCTGCCGGCGAAGAGATCGAGGACGCGGGCGCCGGCGACGCTCTCGCCCCAGATCGAGAACAGCGCCTCGCGCACCCGTCCCTCGGTGGGGCGGGCGCCGGGCGGCACCGCGAGGCCGCGGCCGCGGAGCTCGCCGCCGCTCACCCGCACGCCGGGCTTCACCGTGGCCTCACCGGCGCGGCCTGGAGACGAGGGCGACGAACTCGCGGTTGAGCTGCTCGCGCAGCACGTAGAGAGTGAGCGGCTCGTCGATCCCCTGCATCTCGACGCCCTTCTTGTCCTCGGTGAAGGCGAAGACCTCGAAGAGATGGCCGTCGGTGCGTTTGAGGACGTCGCCCGACCGCGGCTCGTAGCCCTCCGGCAGGCGCTCGCTCCCCGCCAGCTGTTGCACCTTGAGCGCCATGTCGTCGACCACCCGCAGCACCCGCGAGAAGGCGAGCGGCAGCGTGTCGTAGCGGCCGTAGCGGAAGGTGCGCGACGGCCGGTCCGGGAGGGCGAGGACGAGGACGCAGCGCTCGACCCAGTCCCCCTCGACCCCGCGCGGCATGACCCCGATCTCCGACAGGTCCTCGGCGGCGAGGCGGCGCAGCGCGCCGTCCATCTCGTCCGGACCGAGCTCGGCCAGGCCCATCTGCTCCTTGCCCCGCTCGCCGTCGCGCAGGCGGATGGTGCCGTTGCGGAACAGGGTGACCTCGCGGTGGGAGAGCGCGCTCGCGCAGTCGAGGCGGAAGACCTCGGTCGTGCGGTCCGCCGAACGGGGAGCGGGCGGGGACCCGCCGGCGCGCGGGGGGAAAGGCGGCGCGAGCAGGAGCATCCAGACGAGCAGGCGAAACGGCGCCATCAGGACCTCCCCGGCTCGACCGTCTCGGGCACGGTCTCCGGCGGCTGGACGGATGGCCGGCCGGCCTCGGCCAGCGCGTAGGCCAGCTCCTCGCCGGGGCCGATCGCGCCATCCAGGCGGGCGCGGCGGGCGGCGGCGAGGGCGCGGCCGACCGCGCGGCCCGGCGGCACGCCGGCGGCGACCAGATCGGCGCCGCGGATGGTGAGCTGGAGCGGGCGCAGCTCGCACAGATCGCGGCGCACCCAGGCGCGGCCGACGGTGTCCCCGGCCGGCAGCAGCGCCAGCAGGAGGAGCAGCTCCTCGCCTTCGAGGGGCGCCAACGTCTCGGCGACCTCGTGGGGCTTCGCCCGGCTCGTGAGCACGGCGCGCGCCGCCGCCAGGCGGCCGGGCGCCTCGACGAGCAGCCGGCGCTCGGCGCCGGCGAGGTCGAGGCGGTCGCAGAGCGCGGCGAGGTCCGCGGGAGAGAAGGGTGCGGCCAGGGCGGCGAGGAAGAGGAGCCACGGGCGGACCGGCGGCGCGGCGAGCCCCTCGAGGCGATACCAGTCGAGGGCGGCGCGCGCCCCGCGGAGGCGCTCGCGGGCGGCGGCGGCGAGGGCGAGGCGCGGGTGGAGCACCGCGAGGAGCCCGAGCTCGGCGAGGCGGTCGAGGCCGCCGAGAGCGAGGTCGGGTTCGTCGAGGAGCAGCGCGAGCTCGTCGCGCAGACGCCCCCCGGAGAGCCGCGCGAAGGCGCCCTCGGCGAGCGCCACGCCGATCAGGCGCAGCGTCTCCGGCGCGATCTGGAAGTCGAGCCGCAGGCCGAGGCGGACGGCGCGCAGGGCGCGGGTCGGATCGTCGAGGAACGAGAGGCTGTGGAGGACGCGCAGCGTCCGCTCGCGCAGGTCCCGCCGGCCGCCGAAGTAGTCGATCAGCTCGGGAGGATCGTCGCGACCGGCCCGAGTGTCGGCAGTATAGGCAGCCTCGGCAGCCTCCCTGGGCGGCCCGGTCTCGGCGGGCCCCAGGCGGATGGCCAGGGCGTTGACGGTGAAGTCGCGGCGGTAGAGGTCCTGGCGCAGGGCCGAGGTCTGGACCTCGGGGAGCGCCGCCGGCGCGCGGTAGAACTCGCTGCGCGCCGTCGCCACGTCGACGTGGAACCCCTCGGGGTCGACGACGACCGCGGTCAGGAACGCGGCGTGGACCCGCACCCGCCCGCCGAGCTCGGCGGCGAGGAGGCGGGCGAACCCCGGGCCGTCCCCCTCGGCGACGACGTCGAGGTCGCGGTTCTCGCGGCCGAGGAGGAGGTCGCGCACCAGCCCCCCCACGAGGTAGACCGGGATCCCCTCGCGCCGCGCCACGCGGGCGATCGCGGCGACCCGTAGCGCGATCGCCGGGGGCAGCCGGCGCAGCAGGCGGGCGGCCGACTCGCGGCTCTCCTTCTGCTGCGCCGCGCGGCGGTCGAGGCTCGCCTCGGATCCGGCCATCCGGCCGTGGAGATGGCGGAGCACCTGCATGCGGGTGACGATGCCGAGCGGCCGGCCCGTCGCCTCCTCCCCCACCAGCACGAAGCGCGGCTCCCGCGGGCTCGCCGCCAGCATGCGCTCGCCCACCTCCTCGGCCGGCGCCTGCGGCGCCACCCATTCGAGGCCGCGCTCCATCGCCGTCTCGACCGGCCGCTCGCCGAGGCCGTGCTGGAGCGCGGCGTCGAGGAGCTGGCGGGTGATCGCGCCGACTGAGGGTCCGCCGTCGCCGGCCGTCACCGGCGCGGCGTTGACCTGCCGCGCGTTGAGCAGCCGCTTGGCTTCGGCGATCGGGGTGGCGGCAGGCAGCGTGAAGACCGGTGCGATCATCAGGTCGGCGGCACGCGCCGCGGGCGGCAGGGCCTCGCCGAGCAGGGCGAGCAGCCGCTCGCGTGCCTCGACGAGCGTCGCCCCCTTGAGGCGCGCCGAGGCGGCGGTCGGGTGCCCGCCGCCGCCCAGGCGGCCGAGCGCCGCGCCGAGGTCGAAGCCCGGCAGCTCGCCGCGGCCGATGAGCGTCACCCGGTCGCTCGCCCCGCCCTCGCCGAAGAGGGCGAAGAGGAGCGGCAGGTCGAAGATCTCCAGGCAGCGGTTGACGAGCGGCGCGAGCTCGTCGACGTAGCCCGCGGTCTCGACCGCGGTCACCCCCACCCGGTGGCCGTGGACGCGGTGGACGGCGAGCCCCTGCGCCATCTCGTGCAGCAGCTCGAGGTGGACGGCGTCCAGGTGGCGGACGGCGAAGCGGCGGACCGCCGCGAGGTCGCCGCCGGCGCGCAGCAGTGCCGCCGCCGCCTCGAGGTCGCGCGGGCCGGTGGTCGGGAAGGTGAGCGAGCCGGTGTCCTCGTAGATGCCGGCGAGGAGGAGGGTCGCCTCGGCCGGGGTCGGCGCCAGCCCCCGCCGCGCCAGCTCCTCGGCGAGGATGGTCGACGTCGAGCCGGCCGCGGGGTCGACCACCCCGCCGGCCACGCGCAGGTCCGACTCCGCCGGCGGGTGATGGTCGTAGGCCCACACCTCGATCGCCGGGTTGGCGTCGATCCACTCCGCCACGGCGCCGATCCGTTCGCGCTGCCGGCTGTCGCAGAGGATCACGCGGGTGAGGGTCGCCGGATCGACGTCCCGCTGCCGGATCTCCTCGCCGACGTCGAGGCTGCCCGCGGCGACCATCCGCCGCAGCGACGTCTCCCGCGAGCCGGGAAAGAAGAGCCGCGCCGCGGGATGGAGCCGGCGCGCCGCGACCGCCGAGGCGAAGGCGTCGAAGTCCGCCCCCAGGTGGGTCGCGATGAGCTCCATATGGTGGATTGTAGCGTCGTCCAGAAAACGACCGACCCTACTGGCGCAGGCGCTCGGCGGCCTCGATGCGGCCGGCGGCGGCGGCCATGTCGGCGGCCGTGCGGCCGTCGTCGGCGCGGGCGTCGCGGTCGGCGCCGTGGGAGAGGAGGAGCTCGAGGACCGGCAGGTCGCCGTTGCTCGCCGCCGAGTGGAGCGGCCGGAAGCCGCCGTTCTGCACCGCGTTGGGGTCGGCGCCGCCGGCGAGGAGCATGCCGACGATGGCGGCCGCGCGCGAGGTCGCCGCGCTGTGGAGCGGGGTGACGCGCATCGCGTTCGCGGCCACGGCGTCGGCCTCGGCGCCGCGGGCGAGGAGCAGCTCGGCGACCGGCGGCCGGTCGAAGAAGGCGGCGAGATGGAGGGCGGTGAAGCCGTCGGGCGAGCGGCTGGCGACCCCGCCGGGATCGGCCGCGAGGAGCTCCTCGACCCGCGCCGCCTCCCCCAGCGCCGCCGCCTCGAAGAGGTCGAAGGGAGGCGCCGCGAGGACGAGGGCGGCGAGCGCCCCCTCGCGCCGCCGGTAGAGCGCCCGGAGGACCGCCGACACGCCGTCCTCGCCGCGGGCTCCGGCGAGGCCGGGCTCCGCCTCGATGAGCCGCGCCACGGTCTCGGCGTCGTCGGCGTCGATCGCCGCCAAGAGCTCCTCTCGCCTCGCGTCCATGGCGTCCTCCCTCACCCGCCAAGCGGCACGAACCGCTCGTGCACCGTGCCGCGCCCGAGGAGGCCCTCGATCGACGCCGCGAGCTCGGGGCCGAAGTCGATCTTGAAGGCCTCCTGGGCGGCGATCGAGACCTTGCGGTCGGGGAGCTTGACGGTCAGGGTCACCGGCACGCGGCCGGGGTGCTCGAGCAGGAGGTTCCTGAGCTTGAGCATCTCGCCCTGGGAGACCGAGGGCGCGAGCACCAGCTCCACGGCAGCGAGCGTCTTGCCCGCCACCTGCTCGAGCGGCACGATCTCCTCGACCGTCAGCTCGGGCTCGCCATCCCGCCCCCGCACGTCGCCCTTGACCACGACCATCGCCTCGTCGGCCAGCAGGTGGCCGAGCTGCTGGAGCTGGTTGGCGAAGAGGGTGACCGCGAGCGCCCCGGTCAGGTCCTCGAGCACGAAGCGCCCCATGAAGCGGCCGGCGTTGGGGCCGCTCTTGATCTTGACCCGCTTCAAGTTGGTGACCATGCCGCCGACCGTCGCCGGCCCCTCGTAGCCCTCCTTCAAATCGGCCGTCGACTGGCCGCCGAGGCGCGCCAGCGCCTCGCCGTGCTCGAGGAGGGGGTTGCCGGTCAGGTAGAAGCCGAGCGTCTCCTTCTCATAGCGCAGCCGCTCGCGCTCGTCCCAGGCGGGGAGCGCCGGATCGACGGTCGGCTCGAGCCCGTCGCCGCCGCCCGGCCCGGCCCCGAAGCCGGCCATCGCGCCGAAGAGCGTGCTCTGCCCCACCTCGCGCTCCTGGCGCCGGCGCTGCGCGTGGTCGAGGACGCGGTCGAGCGCCGCCCAGAGGGCGCCGCGGTGGACGCCGAGGCCGTCGAAGGCGCCGGCCTTGACCAGGCTCTCGAAGCACTTGCGGTTGACGTGGCGCGAGTCGAGCTCGCAGGCGAGGTGGGCGAGGCTGCGGAACTGCCGCACCCGCCGGCGCGCCGTGAGCACCTCCTCGATCGCCCCCTCCCCCACCCCCTTGACCCCGCCGAGGCCGAAGCGGATCGCGGCGCCGACGACGGTGAACGCCCACTCGCTCTCGTTGATGTCGGGCGGCAGCACGGGGATCCCCATGTTGCGGCACTCCGCGACGTACTTGGCGATGGCGTCCGAGGAGGAGAGCTCGGAGTTGAGCATCGCCGCCATGAAGGCGACGGGAAAGTGGGCCTTCAGGTAGGCGGTCTTGTAGGCGAGCATGGCGTAGGCCACGCTGTGGCTCTTGTTGAAGCCGTAGCCGGCGAAGGGCTCGATGTACTCCCAGAGCTCCCGCGCCTTCTCCCTGGCGACGCCGCGCGCCGCCGCGCCCCCGACGAACTTCTCCTTCTGCTCGGCCATGACCTCGGCCTTCTTCTTGCCCATCGCCTTCCGGAGCACGTCGGCCTCGGCCATGGTGAAGCCGGCGACGGCGACGGCGATCAGCATCACCTGCTCCTGGTAGGTGATGACGCCGTAGGTCTCGGCCAAGATCGGCTCGGTCTCGGGGAGGATGTACTTGACCTTCTTCTTCCCCAGCTTCCTCTGGATGTACTCCTCGACCATGCCGACCGAGAGGGCGCCCGGCCGGTAGAGGGCGTTGAAGGCCGCCAGGTCCTCGAACCGCGACGGCCGCGCGCGGCGCAGCATGTCGGTCATGCCGCGCGACTCGAACTGGAAGATGCCGGAGGTCCGCCCGTCGCAGAAGAGCCGGAAGACCTCGGGGTCGTCGAGCGGCACCTCGGCGAGGTCGAGGTCAATCCCCTGGTGCTTGAGGATCTTGACCGCGTCGTCGAGGACCGTCAGGGTGCGCAGGCCGAGGAAGTCCATCTTCAAGAGCCCGAGCTTCTCGACCACGTTCATGTCCCACTGGGTCATGATCGTCTCTTCGTCGCCCTTGGTCTGCCGGTAGAGCGGCACCAGCTCGTCGAGCGGCCGCGGGGTGATGACGACGCCCGCGGCGTGGACCGAGGCGTGGCGGGTGAGGCCCTCGAGGCGGCTCCCCACCTCGATGATCTTCTTGACCTCGGGGTCGCGCTGCGCCTCGGCGGCGAGCGGGCCCTCGCGGGCGACCTCGGAGAGCGACTTGGTCATGTCGGGGACGAGCTTGGCGATGCGGTCGACCTTGGCGTAGGGGATCCCCATCACCCGCCCGACGTCGCGGATCACCGCCTTGGCGGCGAGCGTCCCGAAGGTGATGATCTGCGCCACCCGGTCGCGCCCGTACTTGTCGGAGACGTAGCGGATGACGTCGCCGCGGCCGCGCATGCAGAAGTCGATGTCGATGTCCGGCATGCTGATGCGCTCGGGGTTCAGGAAGCGCTCGAAGAGGAGGTCGTACTGGAGGGGGTCGATGTCGGTGATGCGGAGGGCATAGGAGACCACCGACCCCGCCGCCGAGCCGCGCCCCGGCCCCACCGGGATGCCGTGCTCGCGGGCGTAGCGGATGAAGTCCCAGACCACCAGGAAGTAGCCCGGGAAGCCCATCTTCTCGATCACCTGGACCTCGAACTCAAGGCGCTGGCGGTAAAGCTCCTCGGGCGACTTGACGAGCCCCTGGGCGCGGCGCTTGCGCAGCTCGGCCAGGCGCTCGTCGAGGCCTTCGCGCGCCACCTTCTCGAAGTAGGACTGGAGGGTGAAGCCCTCCGGCACCGGGAACTCCGGCAGGTGGAAGGTGCCGGTGGGGATGGTCAGGTTGCAGCGCTCGGCGATCGCGAGCGTGTTCTCGATCGCCTTGGCGTCGGCGGGGAAGAGGGCGTGCATCTCGGCCGCCGACTTCAGATAGAAGTTGTCCGAGTAGTAGCGCAGCCGGTCCTCGTCCGCCAGGTTCTTCTGGGTGCCGATGCAGAGCAGCACGTCGTGGGCGAAGGCGTCGCTCTTCTTCAGGTAATGGCAGTCGTTGGAGACCACCAGCGGGATGCCGGTCTTCGCCGCGATGCGCCGCAGCACCTCGTTGGCGGCGCGCTGCTCGGGGATGCCGTGGTCCTGCATCTCGAGGAAGAAGTTGCCGTCGCCGAAGATCTCGCGGAAGTCGCGCGCCGTCGCCTCGGCATCCGCCTCGCGGCGGCCGACGATCTGCTCGTTGACCTCCCCCTTGAGGCACGCCGAGAGGCCGATCAGGCCGGCGCCGTGCCGCCGCAGCAGCTCCTTGTCGATCCGCGGCTTGTAGTAGAAGCCCTCGAGGTAGGAGCTCGAGGTGAGCTTGAGGAGGTTCCGGTAGCCGGTCTCGTCGGCGGCGAGCAGCACCAGGTGGTTGCTCGCGCCGCGCTGGGCGTTGCGGTCGAGGCGGCTCCCCTGGGCGACGTAGGCCTCCATGCCGAGGATCGGCTTCACCCCCGCCGCCTTCGCCTTGGTGTAGAACTCGATCGCCCCGAACATGTTGCCGTGGTCGGTCAACGCCATCGCCGGCATCCGCGCCTCGGCCGCCGCGGCGACGACGTCGTCGAGGCGGTTGGCGCCGTCCAACAGGCTGAACTGGCTGTGGAGGTGGAGATGGACGAAGTCGGACATCGGATCAAGGATGATGTTACCAGAGGCCGGGGTCGCGCCGCCCCCCGGGGTCCGCCCCCGACCGCCCTTTCCCCTGCGAGCCGCGAACGGTTAGACTCCGCCGCCGTGGGCGCGCCCGCCGACCGCCGCTCCGAGGGGCGCTACGTGGAGATCCCGCGCGAGATGGTCGCCTCCGGCGACTGGGTGACGCCGCGCCTCGACGGCGTCAAGTACTTCGAGAAGCCGCCGCTCCTCTACTGGCTGGAGGCGATCGCCATCCGGCTCTTCGGCGTCCAGGCCTGGGCCCTCCGCCTCTGGCTCGCCCTCTTCGCCCTCGCCGGCTGTCTCGTCGTCTACGCCGCCGGCCGCCGCCTCTTCGGCCGCCGGGCGGGCCTCCTCGCCGCCGCCGTCCTCGCCACCTCGCCCCTCTACTACTTCCTCTCGCAGTCGATCACCGTCGACATGCCGGTCGCGGTCCTCATGACGGGCGCCCTCCTCGCCGCGCTCCTCGGCCTGGAGTCGCCGCCGGGGCGGCGGCGCCGCCTCCTCCTCTGGGCCGCCTACGCCTGCGCCGCGCTCGCCACCCTGGCCAAGGGCCTCATCGGCTTCCTCCTGCCGGGGCTCATCGTCCTCGTCTGGGTGGCGGTCTGCCGCCGGTGGCGCGCTCTCCGCCCCCTCTACCTCCCGTCGGGGCTCGCGATCTTCCTCTCGATCGGCCTCCCCTGGCACCTCCTCGTCGCCCGCGCCAACCCCGACTTCCTCTGGTTCTACTTCGTCCACGAGCACTTCCTCCGCTATGCGACGAAGGTCAGCGACCGCTATCAGCCGCCCTGGTACTTCGTCCCCATCCTCCTCGCCGGGATGATGCCGTGGACCGTCTTCCTGCCGCGGGCGCTCGCCATCGAGCGCGACGAGCGCGACGACCCGCGGCGCCGCGAGGCGATCTTCCTCCTCCTCTGGGCGGGGATCGTCTTCGCCTTCTTCTCCGCCTCGGGCTCGAAGCTCATCACCTACGTCCTCCCCTGCTGCCCGCCCCTCGCCCTCCTCGTCGGCCGCGCGCTCGACCGCGCCTGGGAGACGGGGCGGCCGCTCCGCGCGCCCTCCGCCGCCCTCCTCGCCGCCGGCGCCGCCCTCGCCGCCCTCGGATGACGCAGCTCGCGCGCGACGACACGCACGTCCTGGTGGCGAACGCCGCAGCCCAGGCCGCCGCGGCGCCGGCGCCGGTCACCAGCGGTCGGTGAGCCGGTCCGACCGCTCCTTCCGGAGCTGGCGTCGGAGTTCCGGGGCCGTCGGCGAACGGCCAGCCGCCGACGGACTGGACGCCCGGCCTGTCGATTTCGCTCCCCCCCGTTCGTCGTGATAGTAGAGAAGGCCTCATTCCCTTCCGGAGGAGGATCGACATGGCGGCGACGGGCAAGGTCGTGTGGGTCAGTTGGGTGATCTCGATTCTGGTTTGCCTGGTGTTCCTCTTCAGCGCGTTCTTGAAGATCAAGGACGGCCCAGAGGTGCTCCAGGGGATGGAGCATCTGGGGATGCGGCCGGCGCTCCTCGCGCCGCTCGCGGTGGTCGAGATCTCGTGCGTCGTCCTCTACCTGATCCCGGCGACGTCGGTCCTGGGGGCGATCCTCTTGACCGGCTACATCGGCGGGGCGATCTGCACGCACCTGCGGGTGGGCGATCCGTTCTACGTCCAGGCCCTCCTCGGCATCCTCGCCTGGCTCGCCCTCTACCTGCGCGAGGACCGCCTGAAGGCGCTGATCCCTCTCCGCAGGGCGGCTTGAGCGACACGACGGGAGCGTGAAAATGTCGGGAGGGAACGTTCCCTTCTGACAAGTACAGATTCCCACCTCGCAGCCTTCCTTGCTTTGTCAGGAAGGGACGCTCCTGACGGAAAGCCGCCCTCCGCCGCCTGCGCGGCTACCCGAGGGCATCAGCCCCGCCCTCGGCCCGGTCACGGATGGCCCGCAGCCACATGCGGCGGATGAGGGCGCTGCCCGGCTGGATGACGCGCCAGTACGCGGCGAAGCGCCGGCGGGCGGCGGGATCGGTCGCGTAGACGCGCGTCTCGGTGGTGAGGCGGGTCCAGCCTCCCCCCGCGTCCTCCACCCGGAAGTTGATCGCCGCCTTGGCGTAGCCCGGCCGCTCGAGGGCGGCGAACTCCGCCGCGGTGGAGACGCGGGGGCGGGGACGCTCGGGCACGACGACCAGGGTCCCAAGGACGATCTCGCGGCCGGGCTCCTCGGCCAGGCGGCGGAAGCCGGAGGAGGTCGCCACGGCGAGAATCGGCCGGTCGGCGGGCGCGTTGAGGATCGACTCCGGCCGCTTCGTCCTGGGGAGCCGCGGCGAGCGGATCCAGGTCAGCATCCGGAAGAGGCGGATCTCCCGGGCGGTGACCGCGAGCACCGCCCCGTAGGTCCGCTCCGCCGGAGCGTGGACCCGGATCTCGTGATGCTCGGCAAACTGCCAGACCGGCAGGTACCCGTCGAGGAGCGCGCGCTTCGCCGCCACCCGCCGGAGGGGCGCTGGCCAAGCCACCGCCGCGGCGACGAGGAGCGCGCCGGCGCCCACCGCCGCCGCGGCGCGCCGCCGGCTGCCGAGCCCGATCCAACGGAGCGGCCTCAGCAGGGTGAAGAATCCCAGGAAGATGCTCGCCAGGCCCGAGTACATCAGGAGGACGCCCATGGGTTGCTCCAGGAACCTCGACCCTAGGTACTCGCCACCGGGAATACGGTGTCGTATAAAAGCCACCGGCTCCGAAACAGAGCTGATCGCAGTCCGCTTTTTCGGGTAGGGGCGGAGCTTGCCTCCGCCCGCAGCCGTCGGAGGCCACCGGTCCGGCTACGCGCCCCGGATCAGGGCGGAGGCAAGCTCCGCCCCTACCCAAAGCAACCAGCATGCTCGGTCAGCTGATGCTTGTCGACCTCGACGATCAGCGAGACGTTCTCCACCGCCGCCTGAGACTGGGAGATTACCACTCGACTCGTTCGAGCACTCGTCGCGCCGCCCGGTGGCTGAACTCGTCGCCCCCTGCACCAACCTCCTGGATCACGCCGTCCATCGCCTCGGTAATGCGCTCGGGGGCGTGCCTCGCCACGAACTCCGCCAGGGCCCGGCTATAGAGCTGGCTGCGGGAGGTCTGCAACTCGGTCGCCAAGCGCTCCGCCTCCGCGAACACGTCGTCGGGGATCGAGACCGCGGTCTTCATACCGCTAGACTAACCGCGCGGAAATCAGGACGCGGCTGTTGCCGCCCAGAGCCGTCAGGGAGCGCTTGCAGCGCGTGAGGACGGCTTATTTTCTTCGCGGAAGCCTTCCCCGTTGCAAGGAAGGCCAGAATTCGTTCGGGACGGCTTGCAGCGTAAAAGGAAGGCCAGAATTCTTTCAGGACGGCTTGCAGAGAAAAAGGACGGCCAGAATTCTTCTGGGATGGCTTGCAGCGCGCCGGGACGGCTTCTTTTCTCTGCGGAAGGCTTCCGCAGCGCGAGGGAGCCCAGAAATCGTCAGGGATCGCTTGCATCGCGCAGGGAAGGCTTATTTCGTCTCGGGACGGCCTGCGCGAGCGAGGGGAGACCCAACGGACGAAACCGCTTACTCCTCCTTGAGCGCCCGCAACGGATCGAGCCGGGAGGCGCGGCGGGCGGGGAGGTAGCCGGCGGACAGCCCGACGAGGGCCATGAGGGCGGTCAGGGTGGCGAGGGTCGCCGGGTCGGCCATGGCGGCGCCGTAGAGCTGGTGGCGGACGAGGCGGGCGAGGGGGACCGAGGCCGGGACGGCCAGGGCGACGCCGGCGGCGACGAGGATCGCCACCTCGGCGAGCACCAGCTTGACGACGGCGGCGCGGTCGGCGCCGAGCGCCATGCGGATGCCGATCTCGCGCGAGCGCCGGGTGACCACGTAGGCCATCACGCCGTACAGCCCGAGCACCGCCAGGGCCAGCGCGAAGGCGCCGAAGAAGGCGGCGAGGGTCGAGACGACGCGGTCTAAGAAGATCGACTCGTCGACCTGGTCCTCCATCGTCTTCAGCTCGGTCACCGGGAGGTCGGGGTCGAGCCGCCGCACCGCCCCCGCGAGCATCGGCCCGAGCGCCGCCGGCGACGCCGCCGTGCGCACGTAGAAGGTCGCCGGGCCGAGGTTCTTCGCCTTCTGGGCAAAGGGGAAATAGAGGAAGGGGTGCCCCCCTTCGCGCAGGCTCTCGTACTTGGCGTCGCGGACGACCCCCACGATCGTGGTGTCCAGCTTCGTGCCCCGGCCCGACCCGTGGCCGAGGCGCCGGCCGAGCGGGCTGGCGCTGCCGTAGAGCTTGCGCGCCAGGCTCTCGTTGACCACCGCCACCGGTTCCCCGCGCTCGCGGTCGGCGGCGGTGATCTCACGGCCGGCGAGGAGCGGCACCCCCAGGGTCGAGAGGAACCCCGGGGCCACCCAGTTCTCGGCGACCTGCAGGTTGTCGCCGACCTCACCGGTGCCCGCGAAGGTGAAGTTCGACGTCGACTCGCTGTTGGTGAGCACCCCGACCTCGGCGAAGCTCGCCGAGCTCACGCCGGGGAGCGTCGAGGCCTCGTCGGCCACCCGGCGGTAGAGGGCGCGGATGGCGGGCTCGCGGTAGCCGTTGAGCGAGGCGTCGAGCGCGAAAGTCATCAGGTGGCCCGGCCGGAAGCCGAGGTCGAGCCGCCGCAGGTTGGCGAAGCTCTTGGAGAAGACCAGCGCGCCGAGGAGGAGGAGGAGGGAGACGGCGACCTGGGCGACGACGAGCGACTTGCGCAGGCGCACCTCCCCCGGCTCCGCCGCCCCCTGCGTGCGGAGCACCGGGGCGAGCGCGGGGCGGGTCGCCTGGAGGGCCGGGATGAGGCCGAAGGCGAGCCCGGTCGCCAGCGCGACGAGCAGGGTGAAGCCGAGGACCCGGCCGTCGGGCGACACCGTGAAGGCGGAGCCCAGGTCGTAGTCTTCAGGGATCAGCCGCAGCAGGATCCTGCCCCCCCAGGCGGCGACGAGGAGGCCGAGGGCTCCGCCGGCGAGGGCGAGCAGAGCGCTCTCGACCAGGAGCTGGCGGACCAGGCGGCCGCGGCCGGCCCCCAGCGCCAGGCGGATGGCGATCTCTTTCTGGCGCGCTGCGGCGCGCGCGACGAGGAGGCCGGCCAAGTTGGCGCAGGCGATCAAGAGCAGCAGGGCGACCATTCCCATGAGCACGAGGAGGGGCTTGCCGAACTGCTCGCGCACGCTCGAGACGCCGCGTCCGCCGGGCAGCAGCGACAGGTGGCGGGCGACGAAGCGGCCGGCGGTCGGCGACCCGCGCGACCCCAGGGTGGGGACCTCCGCTTCCATGAGGGCGTGGAACAGCGGCGCCGTGCCTGCCTCGGCGCGCTCGCGGGAGACTCCCGGCGCCAGGCGGGCGAAGACGTTGAGCCACGAGCTCCGGCGGTCCTCGAGGTCGTTCCAGCGCGGCGTCATCACCACCTTGTCGACGATCGGCACGAAGAGCTCCGGCGCCTCGCCGATGCCGGCGCTGCGGAAGCCGGGCTCGACGACGCCGGCGACGGCGAACGGCCTGCCGTTGACCCGCAGGGTGCGGCCGAGGACGGCGGGATCGCCGCCGAAGCGGCGGTGCCAGGCGCCGTAGGAGAGGAGGACGACCGGCGGCGCGCCCGGCCGGTCGTCCTCGGGGGCGAGCGGGCGGCCGAGCACGGTCCCCACCCCGAGCACCGCGAAGTAGTTGCCGGAGACGAGCTCGGCCGAGGCATGCTCGCTCTTCGCCCCCCAGGCGACGCTCGCGCCGACCGGAAAGCGCGCCAGGGCGCCGGCGAAGACCGGGCTCCTGTCGCGCAGGTCGCGGTAGAGCGGGTAGGAGAAGCAGATCCCGTCGTCGGTGTAGCTGCTGTCGGTGTGGCCCGGGTTGGGGCCGGTCGCCGAGAGCATCACCAGGCGCGCCGGCTGGCGCACCGGGAGCGCCCGCAGCAACACCTGGTCGAGGAGGCCGAAGATCGCCGCGTTGGCCCCGATGCCGACGGCGAGCGAGAGGAGGGCGACGGCGGTGAAGAGCGGGCTCCGGCCGAGCGAGCGGAGGGCGAGGCGGAGGTCCTGCGCGAGGGAGCCCATGGCGGCGCCCTCATCCTAGCCCAGGGGCCGATTCAATATTGGTTCCGTTTGGTCCGCTGCGGGCGACCGCCTTCGGGCCCGCCCTCCCTTCACACCCTTCCAGGCGGCCGTCCTCGGGACCAAACGGAACCACGACCGGCGGCTCACGGGGCGGCGCTCCCCTTCTCGGCGCTCAGGCGGTTGACGCGGATGATGTAGTCGAGGCCGGAGGCGAGGGTGAGGGCGCCGACCAGGTAGATCGCTCCCAGCGCCACCGGCTCGAGGCCGGCGAAGAGGCTCGAGAGGAGCACCAGGACGACCGCCCCCACCTGGACGGCGGTGGTGATCTTCGACAGCACCGAGGGGGGGAACTTCTTGATCCCGAGCGCCAGGTGGAGCACCAGGGCCATCACCACCAGGAGCACGTCGCGGGCGATCACCAGGACCGTCACCCACACCGGGATCGCCGTGCCGTGGTTGAGGCCGGGGATCGACAGCGCCACGTAGGCCGAGGTGAGGAGCAGCTTGTCGGCGATGGGGTCGAGGTAGCTGCCGAGGAGCGACTGCTGGTGGTAGATCCGGGCGATCGAGCCGTCGAGGGCGTCGGTCACGCCGGCGACGACGAAGACGGCGAGGGCGCGGCGCGGCTGCCCGTCGATCATCGCGATGACGAAGAACGGCACCAGCCCCATGCGCAGGAGCGACAGCAGGTTGGGGATGGTGAGGCTCATGAGCGGCCGAGGAGCTTCAGCGTACGGCGGATCAGCTCCACGGCGTCGCTCCCGGCGAGCGGCTCGCCGGGCCGGCAGTCGTCGTCCGCGGCGAGGAGCTGGCAGCGCGCCCCGAGCTCGCAGGCGAGCGCCTGGGAAGGCTGTGGATTCTCCGCGTCGCCGGCCAGGCAGCCGGCGGAGCCGAAACGCTGGAGGACGCGCGCCATCGCCCGCAGTCCCGTGATCCGCCGCGCCGGCGCGCCGGGCGAGAAGCGGTGGAGCGTCTCGTCGACGTCGAGGATCCCCAGGTTGACGACGCGGACGATCTCGTCGCGCTGCGGGTGGTCGAGCACGTCGGTCGCGATCCGCCCCTCGGTCGCCTTGCCGTAGCGCACCTGGGGCACCAGCCAGTAGATGAGGACGGCCAAGTCGGCGCGCGTCAGATCCGGCCGGGCGCCGATGTCGCGCACCGCCTGCGGCAGGAGCGACAGGCGCCAGCGGAACTTGGCCGCGGCGAGCTTCTCGGCGAGCGCCGGGTCGCCGGGGTGGCGCTCGGCCAACCCCTCGACGATCTTGAGGCCGGCCGACGGGTCGCCCACCGAGAGCTCGAGCTCGGCCCGCCGCTCGAGGAGCGCGGTATCGCCCGCGCGGCGCTCGGCGAGGCGCTTGACCGCCGCGAGCTCGGCCGCGAGGTCGCCGCGCGAGAGGGCCACCGCGCGGGTCGCCTCGAGGGTCGACGTCTCCTCGGGAGCCCAGGCGCGGAGCAGGTCGAGGTGGCGGTTCGCCTCCTCGATGCGGCCCGCCTTCAACGCCTCGCGCAGGCGGTTGCCGACGATCTCGAGCGCCCGCGGGTGGAGCTCGCCGGTGCGCTGGAAGGCGAGCGGGCTCTTCGCCGCGATGGCGCGGTAGGCGGCGTAGGAGAGCGGCACGTCGCCGGCGAGCTCGGCGGCGCGGCCGAGGAGGAGCTGGCTCGCGGTGTAGGTCGGCGCGGCGTCGCCGACCGGCACCAGCCGGCGGACCACGGCGGCGAGGTCGCCGCCGGCGAGCTCGGCCTGGGCGGCGAGCACCTCGGCGGGCGGCAGGCCGGGGCTCGCCGCCAGGAGGTCGCGGGCGGCCTCCCGGGCCGCGGCGACGTCGCCCTCTTCGACCAAGGCCGACCAGCCGGCTTCCAGGCGCTCGCGCAGAGCCGCGGGCACGGCCGGACCGGGGTAGCCTTCGAGCGGATCGACGAGATAGCTCCGCTCGCGCAGCACGATGCTGCCGGCCAGCGGCGCGCGGCGGGCGGCCGGCGGCGGCGGCGGTGGCGCCGAGGCGCAGGCGGCCGCGAGGACGGCTGGGAAGAGGGCGACCGCGAGGAGCGCGCGGGCCGGAAGGGTGCCGCTACGGCTTGTCGGGCGGGGGCGCCGCGGCGATGGTGGCGATGGCATGTTTGTAGATCAGGACCTCTTTCCCGTCGCTCTCCAGCACCACGGCGAAGCGGTCGAAGCGCTTCAGGCGGCCGATGAGTGGACGGCCGTTGACCAGCTCGAGATACATCGGCTGCCCTTCCTTGAGGCTCTGGAAGAGATAACCGTCTTGGATGTTGATGGTGTGCTTAGGCATTGGCCCTCCCGAAACTGCGCCGGACATGTTCTAGGACTCGTGGCACCCGAGGTTCCAGATCCTGGGCCGGGAACCAGGTCACATCGGGCTCTTTGCGAAACCAGGTCTCCTGCCGCTTGGCGAATCGGCGCGTGGCCTGGATCGTCTCGCGGATCGCCTGCTGGAGGGTCTGCTCGCCCCTCACCTGAAGCGCGAGCTGGCGGTAGCCGATGGCCTGGAACGCCGGCAGGTCAGGATCCAGCCCCCGCGCGAGCAACCCTGTCACCTCTGCGACCCAACCTTGCTCGACCATCCGGGCCACGCGGCCTTCGATCGCATCGTATAGGAGACTCCGCGGGAGCGTCAATCCGACAGAGACGGCTGGAATACGTTGATTCCCAAAGGGTTGCCGGGCGATCCAGGCCGCCAGCGGACGCCCGGTCGCGAGCCCCACCTCGAGGGCGCGGAGCACGCGCTGGGTGTCGCCGGGGGCGAGGCGGGCGGCGGTCTCGGGGTCGGCGCGGGCGAGCTCGGCGGCGAGCGCCGGCAGCCCCTCGACCGCCAGGCGCGCGCGGAGCAGCGCGCGGATTGCCGGGTCGCCCGCAGGGATCGGGCTGATCCCGGAGAGGAGGGCGCGGAGGTAGAGACCGCTGCCGCCGACGACGATCGGCACCTTGCCGCGCGCCTCGATCCCCGCGATCGCCTCCGTCGCGCGGCGCGCGAACTCGCCGGCCGAGTAGCGCTCGTGGGGATCGAGGACGTCGATCAGGTGGTGGGGCACGCGCGCCCGCTCCGCGGGCGTCGGCTTGGCGGTGCCGATGTCGAAGCCGCGGTAGACCTGGAGGGCGTCGGCGTTGACGATCTCGCCGCCGAGCTCCCCGGCGAGCGCCATCGCGAGCCGGCTCTTGCCGGTGGCGGTGGCGCCGACGATGGCGAGGATCGGAGGCGCCATGACGCGAGCATAGCGGCTGGCGAGCGGGCATGCGGCTTGCTCCATCTCGAATCCGCAGGGAGGGACTGGACATGAGACGGGCCCGCTGTGGATTCTGCGGACTGAGCGGACTGAGCCTGACGGTCGCGATCTGCCTCGGCGCGGGAGGCGGGCTCCTCACGCCGGGCCGAGCCGCCGGAGACGATGGCGGGGGGGATCCCGGGCAGCCCGCGGGGGGCGTCGCCGACGTCGCCGCGCTCTCCGCCAGCGGCGAGAGCTCCACCGATGCCGGCGCGCCGGTCTGCCTCGCGGTGATGTACACCATCCAGCCCGGCCGCGAGCAGGAAGCGGCGGACGACCTGCACCGTCTCGCCATCTTCACCCGCAAGGAGGCGGGGAACCTCCTCTACGTCGTCCACCGCTCGGTCGACGATCCGCGCCACTTCCTCATCTACGAGCAGTACCGCTCGATGGCGGACCTCGAGGCGCACCGCAGGATGCCCTACTTCCAGCGCTACTCGGTCGAGGGGCTGCAAAAGATCGCCGAGAGCCGCGTCGACGGCGTCTTCACGCCGTTCTGAGACCCACCGCAGCCTCTCCCGTTCCCCACCAGAAGCCGGTGGGACCGCAGGAGACGCGCGGGTCGCGGGTTGATGAGATCAGGATGTCTCGACCGAAAGGAGATCCCATGAAGACCCACGCGAAGGCGCTCGCCGCCGCGGCCGTGCTCGCCCTGCTCATCGCTCCCGCCATGGCGCAGGCGAAGGGCACGCCGCCACCCGTCAACAACGCCGGCACCGCCGACGACCTGCTGCACCATCCGCGGGAGCTGGCCCGCTTCCTTCATCTCTCGGCGGACCAGGTCGCCCAGCTCCAGGCCTTCTACAAGACGCTCGAGACCGCGGTCGAGCCGCTGCGCCAGGCGCGCGCTCCGCTCTGCGCCCAGCTCCGCACCGACCTCGCCGCCACCACCCCTGATCCCGGCGCCGTGGGCGCCGACGCCATCTCCCTCTACGACAACAAGCAGCAGATCCGGGCGGCGCGCGAGGCCTTCGACACCAGCTTCTCGGCCATCCTCAACCCCGACCAGCTCGCCCGCTACGACGCCCTCAAGCACCTCGCCAACTTCCTCAACGGCCCCGGCACCGACGTGATCGGCGACTGCCCGCCGGCCTCCCCGTAGCCTCTCTCCGACCGCGAGCGGCCGGCCCCCTCGACCGGCCGCTCGCGCGGACTCCTCTCCCTACCGCGGCGCCGCCGGCAGCTCGATCGTCAGCTTCCCGCCCTCGCCGACGCGGACGACGACCTCGCCGTCGCGGTCGGTGCGGAGCGTCGGGATGGCGCGCTCGGTCAGACGGCGGAGGACGACGGTCGAGGGGTGGTGGTAGACGTTGCCGACCCCGTCCGAGATCAGCGCCAGGCGCGGGGCGACGGCGTCGAGGAAATCCTCGGTCGTCGAGGTCTTGCTGCCGTGGTGACCGAGCTTCAGGAGGTCGGCGCGGAGGCCGGCCTCGCCCAGCTCGGCGAGCATCCGCCGCTCGGCGGGCGCCTCGGCGTCGCCGGTGAGGAGAAGGCGGCGGCCGTTGGCCTCGGCGGCGAGCACGAGCGAGCGGACGTTGACCCCGCGGCGGTCGCCCGGCGCCGGGTTGAGCGCGGTCAGCCGCCAGCGGCCGACCGCCGCCCGCTCCCCCGCCCACAGCACGCGCAGACGGGTCCCCGGCAGGGTCAGGAAGTCCCAGGCGCAGCCGGAGGGTGGCCAACCCGGCGCCGTCCAGATCTCGTCGACGTGGACGTAGGCGGCGAGGTCGACCAGACCGCCGCAGTGGTCGCGGTCGGGGTGGGTCATGACGAGCGCGTCGAGCCGGGAGACCCCCTCGGCGAGGAGCGCCGGCAGCAGGACCCGGCCGCCCAGGTCGACGCCCTCCTTGCCGCCACCGTCGATCAGGATCGCCCGCGGGCCGTCGCGCAGGAGGATGGCGTCCCCCTGCCCGACGTCGAGGAGGGCGAGCTCGAGGCCGTGCCGCGCGACCCGCGGCGCGGCGAGGGCGGCGGCCGCGAGCGCGAGGCAAGGAACGGCGAGGGCGACGCGGCGCCGGCCGCCGAGGGCGACGAGGGCGAGGCCCGCGGCGAGGAGACAGGCGGCAACCGGCGACGCGAGGAGGGGCACGCCGCGCCAGGGCGCGAGGCCCGACGTCGCCGGCCAGCCGAAGGGGGCGGCGAGGAGGTCGAGCGCGGGGAGGAGCGCCGCGGCCAGGCGGGACGAGGCGAGCGCAGCGCCGGTCCAGGCGAGGCAGCCGGCGAGGGCGAGGGCGGTCCAGGGGACGGCCACCAGGTTGAGGAGCGGGGCGAGCGGCGCCACGGTGTGGAAGAGCGGCAGCGAGCAGGGGAGCGTCGCGATCCCCGCCGCGAGGCTTAGAGAGAGAGGGCGCGCGAGCGCGCCGGGGAGACACCGGGCGAGGCGCGCGGCGAGCGCCGGGGACCAGAGGAGTATGCCGGCGGTCGCGGCGACGGTCAGGCGGAAGGAGGCAAGGAGGACGATCTCGGGCCGGCCGGCGACCAAGACGACGACCGCCCAGCCGAGCGCGTTGGCACCGGCCGGCGGCCGCTCGAGGAGGAGGGCGAGGACGGCGAGGAGGGCCATCACCGCGGCGCGCAGGAGCGAGGGGAGCGGCCCCGCGGTGAGCAGATAGAGGGCGATCGCCGCCGCCGCCGCAGCGAGGCGCCAGCGCCGCGGCAGGAAACCGCCGGCGAGGAGCGCGCCGGCGGCGACCATGCCGACGTGGAGGCCGGAGACCACGATCAGGTGCGCCAGGCCGGCCGAGCGCAGGGCGCGCCGCCAGGCGAGCGGCAGCAGCGACGAGTCGCCGAGGACGAGCGCGCGGGCGAGCGCGATCCCGTGGCCGTCGCCGCCGCCACCGGATGCCCCAGCGCTCCCGGCCTCCTCCAAGGCGGCCTCGACCCGGCCGCGCAGCGCGCCCGAGAGCCGTGCCAGGAGCCCCGGCCCCTCCTCGATCGCCAGCAGCCGCCGGCTCTTCACCCGCAGGCGCCAGGGTCCCGGCGGCATCCCCTCGCGGTTGGCGTAGCCCGGCGAGCGCCGCAGGTAGCCCGCGGCGCGGAGGCGGGCTCCGAAGGGCGGCGGCGGCTCGTCGCCCGGCAGGTCGAGGAAGGCGGGAACGCGGCACGCCGCCGTCCAGACCCCCTGGAGCAGCCGCTCGACCTCGACCGGCGCCGACCAGCCGTCGCGCCCCGCCGTCCACGGGCCGGCGACCCGCGCGGTGAGGGTGACCGGCCGCTCCGGATCGATCCGCCGCTCGGGCGGATCGGGCAGGTCGCAGGAGAGCGCCGCGGCGAGCAGACCCAGGGCGAGCCAGGCGAGCGCGGTCCCCGCCCGCCGGCCCCAACAGAGGCCGAGCGCGGCGAGCAGCACGAGCGGCGGAATCGGCAGGAAGGTCAGGTGGAAGGCAGCGAGGGCGCCGGTCGCGAAGGCGGCGGCCGGCAGGAGCATGGGAGCGGCGTGCGGAGCGCGTGGGAGGTCCATGCCCCGGGAGACGGAAAGCGGGGCGGCGATCTGCCGCGGCGCGCCGGTAGTGGTTCCGTTTGGTTCCCGAGGACGGCCGCCTGGAAGGGTGTGAGTTGCCCATGGGCCTTGGCGCACCCGCGAGGACGAAACGGCCGGGAGTTTCTGGGTAGGGGAGGGCGGCGATCGGACCGCGGGCGAAAGCATTAGAGTTGCGCCATGGCGCTGCTCTTCCGCGAGCTCAGCCTGACCCCCGCGCTCGTCCAGGACCTCCGGCGGATGAACCCGTGGTGGGAGGGCCGGCCGCTGCCCGTTCTGCCGGTGACCCGGCGGCATCTCGTCGGCCAGATTCACCGCCGCCTGGAGCAGCGGCTGGCTCCGGCGGTCGTCGTCCGCGGCCCGCGCCAGATTGGCAAGACCACGGCCCAGCTCCAGGTCCTCCAGGACCTCCTCGACCGCGGGGTGCCACCGCCCAACGTCTTCCGCGTCCAGGCCGACGAGCTGCCGGAGCTCGCCGAGCTCTCCGAGCCCATCCTGCGGCTCGTCGACTGGTACGAGGCGGCGGTCCTCGGCGCGACGCTCAACGAGGTCGCGCGGCGCGGCGAGCCGACCTACGTGTTCCTCGACGAGGTCCAGAACCTCCGCGACTGGGCGCCGCAGGTCAAGTCTCTGGTCGACAGCTCGACGACCCAGGTCCTGGTGACCGGGAGCTCGGCGCTGCGGATCGAGCTCGGCCGCGACAGCCTGGCGGGACGGATCTCGACGCTCGAGGCCGGCGTGCTCTCGCTGACCGAGATCGCGGCCTTCCATGGCGTCGACCTCACCCGGCCCTTCCTCGACGACGACGGCCTCGAGCCCTTGACGCGCCGCGAGTTCTGGGAGGAGCTGCGCGGCTTTGGCCGGGAGCACGCGAGCGCCCGCGGCGAGGCCTTCCGCTGGTTCTCCGAGCGCGGCGGGTATCCCCTGGTGCACCAGCGCGCCGACGTTCCCTGGCCCCTCCTCGCCGATCAACTGAACGAGAACGTCATCCGCCGGGTCATCCAGCACGACCTCCGGGTCGGCGACCGCGGCAGCAGGCGGGACCCGGCGCTCCTCGAAGAGCTGTTCCGGCTCGCCTGCCGCTACGTCGGGCAGTCGCCGGGGGCCCAGCTCCTGGCGCGCGAGACGCAGCGCGCGCTCTCCGCCAACGTCGGCTCGCAGCGAGCTCTCCAGTACCTGCGGTTCCTCGGCGACACGCTGCTCCTCCGCCTGATCGAGCCGCTGGAGATCCGGCTCAAGAAGCGCCGCGGCAACCTGAAGATCTGCCTGTCCGACCACGGCCTGCGGGCGAGCTGGCTCCAGGAGGTGGTACCGCTGGACCCGCCGGCGCTGGCCCGCGAGCCCCATCTCCAGCCGCTCGCCGGCCACCTCGCGGAGAGCGTCGCCGGCGCCGCCCTGGCGACGATCGCGCACCTCGACCTCTCCCACCTGCCGGCACACGGCGGGGAGCCCGAGGTCGACTTCGTGCTCACCGTCGGCACCCGCCGGATCCCGGTCGAGATCAGGTACCAGCGCCGGATCGACCCCTTGGCCGACACCGAGGGCCTGCGCACGTTCATCGAAAAGACGGCCAACAACGCCCCCTTCGGCCTGCTGATCGGCCAGACCGACGAGGAGATGGTCGTCGACCCGCGGATCGTCGCCCTGCCGCTGTCTTCCTTGATGCTGCTACGCTGAGGCGCCGCGGCGCGACCCGCGAGGAGCTGGTCGAGCGCGCCGTGCAGGTGCTACGCTGGGTCGCCGAGGGCGCCCTGACGCTCCGCACCGAGATCGAGTGCCCGCTCGCCAGGCTCCGGGGCCCATTGCGCCAAGCGGCGAGGCGGGTGTTCTGAACGGACTACTCGAATCCTTGGTACGCGCCATCCTAGCCTACGGAGCGCCAAGGCCTTCGTTCAACAAGGGCCGGACCTGGTAGTCAGATACCTCTGGAGCAAGGTCGCACCGCAACCTCAAGCCAAGCGTCTGATACTGGAACGCCTCGGCCAAGTGCCCGGCCTGGACTGCGCTGCCACCCGCGATATCGGCGATCGTGCGGGCCATGGTCAAGGCCTGCCGGATTCCGCGCCAGGTGAGATTGAGCTTCCTTCTTCCCGCCTCAAAGAGCGCCTCGCCGGCGCGGTCGAGGAGGCAGAAGCACTCCACCTCCTCCTTACTCATCGCGGCATTTAGCTTCCTTACGGAGAACCGTTCCGCCTGGATGGCGCGAGCTCGCTCAAGCCGCAAGCGGACTTCGACAAAGGGCTCTGGGAGCTCGCAGCGCAGCGGTTCGGGGTCCACCGGCAGGAAGATGTGGAACCGGTCGAGAAGAGATGACGGCAGACGCCGGAGACTCCGCAGATCGAGATCATGAGGTCCGCTCTCGGGGATAGCCATCGTGGCCAGCAGGGTGAACTCGGCCGGGAGAGTGACCCGCCCTCGGCCCCTCCCCACTGTCACGGTTCCGTCGTCCATCACCCTGGGCAGAGTGCCGAGCATTCGTCGCGGAAAGGCCGCGAGGTCGTCGAGAACCAGCACTCCTCGATGGGCGAGGGGTGCCTCGCCTGGCCTTGCCGGTGTGCCGAGGAGTCCCGCGACCGTGAGCTGCGGGATGGTCCAGATATACGGCCGCTCCACCGGCTCCGGGTGGCAGATGGGAGCATAGGCAGGAGCGAATCCCCGAAGCTCCTCATCGGAGCATGGCGGGAGAAGCCGGCTGATCTTCCTTGCGAGCGTTGTCTTCCCACCGCCCGGCGGCCCGAGGAGGAGGCAGTGGTGGCCGCCCGAAACCATGACTTCGAGCGCGCGGTGCGCGGCATAGTGGTTCCCGCCCCAGGTGTGTTCCGGGTGCGGATCGGACCTCGGACGCTTCACGGCAGTTCCCACGAGGGCCAGCTCCGCAGACTCTCGAAGTGCGGCGGCGAGATGACAAGGTAATCGAGGAGGCGGAGCTCGCGGGCGAGTTCCACCGCTTCGAGGAGCACGGCGAGCGCCTGGGTATAGAAGTGCTCGTCGGTGCGGACCGGGGTACCCTCGGGATAGACCGCGCCGAGATCGAAGGCGCGAAGGAACGCCCGTGCGCGAGAAGCGGGTTGCGGCAGACGGTCCATCGGCCTTCACCTCCTTGCGACCCTCGATCCGACCCAATGCTAGGAGGTGGCGGAGAGCCCGATGAAGCCGAAGCATCTGAGACGCCATGCCGCATCGGGGTCTCGCGATGCCAGCTCGCGAAAGCCCGATGCGGCAGGTTTGGCAGAGCCGAGCAGCCGGAAACAGACCACGCCCGCTTCCGGCCGAGGCAATCAGTGCGCACCGAGGGGGTCGATGATGCTCCCGTTGTCAGAGGAGGTGGTCTGGGCGGGCGGGGGCGGGATTGTGCCCGCCTGTCCGGGCTTGCCGAAGGGATCGATCGAGCTCCCATTCGCAGCCCAGACGTTACGGAGCGCATGCCACAAACGGTTCAAGGACACTGGGGCGCTGGTTGCCGCCTCGCGTCTCCTGCCGGCCGTAGCGCCGGCAGCAGAGACGAAGGGAGCGAAAAGAGTGAGGGAGAGAAGGGCGACCGCGACGGTAATTCCCAAGCGACGCATAGGGGAGCTCCTTTCAGGGCGGCACGAACCCACCTGCCACCGCGGCACGCGGGCTCTGCCGCCACTTAGGGGAGTGTGTCTGAAGCGCGATGCGAGATCTACCAATTCGGATGCCGCATCGCGATTCTTGCCCTCTGCGGCCGGCGGAGTTCCCGTGTGACCTTCTTCGCGCACTCCCGTTTCTGAGCAGCGCTTCACGCTTTCCGCAATCGAGAAGGGACCACGATGAAAGACAGCCACCTGACTCCTGAGACGCTCCGCCTGCTTCTCGCGAGGGACAGCACGGAGGAGGAAAACCGTGCGCTCCTTCACCAGTTCGCCGTCTGTCCGGCGTGCAATGCCGTGGGGGGATACATTCTCGATCTCTACGAGCAGGGCGCCCTTGACCTGCATTTCTGCACGGTCGATATCGAACTCGCCCAGTCCCGAGCGGAGGCGCCCATCCTGTTTGCGAAGCTTGAGCGCTTCGCCTTTCCGATACAGCAAGGTCTCGTCCGGGATACACAACAGTTCCGGAGTTGGGGGCTATGCGAGTTCCTGTGCAACGCGAGCAGACGGACGGCCGCTCACGACGCGGGCCGGGCGGTCGAGCTCGCTGAGTTGGCCGTCACCGTGGCCTCGCTCCTCGAGGAGTGGCAGCCGGCCGAACGCGCCTGGCTCTATGAACTTCGTGCGTACGCATGGGCACACCTCGGGAACGCTCGCCGGGTCTTGGGCGAACTCCGCAGCGCGGACAAAGCCTTCGAGCAGGCGGATCTCGCCTGGGAAACCGCCGAGCCCGACGTCGGCGATGTCCTGGGGTACGCCGCGCACATCTTCGCCTTGAAGGCGTCACTGCGCCGGGAGGAGCGCCGGTTCGAGGAAGCGCTCAGCCTCACCGACCAGGCACTCGCCGCTGATGCGCCGCAGCCCTTACGCTCGATGATCCTGATCGCGAAGGCGAAGCTTCTCGAGGAAATGGGACTCCTCGAAGAGGCGATTGTGCTCCTCAAAGGCATGGTGCCGCTCGCGGACGCGGGAGAGGCGAGGCTCGCCTTCGTCGTGCGCCACAACCTCCTCGACAATCTCACGAGGCTCGGCAGCTTCGCGGAGGCCGCGGCGCTGCTCCCCACGGTGCGAGAGCTTGCGTGTGCCACAGCGGGCCGGCTCGATCTCCTTCGGCTCGGCTGGGTCGAAGCCCGTATCGCGGTGGGGCAAGGGGATACCGGGACTGCGCTCACGCTCTTCGCGGAGCTACGCCAGGCACTCGCCGCAGAGGGCCTGGGATTTGATGTCGCACTTGCCTCTCTCGAACTCGCCTACCTCCATGCGCAAAGCGGGCGGCTCGAGGAGGTGAGAGCCTTGACGCGGGAGGCCCTGACCCTCTTTCAGACCGCGGACGTGCCGCGCGAGGGCCTCGGGGCCTTGACCTTGCTTCTCCAGGCCACGGAAGCGGAGACCTCCGCGGTCGAACTCACCACTCGCGTTGCCGAGTGCCTCCGCACCATGCGTCGGCCGAGGCTCCCCTTGACTCTGGAGGACCACTGACTAATAAAATCCTTCGTCCCGCTTCGGGAGCGGAATGACCAAACGGAAGAAATCTCACCGCCGTGACCTGGGTCTCATCCTGATCTTTCTCCGCATCTATCGGGATTTGCGCCAGAGCGAAGTTGCCGCCTCTGCCGGTGTGCCGGCGAGCGCGGTCTCCGAATACGAATGCGGCAAGCGCTCGCCGCGCCTCAAGAACCTAGGGCGGATCGTTGCCGCGTTGGGTTTCGACCTCTCCGTAATCGAGGAAGTCAGGAGATTCATCGAGCGCCTCCGCGCCCTCGAGGACCGGCCCTCTGCCGAGGATCGGGCGGCGGCAGCAGGCCTCTTTGCGCGCCTGGAACGGCACTCGCCGCCCCTCCGGCGGGCGCTCCTCCGCGAAGTGGAGGAATTCCGGAGCTGGGCACTCGTGGAATTCCTCGCGCATGAGAGTTCCCGCGCCGCCGCCCATAACGCGGCCAAGGCGGTCGAGTTCGCCGACCTCGCCCTCGCGCTGGCTGAAGAGATTCCTGGCAACGCCGAGTGGCGCCTCGCTCTTCGCGCTTATGCCTTGGCGCACCTCGGGAACGCCCGCCGGGTAGCGGGCGACCTCCGCGCGGCCGACCAGGCGTTTGCGGCGGCGGACAGCCTTTGGAAGTTCGGCACGCCCGATCGGTACGGCCTTCTTTCAGCGTCGCGAGAGCTCGGCATGCTGGCGTCGCTCCGGCGCGAGCAGCGGCGGCCGGCCGAGTCCCTGGACCTTCTGGAGCGCGCACTGGCGGCTGACCATGACCACCGTCTCGCTCCAACGCTCCTTGTGAACAAGGCCACTACTCTCGAAGTCATGGGAAAGATCGAGGAGGCGGTCGCGCTCCTCCGGGAGATCGCGCCCCGCGTCGAATTGGAGGATGATCCGCGCCTCCTCTTCTGTCTGCGGCAGAACCTGCTCGATTTCCTGAGCAAGATCGGGGGGGCGGCGGAAGCGGCCTCGCTCCTGCCAGAGGCGAAGCGGCTTGCCGCAGGGGAACTCGATCGGGTGCGAGTCCGGTGGGCGGAAGCGCGGATAGCCGCCGGCCTTGGCGAGACGGCGCGTGCCATTGAACTCCTCTCGCAGGTACGCGGAGAGTTTGCTGCACATTG
>Ga0307470_10000184_pt1 | contig 42433 bp, 41 predicted proteins | sample atmos_gasesAM3C__FD_204565 | JGI IMG/M metagenome (GOLD analysis project Ga0307470, IMG submission 204565) | Hardwood forest soil microbial communities from Morgan-Monroe State Forest, Indiana, United States - atmos_gasesAM3C_05 | ecosystem: Environmental > Terrestrial > Soil > Temperate forest... | reverse complement strand
GGGCGCGTGGGTGGAGCGGTGGAGCACAATGAGAAATCCCCTTGATCATCTCCAACATCGCGGGGGATTCCTCGCCCCCCGCCGCCCCGCCCGCTCGGAATGACAGCGCGGCATCTCGTAACACACCCAACCAATTCTTGACGTGCTTCCTCCGCGCGAATACTGTTCGCGCACATGCCGATCGAGCCGCGACAGCCGCAGGGACTTGTCGACATCCTCGACAAGATCCTGGACAAGGGTCTCGTCGTTGCCGGAGACATCAAAGTCTCGCTCGCCAATGTCGAGCTTCTGACGATCCAGCTCCGGCTCGTCATTTGCTCCATTGACAAGGCCGAGGCGATCGGCATCAATTGGTGGCGCTCGGACCGGTTCTACTCGGCGGCGCCCAACGTTGCCGGCAGCGAGGAATACGACGCTTTGAAGGCTCGCGTGCACGAGCTCGAACAGAAGCTCGAAGCGCGGGAGCTTCCGCAATCCACACAGAAAAAAACAGACGAGAGGAAAGGCAGGTAAGTCATGGCAGTCGAACGCGCACCAGGCGGCACCAGTCTCATCGACGTACTCGACCGGATTCTCGACAAAGGTATCGTCGTCGATGCGTGGGTCAGGATCTCGCTCGTCGGCATCGATCTGATCACGGTTGAAGCGCGCGTCGTCATCGCTTCGATCGATACCTATCTGAAGTACGCCGAAGCGGTCGGTATCACATCGACCGTCGCCCGACCGGCCCTCGGCCCCGGCGAAGGCGGCACAGGCGGCGGAACCGGCAACATGACGCCGGCGTCAGGCACCGGCCGCGCATAAACGCGTCCGCTCTTGTCGAATACAACAACGCCTGCCGCGCAGAGCGCACGGCAGGCGTTTTCGTTTCGCTCTCTCAGTGGTGACGGTCGTAGCCGATTCCGCGCTCGGTCTCGGCGATGGCGTCGTTGGTCAGTCTGAGCGCCCGTTCGCGGTGACCGCCTTTGTCGCGGTCGGCCTTTTCCAATTCCACTTTGGCCAGACGCAGATGTTCGAGCGCTGACTGCATGTGGGGTTGGTCGGCGATGGCGTGTCCGGCGACGAATCCCGAGGCGATGGCGGTGACGATGAGAAGGGCGATGACGAGACGGTTTAGCTTCATGGGATCTCCTCCTATTCGATAATCGACGCGGCATGCGTCGAAGCGTTTACCGGTGGGGTCCCCCTGTAGGAATCAACCGATTAATGGATCAGTCGATGAGCGGTCAGTGATCAGCAAAAAAAGTGCCTGACCACTAACCACAAACCGACTGACATCCAATCGACGAACTATCAATCTACTGACCACTGATCTCTGCGTCGCAGAGATCACCTCTGTGTTCTCTGTGTCTCTGTGGTTGCCTTTGCTTCGGCTACCACGATAAGCCGTCCAAATTGACCCACGACTGATCTTTGCCTCACTTCAGCCACTGATCGAACCAGTCACCCACCGTCTGGTACCAGAGCTTCGAGTTCTGCGGCTTCAGCACCCAGTGACCTTCGTCAGGGAAATCGACCATTTTCGACGGGACGCCGCGCCGCTGAAGGGCTGTGAATAGCTCCAGTCCCTGATTAATGGGCACGCGGAAATCGAGCTCGCCATGTGTGACCAGCGTCGGCGTCTTGAAGTTCTTTACGAAGTTATCCGGCGACCAGCGCTGATAGAGCTCGGGGTTGTCCCATGGATTTCCCTTGAATTCCCACTCCGGAAACCACAGCTCCTCGGTCACGCCATACTCCGACTTCAGGTCGTAAACCCCGGCGTGCGAGACGAGCGCCTTGAAGCGATCGGTGTGGCCGAGAATCCAGTCGATCATGTAACCGCCGTAGGAGCCGCCGGCCGCGCCGATGCGTGTTCCATCGACGTACGGCAATGCCGCCAGCATGTCGACGCCGTTCATGATGTCGATGTAGGCCTTGCCGCCCCAGTCGCCGGAGATCTCTTCGACGAACTTCTGACCGAAGCCGCTGGAGCCGCGCGGGTTGGGCATGAGCACGACGTATCCGCGCGCGGCGAACATCTCCGGGTTCCAGCGATACGACCAGGAGTCGCTCCAGGCGCCCTGCGGTCCGCCGTGGATCAGCACGATGGCCGGATACTTCTTGGTCTGGTCGAAGCCGGGCGGCGTCATGAGGAAACCCTGGATGCGGGCGTTATCGGCGCCGGTCCAGTAGACGTCGTGCATCATGCCGATCCGATAACTGGTGAGCAGTGCATCGTTCTCGTGCGTTAAACGCTGCACGGCATTCGTGCGTTTGTTGACGGCGTAGATTTCGGTCGGGCCACCAAGGCCGGAGCGCGAGCAGTAGAGAGTCTGGCCGTTCTTCGCAATGGCCACGGCACTCGTCGATCCGTAGCCGTCGATTGGCGAGAACTTGCCGTCGAGCGTAACCTCGAACAACACATCGCGGCCGTGCTGCGGCGCGATGACGAACATCGATTTCGAGTCGGGCGACCAGGTGACTGATTCGATCCAGTCGTCGAAGTCGGCGCCAACGCGATGCGCAGTTCCCGACTGGCGGTCATAAAGCCACAGCTCCCACAGATCGGACTCGTAGCCGGCCCGCGCCTGCGAGCGGTACGCGATCCAGCGGCCGTCATGCGAGTAGCTCGGCGACGTATCGGCACCGCCGCGGGTCGTGATTCGTTTCGCCGCCCCGCCGGCGATCGGGACGATGAAGAGGTCGGAGTTCGTTGAGAGCTCCGGATGGTCGGAGGTGTCGCGGGCGTAGACGAGCTCTTTGCCGTCGGGCGACACATCGAACTCGTCGCCGCCTCCGATCGAGAACGGCGGCGCGTCATATGCACCCGGAGTGAGGTCGCGCGGTGCGCCGCTGCCGAGGGGGATATAGACGATGTGACTGCGCGTCGGCTCCTGCCACGCCTTCCAGTGGCGATAGAGGAGGCCGGTCATCACGTGCGCTTTCGTCGGCGCTGCCGCCTCGGCGGTGGTCTTGTCCTTGATGCAGGCAGGATCGACGCCGCAATCGGGGTAGATATCGGAAACCGCAAGCAGGCCCGAACCATCCGGCAGCCACTTCACGCTTCCTGCGCCGCCGGCCAGATCGCTCACCTTTCGCGACGTGCCCGCGACGACGTCGTAGAGATAAATCTGATGCGCGCCGCCGTCGCGATTCGAGACGTAGGCGATCGCCTTTCCGTCCGGCGACCAGGCAGGCCCGTTGTCCTGATGCGCCGCGTCGCTGATCAGCTTCGGCGCGCCGCCCGACGACGGCATGATGTAGACCGCGCTGAAGCTCTTGTTCGCCTTGAGATCCGGCGTGGAGACGCCGTATGCGATCCACTGGCCGTCGGGCGAGAGCTGAGGACCTCCGATGCGATGGATCGACGCGAGATCCTCAAACGTCATCGTGCGTTGCGCCATGGCGGCCGAGGCCAGAGCTAGAAGTACCAGGGTGAATGTGAAGCGCCTCATGGTTGAACCTCCGTGTTTTGAGGGATGAAAGCAGAAGGGATCGCCAGACCGGTTCATCCTTCATCCTTCATCCTTCAGCTTTTCATCGTATGTATCCGAGCGATCGTAGATTCTCGTAATACTCCTCATTCATTTTCGTTGCTTGCTGCCTTGAGACGCGTGAGCCGTAGCTGGCGATCCGCGGCGGTTCGCTGCCAGCAAGCGTGCGGCCGGACATCTCGTTCGATGGCGGGAAGCCGATGAGCGAGCAAAGGGTCGGCGCGACATCGAACGGGGTCGTCGTCGGTGCCAGCGCGAATGTCGACGCCAGCACCGCCTGCCCGGCCTGATGATCGCCGGGCATTCCGACGACGATCACATCGAAGCCACGCGCACGCAGTGCCTCGACCGCGGCAACAACGCTGTCGAGCGCGTGGACGGACGCTGTCAACCGTGCCGAGGGATCGATGGCCAGCCGGTTGAGAATCACATCGAGCGCGGGGAGATAAACGGTGGCAAAGCGCGGCTTCTCAGCGTCGGCCGCATGCAACAGCCGCTTGATCGATATCTCATCGACACGAAGGGCGATCATCTCCGGAGCTCCGCCGCCGGATGCGGCCGCGGCGAAGACCGGCATCTGGCCGATGGAGTCGAGCGCGCCGGCGTGCGCATCATCGGCCGTCCACCAGTTCACTGCCACACTCGGCACTCCTCGGGCCGCAAAGATCTCCCAGATGAAATCGCGCCGTCGCACCGTCGGCGGAAGCGGCTCCCGCTTCGCCAGCCCCACCGCGCCGCCCAGACCGCGGAGCACGATGTCGCGCTGTGACACCGATTGCAGCAGATGACCGCCGTTCCAAAGCCGGACGCCTTCAACCGAGCGCACGCCATGCAGGTACGTCTTCACGCCGGTGCCGAGCGAGGCCCATCGCTCCGTGGTGGAACCGCCGCGCAGCGGTGCGACGGCGTAGACGGCGGGAAGCGCGGTGACGAGGTCCGGGCGGGAAGCGAGGATGTCTGAGGTCAGGCCGTCCACGGCGATGAGCGCGATGTGGCGACTGCTCGGCGTCGTGACGACTTGCAGCGGAGGCTCGATCGCACCTTTGTCCTGACTCGCGTACGCCGGAAGGAAAAGAACGGCGATGAGGAAGATGGCGGCAATCGTCATCGGCATCGTCCGCGCCTTCCGGTGAATGGCAGGGATGCGTTGCAGCTCGTAGATCGAAAACGACAGGAGTGCGGCGGAGATGGCGACACTGCTGAAGAGGAAGAGCGCCACGATCAGTGCCAACCCCAGCAGCAGCTCTGGCCACGACGGCGGGGCGTCGAAGCCGTACCACCAGATCGCGATCAGGCCGGAAGGGAAGGCGCTTGCAGCAAAGGAGATGGCCAGAAGTGCCCGCGGCGTATCGATCGCGATCGCCGGCCGGAGTTTGAGGACGAGAGCCACCAAAACGAGAAGGGCGAAGGAAATCGCGAATCCTGTCAGTCCATAGAGAAGGGACAGCAAGAGTGTCTCGCCCGCGGACAGCGGATGGTTGCGAAAAACCATGATGGCGACGAGAGGGACGATCGCGAACAAGGCGATGAGGAGAGAGGCTTTGCCCGCGACCGTGGTCAGCTCCCGCCAGAACGCGCGGGAGGAGCGTCCGGCGGTAAAGGGATCGTGTGCGAACCACCGCTCGATGCCGTGAGAGAGGTACCCGCGATCCCGCAACTCGCGACGCAAATCGTCGACGGACGGCACCGGCACGGCGCGGAATATAGCACCGGGCCGATCGTTCTATCGCCCGACTCTTCAATGGATTCCGGCGCAGTTACCCCTGGCAATGCGATCGAACATGAGGCGCTGCCCCAGCCGCCGCATGACGACCTGCCGAAGCGCCATCCGCTGGCGAAATTCCTCTCCGGCGCCGCCATCACCATCGGCTTCGTCCTCATCAAACTGAAGGCGCTTCTCCTGGTCGTCTTCGATTTCTTCCGCGGCTATGCCGTCAACCCGTTCGAAGGCTTCGGTCTCATGCAGTTTTCCGTCGCCGGCGGAACGATGGCGCTGTCGATCTGGGCGATGGCGACGAAGGCGCCGCTGCCGCTCGTCGTCGGTTTCGTCGGAATCATCCTCGTCCACGAGATCGGCCACGCCGTCGCCATCCGGGCGAAGGGCCTTCACGCCGGGTTGATGGTGTTCATCCCGTTCATCGGCGGCGCCGTCACGTTGAAGGATCAGCCTCGCTCCGCGTATGACGACGCCCAGATTGGCCTTGCCGGCCCCGTCGCGGGCACCTTCGCATCGCTCATCGTTCTTCAGGTTTACAAGTGGAACGAACAGCCGCTCTATCTCGCCATCGCCGCCGCAGGCTTTGCCGTGAATCTGATCAACCTTCTGCCGATCGGCATGCTCGATGGCGGCCGGATCTCCGCCGCAGTGACCAAGTGGATGTGGGTCTTCGGCGGCGGCGTGCTCATCTACAAGGTCGTCAAGCAGCCGAATCCGCTGATGCTGATCATCCTCGTGCTGGCGGCGTTCCAGGTGTACCTGTCGATCGTTCGCGAAAGAGATGACAAGTCGTTCTACGACGTGACGCTTGCTCAGCGCGTCTTCGTCGCCGTCGCCTACTTCGGCCTCGTCATCTTCCTCGGCCACCAGACCTACATGTCGCTCAACCGTCTGGCGGCGCTGTCGGCGCCGTTGGTGAAGTAGGGCACTCGCCTTGGGTCTCACTCCGAAATTCTCGCCAAGCACTAACATCGAGCGCCTTCTCCCCTCGTGCTTTTCGAGGGGAGAAGGTGCCGAAGGCGGATGAGGGGTGCGGTGCAAATCGATTCGCACGAGGTTATGGCCGGGAAGTCACCGCGCAATTCTTGTTCGGGCATCGCGGCACTCAAACGCCCTCTCATCCGTCCTTCGGCCACCTTCTCCCCCACTGAAAAGCGTGGGGGAGAAGGCGCTCGTGGGGAGATGCGGTCGTGAAGTTGAGCGTTAACGTAGCTGCGTTAATCGCGCGTTCGCACAGTTGCGCGTCTGCGTGCTCGCACGTTCGTGTAGTCATGCCATGCTCTTCAATCGAGCGCCTTCTCCCCTCGTGCTTTTCGAGGGGAGAAGGTGCCGAAGGCGGATGAGGGGTGTGGTGCAATCGACTCGCACGAGGTTATGGCCGGGAAGTCACCGCGCAATTCCTGTTCGGGCATCGCGGCACTCAAACGCCCCCTCATCCGTCCTTCGGTGTGCCACCTTCTCCCCCACTGAAAAGCAGGGAGAAGGCGCTCGATTGAAAGATGCGGCAAGCGTGAGAAATCCAGGTTGTTGGAGCGCTGGCCAGTTGACTGGTAGCGATATATCTGGATAGCCTGCCGAATCCAAATGGGAATCAACTTTCTTTACCCGATTCCAACCTTCGCCCGCGGCGTTGCCCGTTCGATCGATTTCTGGGGACTGGCTGACCCATACAGCGTCAGTAACTCTCCAGAGACTGCCGATGCCGTAGCAATGTGGGCGGATTGGAAGGATGCCGGTGCCGATCTTGTCGAAGCGGTGCGGATCCTGACGCTCGACCAGCCCGTGAAGAATTTCTCGAGACCTTAATGCTCTTTAGCCCTTTTGCATGAACCTCTATCTCCTCTTCGCAATCGCGCTTGGCGCAATCTCCGGGACGGCCGAACCGACCGTCGCGCGGCCGCGCTTTGCCGATGTGGCTGCCGAGTGCAGGGCGATGTCTTGCGAGCAGTCGATTGCCTCGCCGCGAAGCGCTCTCCATCACGCCCGTTCCGAATCGACCGCACCCCGCATCGTCGAGAGCGCTCCCGCCCGCATCGAAGCACCGCTTTCCGGCGCCGCCACGCCGCGCGCCCCTGCAACTGACTGCTGAGCCGTTTTCTCTCGCTCGCGGTTCGTTTGTTGCTGGGAAGGAAAGCACCATGATCAACAAGATTCTCACTACGATTTTCGGCTCGAAGCATGAGCGCGACGTCAAGAAGATGCTGCCTACGGTGGCGCAGATCAACGCTCTCGAGCCGGAGATCAGCGCGCTGAGCGATGACGGGTTGCGCGGAAAGACAGACGAGTTTCGCGCCCGTCTCCGCCCCGCCGTCGAGGCGCTCGAGACAGCTAAGAAAGAGATCCCTCGGGACGAAGTCGTCGTGCGTACTGCCAAGGAAGATCTCCAGGCCGCGCTCAACGAGATTCTCCCCGAGGCGTTCGCGGTTGCACGGGAAGCAGGCAAGCGCGTTCTCAACATGCGCCACTTCGACGTTCAGCTCATGGGCGGCATCGTGCTGCACAGCGGCAAGATCTCGGAGATGAAGACCGGCGAAGGAAAGACGCTGGTGGCCACACTGCCGGTCTACCTCAATGCCCTGACCGGCCGCGGCGTGCACGTCGTCACGGTCAACGATTACCTGGCCCGCCGCGACTCCGAGTGGATGGGCCGCCTCTACAAGTTCCTCGGGCTCACCGTCGGCGTGATCCAGAACCACCACGGCGATCGGGAGCGGCAGGAAGCGTACGGCTGCGACGTCACCTACGGAACGAACAACGAATACGGCTTCGATTACCTGCGCGACAACATGAAGTTCGACCTCGAGTCGATGGTGCAGCGCGATCACGTCTATGCCATCGTCGACGAGGTCGACTCCATCCTCATCGACGAAGCGCGAACGCCGCTCATCATCAGCGGCCCTTCCGAGGAGCGGCCCGACAAGTACTACTCCGTCGACCGCATCATCCCGCGCCTGGTCAAGGAAACGGACTACCAGGTCGACGAGAAGCAGCACACCGCCGTCCTGACCGAGGAGGGCGTCCTGCACGCCGAAAAGCTCCTCGGCGTCAACAACCTCTACGACCCCGACAACATGGACACGCTGCACGCCGTGCAACAGGCGCTGCGTGCCCATACGCTCTACAAGCTCGACGTCGAGTACGTCGTCAAAGACGGCGAAGTCCTTATCGTCGACGAGTTCACCGGACGCCTGATGCCCGGCCGGCGCTGGAGCGACGGTCTTCATCAGGCGGTCGAAGCGAAAGAGGGCGTCAAGATCGAGGCCGAGAACCAGACCCTGGCCACGATCACCTTCCAGAACCTCTTCCGGATGTACGAGAAGCTCGCCGGCATGACCGGTACAGCGGATACCGAGGCGGCGGAGTTCGACAAGATCTACAAGCTCGAGGTCGTCGTCATCCCGCCAAACCGGCAGATGGTGCGCAAAGATCAGGCGGACCTCGTCTATCGAACCGAGCGCGAGAAATTTAACGCCATCGTCGAAGAGATCAAGGTGCTCAACGAGAAAGGGCAGCCTGCGCTCGTCGGCACGATCTCGATCGAGAAGTCAGAAGCGCTGGCGTCCGCGCTGAAGCGCAAAGGCGTCCCGCACGTCGTGCTCAACGCCAAGTACCACGAGAAGGAAGCAGAGATCGTGGCGCAGGCCGGCCGCAAGGGCGCAGTCACGATCGCCACGAATATGGCTGGCCGCGGCACCGACATCCTCCTGGGCGGCAATCCGGAGTTCGCGGCCGCGCAGAAGAACAGAGACGTGGCCGAACCTGCCGAGCGGAAACGAATCGAGGAAGAGATTCAGGAGCAGTGGAAGCTCGATCACGATGAAGTCGTCGCCCTCGGTGGTCTCTACATCGTCGGTACCGAGCGCCACGAATCACGCCGCATCGATAACCAGCTCCGAGGCCGTTCGGGACGTCAGGGCGATCCCGGAGCTTCCCGTTTCTATCTGTCGCTCGAAGACGATCTGATGCGCATCTTCGGCGGCGAGCGGCTCATGAACTGGATGGAGAAGCTGGGGATGGAAGAGGGCGTCCCGATCGAGCACGGGATGGTCTCCCGTTCGATCGAGCGGGCGCAGAAACAGGTGGAGGGCCGCAACTTCGAGGCCCGCAAACATCTGCTCGAGTACGACGACGTCATGAACAAGCAGCGTGAGTCGGTCTACACGCTGCGCCGCTCGATTCTCGAAGGCCGCGAAGGAAAGGACTACATCCTCAACGCCGCCGACGAGATCGTCGATTACCTGATCGAGACGCATATCCCCGAGGATGCGCGCGAGACGCCGAATGAGGCGGAGTTGAACGCCGAGCTGTACGACTTCTTTGGCATCGACCTGCGGGCGGCGAACATCGATCTTTCGTCGACGCCGCGCGCCGCGGTGAAGGATGCCGTGATCGAAGTCGTCAACCGGCGCTATGAGGAGAAGGAAGCGTCGATCGGAACGGAGATGATGAGTCTCCACCTCAAGTACATCCTGCTGCAGGTCATCGATCAGCTCTGGAAGGATCACCTTCTCAACGTCGATCACCTCAAGGAAGGCATCGGCCTGCGCGGCTACGGCCAGCGCGATCCGCTCATCGAGTACAAGAAAGAGTCGTACGAGATCTTCCAGGAAATGATGGAGCTGATCCAGGACCGCGTCGTCAAATACCTCTGGAAGACCGAGGTGGTCGTGGAGCGGGAAGGGGAACGCCAGGACGAAGTGCAACGCGTCCAGCGCGCCATGCCGCCGCCGAAGCCGAAAGCGACGCCGATGGTCTTCTCCGGCGCAGGCGGAGTCTCCGGCCCCGCGCAAGTGCAGCGCAAGGAGCCAAAGATCGGCCGCAACGACCCCTGCTGGTGCGGCAGCGGCAAGAAGTACAAGAAGTGCCACGGGAACGCGGCGTAGGGACGCCGCGACGTATCACTTTCGACAGCGTCGCCGGGATGACTTGGGGTCCTTGAACGGGCTGGCCTTCTTGGTCGAGTAGGATAGGGATCTCCGCAACTCACAAGGGGATCCGATAATGCGCGCCAGCAGCCGCCGAGCACTCATGTTGTTCGCCAGCGTCACGCTGCTGACGGTACATCTTGCCGCGCAGCCCACACTCACATCGTGGAAGCTGAACACGACCGGCGAGACCGGAGCGTACACGCTGCAGAACGGCACGAAAGGCACCCTCCCGGCGAACGTACAACTGGTGCAATACGACGCGACCTACGTCTACCTGAGTGCGAGCGGGATTCCGTCATACGACATCGGTCCGTTCCCAGGGAACCCCAACGTCCCGGCAAACCAGCATTACGTCGCAGCATTTCCCCGCACGCCAGTCGTGCCGGCGACGAAGGCCGCGACGCAACTCGGCGTCAACGGCCTGTATGTGAACGGCGTGGCAATGTTCAACGCGGACGACGGCAACTCCTGGCGAAACGCCAGCCGTACCGAGTCGCCGCAGGGAGACGGCATCTGGCACCGCAATGGAGGAGTCGTCGAGGCGGTCGGTTTCGACCCGTGCGAAGGGCATCCACAGCAGCAGGGTGTCTATCATCATCACGAGTACTCTCCCTGTCTCGGGGCGCAGCTCGGCGCGACGACCACGTCGCATTCGCCGCTGCTCGGCTTTGCTCTCGACGGCTTTCCGATGTACGGGCCGTATGGCTACTCGTCGCCGCTCGATCCGTCGAGCGTCGTACGAAGAATGGTGAGCGGTTACCGGCTACGTTCGATCACGCAACGCCACACGCTCCCCGACGGCACCGTCCTCACTCCAGCGCAATACGGCCCCGACGTCGATTCCAACTTTGTCCTCGGCCGCTACCTCGAGGACTTCGAATGGCTGGCCGGACTCGGCGATCTGGACCAGCACAATGGCCGCTTCTGCGTGACGCCGGATTACCCCGCCGGCACGTATGCCTACTTCCTCACGCTCGACGAGCACAGCGAGCCGGCCTACCCGTACACAATCGGCTCGACGTTCTACGGAACGCTGAGCTTCGGAACGCACGCGACCATCCCGCTCACCGGCGTGACGACGCTTCCGGCCCTCGCCATCACCGGCTTCGCGCCGGCGTCAGGCGGATCAGGGAGCAGCGTCGCCATCACCGGGAAGGGTTTCACGGGAGTGAAAGCCGTCTACTTCAACGAGGTGCCGGCAACGAGCTTCAGCATCGTGGGTGACACGAAGATCACCGCCACCGTCCCGGGCGGCGCCGTTGCAGGACGCGTTCGGGTCGACCGCTCGGATGCGTACGCGCGGAGCACCACCGATTTTCAGCGCTTGCAGCCGAGACGCCGCGCGGCCGGCAAGTGACGCCGCCGCATAGGGACTGCAATTCCGCCGAGGGACGAAAGCTGCGCTTCAATCGCGAGATCGCGATCGCCGCGCCGGACAGGTCCATGCCGCTGATGCTTCGGGTCAAGCCGTAGCAAGCGAGGGAGCGCGTTTTTTGGAAGGGCGCCTTGGGTCCATACCTTCGTTCTCCAATTCAAAACGAACTCGCCGGTTGTCAGGCGGCGTCGCTTTACCGCTGGCGCGACGATGGGGAGGCCTGCGGATTCGATTCCACACGAGCGCGGCCCGAAGTGGCAAAGAGTCCAGCGCTTGCCGTTGAACTGCACCTCGTGGGTTCGAATAGTGAATAACTGGGCAATAGTTCTCGTCGGTTTTGTGAAACAGGAGTACGGTGGAAAGCTGTCCGATTCAGTTAGACTTGATACCCTTCCATAACGTCTTTCTGCCCGCCGAATGCGTCGGCCCTTGAATCACGAAATCCAGAATGCGACGCAGCCGGACGGGTTTACGACAGGTTACAAGCTCTCTCGAATGGAGCACACTCGATGGCGCCTTCTCTTCGTAACATGGATGATCCGTCGCTCGCCGAAACCCTTAGAACTTGGCGCCGCCATTTGCATGCTACTCGGCGTTGTCGTGACCGAGGGCGTCGGAGGGCATGGCGTTGTTGGCACCATCCGACGCGAGCCGTCCCATCGTGCGGTGGGATTACGCGGAGACATGGATGCGCTGCCGATCACGGAACTCAACGAGTCACTGACGTATCGCTCGGCGGTGGTCGGAGTGATGCACGCTTGCGGCCACGACGGGCATACGACCGCGCTACTCGGCGCGGCGGCCTTGCTGCAACGTGACCCTGATTGGAACGGCACCGTGCAGTTGATCTTTCAGCCGGCCGAGGAGGGCGGCGGGGGTGCCCACTCGATGATCGCTGCCGGTCTGTTTACTCGTTTCCCGGTGGACTGCATTTTCGGATGGCACAACTGGCCGGGTCTTTCGGAAGGAACCATCGCGGTCCATCAGAGCGTTGTGATGGCCGCCGGCTCTGGCTTCAAGATTGTGTTTGAGGGCAAGACGGGACACGCGGCGATGCCGCATCTTGCCCGCGACCCAGTTCTCGGAGCCGGCCATTGCATCGTGGCCTTGCAGAGCATCGTCGCGCGCAACGTAGATCCGCTGGATTCAGCGGTGGTCACCGTCACGAAGATCCAAGCCGGAGACGGATGGAATCAGGTGTCGCGTACCGCCGAGCTACGTGGAACCGTTCGTTATCTCCGCAAGGAGACCGGCGACGTGGTCGCGGCCGCGATACAGCGCGTCGCCGAGGGGGTCGCCGCGGCGCTCGGCTTGTCTGCGGAAGTCGAGATTTGGCGCGGCGTGCCCGTGACCGAAAACCACCCCGAGGCACGGGAGGTGGCAGCTGCGGCTGCGGCAACTATGACAATCGTTCGACGTGACTTGTTGCCGACGATGGGCGGCGATGACTTCTCATGGTTCTTGCAGGAAGTTCCAGGGGCCTTCGTTTGGATCGGCGATGGCTCGACCGCGAACGGCTGCGAGTTGCATAGCCCCTTCTATGATTTCAATGACGCGATCCTGCCCGTGGCAAGTCGATATCTCGCGGCGGTCGCGAAGAGCGCACTGGCAACAGTATGAAGGTTTCCGGCGACGACCCCGCCACGAGCAGACCGATGGTCTTCATCAGTTACAGCCATCACGACGAAGCGTGGAAAGACCGGCTCGTTCGCCACCTACGAGTTTTGAAGCTCGAAGGAAATCTGGAAGTGTGGGACGATCGCAGGATCTCTGCGGGCGACGAGTGGCGTGGCGAGATCCAGAATGCGATGGAGCACGCACGGGTAGCCGTGTTGCTGATCTCCGCCGACTTCTTGAATTCGGAATTCATTCGCGGGACGGAAGTTCCTCGGCTCCTTGAGCGCCACGCGAAAGAGGGCTTGCGGATCATTCCGCTCATCGTCCATCCTTGCCCGTGGCAGCAGGTCGACTGGCTTCCCGCGATCGAATGCCGCCCGATGGATGGCCGCGTTCTCTCGAAAGGGCGACGGGTAAGGGTCGAAGAGGATCTCAGCGCGTTGGCCTCGGAGACGCTGGCTCTCTTGCGGGCGGACCCGTTGGCGGGCCATGTCGGCGGGCCACAGAGAGCCACACCAAGTGACGGATCGTCGGGAGACAGTGGCCTCGCCCTTGGCCCGCGCCTCTTTCTCGATACGGGTCGACTGCCGATCCCTGGCCCGCACCTCTTTGGCCGTGAAGCGGAGCTCGAGCGTCTCGATACGGCGTGGGACGATCCCGCCATCCACGTGCTCACGTTCGTGGCGTTCGGGGGTGTCGGGAAGTCGGCGCTGGTGCATCTCTGGATGGATCGCATGGCCGCTGATGGCTGGCGCGGCGCGACGCACGTTCTCGATTGGTCTTTCTACAGCCAGGGCACAGAGGACCGAGTTACGTCCGCCGAGTTTTTTATCGACCACGCACTCCGTTTCTTTGGCGATGGTGAGCCGCGAGCGATCTCGCTCCACGACCGCGGTACTCGCTTGGCGGGCCTAATTCGGAAAGCACGGGTGTTGCTCGTGCTGGACGGAATTGAACCCTTGCAGTACCCACCAGGTCGGCGCGAGATCGAGGGCCGCCTCAAAGACGCAGGTCTCAGTGCGCTACTCAAGGGCCTCGCCGCTGGCAACCCCGGCCTCTGTGTGGTGACGACTCGTGAACCGATCGCCGACCTCGCCGGTTTCCCGAACACGGCACAGCAGGTTCCTCTTGAGGAATTGAAGGAGGACGCGGCGGTCGTGCTGCTTCGACAGCTCGGCGTCGTCGGTCCGGAGAGCGAGCTGCGCGCTGCGGCTAATGAGTTCAAGCGGCACGCTCTCACTCTCACACTGCTCGCTAACTTCCTCCGTCGAGCTCATTCCGGCGACGTCCGGAAGCGAAGCGAGATCGACCTCCACCGTACTGACGAGCGTCAGGGGGGCCATGCTTTCCGGGTCATAGCGGCCTATGCCCACTGGCTAGGAGACGGTCCAGAGCTGGCGATCCTCCGCCTCCTCGGCCTCTTCGACCGGCCCGCCAACGCCGAAGCATTAAAGGCACTGCGCACCTCGCCGGCAATCCCAGGTCTCACCGAACCACTCGTGGATCTGTCGAATGAAGATTGGCGACTCTCCGCGTCAACGTTGAGGGATCACAACCTGCTCGCACCAATCGATCCTCGGGAGCGGCACACGCTCGACGCGCATCCGTTAGTCCGCGCGTACTTTGCGAACCAGTTGGAAACCGACCGCCCCGAGGCGTGGCAGGAAGGCAACCGACGTCTTTTCGATTACCTTCGCCAAAGCACGCCGGACTTGCCGGAAACCCTACAAGCGATCGAGCCTCTCTATACCGCGATCGTTCACGGCTGCCGCGCAGGCCGGCAGTCCGAGGCACTGACTGATGTCTATAAGCGCCGCATCCAGCGCGGGGATGAGAGCTTCGGTTGGACCAAGCTCGCTGCGTTTGGCTCCGAACTCACGGCATGGGCCGCTTTCTTCGAACGCCGCTGGTCACAGCCCTCCACGCGCCTCGCGCCACAGGATCAAGCATTTGCACTGAAAAAGGTCGCGTTCGTCCTGTGGGCTCTGGGTCGCCCAGGGGATGGAGTCGAACCGCTAGAGGCGAGCCTGCACGCCTATATGGCGCTGGGGAGGCCTAAAGAAGCCTCCGATAGTGCAGACTACTTGAGCAAACTGACTCTGAGCGTGGGCGAGGTACAGCGCAGCGTGGCGATGGGCCAATGGAGCGTCGAGTTAGCCGATCGAAACGGTGATGCTTTCCACATGATGACCAACCGTGCGACATGGGCGAATGCGCTGCATCAAGCGGGACGCTGGGAGGAGAGTGCCAGGGTTTTTCAGGAGGCCGAGGCGATGCAAGCGAAGCGGCAGCCGAAGTACCCGTGGCTGTATTTGCTCCAAGGATGCCGCTACTGCGATCTGCTCTTGAACATGGCGGAACCGAAAATGGGTTCCGGTCTGGACGGTATCGCCGCGCTCAACCCTCGTTCGAAAGAGGCTGCGCGGTTTCGACAGGCTTGCAATGCCGTTCTCGAGCGAGTGACCCAACTTATCGAATGGCGGCTGCAGCGGGATTCTCTTCTCGCGACAGCACTCGAAGAACTTGTTTTGGGAGGCACGCAGCTAGCGCTGGCGCTCGTGTCCACCAATGCTGCTCGCGTTAGCGGCCTCGCGCAGGCCGCCGAGCAGCTCGGGCGCGCGGTCGATGGCCTGCGGCGATCCGGGCAGGAAACGGCCTTGCCTCGCGGCCTGCTCGCGCGTGGTACGGTTCGACGATTTCGTTCCGACCTTGCCGGCGCTGATGCGGACATCAACGAAGCGCTTGAGATTTCCAAACGGGGCGGAATGCTGCTCGACGAGTGCGACGCGAACCTCGCGTTGGCAAGGCTCCTTCGGGAGAACCGAGACCTCGAAGGGATGAAGCGACATGTTGCACGGGCGCGTGAACTGGTAAACGAGACGGGGTACGGGCGGCGGGAGCGCGAGGTGGCGTGGTTTGAACAGATACACTAGGTAAGGAGGCTGCGCCTGACCATGATGGTCTCGCGCCCGCAGTCCGCATACAATCCATCCTCCACATTTTTCCGTAACGTTTTCGAATGGACTAAGGAGATCAACGATGCAAGACCAAACGACCCCTTCGAGCGACACTAGGATGAAGTTGTCAGATGCCATTCGGATCGGGGCGAAGCTGAAGGCTCAGTCTCCATGGGACAAGAAGCACGTCGGTTCCTCGTGCGCGCTGGGCGCCGCGGGCGACGCAGTCGGTTGCACGATCGAAGATGGCGGCGATGATAGGCTTCTCGAGTTCTTCCCTGAACTTTCTACTCAGGTTCCCGGCTTTGAAGAAATCTCAGCAGGAACGCTGAGGAGAGTTGTCTGCCAGTTAAACAACGCTGGGCGCACCAGGGAGAAAATCGCGGACATCGTTGAGACGCTCGGGTATTGAGTCCCGAGTCAAAGCTCGCGAATGGGACAGTACACGCAGATCACCGCGACCGTCCCGGGCGGCGTCGCCGCCGGACGCATCCGGATCGACCGCGCAGACGCGTACGCGCGGAGCACCACCGACTTCCAGCCCGAGCCGAGACACCGCGCGGCCGGCAAGTGAGGTAGTCCGTGGGGCCGGAGATCAGAGGTCAGAGGTAGTCAGAGGTCAGAGACCAGAGGTCAGAGGTAGTCAGAGGTCAGAAACCAGAGACCAGAGATCGTACCCTGACCCTGACCCTCTTATCTCTTGTCTCTTATCTCTTGTCTCGCTTCTTCACGACGCGGCTTCCGTCCTTCGATGCGCCGTAAGGAGTCACGTACTCCCGTTCGATGACCGGAGCATTCTTGTCGTCGCCGGGCTCGCGGACCGCGGGCAGGATGATGCGAGGAATGGGATCGGTCGACGCGGCGAACATTCCTTTGCGGCTGCTGAAGTTTCCGGCGAAGGTGGCCACGATCAGGTCGAGCTCGGGAACTACTGTCACTGTCTGGCCACCGGAACCGCGTGCGGAGAAGGTGTGGACTGACCGATTCTTGTATGGATAGTCCTCGCCCCACCAGAGATAGCCGTAGTAGATGTTGCGCAAGTGATAGAGCGGTGCGCCGGCGCGTGCGACGAACTCCTGGCTGACGACCCGGCGGCCTTCCCATGTGCCGCCGTTGAGCATCAACTGGCCGAGCTTGATGAAATCGCGCAGCAGGAGAGCCATTCCCCCGCCGCCGTACGGATGTCCCGCCGGATCCAGTCCCCACTCGTAGCGGCGGATCTTCATCGGCTCGCCGATCAGACGGTCGAAGAGCGACGTCGGCTCTTCGTGCGCGGCGCGGCCGAGCATGCCGAGGGCGAGATTGGGGCTGGCGCTGCAATAGACGGCGTTTTCTCCCGGGGGAGTCGCCATGGGAACCCTCATCGTGTAGCGATAGAAATCGGGCTCCGCTTGCTGCTCCCACATCGTTTCTTCGTTGCCGGGCGCGTTGTCGTTCGTGTCGTCGCAGAAGTAGCCGGACGACATCGTCAGGAGATTCTCCAGCGTCATGGCGCGCTTCTGCGGCTCGAGGTCCGCGGGAAACGTTCCACGGTTCATGACCTGATAGACCGGGCTGGAGAGCTTCAGCGGAACGCCGGCGTGCATGGCGGCGCCGACCAGGAGAGATGTCAAACTCTTCGACGCGGAGCGGGTGTTGTGGAGCAGGTCGCGGTCCTGTTCGTGGAAGTACTCCTCGAGGACCAGCTTGCCGTGTCGCGCGATGAGAACGCCGTGGACCTGCGGCGCGTCCTGTGAGTCCATCGGCGTTTCGAGAATGCTCTGGACGAACTTCTCCACTGTGGCGCGGTTGATGTCCACAGCATCCAGCGTGCTCACCGGCCAGCCGTCGTCGCGTGCGAGCGGCGGGTGATACGTGTAGCGGCCGGGCTGCTTGCCGCGAGGATAGAACCCGCTGTCGTCGCCGTCGCGCAGGAAGTCGTAGCTCCCGCCGCGGCCGGGGATCGCGAAGGTGATCACGGCATTCTCCGCGTCGTACGTCCCGCTCGCCACCACCTGCTCTTTTCCGCCGCGCTTCCCGATCAGTTTCAATGCGTTGCCGTCGCGTGTGAGCCGCTCCACACCTTGCTGCGTGCCGAGATCGAACTCCGGATTGCGCAGGATGGCGCGGAGCGAGCCATCCGGTTGCGGTTGGAGGAAGAGGTAAAACGTGAACGTCTCCTCGATCGGATCGACGTGGCCGCGCCATCGATTTGGACCGTCCGGCTTCAATACGACCGGAGACGCGCTGACGGGCGTTGCCTTCCAATACAAGGGCGTTCCGGGCCGCAGCCAGTGGCCGCGGATTACGCCCTGATCGTCGCGTCGTCCGCGAAACGTCCCACCGTTGTCCGGCAGCGTGAACGTGAGCTCGCCGTTCGCAGCGTTCACGGGAACGACTCGGCCGGCAATGTCGGCGGTCCAGTCGCTCCCGTTTCGTTGCAACACGAGCGCGCCACGCGCGTCGGGACCGAATCGTTTCTTCGCTTTCCAGAGTCCCGCCAGCTCATTCGCGGAGCCGGTGGTCTGTGCCAGAAGCGACGCTCCTACGAACAACAGAACGAACGTGATCGCAGCGCTGCGAACGGACCAACGACTGCGGATGACCGGCGAGGCGTGTTTCATCGTGTCGTAGCAATGTTAGACGCCGGGTGGACGCCTTCGTTAGTAAGTGCGCTGATGCGTAGCGAGGCAACTCGGAAAACCATTCACCACGGAGAAACAGAGATCACAGAGGCCCTCTGTGTTCTCTGTGCCTCTGTGGTCGCCTTTTTTCAGCGACCACAACCCGCTTAGCCCGCGCTGCTGGCGAGATAGTTCTGCACGATGCGCCCGCTCTCGCCGACTTCGACTACGCGTCCGTGGTCAAGCCAGACGATGCGGTCGCACATGTCGGCCAGGCGGCGGACGTCGTGCGAGACGACGACGCAGGTCATTCCGGCGCGGCGAAATCCGTCGATACGCGCGCCGGACTTGCGTTGGAACATCGCGTCGCCGACGGACAGCGCTTCATCGATCAGAAGGATGTCTGCGTCGACGCTCGTCGCGGTGGCGAAGGCGAGGCGGACCATCATGCCTGCTGAGTACGTCCGCAGCGGTGCGTCGAAGAAGTCGCCGATACCGGCGAAATCGGCAATTCCGTCGATGCGATCGCGCATCTCGCGCCGGCGAAGCCCGAGCAGAGCGCCGGTCAGGTAGGCGTTTTCGCGCCCCGTCAGTTCGTGGTGGAGCACGCCGAAGAGATCGATGAGCGGCGCAACGGTGCCGCGCACGCGGATGCGGCCGCTGGTCGGGGAAAGCACGCGGGCGATGAGCCGGAGCAGCGTCGTTTTTCCTGCGCCGTTGCTGCCGATGATGCCGATCGTCTCGCCGCGGCGGATCTCGAGATCGACGCCGTGCAAGGCCTCGTAGTTGGCAACTCTGCGGCGCTGGCCTCTGACGACCAGCTCTTTCAGCGAGAGCCCTTTGTCGATGGCCATGCGATAGCGGACGCCTACGTCGTCGAGGCGAACCACCGCGTCGGATGGGGCGTCGAACGAAGCGTTGGATGCAGCGTCAGCCGCGATAGGCGATGTCATCGGCGCAATGGGTAAAGACGAGCCACCCGATCAAGAGTGTCGCGAACGCAATGGCAACCATGATTCCGAAGGAGGCGAGCGAGACGCTGGTGTTGTCGTACATCGGACCGCGGAATGCGTCGACGAACAACGCCATCGGATTCAGGGAAACGAACTGGGAGACGCGCGGCGGCAGAATGGTGCGTGGATAGATCACCGGTGTGATGAACATCCAGGGGATGAGCAGCATCTGATACAGATCGGCGGCATCGGGAAAGTAAATCGCGACGGCGGCGATCAACAGCCCGAGTCCGAGCGCGAAGGCCGCGGTGATGATCGCCGTCAGCGGGATCGTCAGGAGTGGCAGACCAAGGCGCACGCGCGCGATGACGAGCAGGATGAGAAGGGGGATCGTCGCCAGGCTGAGATTCAGCAGATTGCTGCAGGTCGTGGCGATGGCCAGCGCCGTCTTCGGCATCCGCACCCGCCGCCATAGCTCAGCTCCCGTTGCTACCTCGCCGATGACGAGCGACGTGGTCTGAGAGAAGAAGTGCCAGAGGATCAGTCCCGGCGCGAGATAGAGAGCGTACGAGGAGGCCCGCGGCGCGAAGGCGTGCGAGAAGATGACCGTCAGCACGAGCAGCATCGTGGCCGGCTGCGCCATCGTCCAGACCACACCGAAGACTGATCGTTTGTAGCGGACCTTCACGTTGCGGGCGACGAGCGCGAGAAGGAGCTGGCCGTTCGCTGCCACGTCGAGCAACTCTTCGATCGCTCGAGGTGGGCGTGCCGCGGAGTCGTACTCTGCTGCGATCAGCATCGGCCCGCTCCGGTGACTTGCATGTACAGCGAGGCCAGATCGCTGCCTGTTCTCGCGAGCGTGAAGCGCTCCAGCATCAACGCACGTCCGGCGCGCGCAAGCCGCCGCGCCTCGCTGGGATCACCGAACAATCGTTCGATGGCGGCGGCGAGCGCAGACGCATCCGCGGGAGGGACGAGAAGGCCGGTTTCTTCGTGACGCACCGCTTCCGGCATTCCTCCGACTCTCGTAGCCACGGTCGGCCGCTCCATCAGAAGCGCCTCGACCGTACCGCCGAGACATTCGGTGAGTGAGCATTGAACCGCGACGTCGAACGAGACGAGCACGCGTTGCAAATCGTGGCGATGCTCGACGAAGAAGACCCTCTCGATGAAGCTGTCCGCGCGGCAGCTTTCGATCAGCGATTGACGATACCGCTCCCCGAGGTCGTTCGAGCCGCTTCCGACGAGAACGAATCGTGCTTCCGGGAAGCGGAGGGCGACGATCCGCGCTGCAGCCAGAAACGTGTCGTGTCCTTTCAGCCCCACGCCGTGTGTGGCGCGTGGTGCCTGCGGTCCGCGCATGGGAGGATAGAAATGCGCGACCAGCCCGACTACCGGGGCATCGAGGGCGATGCCGAGCTCGCGGCGGAAGGCCTGGCGATCCACGGCAGCCGGGTCGAAGTTCTCCGCGGGTGAGCCGTAGTAGACGCACGCGATGCGATCAGCGGGAACGTCGAGACGGCGGTAGAGAGAGGCGATGTACTCGCAGCCGCCGACGATCAGATCATCGGCCCGGCAGGTCAGACGCTCGGTCATGCGCGTCACCGACGCCTCGAGATGGCGCGGCCCTGCGATGCCGGCGACGTGACGCGCGTGAGTGAACAGACAGGCAAACCGCGTCGCGAAATTCGCGACGAAGACATGTGAGTGGGCGATGTCGATCCGCTCGCGGCGGAGAATCCAGGCGATCCGGCCGATGACGAACGGAAACGAGAGCACGTACAACGGCAGGCGGGCGCGATCGAGGTTGCCGCCGAAGTACAACGGCACTTTGTAGTGGCGAATCCCCGCCGCGGTCAGCCGGCCGGCGAGATCGCCTTCCGACGTGTCGATGATCGCCACGATCTCGAATCCTCGCCCCGCCATCTCGGAACAGATGTTCGTGAACCACGGCGAGTGACTCGACGCGGCGACGATCTGAGCAATTCGAATCGGCCGCGAGGCGACGTTCTCTGCCTCGGGAAGCGAGCTTTGCTCCTGCGTTCGCGCTGCGAAAAATCCTGCCACGCGGCGAGACACGTTCTGAACGAGGCGAAGCGGCACAGAGCTGGTTTCGCCCGCAACCCATTTCTCACGCGAAGACGCGAAGACGCGAAGGTTCAAGGTTTGGATCTCTCCTTCGTGTCTTCGCGTCTTCGCGTGAGAAAGTCTTTGCACCGCGCGCAGAAATCGGGCGTTAGTAGTACAGAGCCCATAAACGCGGAGTGGTCAGACGGCATGAGCGACAACTTGTTCGGCCACGGCGGCGCAGACGAATTCGATCTGGGCATCGGAAAGGTTCGGCGCCATCGGCAGTGCCAGCATGGTACGGCCTGCTGCCTCGGCGGCGGGGAAGTCGCCCTCCACGAAACCGAATCGTTCCGCGTAAAACGGCTGCAGGTGGATCGGCCAGAAGTACGGGCGCGTCATGATGCCGCGCGCTGCCAGGCCGTCCATGACCGCGTCGCGGTCGATCTCCGGGGCGAGCCGGATGGTGTAGAGGAACCACGTTCGCGTTCGTCCAGCCGGCACTTCGAGCAGCGGCGTCACCCCATCGACCTCGGACAGCAAAGCAGTGTAACGATCGGCCACCGCTTTTCTCCGCAGCAGCAGTTCGTCGAGGCGGCGGAATTGCGAGAGGCCAAGAGCCGCGCTCATCTCGTCGATTCGATAGTTGAAGCCGAGCCGCTCGTAGCGCAGCGTCGCGCTATCGTTGCTCCGCCCCTGATTGCGGAGCGAGCGAAAGACGTCCGCCCACCCTTCGCGATCGGTGAGAAGCATGCCCCCTTCGCCCGTCGTGATCTGTTTGTTCGGATAGAAACCGAATGCCGCTGCGTCGCCGAAGCGCCCGGCATAGACGCCGTCAGACGTCGCTCCGATGGCCTCGCACGCGTCCTCGATGACGGCGATTCCCTCCTCGCGCGCCGCGGCAACGACTTCGCGGATCTCCGCTGTGCGTCCGAATAGATGCACCGGCAGGACGGCTCGCAAAGCACCCGAGGAGTTGCGGGCGGAGCGAGGGAGCAGTGATCGCCAGCCGTCGCGCTTCTGGGCGAGATCGCGAAGGGCCTCGATAGTTTTCTGCGGATCGATCGTCAACGTATCGGGATCGATGTCGACGAAGACGGGAATGCCGCGCTCGTACAGGATTGCGTTCGCCGAGGCGACGAATGAATAGGGCGAGGTGATGACAAAGTCGCCGTCGCTCACGCCCGCGGCGATCATCGCGAGATGAAGCGCCGCGGTGCCGCTTGATACCGCCACCGCGTGGCGCGCTCCGAACCGTTCCGCGAACTCTTTCTCGAATCGTTCGGTCATTGGCCCGGAGGCGAGATAGCGCGACCGCAGGACCTCATTGACGAGTTGAAAGTCGTCCTCGTTGATATCAGGAGAGGAGAGCGGAATCACTGCGCTACGATAACGCAACTGCTGATGGGATCGAGTGACTCGCAGGTTCAGAGAATCGTCATCGTCTGCGCCGGTGGGCAGGGAGCGGTCGTCGCCGACATTCTGCAGCGCGCGCGGGAAGCGGGCTCGGACGCCGTGCCCATCGGCTTTGTCGACGACACGCCCGGCATCGTCGGAACCGCCATCCTCGGCATCGACGTGCTCGCACCGATCGCGTCGCTCCAGGACATCGGCCATGAGGCGGTGATCGTTGCGCTTGGCGACAACCGCGCGCGGCGCGAAATGACCGAGCGCTTGCTCGCCTCCGGAGAACGCCTGGTCGCGGCGATTCATCCGCGCGCGTGTATTGCGCCGAGCGCAGATATCGGCGAAGGATCGATGATGTCCGCCGGCGCAGTCGTCACGCCGCGCGCAGTCATCGGACGCGGCGTCATCGTCAATACGAACGCCTCGGTCGATCACGACAGCGTCGTCGACGACTTCGCGCATGTCTCAGCCGGCGCGACGGTCGGCGCGAGTTGTCATATCGGCGCCGAGGCGCTCATCGCGCTCGGCGCAACGGTCGTTTCCGGGATGACTGTCGGTGCGCGGACGATCGTCGGCAGTGGTGCCGCGGTGGTGGCTCACCTTCCCGCGGATGTCGTCGCCTTTGGTGTCCCGGCCCGGATCAGGCCGGACCGGAAGCCGTGACGCGCGGCTTGCGGACGGCCGCGATGCAGCGGCCGAGCAGATGCCGGAGCCGTTGCCCGGCAAAACGGGAAAGCGAGAAACCGTGGCGTCGCAGGCCGCGATAGACGCCGAGGCCCATCGGGAGCAGACGGAACGGCAGAGCGATGGTTCGCGCGAGGCTCACCGAGGCTCTGTAGTGACGATCCGCGGTCCGGCGGCGGGCTGCCAGGAGTTTCTCCGTGTCCGCAACGGCTCTTGCGAGCGTGAATCGTTCCAGCATGAGGCGGCGTCCATTTTCGCCGAGGCGCTTGCCCAACTCCCGGTCGCGAAGCAGCCGCACCACCGCCTCGGCCAGCGCGGGCGGATCATCGACCGGCACGACGAGCCCTGTCTCTTCGTGAACCACAGTGTCGGCAAAACCGGCGATGTCCGATACGACGAGCGGCCTTGCCATCAGCAGCGCTTCGACCGTTCCGCCGAGGTTGTCGCTCAACGAGCATTGCACGGTGATGTCGAACGCGGCCAGAAGGTCGGGGATATCGCTCCGTTCTCCGGGAAAGACGATCGCGTGAGTGACGCCGAGGCTGTGCGCGAGATCCTTCAGCTCCTGCTCGTACTTCGGTCCGCCTGCGCCCCAGCCGCGTCCCACCAGGATGAACTTCGCGTCGGGAAAGCGCTGCAACACATCCGGGGCCGCGCGAATCAGGACCTCGTGTCCTTTGATACCGCGTCCATCCAGGCGCGCCGGGAGGAGGCCCTTCGTATTCGCGGGCGGGTAGAAGTACGCGATTTTTCCGATGATGGGAGTGCCGGCCGCGATCCCCAGCTCCTCGCGCACACGGGAGCCGTCGGCGAGCGCAGGATCGTGGCCGCTCTGATCGACAGCGTAGTAAATGAGCTCGAGCTGTTTTGCCGGGACGCCGTGCCGGAGCATCAGGTTGCGGGTGTACGTACACGACGCGATCGTTGCCGTGTCGCAGAACGCGGTGCCGGCCTCGATCGGACCAAGGACGTCGGATTCCATCGAGTACGGATGGGCATTGGCGCCGAAGTGCATCGGAACATCGGCGATCCACGAAGCGAGCCGCGCCGTCGCCACGGAGTTGACGATGTGGCTGTGTACGACGTCGGGGCGCAACCGGCGCAGCAGGCGCGCCAGCCGGAGAAGGGCGGCCAGTTTTCCGGCGAAGGACGGGATCGCGAAGACGATGTCGACCGCCGCCACGTGACAGGGGATGCCGAGCGCGTCGAGCTGCGCGCCGATACCACCGTCGCGCGCAGGAATGATCGCCTCGACGTCGTGCCCGAGGCGCTTCTGCTCCCGCATCAGCGCGATCATCCACGGCGCTCCGATGGCCGTCGCCGCGACATGAATGATCTTCAGCGGCTGGGCGGTGGGCATCGTTGACTTAGGATAGCAGCGTGCGCGTGAAGACCCCGGAAGAGTGGAACCTCGAGCGCGACGCGCTGCTCGTTGCGTTGCGTGACTTCGCCGCGGTCATGAAGCATCGCCCCTTCGACAATGAGCAGGGGCTGCGCGGAGTCAGCGCCTTTGCGCTGTATTGGTTCATCCGGCGCACTGCACCGAGCGTGGTGTTCGAGTCCGGCGTCTGGCGGGGATTCAGTACCTGGCTGATCGAACAGGCCGCACCGCAGGCGGAGATTCACTGCTTCGATCCGCTCTTCATGCTCCAGCATCTCATCCCGCGCCGGAAGCTGGGGAAGACCTATCGCTCGCCACGTGCGAAGTACTCGAACCAGGACTTCTCGTGCGCTCCGATCCGCGAGCTCGCCGCCGGCCGCGCCGGCGCACTGGCGTTCTTCGACGATCACCAGAACAAGCTCCCCCGCCTTCTGCAGTGCAAGGCCTTCGGCATCAAACATATCGTCTTCGACGACAACCTGCTGGCGCCGTACACGCACAAAACGCTCGAGCACGAGCGCGCGGCCGATGCAACGCTGCTGGACAGCGAGATCGAATCGTACGAAACGTTCCCCGCAGTCTGGCCGGTTGACTTCCGCGTCGGCGGCCTTCATATCGAGGAAGCCGGGATGGGATTTCCTGTGGAGCGGGAGCTACGCGATGTTTATCGCGACCGCAATTGGCACTCATACGTCACGTACGTGCGGTTGAAGTGAGGGCCCAGGAGTTTGCGCCGCAGAAACTACGAAGGCGTACTTCATACCAGCAAGAACGTCGTGGAATTGCGGCCTCCCGCCCTGACCGCACTCGGGCGAGGACGCCCAAGTGCCCGCGGTCGAGACGACCGCACTCCCTACGACGCACATGCCTCGCCGCGCCGAGGAGTGCGGTCGTCTCGACCGCGGCCATCGGGGCGTCCCGCCTCGATGGTTGGATCCGGCAAAGCACGGCTGAGTGGGTTGAATGTCGAGATTGCGGGGCCTGGGAGACTGAAATGTGAAGCATCTCGACTGCGATATCGCCAAGGGAGACATCGATGTCGAGAACTTCGACCTCGTTGTGGTTAATTTGCACTTCGTTGTGGTCAATCTGCACTTCGATGTCGAGGACCGACGCCCGGCTGGTCGTTTTTGAGTAGTGCCGGTCGCGCCTGGATCAGCGTGAGGTCTTCCCGGCCTCGGAAGACGAAGTCGACGACGCGGAGCCGGCCAGCTCGATGAGCCGATCGGCAAAACAGCGCTCCGGCTCGGGCGGGATGAGCTTGCGAATTCGCGCTGCGGCCGCGGCGCCAACCTCGCGCCACCGACGACGCTCGTTCCAGGCGCGCTCCATCGCCTCATCGAGCGCGCCTTCCGTCGCTGCTGCGGCGACGTAGCCGCTCGCCCCATCCTCGACCACCTCGGCGTTGCCGCCCACATCGGTCACGATAGCCACCCGCCCGGACAGCATTGCTTCCACCAGCACGATCGGCAACCCCTCGCAGCGCGACGGAAGAATCAGTCCATGGTGACCGCTCCAGATCGCGGGGACATCGTGTACGAATCCCGCGAAGGTCACGTTCGTGAGGCCGAGGTTCTGCGCCATCCGCTCGAGACTGGCGCGCTGCAGGCCCTCGCCGTAGAACGTGACGGACATCGGCCGATCGCGCCAGGGCCGTCGCGCCAGAACGCGCAGCAGAAGATCCTGCCCCTTCTCCTTCGGGTGCAGACGTCCAATGCAGGCCAGCCGCCATTCGTTCCTGTCGTCCGGCCAGTCGGTACGCGGCTCCCACGGAACGAGAAACGGGTTGCGCACCACCGCCGCGCCCGGAAGCGGAAATCCGAACTGCTCCTCGGTCAGCCGGCGGCTGTGCTCGGAAACGAAAAAGCAGGCCAGCGCGGCGCGGTAGACGGCGGCGATCGTCTTCTGCTGCCCGTCGGCAGGCCAATAGAGCTCGCTCGCTTTGTGCGACACGATCGCGTACGGCAGACGGAGGCGGCGGCATACCTCGGCGAGAAAATATCCGTCGTGGTTTCCGCCTTGCGAAACGAGCACGAGATCCGGCCGGCGCGAAAGCGCCAATCCGACCAGGAGCCGGACGGCCTCGTGCCCGTAGGCAGCAGCGGACGACAACGTGCGAACGAGCGTGAACAGGCTCCTGGGCATGAGTGGGAACCGGGCCAGATCGCGAATGCGGCATGAGAGCCCGCGCAAGCGCCGGATGCGCGGCTCGGACTCATCGACGCCGCTCTTGAAGACGGTCACTCTGTGCCCATCCGCCGCCAGCACGGCGGCGGCCGCGCTCCACAACTCCTCGCTGCCGCCCCAGGCCCGGTTTCCGCTGATGAAGACGACATTCATTGCGCTATTCTCGTTTCATTCTGCGCGATCGCCTCGGCCATATCGTTGATCTCATCCTTGATCTCACGAGGGCAAACCAGTGGTGGGAGTACAAGCTCGTTACGATTCTGTCGGCCTTCTATGCGACCGCGCTCGTCCTGCACGTCGCCGTCAGCTCGCTGTGGGTGAGCGCGCTGTCGCTGCTGCTCGCGATCGTGGCGGCCGCGATTTACGCCAGCGTGATCAACGACGTCACGGACCTGGCCGGCGACCGCCAGGCGGGGAAGCGGAATGCCATGGCCGGCCGCTCCCGCCCGATGGTGGCGGCGCTCGTCGCGTTTTCTGCCGGCGTGGGCTCCCTCTTCGCCTGGCTCTGGCGCGATGACACGCCGCTCCTCTGGTGTTACCTGGCAACGTGGCTGGCGTTCTCGCTCTATTCGTTTCCGGCGTTTCGGCTCAAGGAGCGTGGAGCGGCGGGCGTCCTCTGCGACGCTGCCGGGGAGCAACTGTTTCCCGCGCTCGTCGCGGTGTTCCTGGCCAGCCGCGGGGCGCACCGCGCGGTGGGTGTGGCCTGGATGGCGAGCGTCGCCGTTTGGGCGCTCGCGTATGGCCTGCGCGGCATCCTCTGGCATCAGTTGACCGATGCCGAAAACGATCGCGCTTCCGGTTTTCGGACCTTTGCGTGCCGGCATCCGCGCGCCGCACCGTTCATCGGCACGTTCCTCGTTTTCCCCATCGAGCTCGGCGCGCTCGCGGCCATGCTGTGGCAGATCGATAGCGCTTGGCCGCCGGCGTTTCTCGTGCTGTATGCGCTCTACGCGGTTCTCAGCGCGCGCCGCTGGAAAACATCGCCGGTGATCGTAGTGCCGAAGCCGCGCTTCTTCATCGTCCTGCACCAGTTCTATTCCGATCTGTTCCCCGTAGCGCTGCTCATCGCCGGCTCCGTTCGCGACCGGCGGGTGCTCATCGTTCTGGCCTTTCATCTCCTGCTGTTTCCGCGGCGCGTGATTCACGCGATCCGGCGGCTCAGGGCTTCGACCGCGAGGACCGTCGTCAGCGCCTCGGAGCCCCACCACGGCGGCGTCGGCTGAAACGCCTTCTTTGAGATTCGCTCGAGGCCTGCGTGATAGAAACCGGCGCTGGGCCAGGCTCCCGACGAAAGTTGCGCGTCGATCAGAGGCTGAAGGTCAGGCGTGCGATTCCACAGCTGCAGAGCCGACGCGGCGAGTGCGAGCTCGAGGGCGTTGCGCGGTGTCGCTGCCTCGATGCGCGGCACGATCATCCCGCCCGCCTCGGGTGCGATCCCAGCAAGCGCGTGCGAAAAAAAGTACCAGACGGTGAACCGGCTCTCGTACCACTTGGTGGAGCTCATTTCATCATTGGCGCGCAGGACCGCAAGCATGTGCGCAATGGCCGGTCGCGTCTCTTTGCAATCACCGAGGTAGATGACGACGTTGGCGTTGATCACGGCATCGACGTCGCGTATCTCCGCCGTGGTCTCCCGGAAGAAGCGATAGATCTTGCGTGGATGGGGCCACCATCGCACGATCCACGTGCGAAAGAGACCGCTGCGCTCGCGATTGGCCAGCAGGAGGGCGCGGTTGTCCGGGAACCGTAGTCCCGCCGCCACAAGTGCTGCGGATGCGATCGACGTGTCGTCGACATCGAGCGGAATGTGGTCGTGTCCCGGGTGCTCGGTCGACGGGTAACGCCACAGACCGTCGGGCTCCATCTCACGCAACAGGAAATCGATGGCGCGCGACCGTACGCGCGCGGCGGGTGGTGTGATCGACAACGCCCGCGCCGCGAGCGCTGTTGTAAAGACGACCGGATCACGAACGCAGTCGCCCCTCATCTCGGGGGTGGGCGATGTCTCGATCGGGATCTCGCCGCTGGGGAGCTGCACCGATTCGAGAAAGGCAACCCCCTTTTCGATCGCACGGCGGATGGACGATGGGTCGCTCATCGGATACGCGCTCGCAGCTCGAGCAGAAAGCGCAGGAGCCGCCTCGGCATGGCGCACGCGAACAGCGTCGCGTATCCATACAGCCGGTCCGGCTCGGCGGCGATCGTGGCCGCGGCGTGGCGGACAGCGGTGAGCCGCGGCCCGGCGATGAGCGCCGTGCGGGCGCATTCGAAGTGGTATTGCGCATCCGCCTTCGTACCGGAGAGGATCGACGTACCGCGCCGAGGCGGTAGCCCCCGTTTGCTGCGCGCCGCGTTGCAGATGGCGAGGGACACCGCCTTCATCGTTTCACGCTCGCGGACGCCGGCGGCGCCCTTGTGCCGGCGATGCCGCAGCAATACCTCGCCGAGGTTCGCCAGCTCGCCGCGCTCGGCGAGGCGAAACCAGAGATCGAGGTCCTCGCTGGGATAGAAGCGCGCGTCGTAGCCGCCGGTGGCTCGAAGGACGTCGCCGCGCATCACGACGGTCGGATGCGCCATCGGCGAAATGCCGCGGAACAGCGCCGCGGAAATCTGCTCGTGCCTCTCCCGGAACGTTTTCACGCCGAGCGGGAGCCCCGCCCCGTCGACCACTTCGATCCACGAGCCGGTGGCGACGCACGCCGGATGCGCGTCGAGATACGACACCTGCTTCTCCAGCCGCTCGGGAACGCTGACATCGTCGGCGTCCATCCGTGCGGTGTACTCGCCGCGCGCGGCGGCGATGCCGGCGTTCAACGCGGCCGAGAGTCCCTCGTGCGCGCGGCGCATCACGCGGACGCGATCATCGCTGCGCGCAAGATTTTCAGCGATGGCCGCGCTCGCGTCGGTGGATCCGTCATCGATCACGATCAGCTCGAATGAGGAGAGGGTCTGCCGCAGGATGCTTTCGATCGCTGCTTCGAGAAATGCTCCGCCATTCCAGACGGGGAGGAGAACCGAGACGCGGGGAACCTGGAGCAAGACGCGGGAGTATAAAACGGCTCGAACGACGCCGCGCCGCGATCAGCACGCACGTCGCTCGATGATCCTTGTTGCGTTCACGGAACAGCTTGCCAGCGGCGCTGGAACCGGCTTGCGGTTCGTAGATAATGTGCGTTCACGTTCGAAACGAAGGAGTACCGCATGATCTCCACCAAACGATTCACGACCTTCTCGTTCGCCGCTTTCCTGATTCTCCTCGGCGCGACGCTCGCCACCGCGCAACAGCCGCAATACAGGCCCATCTATCCGAGCCAGAAAGCCAGCGTCATGCAGACGATCGGCGTCACCGACGTGACGATTATCTACTATCGTCCCGCGATCAAAGGCCGCACGATCTTTGCCGATGCTCCGCCCGAAATGGAGTCGCGCGCGAAGGGCGAGGCCACCCTCGACAATCAGAACGAACGGAAGGCCGGTGAGCCGATCGTTCCGTACAACCATGTGTGGCGCGCCGGCGCGAATGACGCGACGGTCTTCCAGGTCACCGACGACGTCCTGATCAACGGGCAGCCGTTGAAAGCCGGCACGTACAGCCTGTCGACGATCCCCGGGAAGGACGAGTGGACGATCATCTTCAACAACGATTACGGACAGTGGGGCGCGTTCTCGTATGACGCGAAGAAAGACGCGCTCCGCGTGAAAGCGAAGCCGCAGCCGGCTGCGCAGAATCAGGAATTGCTCGCGTTCAACTTCGACCCGGTGACGGCGAATACGGCCACAGCCAATCTGCGCTGGGAGAAGGTGAACGTGCCGTTCACGGTCGAAGTCAAGGACGTGAAGGCGCTGTGGCGTGCGAAGACCGACGCGCTGATCGCCGCAAACCCGGCGAACGAAGTCTTCCCACTCCAGGCGGCGAATACGTTCGTCGCCGACAAGAATTGGGACGAGGCGCTGAAGTACGTCGATCAGTCGCTCAAAACCAAGCCGACGTTTCGAGGTCTCTCGGCAAAGGCCAACATCCTGCACAACGCGGGCAGGAAGGAAGAATCGCTCGCCGCCGCCGATCAGGCAATCGCCAAAGGCAAAGCCGACGGCGTTGACACATCCGCGTTCGAGAAGCGCGTGGCCGGCTGGAAAAGCGGAACCTAGCGGTTATCGCCCGGCCTTGGCGATCATTGGCCCGAAGAATCCGTCGTACCAATCGGGAGCGCCTGCCTTCATGTGTTCGAAGAAGGCAGTCGCCACCTGCTCGAGATTCCGGTAGATCGTCGGATTCTTCTGGACCACACGCAATTCGGGCACGAGGATGCGGATCTTCTCCCAGACGAACAGCATCTCGCCTTGCGATGCATAGAAGAGCTCCGTGTTCAGCACGTCGCTGGCGACGAGCGAGGCCACCATCTCCCAATACGTCACGACCATGCGGTAGGAGGCGTTCTCTTCGCTTCCTGGCGGGCAGCACTTCAGCCACTCTTCCCTCGATTGAAACTGCGGTGCGCCGCCGAACCATTTGCGGGCTTCGCGCATCCGTGGTTCACGGCGCAGGTCGTAGAGTTTCAGGATGAGATTTGCGTCGTCGTACGTGGCAGGATTCTTCATAGCCCGCGAACTCTATCGCGAGCACTCACCGCGGGCAAAGCGAAGTCTCATGACGGTCGATCATGGATACATCCAATCGAACGGACGCAACGTATCTTCAAGCGACTTCAGAGAGAGAGGGAACCAAAACATGGCTTTCGTCGTTCGCTTTACCCCGCCGTCGTTGTCATCCGCGCAGTATGACGAGGTCATCAAGCGCCTCGAAGCAGCTGGAGAAGGTTCCCCCAAAGGACGGCTCTTCGCCGTCGCATTCGGGCCGACCGACGCTCTCCGCGTTTCCGACGTCTGGGACACGCAGGAGAATTTCGACCGCTTCGCCCAGACGCTGATGCCCCTGCTCCAGGAGCTCCGCATCGATCCCGGCACTCCGGAGTTCATCCAGGCCTACCACGTCAACCCAGGCGCGTAAACGGAGCTTTCGAACGATCGACAGGGAGTCTTGAACCGCCGCGAATGCGTTTCAGGACACCAGCAACCCCTTAGCACCACAGAGACACAGAGGTCACAGAGTAGGATTCCACTCTGAGTCCTTAGTGTTTCTGTGGTGCATTTTTGTCCAACCGAGCGAAGGTAAGCTGATCGAGAAGAAGGGAGCATACGAACATGAAGCCAAAGAACACGATTTGTCTCTGGTTCGACAAAGATGCGGCCGACGCGGCGCGCTTCTACGCCGCCACCTTTCCGAATAGCGAAGTGACCGCGGTTCACGAGGCGCCGGGGGACTATCCGGGCGGGAAGAAGGGCGATGTGCTGACCGTGGAGTTCACCGTTGTGGGCATTCCCTGTCTCGGTCTCAACGGCGGCCCGACGTTCAAACACAGCGAGGCCTTTTCGTTCCAGATCGCGACGGACGATCAGGAAGAGACGGACCGCTACTGGAACGCGATCGTCAACAATGGGGGGCAGGAAAGCCAGTGCGGTTGGTGCAAGGACCGCTGGGGCCTCTCCTGGCAGATCACCCCGCGCGCGCTGACCGATGCTCTCGCGGCCGGCGGCGATGAAGCAAAACGTGCCTTCGGAGCGATGATGCCGATGAAAAAGATCGACATTGCCACCATCGAGGCGGCGCGGCGGGGCTGACAGGCCGGCTACGGGTGTGAAATTACGGAACGGCGTCTCGACATACGCTTTTACGCGTGAGACACCGGTCACACATAGGACTGCTGTGCATTCTGGCGATTGCACACTGTCTCTGCGTGGCCGATGTTGCCCGGGCTGCCGATCGCATCCTGGAGATTTACGTCGAAAATGCGGCTGACCCTTTCTCCAGACCCGATGGCACCGGCTACGCGAACGACGTAGTCCGGGCTGCATTTGAATCCGTCGGCGTGCGAGTCAAGTTCAATGTCGTGCCCTATGCGCGCTGCAAAGGCGTGGTGCTGCGAGGGGAAGGGGTCGCCTGTGTCAGCATGTCCAGCGATCCATCCTTTGAAGGGCGGATCAAGTTTGCCGACACCCCGCTGATCATGGTGACCCCGGTCTACTACGAAAACCCGGCGCGGCCCCTGGCAGCCAGGAGCGAAGCAGCGTTGGGTAAAGGCGTCATCATCGGCACGATTCGCGGCTATGAGTATCCCGAGACGGCGATGAAGGCCAAAGCGCGCGGAGTGGTGTTCGAAGAGAACATCTCGGAGCAAGCCAACCTGAAGAAACTGGCGCTCGGCCGGCTCGACGCGGTGATGGTCATGTCCAACCCTCTGACCGGAGTCAGCCACTGGGCGCGGGATGCGAATGTCGCACAACTCGTCAGGATCGCTTTCCGCAGTGCCAGCAGCGAGAACGGCTTTTTCGCCGTGAGCCTTGCCCATCCCGAGGGCTTGCGGACGCTGAAGGAATACAACGAGGGGATAAAGATCATCACCGCAAACGGCCGCCTCGATCAGATCAAGGTTAGCTGGACAACGCATCCTTCCGATTGAGCGCGGGCGGAGCCAAAAAAGGGCGGCTGGGAGCCGCCCTTTTGCCGTCGGTCGTTCGATTACTTCTTAGTGCACGTCTCCTCGTCGAGTTTCGTCCACTTTCCTTCCATCTCCACCTCGGCCATGTGCTCGACCTTTGTCGCGCTCACCTTGGTGAAGACGTCGCGCATCTTCATCGTTGGACCGCCCCCGTGCAAGTCGCCCTCGAATGTCAGCTTGTTTCCATCCCACCCTGGAGAGTTCTGGATGTAGTAGGCGCCCATGTTGTCGACGGAGCCGGAAGAGAACTTCTTGATTTGCTCGTCCCAGCCCCAAAAGATCCTTACGTCGACAGGGTGGGCGTTGATCGCCGTCTTGCTCTCGTGGTAGCGCATCGTCAGCCAGTAATTGTCAAGGGTCCATCTGGCTTCGACCGTGGCGGTCGTTTTGTGCTCTGGCGTGCCCATGAACGCGAAGCCAGTGCCCTTGCATTGCCATTCGCCTGCAAAGTACTTCAGCTCCTTCAGCTTGGGATTTGGACCGGGCGGCGCGTCGAGCGCGAGAACGGATGAGGTAGCGAAGGCGAGGGCGAGGATCGGGAAGAGGATTCTTTTCATGCAAGCTCTCCTTTTTCGGTTGTGTACTCGCTGGCGCAAAATCGCGGCGCAGGTCCCTAGCCTACCTCTGAGTGAACGCCGCTCCAAGCTGCCCGGCTAAACTTCGCGGCACTCGTACTTGCGCTTGATGACTTGATTCATGTAAGCGCCATGACTCTCGGCCTGCATGAAGTGGCGATACTCCTCCGGTGAAACGCCGAGGTACTCGTAACTCCTGCCGTTGTGGAAAGCAACGCGCAGAATTCGGCGCCCGCCGTCGTAGCCGACCGCCTTGATTGCCTCCGACTCGACCGTCTCCATGTGCACGATTCGATGCTCTTCAGAAAGTGCGCCATCGTCGTAGACGCGATCTGGAGAGTTAGGACGCGGACCGATCGAGCTCCGCGGCAAGTCGCAACCGCAAGAACTGAACGTCCGCGGCATCGCTGGGTCGGACCGTTTGCTTCGTCTCGATCAGCAACTCTTTCCGGCCAACCGGAATGGGTACACCGTCGACGGTCTTGATCTCGATCCCGCCCTCAGCCGCGTGAGCATAGTCGACGCCACAGGCTGTCTTCAGTAGATCGACGACGATTTCATCTGCGATTCTGACGACTTGGTATTTCTCGACCTCGTCGTCAGCGATGAGGGCGATCGCGTTGTCGGGCAGCACCGCCATTGCGCGCTTCAGCCGCTGGACGTTCTCCGCGGAAGCATCGACCAGGAGATCGATGTCTTTCGTTGCTCGAACGAAGCCGTGGAGTATGACGGCAAAACCGCCGATCAGGACGTAACGAGCGCCCGCCGCATTCAGCGCTTTGCAGAGGGAGAGGAGGTCTTCGAGCTCAGGTGCGCGTGAGTATTCGCGATCGTCCTGATCATCCACTCGTCCGCCTCCTCGTGCTGGGTGAACCGATACACGCCTCGCGGAATGAGCCAGGCTCCCCGCAAGCGGTTCATCGTTCGCTGCATCGTTGCTGCATCACGAACAACATTCTCACCCTCGGGGCGTGTCGATATGCGTCGCACGGAAGAATCGTAGCATGTGCAGAGAACGACGTGCGCTCGGGAGTCCGCACGCAGAGCTCATGTCGAGCCCAAGTATTGTGGTGTTGGATACGCCGCTCAAACTCTTCGAGCGACGCGGTATTGATCCGAGCCCTTCACGCGCGAGCAAATGCCTGCTTGTTGCTCCTTACCCACTCTGCGAACGTTCGCGCCGGAATGCCCGTGACCTCGGCGACAGTCGTGGTGATGTAGGCGGGCAACCCGATCGTGGCGGACCACGCGTTGAGCAGCATGTCCATCGCAGCGGGAGGAAATCCGAGCTCGCGCCGCGCATCGTCAGGCGTGATCTCTTCGAATCGAAGCGTTCTGCCGATGACGTCGCCGATCGTGATCACCTGTTCTCGCTGCGTGAGCGAGTCCGGGCCGGTGATCATGTACTCAGTGTCGCCGGTTGCATCGTCCAACAGCGCGCCGACGGCGACTGCTGCGATGTCGCGCTCATCGATCGGTGCTGTGGCGGCATCGCCGTATGGCCACCGGACGACGTCGTTCTCGCGGATGCGTGCTGCCCACCAGGACAGCGCATTTGCCGCAAACATCCCAGGCCGCACGAATGTCGAGATCACCCCCGACTCGCGAACGAGCCGCTCCATGTTCTTGTGCATGACCGCCATCGGGTTCGGCTGCTGGAAGAACGGATGCGGAGTCTGATGCGGAGAGGTGAGCATCACGACGCGGCCGGTGTGCTGCGCGATGCGCGCAAGCGCGCCCGGAAATGCATCGGCCGCAGCTGTCCAGACAAGGAAGACAGCGTCGACACCGCGAACGGCAGCGTCCATCGTCTCCGGGACCGTGAGATTTCCGCGAATTACTTCAACCTCGGTCGGCAGCGCAGCGCGCTTCGGATCCCGGGTCAACGCGCGGACGTGCGCACCGCTGTCAAGAAGCCGCGCAACCACCTGCCTCGCTCCGTGAGCCTCGCTCTTGTTCTCGAGGTCGACGTGCAGGAGGCGCAGCGTTTCGCGCAGATGCTTCTCGGGCACGACGCGGTCGATCGTCGGCCGCGGCGTCGCCAGGACCTCGCGATCGTTGCTGATCGCATCGACCTCCGGCGCCAGAATCAGGTCCGCTTCTTTCACTTCGACCTCGGGCGCAATGATCGGTTCTTTCAATGATCGTCTCGGCGTCGCAGTGATCCGTTAGACATGAGCCATCACCCCCGCGACCCAAGGCTACTGCGGTACACTTGAGTCATGACGCAAATCCCGACGCCGCTCCCTCAGCTGAAGGCTACCGGAAACTACCTCACTGATCCCGACGGCAGGGTCGTCATTTTGCGCGGACTCAACCTCTGCTCGAAGACCGCGCAGAGTCCAGAACAACTGGGCTTCCTCGAAAACAATGCGGCTTTTCTCCAACGGTGTGGCGTATCGGTTGTGAGACTTGGCTTGCCGTGGACGAATGTCCAGTACGTTGACGAGACGACTCGGTCGCTGCAATACAACATGACCTTCCTTGAAAGCATCAAAGGAACCATCGAGCTTCTGGCCGGCTTCGGCATCTACACTCTCGTCGATTTCCACCAGGACGGTTACGCCGCGCCGTGGGGATTTGGCGCGCCGTCATGGGCCATCGTCACCGAAGGAACGACCATGCCCATTTATGGCTGGATGGTGAACACCTTTGGAGGCGACAGGTTCGTATTGAACGGCGAGCGGACAAATATCCAGACCGATCTCAATTCTGCCTTTGATTTCTTCTGGGCCGACGCCCCCATTTTGGACGGCACCACCACGCTGTGGAAGGCCTACGGACATATGCTGAACTTTGTTTCGGGCTATCTCAAAGATCAGCAGGGGAACATCCTCGGCTACGATCCCATCAACGAGCCCGAGCCCGGAACGTATTGGACGGAAGGGTATGTTCCACCCTGTAACGACCCAAACCATGTTCCACCCTGTAACGACCAGAACCCTTTGAATTTTTCCAATGGTTATCCCAAATTTGATCCGGAATACCTCGGCGCTTTCTATCAACAGTGCGCAATTCCGGCTCTTCAGGACGGCCATCCCGGCGCGATGATCTGGTTTGAACCTAACATCTATTTCGACTACAACGCGCCGACATCGCTTCCTGATCTGACCTCCGTGGGGAACCTGGGATTCAATTTCCACAACTACGAGAACACCTCTGCCACTCCTTTTGTCGCCCCAATCAGTAACGCGCAAAAGTACCAGGCGTCCTGGGAGGTTCCCCCTCCTCTGCTCTGCAGTGAATTTGGCGGCAGCACCAATTATCCGGAGATTCAGTTTGTTGCGGATCTCAACGATCAAAACATGCTGTCTGCGATTTTCTGGGCGTGGTTCAACAATGCGCAGTACCACTTTTTCAACAACGTCGATGCGGCAGCGATGGGCGTCGTGCAGGACATGTCGCAGCCACTCGAGCCGCCGAATCTCAATCAGACGATGCTCGATATCCTCACACGCGTCTATCCCCGCCTGATTTCCGGCACCCCGATTTCTTTCGGGACTACGCGACCTTCACAAACATTTGGACCGATTACACGGGCTGCATACTGGAACGTGAATGCCACGTTTACGTTCACCTTCGCGCCCGGACCCGGCACCACTGTGATCGTCGTCCCGCCAGACCTGTATCCGGGTGACTACGATGTGGTGGGGTCAATCGGCGTCAATTCGAGAAAGTTCGATGGATACGTCGAGATCACGGTCGATAGCCCGCTGCCGGAGTCGGTTTTCGTCACGATCCAACCCATGTGAAGGGTGTGCGTGCCCCGCGTTAGTGATGCACCGACCGCGGTCGTGCCTGCGCCTTGCATGGTCCAAAGAGATCCAATCCTCGATTTACACGATCCTGATGAACTCGATCTACGCCGGCACGTCCGTTTGGGGTGGAAAACGTATTAAGGCAAGTACGAGCCGCTGATCTCGAAGCAGCTCTTCGATGACGTGCAGGACGTACTCCTCGGCCGCACGCGGCCGAAGACGCGCACGCGTCGTTCACCTACTCGGGTCTCGTCACCTGCGCCGCTTGCAACGGCTTGCTCGTCGGCGACATCAAGAAAGGCAAGTACGTCTACTAGCGTGCAGCGAAAAACTACCCGGAGCGCATTCTCGACGAGAACGCGACGGCAATGTTGAAGACGATCTCAATCCCGAGTCCGTCGGAGAGAACGAGCTGGCCGCGCGGTACGACTCGTCGGCAAACAGCAACACCGCAGCGATGGATCGCCTGCGGAAGCGGCGGAACTCAAACGCCTCAAGGCCGCGAGCTACGAAGAAAAGCTCCTCGGGCGGCTCGACGAGAGCCCGTGGCTTGAACACACGGTTCGCTGGGAAGAGGAACTCGACGAGATCAATCGTGAGCTGCTAACAGCCGCCGAAGTCGTCGGAAGCACCTTCTCGCTTCTGCCTGAAAGGCTATCGAACCGCACGATGAGCCGCGGAAGTCTCGCAGTCACAATGAGATCGCCCTTCGATGTTCTGGCGAAAAATGGCTGCGTATCCTGAATGGCTGGGAGACAGGGAGTCGAACCCCGATTGAGCGGTTCAGAGCCGCTTGTCCTACCATTGAACGATCTCCCAGAATGGCGGGCGTGGATGCTACACGGCGGTGAACGCCATGGTCAACGTCTGCATTCCGGCGGCCCGAGGACTGGATTCCGGGTCCCGGCAGGCTGGCGCCTTCCCGTTTCGTGCGACAATTCGCAGGCGAGGATGCGATCGTGTTACCCGAGGTTTTCGAGTGTCCGCAGTGCCAGCGGCAGTTTGTTTTCGAGCTCGTCGAGAACACCGACGATCGCTCCATCTACTGCCCGCAGTGCAAGCGCTACCTCGGCGAGAAGGACCTCAACTTCGTCCTCGTCAGCGAGATCGAGGAGCTGATCGAGCGCCTGCGCTTCGAGCGCGAGCGGCTCGAGAAGGACGAAGCGGTCTACGCGATGTCCGACTGCGACGCCGAGCTGAAGGTCTACGGCACCGAGGTGCACAAGGTGGTTCATGTGCTGCGGAAGGCCGTCGCCGAGCTCGATGCGCTGAAGGAGCAGTACAAGTAGCGGCAGTCCTTCCCTTCTCATGAATACCGAAGACATCACCGTCATCCTCAAGCGCTTCGAGAATCCCGATGAGACTCGGATCCTTGTCAAAGGAAAGTTCGAGGTCGTTCATCTCGGCGGCATGACGATTGGCCGGGCGACGTACGAGCCGGGATGGCGGTGGAGCGACCACGTCGGACCCGCCGTCGGCACGACGCGCTGCAACGTCGGGCACGTGGGAATGGTCCTGGCCGGGATCGCCACGGTCGCGTTCGATGACGGACGTGTCATCGAACTGCACGCAGGGGACCTCTTTCACGTTCCGACCGTGCCGCACGACAGCTGGGTCGTGGGCGACGAGCAGTACATCTCCCTTCATTTCATGGGGGCGGACCAATACGCCACGAAGTGACAGTCGAAAACGACGGGAGAGCCGCTATCCCACCTTCACGAGGATCCTGGCCAGGTAAAGCCACACGCCTCCCGCTGTGATCAGCGCGAACCAGCGCGCTCCGTTTGTCGAGGCGATGATGGTGGCTGCGCTAACCACGAAGAGGTCCGAGAAGATGCGCAGGAAGCCGTAGTCCTCCAGCCAGATTGTGTGCGGCAGGATGGACGCCAGCGCCAGATAGCCGAGCCAGGCGAACCGCCATTCGAGCGGGGTGCGCGTCCGCCGCCACATCAACACGACGGTAAGGACCGTCGAAACGAGGAGAAGGCACTCCAGAAAGTAGAGCCGTTGCTGTTGAATGCGCCGAGGTACGGATGCGGCGAAGAAACGTGCGAACTCGACGAACGGTAACGCCATCGCCGGCGCGCCGGAGCGAAGCGGTGAAGTGCCCCAGCGGGCGGTGAGAAAGATCTGCCACAGCACGTCGATGACGATCGGCGCGAGGAAGACGACGGGCGCAATCCTCCGCTTGCGTCGCAGCAGGCGCTCGATCAGCCACGCGCCACCCAGCGCGAACGCGAGCAGGAGTGTCGGCTCGCGCGTGAGCGCCGCGCACGTCAGCAGGATCGCTGCGGTGATGTTGCGGCGCGCGCTGATCGCCCAGATGGCCCCCATCGCAAACATCGAGGCCACGATCTCGGCGAGATCGCGTGAGAGCGTCAGCAGGAATCCGGGATAAAGCGGCAGGATGACGCCCCACAAGGCGTGGTAGCCGAGGCGGCGGGAGAACGAGCCGCCGAACGCTGCCATGGCCGCCGCCGCGGCGATGTTGACGATCACGAGCAGCGCCGGGACCCAGCGCGCGTGGCCAAGGGATAGCAGCCAGACGATGAACGGATAAGCGATGCGCTGGTTACGGTATGGAGGCGTGTCGAGCGTGATGCCGAACTCGGTCCGCGCGGCGGTGAACGGATCGAGGGCGAGGCGATAGAACGTGATGCCGTCGTATCCGCCGATGTTCGGGATCACCGTGAGTTCCGGCGGCACTTTCCGCGCGTCGACGTTCACGCCACCGGCGACGACGAAGAGCGAGACATCGTCGTGGCGCGCATGCAGGAGAAGGAGGAAGAAGACCGTGTACGCGATGGCGATCAGCAGCGCGGGAGCGAGTGGGGTATCTAGCCGCGTCCCGGGTGTCGGGTATCGGGGGTCGGAGGGCGCAGGCCGCTCTCCGCTCACGGTGCCATCCGGCGCCAGCACCACTCTTCCGAGACCGCCTTCGACTTGATCGTTCCCTCGGTGCGTGCGCAGAGCCGCGCGCCGTCACGCCAGTAGATGATCCGCTGCGGAAAGTCGTGATCCGGATTCTCGAAAACGATACGGGTTGCCTCGACGGATTTGGCCGGGAATGGCGTCTCGGGACGTGCGTGCGGCATTGCCAGGTAGACGAGCTTGCCGTCATGGCGCTCGATTCGGAGGAACTCGAACGAGCTCTTGCCGTCGGGCGTCAGGTCCTGATGCATACCGACCATCAATCCGCTGTCGCCTTGGGTCCAGTGCTCCTCCATACGAACACCATCGTGATCGGACGCCCATCCGCCAGCCATCCACGAAGGCATCGTCTGCTCAGGCGCAGCTTGCGAGAACCCTGAGCCTGCCAGAAGCAAAAACGGAAGCACAATCAACAATCGTCGTTGCATCGAAAGAATGTAGCGCAATCACCGTAACTTTTCGCCTGCCCGGCGGTTTAATGAGCGATTCATGGATCGCGAAACCTATGACCGCGAGCGGCTGCTGATCGAAGCAGCACAGGCTGATCCCAGCCGGTTCGCGGAGCTTTACGAGACCCACTTCAACCGCGTGTGGGCGTTCGTGATCCGGCGGGTGCGCGAGCGGGCTGCCGCGCAGGATGTGACGTCCGAGGTGTTTCACAAGGCGTTGAAGAATCTGAAGAGCTACGAGATTCGCGATGTGCCGTTCGTCGCGTGGCTCTATCGAATCGCAGCGAACACCGTGAACGATCATTTCAACAGGACCGCGCGGGAACAGAGTCCGGATGAGCGTCTGGTCGAAACCGAAGCGCCTCACGACATCGAGCACATCGAACGACGGGCATCGCTCTACCGTTGCGTCGATCGGTTACCGGCCGATCAACGACGCGTTCTCGTGATGCGTTTCGGCGAGGAACGCAGCATTCGCGAAGTCGCCTCGGCGATCGGCAAAAGCGAAGGCGCGGTCAAACAACTTCAATGGAGAGGCCTGCAATCGTTGCGGGCACAGATGGGCGAAAACCATGGCTGAGCGCGACCTGATCGAACGGCTCGACGACGCGATCGACGCCATCCTGGCCGGCCGCCGGGAAGGCCTCGCGCTGGCCGAACCCGAGCTGGCGACGTTGCTGATGATCGCGGGCGATCTGCACGGCCTTCCTGACCCGAGCTTCCGATCGAAACTGAGGGCGGAGCTGATTCCGCCAATGGAGGATGACATGAGCACGATGACAGCCGAAGAAGTGACTACTGAGTTCCCGTA
>Ga0307470_10000183_pt1 | contig 42563 bp, 33 predicted proteins | sample atmos_gasesAM3C__FD_204565 | JGI IMG/M metagenome (GOLD analysis project Ga0307470, IMG submission 204565) | Hardwood forest soil microbial communities from Morgan-Monroe State Forest, Indiana, United States - atmos_gasesAM3C_05 | ecosystem: Environmental > Terrestrial > Soil > Temperate forest... | reverse complement strand
GTCGTCTTCTTGGAACGCCCCCTCATCCGCCTTCGGCACCTTCTCCCCCACTGAAAAGCGTGGGGGAGAAGGCGCTCGATTGGAGAGAGTTGCGATAGGAGTGTGAGAAAGCGCACTAACTGCTGCGGATCAGCGCGAGGGATCGCGACGCCAGGAACGCCGGTCGGAGCGATCGACGGCTGGCTGCGATCGAGAGCCGCGCGTGACTGCCCATTCCCCTCTCTGTCCGAGCGTCACCCGCCGTGACTACCTACCTCTCCACGAAGACGATGGATGTACGGCTCGCCAATTGGCGCGCCGGACGACTTGTGGTGGGCATCGGTCGCACTGCGATCGACACCGTGTCCCACCGGGACACCGACGGTGTACCACCGGCACCCCGCGAGGTCTGCGTCGTATGGCGCGTGCGCACTCTCCTGCGTCGCAACGCTGCGCGCTGGATGCACACGTCCGAACGCGGCGGCGGCAACGCTCCGTCTCCGCGTAGCAATGCTGCCCCCTCCGCGTAGCAGCGCTGTACGTCCGCGTGGCAATGCTCTCCGTCCGCATAGCAATGCTATCTCTCCGCGCAGCAATGCTATCTCCCCGCGCAGCAATGCTATCTCTCCGCGTAGCGACGCTCCCCCCTCCGCGTAGCAATGCTGTCCCTCCGCGTAGCAATGACACCCCCTCCGCGTAGCAATGCTCCCCCCTCCGCGTAGCAACGCTGCACGTCCGCGTAGCAATGCTGCGCCTCCGCGTAGCAACGCTATCCCTCTGCCTAGCAATGCTGCCTCTCCGCGTAGCGATGCTCCCCCCTCCGCGTAGCAACGCTGCGCCCTCCGCATAGCAATGCTGCGCCTCCGTGTAGCAATGCTCCACCTCTGCATAGCAATGCTGCGCCTCGGCGTAACAATGCACCACGCTCCGTGTAGCAACGCTGCGCCGTCCGGGTGGCAACGCTGCGTTCCCGCGTAGCAACGCTTTGCCTGAGCGCAGCAACGCTACGCCACAGCGCGGCAACGCTTCACGCACAGCCGAGGAACGCTACGCACTCGGCGCGCTCTTGCCGCGCAGTTGCTGCAAACGCGACTTTTCGGAATTCCCCCGCATTGCCCCTTGACAAGTCGTCCCGACCGGCCTATATTTTTCGCTAGAACGTCGAATTTCGTAAGATTTTCGGCTTTGGCGGCTGTCGGCGGTATGGGGCGTGCTGGATAGCACAATTTGTTAACCTGTACCGGCGCGGGAGTTGAGCTTGCTCCTCCTGCCGCGGGCATCCGAGGTGTGTACACGTCTCGGACAAACATCAACCGGAAGGATCGGCGCGTGGCCGAAACTTCCAGCCGGTGGCCGCTCGCACTTGTCGACGAGTCCGTGACGTCACCTCCGGCTTTGACAGACCGAGAAGGAGACTATTGTCATGAGTAATACCACCACACCTGTTACACCAAACCCTGATCCGGCCAGGATGGCCCCTGAGGAGGTCATCGCGCACTTGCGCACCATCCGGTCGCAAATCGATGAGGCCCCGCCGTTATCGAAGGAGCAGAGCAAGCTGGTTAAACAGCGTCTGCGGATCCAGCCGAAGAGCATCGTCGAGGCATCGATCAACGTCATCGGTGTTCTCGATAATGTATCGCAGGCGCTCGGGCAGCCGCTCGACGAAGTCCGTCAGTTGCAGGACGACTCGCTCCGCTGGGACGCCGTTGCCGACGAGGCGCGCGCGTTCCTGAAAGTCATCGAGGGAGCAAACCTCGTTCGCCATCAACAGCTCGCGCTCATCGGAATGCAGGCGTATGCGATCGGGACACAGCTCGCCAAGGACGCGGACAAGGCAGTCCTCGTGCAGCACGTCGAGGAAGTCAAACGGCTGAAAGGCGTCTCGCGCCGGAAGAAGGCGAAGCAAGCCCCTCCGACGCCGGCGCCGGCACCCGCACCAGTAACTTCCACCGCACCAAAATCGTCATAGTAAAGGAGGTAGCGAACCCGGGCGCGCACGCAGGCGCGCCCGGGTTCCATGATGATCATGAAGAACGAGAACAAATCCCAACGGACCGCGGCATTGGTCAACGAGACGATCGCCGCGCTGCAGCGCATGGAAGAGGCACCCAAGTCACCGATCAAGGGGTTCCGGACTGTCAAAAGAAGACGGGAATACCGGCGCTACGCCGAGCGCCTGCGCCGCGGACAAGTGGTGCCGCGCTACCCGAATCTTCACACTGCCGAAGAACTGGCAGACTTACTCGAGCAGACCGCCCGGCGCGACGAGATTTTCGAACAGGCGTGTCGCGATCTCCGTAGAATCAGCCGGGACTTCAAGTCCGTCGCCGAGCAGGAAGGCTCTGCCGCCGCCATAAGAACATTCAACGCGATGCTCCGCGAGGCGGGGCTCGCGGCGGCGTTCAACGGTCCGGACAGCGAAGCCGGGCAGCGGCATCGGCGAATGTGGTTCTTCATCTCGATGGGCGCAAGGCACGAATCTGAGAAGCGCCGCCAACTGCCGCCCGAGCCCGTGCTCCCGCTCTTGATGAAGGATCCGCGAACGGAACTGCGCTACGAGTTGGCTGCAGCCGAGATCCTCGCCTCGCCACCACCCGCGGGCGAAGCGGTGATCGCGATTCCCGCCGAGGATTCCGAGTCCGGCTGTGGGCGCCTTCTCATGCGCATCGGCGTCGGCAAGGCGTCGTGGATCGGCAGCTTCGAGCGCGGTCAGAAGGGTCCCGGTCCCTGCACGGTCCAGATGATGCCGGACGGCAAGCACCTGTTCGTATCCGCGGCAGGCGCCGGCTACATCATCGACGCAACGTCGCGAACGCTGGTGGAGCAGACCGGCACGAACGTCGTCAGTGTGGGGCGGACGGGGACCGTATTCGTCGTCAATCACAACGACATGAGCCTGGAAGCGTTCGGAAGGAGCGGCCGCCTCTGGAAAACAGACGCCATCAGCTCCGGCGGATTCCGACGAATGACGGCCTCGGACGACGCGATCATCGGCGAAGCGCGGCAAGCCTTCCCCGAAGGGTGGGCCGCTTTCTCCGTGAAACTCGCGACAGGCGAAGTTCGTTTTGATGCGCGCTGAAGATCGCGAGGGTACGAGTGCCGGCAGAAGTGCAGTGATTGGGGGGCCGCCGGAGGAAGGGTTTCGGAGGACCAGCCGATTTTTCCAGACATGTCGCCTTGCCCCCAAACTTCCCTTCTTCGCGAAATAGGGTCGGGAAATACGCTCGGGCGTCACTCCTAAGATAGAGGGAGTTTCACACAAGCCCGAATGTGTCGGGTTTCCTGACGAACGCCTTGGGGGAGGGTCTGTGAGCACAACGTCCGATCCGGCTATGAATCGTGATGGGCCGCCCCAGGATGCTGGGGAAACTGGCGACGGGACACCTCCGGCTGCGGCACCATCGAGCGATGTGACACGGCTGAACGTGGGCATGAGGAGCGAATCGCCACGGCCGGCTGCGGGCGCGACGAGCCATATGCCGCCGCCGGCGGCGCCAGCGGAAAGAGTCTACCGAGCCTTTGCGTTCGCGGCCGGTGGTTTCGACTCGGTAATGCAGCTGGGCGTTGCACATGCGTTGTTGGTCACTCGCGCGGAGGCGCCGAATGCGGTCGTAGGGGTGTCAGCGGGCGCGATCAACGCGACTGCTCTTGCCGAGATTCTTCAAGCCGGCGGCACGTTGAGCAAGGTGGAGGATCAGCTCTCGGTCAAGGTCGACCGCCTCCGCGAGTTTATCAACGCTTATCACGAGGTTCGGCGGAAGCTGACCGACGCCATCCTTCCGGACAGCCTCGAGGTTTTCGCAAGCAATCCGTTGAAGCCGCTGGAGTCGCCACTGCAGTTCGCAGAAGAACGGGCCACACGCGCCAAGGCCAATGAAGCGAAGTCCGGCCTCATCGATCTGATCAATGCGTTCTTCCGGATCCGGCTACCGGTTTCCGCGCTCACGGTCATGATCCGGCGAGTCCTCGGCATCATCGAAGCGGGGGAAAAGCCTACTTGGTGGCAGCGAGTCCATTCTGAGGTTCGCAACGAAGCCGGTCTCCTCTTTGCGCTGTGGGTACACATTTTCCAGATCGCGGGGATCTTCGGCGCTATCCTCTGGGCAGCCATCTGGTCCGACAACTGGCCGTGGTACCGCCGATGGATATCCAACCGGACGACGGCCGGCGATCTCCTCACGCGTTGGTCGCTGGCACGTTGGCTCCGCGCCAGCATCACCGTTCCATTCAAGGTGCTTCTAACCTCGGTGGTGTTAACGTGGGTAACGGCGCTGTGGGCGGCGATCTGGGTCCCGTTAGTTCCGCTGATTCGGCTGGTCCGAAGCAAGCGCACGACCAGCGGGAAGGGATCCTCGCGGCTTTGGGACAGGGTCCTTGGCTACTACCGCCTTTGCGACGGTATCGCCAGCACCGACATCCTCAAGCAACAGATCATCCATTGCTTCGACCAGAAGTATTACGGAGTTCCTGAGGTCGACCGCGTGATTGCCCGCGCCCTCGACTACGATGTTAAGCCGAACGAGACCACTCACCACCAGCGCAAGCGCATCGGTCACTATGCGGTGCTCGACCCGCACATCAGCCTGGGTATTGTTGCTGCAAACGTGGCCACCGGCGAGCTCGAGGTCATGCCGCCACAGATTCCTATCGTCGACGCGCTGACGGCGGCGACGGCCCTCGTGCCGCTCTTCCCCGCGGTCGAGATCGATGCTCAGCTCGAGGAGAGTCGCGCCGCGGGTGCAAGCGCGCCGTGTTCGACAAAGAGCAGCACACAGGCGAAGAGAACATGGTACATCGATGGAAGTAACGTTTCCTCGCAGGCTATCGGGCCTCTGATGGATTACCTCCGGACAGAGATGGTTGTCGGACTTGGCAAAGGGAAGACGCGTGTGCACGTCTATCCTGTGGCAACCCTTCCAATCGGTAAAAAGGCACTCCCGCAGAGAGAGGAGAAGGACACTTGCTCCCCTGATGAGGGGGTCATTGGGGCGGCATTGCGGGCGCTTGAGCTCCGGCGGCTACGCGACGCCACTCTGGAGCGCCGCCTCACCTCGCTCTACACACGCGCGATCGGCACGAAGGTGAAGAAGAAGGTCAACGGGATGACGTACATCTCCGCGAAGATCTACCCGATTGATCTGGACGAGCCACCACGATTGAATCCTCTTCAATTCTTGTCCTCTGACGACGCCGCATTGAAGGCCAAGCTATTCGAGACCATCGCCGCCGGTTGCAGAGCCACGGTGGACGCGGTCATGCCGGGCCGTCTGCTCGATGCCGCCGCCGCGGTTGACAAGGCGGGCCAGCTCATAGGCGCGAATCAGATGGCCGGCGATGATCGTCTACTCCGCGAGGGAGGTGCCACGATCTGCCGGATGGCCCTGAACCGGCGATTCGGCCAAGTGAAAGAGCTTCCGGGCGCGACCGAGTCTGTTCCGGGAGTTCCGGAGGTCTGCAGCCACTGCTCCCTTTACCTTGCGCCGGTCGACGGGAAGACAGTATCCAAAGTGGCTCAGGAGGTCACAGGCCGTCTCAGAAGCCTCAAACGGTTTCCTCCTGAATGGCCTGTTCGCTCCATTTACCCGTCCAATGCAGTTTCACCAAGTGCCTACACGCCCCCTAAAACGCCGACGGCGCAAGGCGAGAACCCATTCAAGGAGTTTCCCGTGCGGTCGATGCTCTTTGGCGGCGGTGTCTTTCGAGGCGTTTACCACGTCGGAGTATTGAACGCCGCGAACGAGATGGATTTCACGCCCCACGTCGTGGCCGGGTCATCGGTCGGCGCAATCATTGCCGCGATGATCGCGCGCGTGTTCTGTGCGCCGAAGGCCGATCGCCCTATCCGCATCGGCCGTCTGGCCGCGACGTTCCTGGCCATTGATCGCCTCGTCCTCACGGACCGTCTGGCGGATTTTGTACGGCGCCTCACGTTGCGGGCGGGGAACACCCGCTTCTCACCGAATGACCTGAATCGCGTGTTTCGCAGGTTCGACGCGGATTCTTCAGGTCAGTTCAGCGAGCGGACGCGGAAGGTGATGGCGGGTATCGAGCGGTTGCTTTACATCAGTCCTTTCGAACTCCTGAAACTCATCGAGTCGTTTCGCGAGGGCCGGCTCACCGACTTTCAGAACGAGATGCTCGGCGACGTGCAGAGCTTTCTCCAGCGGGGCGGCGTCGGGGACGAGATCCTGGGATCCGAGCCGCTGCGCCGCCTCATCGAGTTGCACGTGCTGGACGATGGGGCCGGCGATCCTCGGGTTGTTCCCCTCGATCATTTCCGTGGTCTGCAGTTCTTCGCCACCACGACCGACATGGCTGCCGGGAAACTCGTACGACTCAACGGCGATGACCCGGCCACGCCATCGTTGCTGTTCTCCCTCCTCGCCAGCAGTGCCTTTCCGGCGGTCTTTCGGCCGCGCTACTCCTGGGAGGTTTTCCGCCAGACGATGTCCAGATCGCGATTCTTGGACGGTGGAATCATCGACAACCTTCCGCTCGATGCCGTCGCCGAATACCTCGACCGTGTCCTGACCGTTCCACGGCATCGCCGGCCGCGCACACCGCATCTCCTCTTCACGGCATCGCTCGAGGTCGACAAGTGTGCGATGCGCCCGGACGGCTGGGACGTGGAGCAGACCCGTGGGAGCTGGCGCCGGCTCAGCAGCCGCGCCAGCACCTTCACGTATAACCGCAAGATTGATGCATATGCGCGCACCCAGCGTGATCTGCGCCGCCTGGTCAAGGCCTCGAAGCGGGGGTCAGCCTCGCGGCAGTTGCTGGACCTCGAAGTGATCGCGGTCAAGCCCAAGTGGCTCTGCGGCACCTTCGGCTTTCACCCCATGCTTGGGTTCAAGAGGTGGAAGCAGGCCGCCAGCATCGCCCACGGCTGCGCCTCGACATTCGGGACCATGTTTGCCTATGGCCAAAGTGACCCAGAAAAGATGAGAGCGTGGAAGGTCGACCTCTCGGACATCGACGACAAGGCAATCAGCCTTCGCGAGAAGCCTCAGTCCCGTCCGGAGACCGGCTTCAAAGAGTGCGAGCCAATCCTTAGTCCGAACGCGGAGGGTAAAGACGACGGCACCTGCTGGTTCCGCAAGAAGAAGAGGTGTCCGTTCAGCATTCAGGAACTCGAGGAACAAGACTGGAAGTCTGACGAAGAAAAGACCATGAAGGAGGAGCTGCAGAAGATCTACAAGGCCTGCCGCATTCCCTCGAATCACCAATCAGAGGAGAGGGCATGACGATCCGGTTCGCTCTAATCACCTGGGTGATCTCGACCATCATTGCCCTCGTTTCCGGCGCGAAGATGAAGCGCATGGCAGCGCCGCTGCACCCCCGCATCCTCGATCTCGAGCTCGCCGGAACGGAGAAGAGTGCTTCGCTCCTGCTCGCTGACTGGAAAGCCGAGAACCGGAAGCTGGCAACGAAGATCCTTTGGCTCGACTATGTCTTCCTGCTCGCCTATGGCGCGGTCGGTTGGTCCCTTTGCTACATGCTCGGGCGGCTCGCGGGACGCTTTGGATGGATGAAGGTGGCCCAGCTCAGTCCTGTCGCCGGCTGGCTATTCGTGGTTGCCGCGTCCTTTGATGCTATCGAGAACCTCGGTGCACTGGCGATGATCCACTCGGTCAATCGCAGCCCAAAGTGGCGCTGGCCGCGACTCACCAAGTTCTGTTCGCTCGCGAAGTTTGCGTCCGTCCTGCTAGCGGTTCAGTTCTTCATCGTGCTGATTGTTCGCGGCTGGATAGGGCTGATCTACATGATTCTTCGCGTGGTTGGGCCATTCCTCCAAATTTGACAACGACAACAAGCAACCAAAGAGTCACTAAGCGACGTTCTTCCGGCGCTGCTCGGTTGTGGCACCAGAATATCTGCGCGAGGGTGAGCCGAGTAGAGGGTGAGCCAAGTAGGGTCAGGCCTCTGCCTCTTGTCGGTCGAATCGCGACTCTACACACTGTATCGAAACGGCCCAATACCTCCTCGGAATGGAAACATCCTCGGTCGGTTCGGTGGAGTTTCTGGGTGTTTTCTTGACGCCGAGGGATCCTCGGTGGCATGTCAAGACCGCTGAGACTTGAATTCGAAGGTGCCTTCTGGCACATCACATCCCGAGGCAATGAACGGAAGGACATCTTCCGGCAGGATAGCGATCGGCTGGAGTTTCTTTCCCTGCTCGCGACGGCCGTCAAGCGGTTTCGCTGGCGTCTCCACGACTACTGCTTGATGGCGAATCACTACCATCTCGTCATCGAGACGCCGTTCCGCACGCTTGCGAAGGGGATGCACTGGCTGAACAGCGAATACGCCCGCATCTTCAACAAACGATACAAGCGCGTAGGGCACCTCTTTCAGGGGCGCTACAAGTCGATCCTCGTCGACGAGCAGAACTACCTGAACGATGTGAGACGCTACACCGTCCTGAATCCCGTACGGGCGGGGATGGTGGCCAGCCCGGCCGATTACCTCTGGTCGAGTTATCGGGCGCACGCCGGTCTCGAGCCGATTCCGGAGTGGCTTTACTCCGAGTGGCTGTTCGACCTGCATCCCGAACCGGCGAAGTGCCATGAGATGTATCGCGAATACGTCCTGGCGAAGCTCGCGACGACCGAGTCCATATGGGAGAAGCTCGTCGGCCAGATCTACCTCGGCAGCGCGGAGTGGGTCGAGAGCATGCGGAAGGTCATCGCGGAGAAGCCGCGGTCTGATGAGCACGCGAGAGCGCAACGACTGATTCCGCGTCTGAAGATGGCGACGGTGGTTAAGGCCGTCGCGAAGACTTGCGGCATCGAGGAGAAAGATCTCCGCCATCGCCACGGCGGTGCTCCTCGGATGCTCGCTGCCTGGATCGGCTGGAACGAAGGGCTGCTACGCCTGAGGGAGATTGCCGCCGCGCTCCGCCTTCGGAGCTCCGGCTACATTTCGACCCTGATCCGCAACGGTGATCGCGCACTGGCCGGCGACGAGTCGTTGCAAGAGCTGGCACGACAAGCGATCGCTGCGCTGCAGCCTGCGTAAGAGAACCTCCACTGGCGATTTGTGGCATCGCACAGTTGGAGTCCTGCGACAGGGCCGGTTGTCTACACGCGTCCAGCAGGTAGTCGGCTAAGTCTCAGGAACTGTGGAATTGCACGCGGCCAAAGGTCCTGACATTCCCAACGGCCAGCGAATGCTCGCGAATCCTGCGAGGAGCTTTACCATCAAGCTCGGAGCAGAGGCCTGACCCTCGCACGTCGCACGTCGGACCTGACCCTCGCACGTTCGGACCCCTCGCACGTCGCACGCGCACCGATCAGGCCCTCTCGCCCAACGATGCATTACGCGCCGCGAAGGCCTGACCCTCCTAACCTAACCTGACCCTCCGCGCCGCGAAGGCCTGACCCCCCTAACCGCTCTTGCATTACGCGCCGCGAAGGCCTGACCCTCCTAACCGCTCTTACAGCACAGTGCAGAGGCCTGACCCTCTCGGCTTGTGACCCTCTCGGCTTGTGACCCTCCTAACCCGGCTTGGTGCAGAGGCCTGACCCTCTCGGCTCGCCTTGACCCGAAGATGGGGCGCCGCGGCTTTGCGCGGCGCCCCATCGCTGAATTCAGCGGAAGTATCCGAAGACGTCGATCACCAGGTGCGTGCTGTCCCAGGCTGGCAGGACGGTGTAGACGCTGAGGTCATTGGCGAGGGACTGCGAAAGCGGAACGATTGAGCCGTTTCCCTCGGCCGGTTCGCCGGCGGGGAAGTTGATCGTCGCCGCGACCGGCACGGAAACCCCGGACGGAAAGGCTACGAGATAGCCGCTGCCATTCGGCCCGACGACAGTCATGTTGATCATGGCTGCTTTGGCATCGGACGGTACGCCGCAATTGCCGCGGATCTGCACGCCGCGCGTCTCGCCGTGTTGAAGGGCGGGTCCTTGTGCGGTAAGACGCGTGTCGAGTGCGCGGCACGGCGCGATGGGGGTGTACCGTAGTGGAGCATCGGACTTGAAGTAGCCGTTGGCATCGATGATCAGATGCGCGGTTCCGCCGAAGACGGACATTTTCGTCCCGAGGTCTGGCGTGGTGGACGCTAGAGTCACGCGGGCTCCGTTGTCGGTGGCACCGGTCGGGGAAGCGGGATAGTTCATGTTCGAGACGACTGGTACGGAAGAACCGGCTGGGAAGAGCGTTAGATAGCCGGTTGCCGTCGCCGCGACAACCGCCGCGTTGAACGACGCGGCCGCCGCACCGCTGGGGATGCCACAAACTCCCTGCATCGTGATGTTGCGGATCTCGCCCGGGTTGTAAGGAGCGCCGCCGTTCGCGCGCGAGTCGTACACGCGGCAAGGCGTCAGTGTCTGGAACCCGAGTGGCGTAACGCCGACTCCGGGCGAGTCTGTGAAGTAGCCGTTCAGGTCGACGACGAGATCGAGTGCGCCGGTCAGCAACGGTTTGAGAGCGATAGTGCCATTCGCGGCCACGGGGACGATCATGTTGTTTCCACGGGGCGAGGTGGCCGGGGCGAAGTTGAGGCCGGACGTCAACGTCGGATTGCCGGTAGCGTATGCGGAGAGATAACCTCCGCTGTCAGGCGTCACGGCAGTGACATTGACGGAAACGGCGCGCGCGTTGGCGTTCTGCGCGCAGCCCTGCGTCGGATTGACGACATTGAGAACCAGTTCGGTCCCCGAGGAGATGCGCGTGTTCGGCGGTGTCCGCGTATCCCACAACCGGCACGGAGCGAGCGCAACGTAGCTCGTGGACAGGGTGCCTGTATCGGCCACCGGCGTGACCAGTTTCGTGATGCTGTTCAGCGCGCCATTCACGTCGGTCACCGTGAGCGTCACGGGGCGCTGACCGCCGCTCGCGTAGGTGTGGGAGGGTGTGGCGCCGCTGCCAGAGGAGGAATCGCCGAATGTCCACGCGTACGACGACACGGCGCATGCGGAGAGCGTCGGCGTCGCATCGAACGTGCATGTCAGGGATGTGCAGGTGAAGCTGAAGTCAGCCACGGCTGTCATCCGCTGGACGAAGACGTCGTAGTTGTTGTTCCCGTCCGGCGGCGTGATGCGCGGAGAAGCGCTGTGATACGTGGCCCAGCGGCCGTCGGCGCTCAGAGCCACCCCGCCGGCCTCGCCGGCGTTACCGTTCGAGCCGCAGCAGGCCGGTGTTCCGCTGGTTTCGCGTCCGACGCGTTGGAGCACACCGGTCGGGATGTGGTACCAGAACGCGCCGGCGTAGCCCTCTCCCGTGATGTCGTAGTCCAGCCACGCGATGGCGTCGGTGCCAAGGCGCGGGCCGGTGGCGGTGGTTAACGCCAGACGTGCGCCGCCGGGTCGCGGGCGCGTAGTCAACCCGGTCTGGCGGTCATAGACGTAGAGCTCACCCGTTGCATTGGCCTCGGCGGCGACGTACGCGACGTAGCGGCCGTCCGGACTGATGGAGAGATCGTCCTTCCGCGCCGAGTCGATGCCCGACGCACCGGCGGTGATGTGCTCGGTCACGGCCCAGGCAGTACCGTTGAAGGCCGCGATATAGAGGTCGCGCCGCCCGCTCGGATTGGGGAAGCCTTTCAGGTTTGTCGAGTCGGCGGTGAATGCGAGCAATTTCCCATCGGCGCTGAGGATCGGTCGCCCTACATGCCCGTTGAGCGGGGCCGGATTACCCAGCGCATCAACGCCCCGCGTGACGATGTACGTGTGCCTGCCGATCGTGTCGCGCACGTAGATGTGGAAATTGAAGACGTTCGTCGGCTCCGGGTAAGCGTAGTACTCGGGCGAAAACACCAGCCCGGACGACACGAACGTCACGTAGGTGCCGTCCCGATTGATGCTGAATGGACTGGCGTCGTGCAGCGACTGCGTGGGTCCGGTGATGGACGAATCGGGGACCGTGGCCCGCAGGAACGTGTTGGTACGAAAGTCTTTCACGTAGACGTCGGTGCGCCCGTTCGTATCGCCGCCGCCGGGGATGACGTTGTCTGCCTGTGTGTCGAAGGCAATTGCATGACCGTCGCCTGAGATGGCGAAGGCCCCGGCCGTAACATCAAAGCCCTGGCCAGGAGGATGGTCATCGAGCACCTGCACGCTGCCGTTCGAGCGGTCGCGCAGGTAGATGTTGGTACCGAGCGGACGGTTGACTGGATAGGAAACGATATCGGTTGCCGCCGACCGGAAAGCGACGTAGCGGCCGTCCTCATCGATGTCCTGCAGCGAGCTGTTGTCGTTGCCGACGGTACCGCCGATCGAAACGCTGACCAGTGAGGTCTGCGTGTTCGTACACGACGGCGCGGCGGCCCGCGCACCTGCCGGGGCGATGAGGAGCAGCGTGAGAATGAAGAGTGTTTGGATTCTGAATCGCATGATTGAAATACCTCCTTGAAAGGCGCAAGGTGGGTCGGCGCATCGTTCGCCGCTTGTTCGATCGTGCGGTTTTGAACCACACGGCCGCCGTTCATGGATGGGTGACCACCATGTGACCGTGACATGACAAGAAGGGTGCGATTGGCTCAGCGCGCGAGGCGGTACATCCGCCGGAACTCGGTCGGCGTCATTCCGCGCTGCTCCCGGAACGTTCGGGAGAGGTGGGCTTGATCGGCAAATCCACAGCACGCGGCGATGGCGGCGATCGATTCATCACTCTCGCGCAAGGCGCTCGCCGCGGCTTCTACACGCAAGTTGCGAACGTAATCGCCGATCGAACAGCCGAGGTGCTCGCGAAAGCCGTGAGAGAGCCGGGACGGCGATACTCCGGCGTGCCGCGCTACGTCCGCGATGCAAAACCCCTCGGAGAACGAACGGTCGATCATTTCCACGGCGCGACCCAGCCATTCCGAACGGCTCCGGCTGACGACGCGCGACCCGATGCCGAGGAGTTGCTCGACCAGTCCGGGCAGAATGAGTTTGGAAGCTGCATCGGGCGCGAGCATCTCGTTGCGGATCTGCTCGGGCAGGTGCCGGACCATCGAGAACGTCAGTCGCGCCGAGGCCCATGAGCGTCCATAAAGCGCTGCGAAGCCATCGGAGAACGCCGGCGTCATGTCGATCCAGATCAGTTGAGCACCATCGTCGCCGAAATGGTTGGCGTGGGTGATGCCGGCAGGCCGCACGAGCAATTCGCCTGGCCCGATCTCATGCGCTTCCTGTGCCGTCTCATCGAACACAGTACCCTCGTAAACCATGAACAGAAGCGCGCGCTCGTGCCGGTGACTTGGAGAAATCGATCCAGGCGGTTCGGATTGAGATTGCAGTGCAAAGTGTTCGAACGCCTCACGGCGGCGTGGAAACATTGCCTGGAGAGTACGGATGGATGTGGGGATGTGTTGCCGCGTTCTGTCAGCGATTGGTGACCGTTGCTCAGATGGCTGCGACGGATTGGGGGTCAGGTCTAAAGTCTAGAGTGCCGAAGACGATCGTCCCTACGGCGGTCAGACCAATTCGGCACTCTAGACTTTAGACCTGACCCGGACGGCACGAAGGCCATGTTTCGACGCGCACGCCACGGTCACCTGCGAAGGGACCGCCTCCGTATTTCGACGAAGCCCTGCCCAAGCAACTCCGGCCAACTTGGAGTCTGCGCGGCTGAAACTACTTTCGACCTCCCCCACACTGCCCTCGGGCGAGGACGCCCGAGGGCTCGCGGTCGAGACGACCGCACTCCTTGTGATGAGGAGTGTGCACCTCGATCCGTTCGCCGAAATCTCCCGGTCAGTGCCATCATGCGCACCTCGGAGGATATCCATGCACATGACGATCGATACGGGCAATACCGGCTTCATGCTCCTCTGCTCCAGCCTCGTCATGCTCATGACACCCGGGCTGGCGTTTTTTTATGGAGGCCTGGTCGGCCGCCGCAATGTTCTGTCGATCATGATGCAGAGCTTTGTCTCCATGGGCTGGACGACGGTGCTCTGGTGGGCCTTCGGCTTCTCGATGTGCTTCAGCGGCGATCTGAAGAGCGGAACCGATTTCCACGGCATCATCGGCAACTTCCACTGGGCCTTCCTCTCGGGGATCACCCTCGACACCCCCTCGGCCATCAACACCTCGATCCCGATGATCGTCTTCTGCGCCTACCAGATGATGTTCGCCATCATCACGCCGGCCCTCATCACGGGCGCCTTCGCCAATCGCGTGACGTTCAAGGCCTACATGCTCTTTCTCACCTTCTGGCTGATCTTCGTCTACTTCCCATTCGTACACATGATCTGGGGTGGCGGAATCCTGGCCACGTGGGGCGTCCTCGACTTCGCCGGTGGAATCGTGGTGCACAACATCGCCGGAATCGCCGCCCTCGCCTCCGTTCTCTACGTTGGCAGACGCAAGGTCGAAGACCGCGGACCGCATTCAATCCCGCTGGTCGCTCTCGGTACAGGCCTGCTCTGGTTCGGGTGGTACGGTTTCAACGCAGGAAGCGAGTTCCGCGTCGACTCCGTAACCGCGGTTGCATTCCTCAACACCGACATTGCCGCCAGCTTCGGCGCGATCGCGTGGCTCTGTCTCGATTGGATGCAGTTCCGGAAGCCGCGCTTTGTCGGGCTATTGACTGGCGCGGTCGCCGGCCTCGCCACCATCACGCCCGCTGCCGGATATGTCTCGCCTGCCACCGCCTGCCTCATCGGACTCATTGCCGGTGTCGTCTGCTACTACGCGGTTGCGCTGAAGAACAAGCTCCGCTGGGACGACGCGCTCGACGTCTGGGGCGTTCACGGCGTCGGCGGCTTCCTCGGCATCGTCCTCTGCGGCATCTTCGCAACGACGGCATTCAATCCAGCCGGCGTCGACGGCCTCCTGCGCGGAAACTCCCATTTCTTCTTCGTGGAGTTGGCGGCCGTAGCGATCTCCTCGGCGTGGGCATTCGTCTTCACCTACGGCATGCTCTGGCTCATCGACCGGATCACCCCAGTGAAAGTCCACGAAACCGCAGAAGTCGAAGGCCTCGACCAGGCCCTGCATGGCGAGACGGCGTACATCGAGGGGATCTGAGCAGCGAGGCCGTCCTAACGAATCCTCTCTCCCCGCCAGCGGCGCGACGCCGCACCACTACCAGCGAATCAGCTCCAGACCAAGGATTCCCTCGAAGTCACGATCGTTTGAGAGCAGGGGGAGCTGGTACTGAAGGCACAGTGCAGCCGTCCATAGGTCATTCAGCAGGTGGACTTGTCGCTTGCCCGAGATGTTTGGTGGAAACGTCTTCTGCGAACGGACTTGCGCGTAGAAATCTGCCGTCTCGGCCGTAGGAAGAAGAAGGTCGCAGCGCGACACGAAGTCTTCCAGTTGCTTCGTCACGAGGTTTCGCCAGCTCGGCGCTGCGTTCAACGCACCGAATCGAAGCTCACCGAGGACGGGTAGCGGAAGGACAAGGTGGTCTACGTCCTCAAAGGCCGGCGGCGCCGAGCGCGCAGGATTCAGGTAGTCAACAGCCGCGACAGCGTCGACCACGAGCCGCTCAATCCTCATCGGCCCGAGAGGCGATCAGAACTCGCCGGAAATCTTCTGCCGCTTCAGACGGAAGGGAGCCGCGCAGCGCGCGCCAATCAGCCGCGATTTCAAGCCTTCCTTCGACCGCGATCAGGACTCTCTGATGATTCTCGATCCCTTCGAGAGGATCGATCAATCGGAGACTGCCGCTTGCCTCGTCGTACTCGGCTCGGATCCGCTGATTCATCTCATCACTATAACTCTGACGGAGCGTGGCCACGTCGCACAGCACTTCAAGGTATCGAAGTATCGCATCTCGCCAGATTGGACAGCCGGCCAGGAAAGCGCCTTACTCCTTCCTCCGTTCCACCCATCCCCGCGCTTTCACTTCTTCGAACGTCATCAGCGAGTTGGCGTAGTAGTCGCGCAGGAGCGTTTCGCGCGGGTTCCATTGCCACGCTTCTTCGATGACGGGGACGCCGCTGCCTTCGAAGAGGTCAGAGCGCCAGCGTTCGGCGGGCTGGATGAGGTGGCGGAGCTCGACGATGCGGCGGGCGGCGCGCCAGATCTCGGCGGGGGTCTTCTCGCGCAGGAGCCAGACGCGGTCTTGCCAGGCGGTGCGATAGCTGTCGATGGCATCGACGATCTCTTCGTCGGTCAGAGGAGTGTCGGGACGGTCGGCGAAGATGCGCGCGAGGAGCGTGACCGGCGTGACCGGCAGCGCGTTCGAGATCTCAGTCATCACCAGTTCGGCCAGACCCGTCATCGCATCCTTGCGCTCATCGAACGACGGCGAAAGGATTGCCGGATGCTCGCGGATGAAGTCGTCGACCGAGACCGGCGCACCGAACGTGACCACCGCGTAGCCGTAGCGCTTGAACCGTTTGAAGATGCTGCGCAGAAGACTACGGAAGAGAAAGTCGCCCGTGGTCTTGAGCTTCTCCGACTTGGAACGCCGGTCTTCCTTGCCGATCAGCTCTTCGGTGAGATTGCGGTCCTCGAGCACGCGGTCGTAATTGATCGCCGTCGGAATAAGAAAGAGCGGCGCGGTGAATCCGGGATCGCGCTTGCCGCCGACGATGTAGTCGAGCATGCCGAGCTTCGGCTTCTGGAACGCGCCGTCACGCGTCAGTCCGCCTTCGATGAAGACCCCCTGCGTCACGCCGTTCTTCGTAATCGTGCTGACAAAGGTGGATAGGATGGCGTGGTACAGCGGCTCGCGATAACGGCGGCGGATGAAGTAGCCACCGAACCATTTGAAGAGATGGTTGAGTGGCCAGACGCGGGCCCACTCCCCTACCGCGTACGAAAGCGAAACGAACTTGAAGAGCATGTGCGCGACGAGAACGTAGTCGGCGTTGGAGCGGTGGTTGATGAGGTAGACCACGACCGCGTTCTTCGGCGCGCGGGCGTTGAAATCGCGCAGCGTCTTGTGCTCGACAACGGGTCGATAAAGAAAGTGCATGATGCCTCGGGCCAGAGGCGCGCCGAGGCGGTAGTAGGCAAGGAGATTGAACTTGGGGACGATCTCGCGGAGATAGACGCGCGCCTGATGCGTGGCCTCTTCGATCGAGACGTGATGATCCTTCGCGTAGACGCGGACGGCATCAACGACCTCGCGGCTGCCGAACACTTCGAGCTCGATCGCCGCATGCCTCCGTTTCAGCTTGAAACGGTCGACACGAATGCGCCGCGAGTGCTGGTAACGGCGCGCATGACGATTGCCGAGGACAAGGGCGAGCACGCCGAGGATCAGCACCACGGCGATTGCCCCGAGCAGAACAAAGGTCGTCATGGGATTGCGCGACTTTATCGCGCTTGCGTCAAAAGACAGAGATCAGAGACAAGAGATCAGAGACTACGGTCGTTGAATGGCCCGATCTCTGATCTCTTGTCTCTTGTCTCTGATCTCTTGTCTCTGATCATCCCCTGCCAAAAGCCCGATCGGAGCGCAGGTCAGACCGGCGCGACCTCAACCAGGTTGTCGTAAAACGTCGCACCGCGTCCGATGTCGGTCAGCGCCTGCGACGTGGTCTGGTTCGCGTTGGCGCCGTCGCCGGAAAGCTTTCCCCACCACACCGACGGCGCGGAGACAACGCCCGGACGGACCCGATCGGTGACGACGGCGTCGGCGGTGAAGGTGCCGCGATCGTTGAAGATCCTGACGCGAGCACCGTGCTCGATGGCCCGTGCTTTGGCGTCGTCGGCGTGAATCTCTAGCGCCGGCTTGCCCGCGGAACGGCGCAGCGATGGAACATTGGCGAAGCTGGAGTTGAGAAACTCATGTGCGGGCGGCGAGAGCAGCGCCAGCGGAAAACGGCGCGCCAGCTCGGGAGCGCGCTCCTCCGATTCGCGCGGCGCGATGTAGTCCGGAACCGGATCGAGGCCGAGCGCGGCGATCTGCGCCGAGTCGATCTCGATCTTCCCGCTCGGCGTCTTCAGCGTTGCCCCGCGCCGGAACGGCATGTGCGGCGAAGGGAGGTTGAGGCGTACGGAGCCGTGCTCGCGCAATGCTTCCAGCGTCACGCCCCGCATCACGTCGCCGGTGCCGGTGAGTGCCGCACGCATCAGCTCCTCGTCGCTTTCGCGGAGCTCCGGAAAATCGAGCTTCATTGCCGCGGCGATGCGTCGGAAAATCTCGGAGTTCGGCAGCGCCTCGCCCAACGGCTCGATCGCGCGCCGGTTGTACATCGCATAGAGGTGGCCGTAAGCCTTGTGAATGTCTTCGTGCTCGAGCTGGGTGGTGGCAGGAAGAAGAACGTCGGCGTAGTCGGCCGTGTCGGTCTGGAAGTGTTCGAGGACGACGGTGAAGAGATCTTCGCGCCGCAGACCGCGGAGCACGTTCTCGCGGTCGGGAGCGATCGATCCGGGATTGGAGTTGTAGACAATCAATCCTTTCACCGGCGGATCATTCACCTCAGTCAGCGCGCGGCCGAGCAGCGTCATGTTGATCGTGCGCGCGACATGGTTGCCGAGGTCTGTGCGCTCCATCGCGGCGGTGTTCATCGCGAAGGTGCCGGACGACGAGAGTTGGCAGCCGCCGCCTGCGTCGTTCCATGCGCCAGTGATGGCAGGCAGCAGTGAGATCGCGCGTACGGCCGAACCTCCGCCGGCGTGACGCTGCAGCCCGTAGTTGAGGCGGATGAAGGCCGGACGAGTCGTTCCGTAGAGCGTGCCGAGGCGTTCGATGGTCGCGACGGGGAGCCGGCAGATGGCAGCGACACGTTCGGGGGCATAGTCGCGGAGCACGCGGTCGCGCAGCTTTTCCCAACCGTGCGTCATCTCGTCAAGATATTGACGATCCTCATGTCCGTCTCTGAACAGGACGTGCATCATCCCCATCGCCAGCGCGGCGTCGGTTCCCGGGCGAATCGCGATGTGCTCGTCGGACGCCGCCGCGGTCCTCGTGCGAAGCGGATCGATGCAGATGACCGGCGCGCCGTTCGCGCGCGCTTTCCGAATGAAGGGCCAGAGGTGCGGGTTCGATGTGAGCGTGTTCGTGCCCCAGAGCAGGATCAGCTTCGCGTCCGGAACCGCCTCCGGGTCGGTGCCCATCTTCGCGCCGTAGGTCAACGCGAATGCCTCCCCGCCGGCGCTGGAGCAAATCGTCCGGTCGAGGAACGACGCGCCGATGCGCCGGAAGAATCGCGAGGCCATCGCTTCGCCCTGTACGAGACCCATCGTCCCCGCGTATGAGTACGGCAGGATCGCCTGCGGACCATCAGGCGAGGCGATGATGGCACTGAGCCGCTCGGCGATCAGCGACAGCGCTTCGTCCCACGTGGCACGGCGGAAGCGTCCCTCCCCTTTCGCGCCGATTCTGATCTGAGGGAAGGTCAGCCGGTCAGGGTGATACGTCCGTTCCAGATACTTCGATACTTTCGTGCAGAGGAATCCCTGCGTGAACGCGTGCTCGCGATCGCCCGCGATGCGTGTGGCCCGGCCGTCGTCATCGACCGTGACGAGCATCATGCAGGTGTCTGGACAGTCGTGGGGGCAGACCGCGCGGATGACTTGGGGCATGCGTGTAGTCTAGCGGAGTGCGGGCGTCTCGCCTGCGGCGGCGAGGCGTCCCGCCTCGGCGTATTGCGGCACTTGGACGAATGTGCGCCGCGTCGTCACCCCACATTTCACTGCGAATGCGACGCCGCGACATACCCTGAAAATCGAACGCTGACCGTTCGATTTTCAGGGTCACGGCGTATTGCGAATCATCGTGCGAGATCCGGCTCTTTCCGGACATCACCGTCGGGCGGGGACGCCCGACGGCCGCGGGCGAGACGCCCGCACTCCTAGAGGGACTTCACCAGCTTCTTTGGCGCGATCGCGCGGTAGCTCTCTTCGATCCAGGCTTTGATCAGGTTGAGCGACTCTTCGTCCTTCAAGTGCGCGGTGACCCAGCCGCTCTTGCCGAGGCCGTATCCGGTCGGTTCGGTGAAGGGGAGGTCGACAGCCATGTCGCGCGAATGCGGGAGCTTGACCGAGATCGAGAAGTCGCCGTCTTCGCCGGTGCCCATGAAGAGGAAGGCCTTCTTCTTCACTTTGATCGCGCTGTGTCCCCACGGAAACTCTTCATAAGCCTCGGGGAACGCGAGCGCGTAGTCGCGGAGCTTCGATTCAATCTTGCCGCCTTTGGATTTCGCCATGGTCAGATCTTTGGGCATTGCGCTCAGTGCTCACACTGGATTGCCGGAAACATGATTGGAGAAGAACGTAATCACGTTTCCCGCTGGTTCCCGAACTGAGAACGTCCGGTGGTTGGCCGACGCGGTGCCGATCGGCGTGGGATCGAGGCCGAGATCCATGAAACGCTGGTGCGTGGCTTCGAGATCTTCGACCATCAGATCAAATGGAGCCTCGCCCGCGACGGCTCCGGTCCTCGGCGTGAGAACCAGATGCGTGCCGCCGCGAAGCTCGAGCACGGCCACTTCCGGCCGTTGAACGACGGAGCGCATTCCGATCGTCCGCATGAATTGCTCTGTCTCCGCCAGGCGATCTGTCTCCAGAACAACGTGGCCGATCCAGACACCTGGGCGCAGATCTTGTTCGCCGGCCACCGCCCTACTCCCGTTCCAACACCATCGCCACGCCGATCCCGCCCGCCGCGCAAACGGTCACCAGGCCATATTGCTGGCCGGTGCGCTGCAACTCGTTGCAGACCGTTGTGACGATGCGGGCGCCGGTCGCGCCGAAGGGGTGGCCCAGTGCGATCGATCCGCCGGTGACGTTGATCTTCTCCGGGTCGATCTCGCCGACCGGCTCGCTGCGGCCGAGCTTCTCCTGCGCGATCTTCTTCGATCCGATCCATTGGATGTTCGAGAGCACCTGCGCGGCAAACGCCTCGTGCATCTCGATGATGCCGATGTCCTTGAGCGTGATCTTCGCGCGCTCGAGGGCGATCGGGAGCGCGAAGACCGGTCCTTGCAGCAGCTGATCGAAGGGATCGGTGGCCGCGAACGCATAGCTCTTGATGAAGCCGATTGGTTTGATGCCGAGCGCTTTCGCTTTGTCTTCCGACATTAGCAGGACGGCCGACGCGCCGTCGGTGAGTGGCGATGAATTCGCAGCGGTGATCGTGCCGTATTTGCGATCAAAAACCGGCCGCAGTTTCGCCATCGCCTCGGCCGTCGAATCGCCGCGAATGAGGTTGTCCGTCTCGACGATGTTGTCGAATCCCGGAGGCACCATCACCGTCATCACTTCGTCTTTGAAACGCCCGCTCGCCGTCGCCTCGGCGGCGCGATGATGGCTCTGCAGTGCGAACTTGTCCTGCGCCTCGCGCGTGATGCAGTTCTCTTTGGCCATCTTCTCGGCGGACTCGCCCATCGTCAATCCGGTCGTCGACTCGGCGATGGCCGGCGCGTCGGGCGCGAGATCCTTCGGCCGGATCTTGCTGAACGATCCGAGTTTTCCGCCAATGCTTTTCTGTTTGCTTGCACCGACGAGTGCGTCGGAGAAGTTCTTCGAGAAGAGGATGGGGATATCGGAGAGCGACTCGCTGCCGCCGGCGACGACGACATCGGCGTAGCCGCGGAAGATCAGATCAGCAGCCGAGGTGATGGCCTGATTCGATGACGCACATGCCTTGCTGACCGTGTAGCCCGGCAACTTTCGCGGAAGGCCGGTGCCGAGGACGATCTCGCGCGCGATGTTCGGCGCTTTGACCGAGGGGATGACGTTGCCGAAAACCAATTCCTGGATGCTGTTGGGATCGATTCCCGAGCGCTGCACGAGCTCCGCGACAACGAGCTTGCCGAGGTCGAGGGCGGAGAGGCGCGCGTAGTGGGTTCCCGACTTTGCGAAGGGTGTGCGAAGACCTCGAACGACAGCGACGCGAGGGGTGTATTGCCACATTCGATAAGAGCCTCGGCGGCGGAGAATAGCACGCGCGGTTCAGTGCCGAATTGCGCGCCGTTTTGCGGGCGGCGGGACGGAGGTGATCGTGATCGTTCCGCTGTTCTGACACGCCGCAGATGCCGCGCTGCCGGCGGTGACAGTCCATCGGTAAATCCCGGGGCTCGGGTACGCGTGCACCGGCGTCAGCTCGGTCGAGCCTGTGCCGTCTCCGAATGCCCACGTCGCGGTCACATCGGCACAGGAGGTCTGTTGCTGCAACGAGAAACGAACCGGGAACTGCTCCGCGGCAGTTGAAACCACATTGGCCGCGCACGCGAAGCTGCAGGCAGACTGGCAGACCGCCGGATCGGCGGTCAAATCAAACTCCTCCGAATCGGTCGTACCTCCAGGACCGGATGCTCGGACGAAGTACGCGTAGCTCTGTCCGGCGACGATGTTGGCGGTGTCGACGAATGACGTTGTCGATACGTCGGCGATCTTCGTTCCGGCGCGGAAGACAGCGTAAGAGGTTGCGTTCGCTGATGCCGTCCACGTCAGACGGAGGGCGGCGGCAGGCGACGCCGCGATGTCGCAGATCGCCTTCACAGCCAGCGCAAACGGCGCCGGCGGCGGCTGACAGATGGTCGTCGGCAGCGAGATGTTGATCGTGTTCGAGTCGGCGGATCCGCCGCTGTTCGAAGCGCGAACGAAGTAGGAGTATGACTGACCCGGGACGACCGCGGTGTCGTCGTACGCGAGAGTCGATGAGGGCAATGACGGTGGCAGGGCTGATCCATTGCGGAAGACGATGTAACTCGTAGCGTTCGTCGACGCAGTCCACGAGAGATGATCGACGGGGCTGGTGCCATTGCAAACCGTGCTCTCGGACAGTACCGGCTGGGTTGGCGGCGCTGCCGGACAGATCGCGCTCGTGATCGTGACGCTCTGTCCGCTCGACACCGTGCTGCCGCCGCTGTTCGTCGCCGTCACCGTGTAGGCGTACGTCTGTCCCACGGTCACGTTGAGGTCATCGAGCGCCAGCGTGCCGGAAGAAAGCGAAGAGGTGTAGGCCGTGCCATTGCGATTGACGACGTACGACGCGGCATTCGAGGAGGCAGTCCACGTGACATGCACCGCCGGCGCAGCCGATGCGCCGGTCGTGCAGAACGCTGAAGCGGAAGCAGCGAATGCGCCGGGCGGAGCGACGCACGTCGCGGCTGTGACCGGGAGCGTATTCGACTCGGTCGAGCCGGAACTGTTGAGCGCGGAGATCGTGTAGCTGTACGCATGACCCGCCGTAACCGTGGTGTCTGCGAACGTGCGCACCGTCGTCGTCGTGCCGATCACCACGCCGTCGCGATCCACGCGATATTGCGCAGCTCCCGAGGCCGCGGTCCAGCTCAACTGAACACTCACGGCGCTGTTCGCACACGAGGTGCTGGCACTAAGGGTAGAGCTTCCCGGCGGCCCTGAGCAGGATGGCGTGGTCACAAACTGGCCGTTATTCGCGTCGATGTTGTTGACCGTGTAGCGCACAGACTTGCCAGCCGTCAGTCCTGTGATGTCTAAGCTGCTCTTCGTGCCGTCGACTACCGCAACGAAGTCGCCGTTCGCATCGGTGATGAAGTACGAGGAGTCGGTGCCTGCGGTCCATGCCAGGTGAACCGCCGGTCCGCTCACCGCGCAGTACGCGGCCTCGGCCACCTGCAGATCGCCGTTCAGGCAGAAGGACGAATTCGGCGCCGCCGGGGTCACGTTGTTGGACGTGAACGTGAAGCCGCGGCTATCCGTCGCCACGACCGTGTACGCCGTCCCGGACGTGGTGTCGTTGAACGCGAGAGTCGATGCCGGCAGCACTCCGCTTATCGCCGTTCCGCCGCGAAAGACTTTGTACGACGACGCGCCGGACGATGATGACCACGAAAGATGGATCCCTCGCGGCTGACAGACAGGAATGGCAGCGACTCCGAAAGCTCCCGGTCCGGCGAGAGCGGCCGGCGCGATGAGCAAGAACAAAAACGCGATGAGCGATGTGGTCTTCCGCCACGAAACGAGCATAGGGACGATGCGATTGTACACACGCGAGATCAATGTAACGTAATCGGTCACGCGAAGAGCGTGAGCGTCTACAACACCAGCCGCAGCGGCTGTTCGACGTAAGCGCGCAAGGTTCGCAGGTACTCTGCGCCGAGGGCGCCGTCGACGACGCGATGGTCGCAGGACATCGTCACCTTCATCCGGTCGCGGATCACGACCTGGCGATCGATCACGACCGGCTGCGCGGTGGCGGCACCGATCGCGAGGATCGCCACGTTGGGCGGATTGATGATGGCGGTGAACTGCTCGATGCCCCAGGCGCCGAGGTTGGAGATCGTGAAGGTTGAGCCCTGATACTCGTTCGGCGTCAGCTTGCGGTTCTTCGCCTTGTCGGCGAGTGAACGGACCTCGGCGGCGATATCGGAAACCGATTTCTCGTCCGCATTGCGCACCACCGGCGTGATGAGGCCCTCGGGCGTCGAGACAGCGATGCCGATGTGAACCTCGCCATGCTGCGTGATCGCGTCATCGCCCCAGGACGCGTTCACGTTCGGATGGTGGCGGATGGCAAGCGCGGCCGCGCGGACGATGAAGTCGTTGACGCTGGTCTTGATCCCTTCGATCTCGTTGAGTTGTTCGCGAAGGGCCAGCAGGTTCGTGACGTCGTACTCGGCGGTGAGGTAGAAATGCGGGATCGGGCCGGTCGATTCGGCGAGGCGTTTTGCGATCGTTCGCCGCATCGCCGACAGCGGGATATCCTTCGTCTCGAGCTGTTGCACCGGCGGGAGCGAGGGAGCTTTCGGTTTCTGTTGCGCGGGGGCAGCGGCTGGCTTGAAGTTCTTGATGTCGCTGGCGACGATGCGGCCGCCCGGACCGCTGCCCTGAATCTGTTCGAGGCTGACGCCCATGTCGCGCGCCATCTTGCGCGCGAGTGGCGACGAACGCCGCCTTCCACCCTCGGCCTGCGGCATCGCAACCACGTTTGCAGCGGGCGCCGTGCGGTCAATACGCGGCGCCTTCATGTCGATCGCTTCGCCGTACTCGCCGGTCGATTTCTTGATCGAGTCTTTCTTATCGATGGCGCGCCGCGAGGGCGCGTTGTCCGGAGCCGGTTTCGAATCCTGCTCTTTCGCCGGCACAGCGACAGGCGCAGCAGGTTTCGGCGCCGCCTTCTCCCCTTCGGCCAGGATCGTGGCCAGCACGCCGCCCACCTCCACCATCTGCCCGGCCGCGGCGGCGACATCGCCGAGGGTGCCGTCCTGCTCCGCTTCGAGATCGAGGTTGACCTTGTCGGTCTCGATCTCCAGCAACGGCTCGCCTTTCTTCACGGCGTCGCCCGAGTTCTTGTACCAGCGGATGACCTTCCCCTCGGTCATCGCATCGCCCATCTTGGGCATGATCACGTCAGCCATGGTTGTACATCACCTTCTTCACCGCTGCGATCACGTGCTGCTCGTGCGGCGTGGCAAGTAACTCGAGGTTTCGTGCATACGGCATCGGTACATCTTCGCCGGTCACGCGTGCAACCGGCGCGTCGAGCTCATCGAACACCGTTTCGGTGATGCTGGCTGCGATCTCGGCGGCAGCGCCGAACGGTTTCCACTGCTCCTGCACGACGACGCAGCGATGCGTCTTCGTGACCGAAGCGTAGGCCGGCTCGAGATCGAGCGGCCGCAACGTGCGCAGGTCGATCACTTCGCACTCGATCCCTTCATCCTGCGAGAGCTTCTCCGCCGCGATGAGCGACATCTGCAGCATCCGGCTGTAGGAGACGATCGTGACGTCGCTCCCCTCGCGTGCGATGCGCGAGACGCCGAAAGGAACCGTGAAATTGGGATCGTCGGGCACTTCGCCCTTCATGCCATAGAGCGCGGCACTCTCCAGAAAGATGACCGGATCGCGACCGCGGATCGATGTCTTGAGCAATCCTTTTGCGTCAGCGGGCGTTGCCGGCGCGACGACCTTGATTCCCGGAAAGTGCGCGTAGAACGATTCGAAGGTCTGCGAGTGCTGTGCGGAAAGCTGAACTCCGGCGCCTTGAGGACCGCGGATGACGACCGGCACATCGACCTGGCCACCGGAAAAGTAGCGGACTTTGGCGGCGTGGTTGAGGATCTGATCGGCGGCGACGATGGCGAAGTTCATCGTCATCATCTCGACGATCGGCCGCAATCCCAGCATGGCCATCCCAACCGCCGTCCCCACCATCCCCGCCTCGGCGATCGGCGTATCGATCACGCGCTTCCCGCCATACTTTTTCAGCATGCCGGCGGTGATGCGGAACGTTCCTTCGTAGACGCCGATATCCTCGCCCATGATGAGGACGTTCGGGTCGCGATCCATCTCTTCCATCATGGCTTCGCGAATAGCGTCGCGGTAGCTTTTCTCGGACATCGTGTTTACTCGTTCTCCCGCGCCGGTCCGTGCTCGGCGACGATGTCGCGCCACAGCTCTTCCGCTTCCGGCGGCGCGCTCTCTTCCGCGAACTGCACGGCGGCGGCCACCTCGGACGTGGCCCACTCCTCGATCGATTTCACGTCGCCGTCGGTGAGCCCGCAGATCTCGCCGAGGCGGTTGCGGAGGATGCCGATGGGATCGCGATGGCGGTGCTCCTCCACTTCGTCCTTGCTGCGATACGGCTGAAGGATGTCGGCGGCGCCGTGGCCGGAGAAGCGATACGTGATCGCCTCGATGCAGTACGGCTTGCCGGTCTCGCGCATCTGCCGAACCACGCGGTCGGCCACGCCGCGTACCGCGAAGACATCCTGTCCGTCCACCTTCTCCGTCTGAATGTTGTAGGCGCGGACGCGCTGCGCAAGATCAGTCAGCGCGGAGTGGCGCTCGACGGACGTTCCCATCGCGTAACCGTTGTTCTCGATGATGAAGAGGATGGGACACATCCCGTCCTTGCCCCAGAGGCCGGCCATGTTCATCGCTTCGTGGAAGGAGCCGATGTTCATTGCGCCGTCGCCGAAGTAGCAGACGGCGACGCGCTCGGTTTGCTGGTAGCGCAACGCGTACGCAGCGCCGGCAGCGAGCGTCAGATGCCCGCCGACGATGCCGTAGCCGCCGTAGAAGCCGTGCTCGACGTCGAACAGATGCATCGAGCCGCCCTTGCCTTTGGAAACGCCGGTGCTTTTGCCGAAAAGCTCGGCCATGACGCGGCGGGGCTCGGAGCCGAGCGCCAGGGCGTGGGCGTGATCGCGATAGCCAGTGAAAAGGATGTCGCCTTTGGTCAGCGCGGTGATGATGCCACTGGCCACCGCCTCCTGGCCGCTGTAGACGTGGAGGTACCCGCCGATTTTCCCCTTGCGGAACTCGCGCTCCGTCGCTTCCTCGAAGCGGCGGATGAGAATCATCTGCCGGAGAATCTCCGTCCATTCCGGCGCGCACGCGGCGGCCGGATCAATCGTTGCCGAAGCTTGTTCTTTTGTTTTAGCCATCAATTTCTGAGCGTCAGGGAGTGCATGACGCGGGCCGGGATTCTATATCGATGAACGCGGGTCAGGCGATGAGGAGGTTGAAACAAGGCTTATCCGCAGATGACGCAGATGAAACGCAGATGGAGAACGATTTTTACGATCTGCGACCATCTGCGTAATCTGCGGATGGCCTCTTTCTACGCGGCACCCATCAACTGCCGCAGCACAAACGGCAGGATTCCGCCGCTCTTGTAGTAGTCCACTTCGATCGGTGTGTCGATGCGGACGATGACCGGAACCTTCTCCGTTGCGCCATTCGCGCGACGCACGACCAGCGTCGCCTTCTGTCGCGGGCGAAGATCGCCGGACACCTCGATATCGAAGACTTCCGTCCCGTCGAGTTTGAGCGAGAGCGCGTTCGTCCCTTCGTCGAATTGCAGCGGCAGCACTCCCATCCCGACGAGATTGGAGCGGTGGATCCGCTCGAAGCTTTGCGTGATCACCGCGCGAACGCCGAGGAGCTTGGTGCCCTTCGCGGCCCAATCGCGGGACGAGCCGGTGCCGTACTCCTGCCCCGCGATCACGATCAGCGGCGTGCCTTCCTTCTGATATTGCATCGCCGCGTCGTAGATCGACATCTGCTCGCCGTCCGGCTGATGGACGGTGACACCGCCTTCGACTCCCGGCACCATCAGGTTCTTGATGCGCACGTTCGCGAACGTCCCGCGCGTCATCACCCGATCATTTCCACGGCGCGAGCCATAGCTGTTGAAGTCTTCGACCGGAACGCCCGACTCGATCAGGTATTTGCCTGCCGGCGAGCTTGGTTTGATCGATCCGGCCGGGCTGATGTGATCCGTCGTAACCGAATCGCCGAAGAGCGCCAGCGCGCGCGCGCCGGTGATCCCCGCGCTTTCGCCCGGCTTCATCCCCTGCTCGCCGACAAAGAACGGCGGCTCCTGGATGTACGTCGACTGCGGGTCCCAGTTGTAGAGCAACCCGCCTGTCGTCGGGATCTCATTCCAGAGCGGGTTCTGATCGGAGAAATTCTTGTACAGCGTGCGGAACGACTCCGGATCGAGCGCGCCGGCCATGCACGTGCGCACCTCGTCCATCGTCGGCCAGATCTCGCGCAGGTAGACGTCTTCGCCGTGCGATCCCTGGCCGATCGGCTCGGTGGCCATGTCGATGTCGATGCGGCCGGCCAGCGCGAAGGCAACGACCAGCGGCGGCGACATCAGGAAATTCGCGCGGATCGACTGATGCACGCGCGCCTCGAAGTTACGGTTGCCGGATAGGACGCTGACGCCGACGAGATCGTGGCGCGAGATGGCGTCTTCGATGTGCGGATCGAGCGGACCGGAGTTGCCGATGCAGGTCGTGCAGCCGTAGCCGACCGTGTAGAAGCCGAGTTGATCGAGATACGGCTGCAGGCCGCTGCGATGGTAGTAGTCGGTGACGACGCGCGAGCCTGGGGCGAGCGACGTCTTGACTACGCGCGGAACACGCAGACCCTTCTCGACCGCCTTCTTCGCCAGCAACCCGGCCGCGAGCATCACCGAAGGATTGGACGTGTTGGTGCAGGAGGTGATCGCGGCGATCAGAACGTCGCCGTGATGCAGTTCGGCGACCGCTCGCGGGAACTCGTCGGTCAACGAGTCGGCATCGACGCGGTCAGGCGTCGGCCGGTTGTTCAGCATCTCTTCTTCCGTCGTGATGTTCGTGTGCTTGCGTGCGGACGCCAGCGCGTTCGGTGCCGTCGCCGAATCCTGAGCGCCTCCGCCGGTGACTGTGTTCCCCGCATCCTTCGAGCGCAGGCCGATGAGCGTCTTCGCTTTTCTCGTGGCTTCGCTCTCCGACTTGCCGTAGCCCGCGGGCGCGGCAGCTTTCAGCATCGCCATCCACTCGCTTTGGATGTTGTCCAGCTCGATGCGGTCCTGCGGCCGTTTCGGGCCGGCTACGCTCGCGCCGACCTTCGAGAGATCGAGCTCGAGCGAGGTCGTGTAATCGATCTGCCCTTTCTGCGGCATGCCGAACAGACCTTGCGCTTTGAAGTATCCGCGCAACGCGTTGACCTGCGCGTCGCTGCGCCCGGTCATCGTCATGTAGCGGCAGGTCTCCTCGTCGATCGGGAAGTAGCCCATCGTCGCGCCGTACTCCGGCGCCATGTTCGCGATCGTGGCGCGATCCGCGAGACCGAGCGATGCCGCCCCCTCGCCGAAGTATTCGACGAACTTTCCGACGACCTTCGCTTTGCGCAACATCTCCGTGATCGTGAGCACGAGATCAGTCGCCGTGACGCCTTCGCGCAACGATCCGGTGAGATTCACACCGACGACATCCGGCGTCAGGAAGTACACCGGCTGCCCCAGCATCCCCGCCTCGGCTTCGATGCCGCCGACGCCCCAGGCCACGATGCCGAGGCCGTTGATCATCGTCGTGTGCGAATCGGTTCCGACGAGCGTGTCGGGATACCAGACGCCGTCCTTCTCCAGTACGCCGCGGGCGAGATATTCGAGGTTGACCTGATGCACGATGCCGATGCCCGGCGGCACCACGCCGAAGCCGTTGAACGCCTTCATCCCCCACTTCAGAAATTGATAGCGCTGCTGGTTGCGCTTGAACTCGATGTCCATGTTGAGCTGCAGCGCGTCGGGACGATTGGAGTAGTCGACCTGCACGGAGTGATCGACGACGAGATCGACCGGCACCAGCGGCTCGATGATCTTCGGGTCTGCGCCGGCGCGGCTGGCCGCGGAGCGCATCGCGGCGAGATCGACAAGCAACGGCACACCGGTGAAGTCCTGCAGCAGCACACGCGCGACCATGAACGGGATCTCGTCGGTGCGCTCGGCGTTCGGCTTCCAGTTCGCCAGCGTCCGCACATCGTTTTCGGCGATCTTTCTGCCATCGACGTTGCGGAGCACCGATTCGAGAACGATGCGGATTGACACCGGCAGCCGCGAGACGTTGCCGACGCCAGCCGCTTCGAGTTTAGGTAGAGAGTAGAACTGGCCGCGGCGACCGTTGCCGAGGTCGAAGGAGTCGAGAGAGTTGAAGGTGTTGTGAGGCATTACCATCCTCTTGTCGCAGATTGATGCAGAGTTGCGCGCGAGGAAAACGGCACGCGCTGCGACTATATCAAAGCGGTTTGCATGGATTCCGCATGACGTCCTCGGGGGGCAAAATGAAACAGCAATTTCTCGACGTCTACGATGAGGAGCACGCCAGGACGATGCGCGTGCTGCATTCCTATCCCGAAGACAAGCTCAACCTTCGGCCGCATCCGAAACTGAAGACCGCCCGCGAGCTCACCTGGGTCTTCGTCCTCGAGCGCTACCTCGGCACCAAAGTGTGGAACGACGAATACGCGAAAGGCGCCGCCGTCAGCGGTAAACCTCCCGAAGCGCCGGAGGATTGGAAAGAGCTGCTCGCCACGCTGGAGAAGTCGAACAAGGACTTCCGCGGCCTCATCGAATCAGCGTCGGACGACACGCTCCGCGAGAACGTCCACTTTTTCAAAGGTCCCAAGACCATGGGCGAAATCTCCCGCATCAACTGGCTCTGGTTCCTGCTCCACGACCAGATCCACCACCGCGGCCAGCTCTCCGTCTACCTGCGCATGGCGGACGGAAAAGTGCCGGCGATCTACGGACCAAGTGGGGATGAGCCGTGGACGTGAGGAAAATCGTTTAACCACAAAGACACAAAGGACACAGAGTTTCTGCTTCGGCTCTGTGTCCTCAGTGTCTCTGTGGTTGATTCTTGTTTGTTCGAGCAAGCTCCAGTGCTGCGATCGCTTGCTCCCGGCCGACGGATGGAAACGACGCGAGAAACTTATCCAGCGAATCTCCTGCTTCCAGATAGTCGAACAAATTGTAGACAGGGACGCGCGTCCCAACGAACACCGGCTCGCCGCTCATGATCTCCGGGTCGGTGTGGACAACGTTCTGGCGATTCATCGGCTCATTTTACCGGAGAAGACGTCCGCCCATCACGGGTACTGCGGCGCGCCTCCCTTCCATGCGACCGCATAACGCACGCAGATGCCGCCTGAGGATCCGGTCGTTGCTGTTGGATAGCAACTCGGATAGCCGTAGATTCCGTACGGGTCGAAGAAGTAGAACTGGCCGTTCGTCGGATCCTTCACGGTGAAGAAGATGTGCAGGTGCGTGTTCGTCGTGGCGTTGTTGCCGCCGTTGCCGCCCGGACCCGTATCGCCAGCCCATCCAAGGACCTGGCCGGCCGTCACCTGCTGATTGACGGCCACGGCGATCGTCTGGGCGCTGGTTCCCCAGTTCGTCGTGCTCGGGTTGCGGCTTGCAACGTTCGACGGGCATCCGCTGGCATTGAGATGGCCTTTGTAGTTCGTCAGCGTGTCGCCGCTCAACGTCGGGACCGTACCTGACCATGCGTGCGCGCAGTCGGCGTCCGAACCATTCCTCACGTGCATGTAGATCGTGCGGAAGGCATCCACTTTCCCACCAACGTTGTGGCTGATGACGATGGTGTTTCCTGACCAGTTGTCCCAGCCGATGAAGATGACCTTCCCTGCCGCAGCGGCCTTGATCGGAAACGTCTGATTCAGGTCGATGGCGTAGTCGACTGCGTGGTGCCACGAGCCCGGGCTGTACAACCAGCCATTCCAACGCTTGACGCTCGTGTTCGAGAACGGAAGGGTGAATGGCGCGCCCGAAAACTCAAGCGCGGAGAGGCGCACCCACTTGTTGCTTCCGTCGACGTCGACCGGCCAGTGGTAGACGGTGTCGTGACCGGTAATGCCGTAGTCATACGGCTTGCTGGCCACGACGTGGTTCGCGCATTCACCGCACCCCGGATAGGTGGCCACGCTCACGAGTCGGAGATGTTGCCCCACCAGTTCGTGCCACTTGGAGGTGAAGTTCTCGTAGTCGCCGCCGACCCACAGATAGTACGCGTCGCTGCCTCCCCGCCAGATGCCCGTGTACTTACGCTGTCCGGATTCTTCGTAAGTCTTGAAGACCGTGAGCCGCAGGTTTTGTTTGTTCAACTCATCCCACTTGGCTTTGAAGCTGTTCCAGTCGACGCCGGCAAAGAGATAGTAGGCATCGTTGCCCGCGCGCCACACGCCGATATACTTGCGGGCGCCCCCTTCGGAATAGGTCTCGATATCGACCAGGCGCAGACCCTGGTTGTTCAGCTCATCCCATTTGGCCTTGAAACTGTTCCAATCGACGCCGGCCCAGAGATAGTAAGCATCACTTCCGGCTCGCCAGACACCGGCGTATTTTCGTTTGCCGGCTTCGACGTAGGTCCTGACGATCGTGAGCCGCAGGTTCTGCTTCAGCAACTCGTCCCACTTCGCCTTGAATTCGTTCCACTCGACGCCGACGAACAGGTAGTGCGCATCGCTGCCGCCGCGCCAGACGCCCATGAACTTCTGCTGGCCGTTCTGGTTGTAAATCTCCAGATCGACCAGGCGTTGGTTCTGCGCGCTCAAGGACTCCCGCTTGGCCTTGAAGTCGTTGAAGTTCGTCCCGATCCAGAGGTAGTAGGGATCGTTGCCTCCCCGCCAGACGCCGGCGAAGGCATCCTGAGCCTCGACGCGATTCACCCCCGCGAATAGCAGACCGGTGCTCAGCAGCAGGATTACGATTCGGCTGGCTCGTCTCATCAAGTCCTCCCGATAAGGCTCCATTTTCGCACGGGCCGCATCGCCTACCGCCTCCCCTGCGCGATCCTCTTCGCCTCGGGTAACGCGCGCAAGCGCAGCATGGCTAACGTGCCGAGGATGGGGCCGGGGGCGAGGATGGCGAAGGCCCAGTGCCAGGTGAGTGCGTGCTCGATGCGCGGCATGATGCTGATCGACGCGGTCGTGATCAGGAATCCGATGCACGTCTGGAGCGTGAGGGCGGTGCCGATGTAGCGCGGATCGGAAAGCTCGGTGACGCACGCGGAGAACTGCGCCGAGTCGGCCACGACCGTTGCGCCCCAGATCGCGGCGACGACCAGCAGTGCGATCGGCGGTCCGCCGAACAGGAATCCGATCGCGATGCAGCAGGCTGCGCTGGCGATCATGGCCGCCGAGGCGACGATGGTGCGCCCGATGCGGTCGGCGAAACGGCCGGCGATCACGCAGCCCACCGCACCGCTTCCGATCACGATGAACGATCCCAATTCTGCCAGCCGCGCCGGCGAGCTGCTCACGATCATGCTCGCGCGCAGCATCACCGGAATCCACGTCCACATCGCGTACAGCTCCCACATGTGCCCGAAGTAGCCGAAGTTGGCAAGGCGCACCGCGCGGTTGCGGACGATGTCGGCGGCCTGGCCCAGATCGAACTGCTGATTGGGCAGCGCGAAGGGTCCGTCGTTGACGAAGAGCAGCACGATCAGTCCTCCGGCCGCCGCGAGCAGCGATGCAAATGCGACATTGATGCGCCAACTCTGCGAGCCGACCGCGTTGACGAGATAGGGTGATGCCTTCCCGAGCGTGAGCGCGCCGACCAGCACGCCGAGCGCGAAGCCGCGCCCTTCGCGGAACCAGGTGGCGATGATCTTCATCCCCGGCGGATAGACTCCGGCGAGAAAGACTCCAGTCAGGAAGCGGAGCGCGATCGCCATCATCGCGTCGTAGGCGAGCCACGCAAACAGCGCGTTCGTGATCGCGCCTGCCAGCGCCGAGACCGCGAACAGGCGCCGCACGCTCATGACGTCCGGCAGGTTGGCCATCGCGCTGATCAGCGTGCCGGCGACGAAGCCGAGTTGCACGGCTAGCGTCAGCCACGAAGTCGTGCCCGCGCTGAGTTTCCACTCCAACGCGATGCGCGGCGCCACCGCGGACGCCGTGAACCAGAGCGACATCCCCAGAAGCTCGGCGATGCCGACGAGCAGCAGAGCACGCGTTCGCGTCATGCCGTTTGCGGTCATCGATGCGCTACGGCGCCACCGCTTCGAACATGCGAAGAGGAACCTGAGTGATCGTACCGAGAATCTCGCGCGTCACGCCAACCTGGCTCGCTTTCGAATCGCGCGCTTCGACGAGGACGGCGTCGACGATGTCGCCGTACTTTCTGCCGGCTCCGATCACCAGGTTCACGATCGCTGCTTCGAGCGGCGACATGCTCGGATTGAACGCGGCGTTCTCGGCGACCGATCCCGTGACGATGCCGCCGTCGCTCGTCTTCAGCGCAACACCGGCGTAGCTCGCGCTGTAAGGCGCGTACGACCGGTTCGCGGCATTGAGTCCGGCGCGCACGACGTCGTCATTAGTTGACGTAGCCAACGTCATCCCGTGCGATTGCGGTGACATCAAACCGCCGGTGACGCCGAGGTCAATCGGGCCGAAGGCGGCGGGAAGGAGCGTCGTCAGCGGCGTTGCCGGCGTGTCAGGAAGAATGATCGTCAGCGTCGACGCCGACGTCAGCTCATTGAGAAACTGGCGGCAGTAACCGCACGGTGCCGCGGAGATGGCCAGCATCTCGATGCCGGACTCGCCGTTCGAAAGCGCCTGCACGGTGGCCGCCTGCTCGCCATGAACGCTGAACGTCAGCGCATGACCGGTGAACTCGTAGTTGGCGCCGAAGTAAAGACTGCCGCTCGCGCCGAGCGCCACGACGCCGACGAAGAAGTTCGAGATGGGCGGGATTGCGAACGTCTTCGCCAGCGGAATCAGATCGAGCATGAGCTGCTCGATCGACGTACCGGCGGCGATGATTTTCGCAACCTCACCCGCGGGCAGAAAACCTCCAGCAGCCTGACGCGCCGAGTCAATCGACGCCAGTTGTTCCTGGGTCAGCATCCCGATCCTCCGTGCAATTCGCGTGAAGCATGCCACGGGGCCGCTAAACTGTCTGCATGGCAACGAAGCGACGCGCGGTCACGTTCGATCTGATTCGCGACCTGGCGTTGAAGCATCCCGGCGTCGAAGAGGGCACGTCCTACGGCACGCGAGCGCTGCGCGTCAAAGGAAAGTTCATGGCGCGGCTGAAGGAAGACGGCGACTCGGTCGCGTTCCGCATCAGCTTCGACGAGCGCGATCTGTTGATGCAGACGAAGCCCCACGCCTTCTACATCACCGATCACTACCTCGGCTACCCAGCAGTCCTGATGCGAATGTCGGCCGTGACACCCGAGGAGGCCGCAGACATCGTGGCGATGTCGTGGCGCATGGTGGCCTCGAAGAAGCGGAAGACGTAGCGCAGGCATTCTTGCCTGCAACCGACGGGCGTCCTCGCCCGGCGGTGGTCCTCGAAATGGAACGACAACTCGTAGCTTCCGTTGGTTGTTGGACGGCACAACACCGATGGGCAGGGACGCCCGTCGGTTGCAGGTGTGGACACCTTCACTACGTGGCCTCGGCAAAGAACTAACCCCTCGGCGGCCCGTAGTAGGCCCGGTGCACCAGAAAATGATGCAGTGGGTCCTCTGGACTCTGGCCCTTCTCCCTTTGGCTACGCCGGCCTTCTCTCAGACGCTACGTGCTCATCTCCAACACGTCTTCCGCGGGCACACAAACGTCGGCCGGCAGGTTGCGTTCAGTCCTGACTCGCAAATCCTCGCCTCCAGCAGCGCCGATCGAACGGTGAAGTTGTGGCGGCTGTCCGACGACAAGTTGCTGCGGACGCTGCTGCATCCCGAGGGCGTGACGTCGATCGCGTTCAGCACCGACGGACAGTGGCTCGTCAGCGGAAGCTACGACCACAACGTCAGGATCTGGCGCGTCAGCGATGCGACGCTCGTGCGCACGCTCAACGGACACGAAGGCGTCGTTTGGTCTGTGGCATTCAGTCCCGATGGTCAGCGCGTCGTCAGCGGCGGCGAGGACAAGACGGTGAGAGTCTGGCGCAGCGCGGATGGCGCCCTGCTGAAAGCCCTTCGCGGTCACACGCTGAACGTCTGGCATGTCGCGTTCAGTCCGGATGGCTCGTTGATCGCGAGCGGCAGCTTCGATAAGACGATCAGGATCTGGCGCAGCGATTCGGGATCGCTCGTACGCACACTGACAGGGAGCAAGGAGGCCGTGGTCGGCATCGACTTCAGCCCGAATGGTCAGATGCTCGCAAGCGGTGGCGACGACTCATCGATCCGGATCTGGCGCGTGAAGGATGGCGCACTGCTGCGCACGATCGAGACGCCCAACCACGTTTACTCCGTCGCGTTCAGCGCCGACGGTCAATGGCTGGCCAGCGGAGGGCGGGAGCGCGGCGCCTTGGGCACGTTGTGGAAACAGATCGCCGGTCCGGGATCGACGCACAGAACCACGGTGCGGCTCTGGCGCGTGCGCGACGGAGCGCTGCAGCAGGAGCTGGCCGGACACGCGGACGAAGTCATGTACGTCGCGCTCAGCCGCGACGGAAAGTGGCTGGCCAGCAGCAGTGAGGACAAGACGGTCGGACTCTGGCGGCTGCAAACGTCTGTCAGATAAGCCTTTCCTCCGTGGCTCCGATCCTGCAGTTGATCGGCCCACATGAAGATTTCCTATGCCCGCGGTCTCTCCCTGCTCCTTCTCGGCCTGACCACTGTCGCGCAAGCGCGAGTGTCGGCAAAAGTGCCTCAGCCCTTCACGGCGGTTGCGACGAATGACGCAACGAAAACGCCGGCTCTCACATCGGCCAGTAAACCGGGCCCGGCCATATTGCGAGCGCAGATCCTTCTCGATCGCGCGCACTGCTCACCCGCCGAGATCGACGGACGGTACGGTAGCAACATGCGTCTGGCCGTCGCGGCTTTCAACGCGTCTCGTAAGATCCCGTCCGGCTCGAACGTCAGCGCCGCAACGTGGAAGGCGCTGAACACCGACACCGCACCGGCGATGACGCCCTACACGATCACTGCCGCCGACGTGGCCGGCCCGTTTGCGCCGATCCCGACCGAAACCGCCGACAAAGCGAAGCTCGCCGCGCTGGGCTACACCTCACTCGCCGAAGAACTGGGTGAGCGCTTTCACGTCAGCCCGGCGCTGCTGCAAAAGCTCAATCACGGCATCGCATTCGACAAAGCCGGAGCGGTCATTCAGGTTCCGAATGTGGCTCGACCTCCTCTGCCGAAAACGGCAGGAATGAGCATTCGCGTCAGCAAGAGCAGGCAAGCCGTCGAAGCGATCGATGCGAGCGGCAATCTGCTGGCCACCTATCCGGCGACGATCGGCAGCGTCCATGATCCGCTTCCGATCGGCAAATGGAAGATCAACGGCGTCGAATGGAATCCGAAGTTCAACTACAACCCTGACCTTTTCTGGGACGCGGAGCCCAGCGACAAGAAGGCGAAGCTGGCGCCCGGCCCGAACAACCCTGTCGGCGTCGTCTGGATCGATCTGTCGAAGCCGCACTACGGCATTCACGGCACACCCGATCCTTCGACGATCGGCAAGACCACGTCGCACGGCTGCATCCGCTTGACGAACTGGGACGCCAGCGAGCTCGCGAAGATCGTCACACCGGGCATGCCCGCGGTACTGGAGCAATGAGAGTCGCCAAGAAAGTGGGATGGGTTGTAGGCGCTGCCGGTGTCGCCGGACTGGCCTGGATGGCCTCGGGAACGACGCAGAACATCATTGCTCCGGCGCCCGCGTCCCGGCAGACAACGCGAACGAATGCCGGGCTGCCCACCGTCCCGGTAACGCCGAGAATGCTCCTCACACCGGGCGAAGGACCACGTCCGCTGACGATGCCGGTGGAAGGCATCGATCCGAGCACGATCCACGATTCGTTCGACGAGATGCGCGGCGGCGACACGCGGCGCCACGATGCGCTTGACATTCTCGCCCCGCGCGGGACAAACGTCGTCGCGACGGACGACGGCACGGTCAAGAAACTCTTCACGAGTGTCGCCGGCGGATTGACGGTCTATCAATACGATCCCGATCAGCGGTACTGCTACTACTACGCGCATCTCGACGCCTACGCGATGGGCCTTCACGAAGGCCAGATCCTCAAGCGCGGCGATCTCATCGGCTACGTCGGCACGACCGGCAACGCGCCCAAAGACACCCCGCATCTCCACTTCGCCGTCATCAAGCTCGACCCCGATCGACGATGGTGGACCGGCACAGCGATCGATCCCTATCCGCTGCTGTACCGGCCGAGGTAATGCAGGCTCAACATTTGCTACCCCGCGCTGCGACGAAAGGGGTTTGCGATGTCGAGAAGCTGCGTAGCGATCGTTGTCTTGCTTTTGATCACCGTTCCCATGTTTGCAGAAGATGCTCCGGCGCCGCCTCCGAAACCATGGACGAGCAGCATCGGCGCTGGCCTGTCGATCACTAGCGGCAACACCGACACGAAGAACTACAACCTCGCCTTCGCCACGAAATACGATCCGAAGACGCGGCTCGTCTTCAAGGCTGACGTGCTCTACTTGCGGGGCGACTCGGGCGGCGTGACCCAGGTGGACAAGGCGTCGGCCGATGCCCGCGAGGAGTACGCGCTCTCCGACCGCACGTTCGCGTTCGCCGAGGTGTCGTACCTGCGCGATCCCTTCAAGGACGTCAACTACTTCGTTGCGCCGCTCGCCGGCGGCGGCTATCGCATCATCAAGAGCGACGCCCGCAACCTCACCGTCGATGGCGCCCTCGGCGCAGAATTCGAGAGCAACGCCGGCGCCGGACGAACGAGCGGCGGCGCAGCCAAGGCCGGCGAGAACTTCGATTGGGCGCTGTCGCCAACGAGCAAGATCACGCAGAAGCTGACGGCGATCTGGAAGACCAGCGATTTCGGCGACGCCCTCTACCACTTCGACGCCGGCCTCACGACCAACGTGGCCACGCGCCTGGAGCTGAAGCTGGCCTGGGTCTACGACTACAAAACCAAGCCGCCGTCGTCAACCGTAAAAAAGGGCGACAGCGCGCTCTTCGCCGCCCTGCTGTTCAAGTTCTGACGGGATGGGGGTCAGGCCTTTGATCATCGCAGAGTGAGTCGAGGACCAAAGGCCTGGCCCCCATCGGGAACCGTTGGAACCGTTTCAATGCCCTTCAGTCAGGAGAACAGCCCCATTGTTCTCGCCGAGGTTTGCGAAAACCGGCGAGAAATGGCGTGTGGATGCCGGCTCCAATAAGCCGCAACCGTCGGACGGGCACACCTTCGCACTGACTCATCGACTCTGAATCGTTCTTACGTCTGACGTTCAGGCCCGCAACGCGGCGAGCGCGCGATCGTGCTGGTCGAGCAGTTCGTCGCTCTCGGAGAACGCCTGTTCGCATCGGCGGATCAGGTTCGAAATGTGTCCTTCGCTTCGCAGCCGGAGCGATGCGGCGATCGAGCGCAGCGTGACCAGACCTTCATGCCATCCAAGCCAGGCGACCAAGCTGCGCAGGATATGTCCTTGCGTTTTGCGAATGGTCTCTGCCGTCTCTCCCGCTGCCTTCGCCACCGCGCTCACGATCATGTGCATCTTCGGCCTCGCCACCGCACGTTGCGTACGCGGATGGTCTGTCGAGCGCACTTTCGACTCGACCTGTTTGCGCATCGTCTTGCACCATTCTTCGCCGCCGAGGTAGAGCTGGTTGGTGAGCTTGTCCCAAAGGCGGTCCTCCCAGCCGATCTTTGCCAGCACAAAGTCGCGGTACGCCGGTTGCGCACTTGCCTCGTCAGGACCGAACAAACCATGAACCGAGGCCACGTCCAGCCAGTCCGGCGCCTTCTCCAAACCGGCGGTCGCGCGATAACTCGACCAGCGATACTCCTCGGGGCGCTCGCACATCTTCGCGCGCACCGGATTGAGCACGACGTAGCGCAACACCTCCGCGAAATACGCCTCGCGGTCGATCAGAAGCGCCTTGAAGCGTCCCTGAAAGAGATGGCCGCATCGCCCGTGGACGCGATTGAACCAGTTCGCGTACGCGCTGTTGAGCCAGTGCATCCCTTTCGAGAGGTTCGGATCGGGCGTCTGCAGAACAAGGTGAAAGTGGTTCGTCATCAGCACCCAGGCTGTGACGGACCAACCGAATCGCAACGTCGCCTCACCAAGGAAGGTCAGGAACGTTTCCCTGTCCCGGTTGGTGCGAAAGATCGCGCGGCGTTCATTGCCTCGGGAGGTGATGTGGTACAGCGCGTCAGCAAATTCAAGTCGTAATGGTCTTGCCATAGTGCTACCGAGGATCCCTCGGCATCGACAGAACCCCCGAGGAAATCCAAAAGGAGTAGCAAAAGCGGCCCCGGAACTCCTCGGAATGGAAGATTCCTCTACGAGGGGTAGAAACGAATGATCGTCACGAGGGGGTCAGGCCTTTGATCATCGCAGCGTGAATCGATAACCGAAGGCCTGACCCCACCCCGAACCGATAACCAAAGGCCTGGCCCCACCTACGAACCCTGTGTGACCCGAACCGATAACCGAAGGCCTGACCCCACCCCGAACCCTGACACCGATTGCTCACGCCACTCTTCCCGCCGAGGTTCATAATTGGGGCCGGAGGAAGTCCATGAAACGAGCACTTTTCACCGCCCTTTGCGTCGCCGTTCTCGCCGTCCCGTCACTCATCGCCTCGGGATCGAGCGGAGGGGGAATGGGGTCGGCGCCGTCGCCGTCGATGCAGCAGCAGCGCTCGCCGCACGATATGGCGGTCGATTACTACAACGCCGCCGAGCGCCGGCTCGATGGTCTCGCCAAAACGCACGACGAGATGAAGGCCTCGACCGACGCGCAGAAAGTAGCCAAGCTCCAGGCGAAGATCGCCAAAGGGCTCGAGAACGCCGCTGCCGATTTTGAGCGGGCCGTGAAGAACGATGCCACTCTCTACCAGGCATATAGCGAGCTCGGTTTCACGCTGCGCAAGATGGGCAAGTTCGATGAGTCGCTCGCTGCCTACGACAAGTCCTTGTCGATCCAGCCCGACTACACTCCCGCGCTCGAGTACCGCGCCGAGGCCTACCTCGGGCTGAACAGAATCGACGACGCGCGCAAGACCTACATGGGGCTGTTCGCTGCCGACCGTCCGCGTGCGGATGCGTTACTGATCGCGATGAAAGGCTTCGTCGCCTCACGCCGCGCCAATGCCGCCGGCCTCGACGCCGCGCAGCTTGAAGCGTTCGCGAAATGGGTCGACGAGCGGGAAGTCATCCACACCCAGACCGCGGCGCTCACGTCCCAGACTTCCAGCTTCCGCTCGTGGTGAAACTGCGTTCTCCCAATCGGTTCAAGCATCTCCTGCGTTCCCTCGCCGCGGCGGCGTTCCTCGTCGCCGCGGCATGCAGCAGCGGAAATCAACCCGCGCCCGCAACGTTCACCTGGCGCCTTCCGCCGGGCTTTCCCCTTCCGCTGACGCCGCCGGAAAATCTCCAGACGGATGCGAAGTTCGCCCTCGGACGCCGCCTCTTCTACGACCGCCGCCTCTCTGCGAACGGAACGCAATCGTGCAGCGATTGCCATCAGCAGAGCCACGCATTCAGCGATGGGCGCCCCACTGCCATCGGATCGACAGGCCAAGCGCATTCGCGCAACGCGATGACGCTGACGAACGCCGGCTACAACGCCAGCTACACGTGGGACAGCGTCCGCGTGCGCTCGCTCGAACAGCAGGCACTCGTGCCGATGTTCAACACCCATCCGATTGAGCTGGGCGTGGACGGACACCAGGCCGAGATCGTGGCGCGATTCCGTGACGATCCGTCGACCGCCGCGATGTTCCGCGCCGCGTTTCCAGGCGAACGGCGGCCGGTCTCGATCCGTAATATCGCCAACGCCCTTGCCGCATTCGAGCGCGCGTTGATCTCCGGCAACTCGCCCTACGACCATCTCGTTTACGGCGACGATCGGAATGCGTTATCGCCCTCGGCGTGGCGCGGCATGCGTCTCTTCTTCACGGCACGCGCCGGATGTTCGGAGTGTCATCAGGGCTTCAACTTCTCGGGCGAGTCGCGATACGCCGGCCATCCGAATACGAAGCCAGTCCTCGTGCGCAACGGCGTGACGGACGGGGCGTTCCGCGTGCCGACGCTGCGCAATATCGAGTTGACCGCACCGTACATGCACGACGGAAGCATCGGCACACTCGATGAAGTGATCGCGCGCTACGTGACGGCGCGCAAGCTCACACTCGATGGGAGCGAGCAGGCCGATCTGGCCGCGTTTCTGCGGTCGTTGACGGATCGGGATTTCGTGGCGGATGGCCGGTTCGCGGCACCAGAAAGCGGTGGTCAGCGGCCAGTGATCAGCGGTCAGTAACTTTCGAACTGCGTCAAGTTCATTGACGACCGATCCGCATTTCTCACACTTTTCAGCGACTCCTTGCGTCGAGCGCCCCCTCATCCGGCTTCGCCACCATCTCCCCCACCGAAAAGCGTGGGGGAGAAGGCGCTCGTCGGAGAGGTTGTGGTGAAGGTTGGCGATCACGCCGTCGTGCGGTCACGCGATGCGCAGGAATCGAGCGCGTGCTCCCCTCCGGCTAAGCTAGGGGAGACGGTGCCCTACGCGGATG
>Ga0307470_10000182_pt1 | contig 42751 bp, 44 predicted proteins | sample atmos_gasesAM3C__FD_204565 | JGI IMG/M metagenome (GOLD analysis project Ga0307470, IMG submission 204565) | Hardwood forest soil microbial communities from Morgan-Monroe State Forest, Indiana, United States - atmos_gasesAM3C_05 | ecosystem: Environmental > Terrestrial > Soil > Temperate forest... | reverse complement strand
CGACACCGGCCGCAAAGTAATCACCGCTGTACTCGCCGCACTTCACGCCCCCGTCCGCCATCTCACCCCCATCGCCGCATGAAAATCTTCACGTCAGGAGAAGAATCTATTGGTTAGTAGTACAGAGAAAACCTCTGTGACCTTTGTGTCTCTGTGGTTAAAGCCTTTAGCGCGCCGCTTCGAGCTCGGCCGCATCCGCACGAAGCCCGGGTGCCAACCACGTGTAAGGCGCAACCTGCAGCAACCCAGCTTTCTCGAAGAGCTTGCGGTACCAGATCGCCGGACGGCGGATCATGCCGTTGAGATCGCCGATGATGTCGTCATCGGCGGTGAGCACTTCGAGAAAGAGAACGCCGCCGGCGACGCGGACGAGCTCCGGCAGCCCAGCGCGGATCTCATCTTCGGGGACGTAGTGCAGCGCGTCGGAGCAGACGACGAGATCGAATGGGCGTCGCAGCCGTGCGGACGCCAGCTTGCCGAATGACGCCTTCCGGATGTTGCGCGATTCGCCGAAGCGCTCCACGGCGTAGTCGCTCGGGTCGAGGCCGAGGTATTTGGCTTTCGGGCGGAGAGCAGCGAGGTGTGGTTGCCATGCACCTTCGCCGCAACCGACGTCGAGCACCGATCGAAGAGGATGTCGGATGAAGTACTCGCATGTCGCAACGGCGAGCGCGACCTTTCGCCGGACCTCATCGCGGCTGCTGACGCGGTTGCGGCCGCGGTACCAGTGATCAAAGTAGGCGCGGTCGTACCGCTTTGTCGTCATATCGATTCCGTTTCAATGGCCGGCGATTATGGGGCACCGCCTGACGGTGGCATTTTTTATGCGATCCCAAGTATTGTTGCATCATGATGAGTGACAGCGCACGAATTCTTGACGCTATCCGCCGCCTCGTGCGGCATCTTCGTCTGGCCGATCGCGCGGCGCAGAGCGAGCTGGGAATCTCGGGCGCGCAGCTCTTCGTGCTTGCCGAGCTGGGGAAAACGCCAGCGCTCTCGCTGAACGAAGTTGCCGCGCTGACACGCACCGATCAGAGCTCCGTGTCGGTGGTTGTCAGTCGGCTCGTGGAGGCCGGACTCGTCACGCGCGAACGCGATACGCGCGATGCGCGGCGCCTCGTGCTCGATCTCACGCCGAGCGGACGCGCGGTCCTGGATCGGGCACCGGCGGTGCCGCAGGAACAGATGCTGAGCGCGATGGATCGTCTTCCTTCCGCGGAGCGCAAGCATTTTGCGGACTTGCTCACAGGGCTGGTCGAGGAGCTTGGTGCCGAGCCCGGGCCGGCACCGATGCTCTTTGAAGAGGACCGAAGGAACAGCGCGCGCAGCGAGCGTGCCGGAAGAACCGCGAAAGGTGAGGGTGAAGTGCGAGGGGACCTGAGTATCAAAGGAGCATCAATCAAACAGACATGACGAAAACCTCGAGGGGCGACTTTTCGGCCGATCAGCGACTGCTTCAACTCTCCGCCATTTCCATCGCTATCGGTGCCGTTGGCGCGGTGGTGGCCGTATTGCTGCTGAAGCTCATCGCCTGGTTCACGAATCTCTTCTTCTATTTACAGTTCTCGCTGGCGCCCCGAAGCCCCGCAGGAAGCCCGCTCGGCCTTTGGATGATCGTCGTCCCGGTGATTGGCGGTCTGATCATCGGTTTGATGGCCCGTTATGGCTCCGAGAAGATTCGCGGCCACGGCATACCGGAAGCTCTCGAGGCCATTCTCTTCGGGAAAAGTCTGATGTCGCTGAAGGTAGCGATCCTCAAACCTCTCTCGTCGGCGATCTCCATCGGATCGGGGGGACCGTTCGGCGCTGAAGGCCCCATCATCATGACGGGCGGCGCAATCGGATCCCTCGTCGCGCAGAGGTTTCATCTGTCGTCCGCCGAACGAAAGACCTTGCTGGTCGCGGGTGCGGCGGCCGGAATGTCCGCGACGTTTGCGGCGCCAATCGCGGCGGTATTGCTCGCCGTGGAGCTCCTGCTCTTCGAGTGGAAACCGCGAAGCCTGATTCCAGTGGCACTGGCCAGCGCTGTGGCTGCGGCGTTGCGCGTGCATCTGCTCGGAGCGGGTCCTCTGTTCCCCGTGGCGGCTCATTGCATCGTCGCGTGGCCTGGATTGCTTGCAGCCGTTGTGGTTGGCCTGATCGCGGGCGCGTTTTCATCGGGACTCAGCACCTTGCTCTACGCGCTCGAAGATGCGTTCGAACATTTGCCACTGCACTGGATGTGGCGTCCGGCAGTAGGTGGACTGGTTGTCGGAATCGGTGGTTACTTCCAGCCAAGGACCCTGGGTGTGGGCTACGACGTCATTGGAGATCTGCTTCTGGGGCATTTAGCCGTTTCAATCGTTCTTGCTCTGCTCCTCGTGAAGTGCGGGATCTGGCTCGTCTCTCTGGCTTCCGGGACCTCGGGCGGCGTGCTCGCTCCACTCTTGATCATGGGATGCGGGCTGGGGGCAGTCGAGGCGATCTTTCTGCCTTCCTCCGGGAGCGCCTCACTCTGGCCGTTGATCAGCATGGCCGCGGTCCTGGGGGGAATGATGCGCGCCCCATTTACCGCTGTGATTTTTGCGCTCGAGCTGACGCATGACATGGAATCGTTGCCACCTCTGCTGATCGCCGCGGTGGTCGCGTATGGATTCACCGTACTCGTGATGAAGCGCTCGATTCTCACCGAGAAGGTGGCTCGCAGGGGTTACGACATCTTCCGCGAGTACACAGTCGATCCGCTGGAGACGTACAGGGTATCGGAGGCGATGACGGAATCAGTCGTGACGATCCCGGAATCATTTCCGGCGAGTGAAGTCTACGAGCGATACTTTTCCACTAGCCAGAAGCACAGAGGATTTCCGGTGTTGGACGCGAATGAAAAGCTTCTCGGGATCTTGACGATCTCCGACGTCATGGAGATGTCCATCTCGGAGCCCGACGCCACCCTGACTGCCCGCGACCTGATTCGACTCGATCCGATCGTGGCCCGTCCGGAAGAGACTTGCCGGGAGGCAGCCGAGCGCATGGCGGAGTCAGGGATCGGACGCTTGCCGGTTCTGTCGAGTGGAAAACTCATCGGCATCATCACGCGCAGCGATCTGCTGAAGCCTCGGCTTCTTCGATTCGAAGAGGAGCGCAGAGCCCCTCTCTAGCCGTCCGCATAGGCACGCACGGCGAGCCCACGCGATCAGCGCTTGGAAGAAGGAGAGCGCTGACGTACTCTTTTGCCTCATGACACGACAGGAGTTGCTGGCCAGCATTCCTCTCTTCGAATCGCTGACGAAAGAGGACCTCGACGGATTGACTCTTCACCTCGAGGAGAGTCACTACGAACCGGGCGAAGTGATCTTCAAGCAGGGCGACGACGGATCGTCGTTGTTCATCATTGAAGAGGGGGCGGTTGACATCGCATTCGGTGAAGGTCCAGGCAATATCGTACTGGCCACGCTCTTCAACGGTCAGTATTTCGGTGAGCTGTCGCTCTTCGACGGAGCGCCGCGGTCGGCTACCGCGACCGCCACCAAGCACACGCACGTGATCCGGCTCGACCGCGACGACCTTGTGAAGTTCGTGCACAAGAACCCCGCGGCATCGCTTCGAATCATCGAGGAGATGGGCGACCGGCTGCGCCAGACCAACGAGTTGATGTCGCGGCAGGTCTCGCGCAACGTTCTGCAGGAACAGGAAGAGACGCTGACGTTCGGCCAGCGCATCGCCGACCGGGTTGCGGCATTCGGCGGCTCGTGGCCGTTCATCATCATGTTCTCGGCCATCATGATCGTCTGGATGACGATCAACGTCGTCAGTGTGATGGCCAGGTTCGACCCTTATCCGTTCATTCTCCTGAATCTCGCGCTTTCGTCCGTGGCCGCGCTGCAAGCGCCCATCATCATGATGAGTCAGAACCGGCAGTCGACGAAGGACAAGCTCCTCGCGGAGAACGATTACCAGGTGAATCTGAAAGCAGAAATGGAGATCGCAGCGCTGCTGCGAGGACAGTCGGAGATGCTGGCGCGGCTGGCGGTTTTGGAGCGGACGCTGGAGTGGCGGAAATCAGTTAGCAGTGACTAGCGGACTAGGATCTTTGCTCATATTGGCGACGCTCCCGAAGCTAATTCGTCCCCATCGCGGCCGCCGCTTCGGTCGCCTTCTTCTTCGCCTCGTACTTGGCCGACTTTCCTTCGAAGATGAAGATCCCCTCGCCCTGGGTGCCGACGTAGAGACGCTCGCCATCGAAGGGATCGAGGGCCACCGACGTCACCTCGGCGGTGCGCGAGGGCAGCGGGAACGAGCGCCACTCATCGGACTTAGGCTCGGCAACGAGCATCTCGTGCTGCTGGCGCGACGTGAGGAAAACGAAGTTGTCGCTGCTGCGCGAGCTTCCGAAGACCGAGGCAAACTGCGCGTCGGGGGCCTCGGCTTCGACCCATTTCCGGTCCGCGCCAACGCGTCCCGCCTTCACACCCTGCGATCCGGCCACGAAGACGAGCTGGTCATCCCCGGAGCCGCGCACGGCCAGCGTACGACCCTTCGGCGGCGCGCCCTTGATCGAGATCCATTGGGTTCCGTCGAAGGCGAGGACGCCGACGCTGGTCAGGGCAAAGAGCGCGCGCTTGTCGCCGAGGTTGCCGATGGCCATGTCGACGGCACGATTGTCGGCACCGGCGAGTAGATACCAGCTCTTCCCCGAATCACGGCTCGTGAAGACCCCCTCGGAAGTCGCAGCGAAGTAGCGTGACTTGTTGAATCGCAAAACCTTGTCGACACGAATGGGAAATGCCGCCGGTTGCGCCTGCGTCCACTGTTCGCCGTTGCTGCTCCAGAAGAATCCTTTTTCGGTTCCGGCAACGAACTTCGCGTCGGCATCATCAGTGACCACGAGGGAAAGCACGGGCGGCAGATCGATTGACGCCAGCTTCGCCCAGCTTGCGCCCGCGTCGACCGAGCGATAGATGCCGCTCGACGCGCCGCCGAACGCCACCGCTGCATACACGCTCTTCGGGTGCGACGCGTCCGAAGCAACCGATGTGATGGTCAGATTGCGAAGGCCATCGCACATGCGCGTGAATGTTTTCGCGTTGTCGTTGGAGAGATAGACGCCGTCTCCTTCGACGCCGAGGATGACGCGGCCCGGGCGCTGGGGATGGAGCGCGATCGTGTTCACGACCAGCGACTCGTCCGAGACGACGTACCAGCTCTTGCCGCCGTCGTGGCTGCGATAGAGTCCGGCCACTGAGCCGGCGTAAATCGAATCGCGGTCGCAAGGGTCGAGCTCGATGTCGTGAATGCGCCGGTTGTCGAAACCGTCGCGATAGCGCGTCCAGGTGTCTCCGCGATTCGGCGTGTTGTAGACCCAGCCGCACGTGGAGACCCACACTTTGTCGGGGTTGTAGCGGTCGATGGTGATCGAAAACATGTCGGTGTCGAGCACCATGCCGTTGTTGATCAGCTTCCACGTCTTGCCGCCGTCGTCCGTGCGCGTTCCCTGTCTCCAGGTACCGACGTAGATGCGGTCATGCGTCCGCGGATCGAGCGCGAGAGACTCGACGTTGGTCTGCTTCGAGATCTGCTCCCACGAGGCGCCGCCGTCGGTTGATCGGTAGACGCCGGTCAGGCCGCCAACGACGATGAAATCGGCGTCGTGAGGATCGATGGCGATCGCGCGGACCGAAAAGTCCTCGAGGCCGGCATCGCGGCGCGTCCAGTTCTGCCCGCCATCCTCGGAGACCGCGATGACGCCGCCTCCCCACGCACCCCAGCATGCTGCCCAGAGACGGCCGCTGCGATCGAGCACCAGGTTGTCGACGACGTAGCCCGGAAACGGGATTCCGCGACGAGGGTTCTGCCATGTCTTCGCGGCGTCCGTCGAAACGTAGACCTCGCCCCCGCTCGTGCCGAGGTAGAGGGTGTCGGGATTGGAAGGATCGATGATCAGCGCGCGAACGTCGGCGCCGTAGAGATTGGCGCGCCGCCACTGTGCGCAAAGAGGTAACGCAATGATGAGAATCGTGAGAGTGATGAGGAGTCTACGCATGCCCGCCCGTTCCAGAAGAGTTTTACCACGACGCGGTAGCAATATCGTTGCCGTGGGGCTGACGAGTACGGGGTGGGGAGTGGGAGCGGGCTTTCGGTGAGTCGACACGTTCGGTTCGAGATCGTCAAGCTTTGCTGGGCCTTCTCCGACCCCCGACTCCCGAAAACCGACCCCCGTCACTGCTATCCTCGCAAATCATGACCGCCCTTCGCACTTGCGTCTTCCCCTGCGCCGGATTCGGCACGCGCTTCTTTCCGGCGACGAAAGTCATTCCGAAGGAGATGCTGCCGCTCGTCGACAAGCCGATTCTGCAGTATGGAATCGAGGAGGCCCTCGGATCCGGACTCGACAAGCTGATCGTCGTCATGTCGAAAGGGAAGGACGCCATCCTCGATCATTTCGATCGCACGGCGGAACTCGAACGTTCGCTGCAGGAGCGCAAGAAGAACGATCTCCTCAGCGAGGTCGAGACGGTCAGCACGATGGCCGATCTCATCTCGGTCCGGCAGAAGGAAGCGCTCGGACTCGGCCACGCCGTGTTGCAGGCGAAGGATGCCGTTGGCAATGAGCCGTTCGCCGTCGTCCTGCCTGACGACGTCATCCTGGCCGGCGAGCCCTGTCTCCTGCAGATGCGCCGCGTCTTCGAGGAAACGGGACGGCCGGTCATCGCGCTGATGGAAGTGTCGGCGGAAGAGACCACGCGCTACGGCATCGTCGCCGGCAACATGCTCGGCAACCGACGTTTTCACATCACGGACATGGTGGAGAAGCCGAAAGTGAATCCGCCGTCGCACTACGCCATCATCGGGCGCTACATCCTCCCGCCGGACGTCTTCCCTCTGCTGGAGAAGACCGAGCGCGGCGCCGGTGGCGAGATCCAGCTCACGGATGCGTTGCGCGAGCTGGTCCGCACCGGCGATTTCTACGGCTACGTCTTCGAAGGAAAGCGCTACGACGCCGGCGAAAAGCTGGGCTATCTCAAAGCCACTGTCGACTACGCGCTGCGCCATCCGGCCGTCGGTAAGGAGTTTCGCACATATCTGGAGTCGCTCTTCGGGAGTGACGTTCCGAAAAACCGTCAGAACTAATGGACAAGCGATTCGATATTCTCGATGTCTCGGAAGACCTTCGCGCGCTGGTCGGCGAATGCGAGCTGACCGGCAACCGCACCACGTTCCTCCGCAACAACCGCCCCATCGCCATCCTCATCTCGCACGATGAATACCTCGCCCTCCGCGAGACGATCGACATCGCCGACGACGCGCCTCTCCGCGCTGCCATCGAAGAGGGGGAGACCGAGGTGCTGCGGGGTGCGATGCTCGCGGTTGAGGATTTGATTGGGGGATGAACTGCCGGCGGGCCGCCGGCGATACAGCCGCCGAGCCGGCGGCGCTACACTGGCCTGCGTTGGTGGGGACTGTTCGACGCGCTCCGTTCCGAGCGAGGCAAGCGTAGCGCCGGCGGCCCGCCGGCTGTACCGCCACCGGCCCGGTGGCGACCTTCAAATCCCCCAGCGAGTAGACTTCACACTCATGTGGAATGACCGCCTCCGTTTTGCCGAGCGCGTTGAAAAAGACTGGCGAGCGCTCAGCGACGAGCAGCGCGCCGTCACCGCCCGCGCCCTCGAGACGATCGACGAAGACCCCATCATCGGAGCGCCGCTCTTCGAGCCGTTGCGCGGTTACTGGAGCTATCGCAGCGAAGGCATCCGCATCATCTACCGCATCGTCACCGAAGCGCGCTTCATCGTCGTTCTCAGTATCAGCCTGGTATTGGCGCGATGAGCTTCATCCTCGCTTCGCAATCGCCGCGCCGCCGCGAGCTGCTTACATCGATCGGTCTGGTCTTCGACGTCATTCCGAGCGATGTGCCGGAGATTCATCAGCCTGGCGAATCACCCGAGGAGTACGTGGCAAGGCTGTCGCGCGACAAGGCCGAGGTGGTTGCTGCCAGCCATCCCGACGCCTGGATCATCGCCGCCGACACGACCGTCCTCCTCGGCGATCAACTACTCGAAAAGCCGGTCGACGCGAATGACGCCAGACGGATGCTCGGCTTGATCGCGGGCAAAACCCACATCGTCTACAGCGGCGTCACGCTGCAGAACACCGCCAAAGACTGGCGTGAGACGCGCGTGGCCGAGTCGGAGGTACGTATGCTCCCGCTCGACGAACGCGAGATCGCCTGGTACGTCGCCACCGGCGAGCCGCTCGACAAAGCGGGGGCCTACGCCGTACAAGGCATTGGCGGAATGTTCATCGACTCCATCCACGGCAGTTACACGAACGTAGTTGGATTACCACTTGCTTTGCTTTTCGAGATGCTGCGACGGGCAGGGATCGATCTGGTGCAGGAGCTGGGGATCGGGCGACGGGCGTTGTAGGCGCTATGCTTTTCTGGCGAAGAAACCATTCGTATCAAACGCTTTTTGAAGAAGGAACGGGACCATAGGGCGCGGGTTGGCTAGTCGAGCCGCAACGGTTCTCCGACTCCCCACCCCGACTCCACTCCCCACAGACACATGTCATCCGCAGCCAAAGTCGGCGTTTTCATGCTCATCGTCCTGGCGATCCTCGGGTACTTCATCCTGAAGATCGAAGACGTGCAGATCGGTCACGGCACCGGCGCACGCAAAGTGACGGCGCTCTTCGACTCCGTCGCCGGCCTCGATAACAAGTCGGCCGTTCGCGTGGCCGGCGTGCGCGTCGGAAAAGTGTCGAACATCAAGCTCCGTCCGGATGGGAAGGCCGAGGTGACGCTCGATATCGATCCGGACGTGGTGCTCCACCCCGGCGCGATCGCGCACGTCGCCAACCTCGGTCTCCTCGGCGAGAAGTACGTCGAGCTCGATCCCGGCCCGTCCAATGCGCCAGTCATCCCGCAGGAACAGAGTGTCGTCCTTCACGGAACACAGCCTGCGTCGATGGACGACATCACTAACCAGGTCGCCGCGATCGCGAACGACGTGAAGGCGATTACCGCATCACTGCGCGGCGCAATGAGCGGACCCGCCGGCCAGCAGCGCCTCGTCGATATCGTCGAGAACGTCCGCACAATCACGGAGCAAGTGCGCGATCTCATTGCAGCGAATCGGACGAACGTTGACGCGACAGTCGCCAACGCCCGCGTCATCAGTGAGTCGCTGCGCGTCGAGATCCCGCGCCTGGCTGCCTCGATTGACCGGATGGCCACGCAGATGAACGGCACCGTCGGCGAAAATCGCGAAGACGTCCGCCACATCGTCGAGAACCTTCGCACGCTTTCCGCCGATCTCAAGACCACGTCCGACAACCTCAACGCGGTGACCGCGCAGGTTCGCAGTGGCGAAGGTACCGTCGGCAAGCTTCTCTATAGCAATGAAGCGCACGATCGCCTCACCGCGGCCCTCGGCTCCGTCGAGAGCGGCGTGAACGAGTTGCGCAACACGCTCGGCCGCGCCAGCAGAATGCAGCTCGACCTCGGACTCAACGGCGATTACTACGCCGGCCTGCCCGCACAACTGGATGGCAGCGACAAGCTGGGCAACTCGCGCTCCGCCGTCTGGCTGCGCCTGAACCCGAATCCCGAGCACAACCGCTTCTACAACATTGAGCTCGCCGACACGCCGTACGGCAAGCGGCACGACAAGACGATCGAAGAGACCGTAACGAATCCGGCAACCGGCCAGTCGCAAACCACGATCACGCAACAGACGCGCTTCGACCGTTCGCTCCTCATTTCCGCCCAGGCCGGCTGGACGATGGCTCCCTTCGCCGTCCGCCTCGGCATGATCGATTCGTCAGGCGGTGCGGGCGTCGATTACTTCTTCAACAACCGCATCCGCGCCACCGGCGAAGTCTTCGATTTCGGCCACCGCAACGGCGATAACAACCCCCACGTCCGCCTCTTCGGCGAATACGTCTTCCGCCAGGAAAAGCCGACGACCCCAACGATCTTCATCCGCAGCGGCGTCGACAACGTCCTCAATCACACCGCCTTCACATTCGGAGGCGGGATCCGCTGGCGGGACGATGATTTGAAGTATTTGCTGGGGAGCATCCCGATTCCGAAGTGAGGGTGGTGCGACACCGCCCGAGTAGTAGAATCCGACAGATGGCCACCCAAAACCAGATCGTGCACACCGATCCGGAGATCCTGGCGGGCGAACCTGTGTTCGTGGGAACTCGGGTCCCGCTTCGCAACCTGTTCGATTACCTCGAGGCAGGCGATTCGCTGGATGTCTTTCTGGATTCCTTCCCGGACGTTAGCAGAGAACAGGCCGTCGCAGCGCTGGAACTCGCAAAGGAGACAGTGTCCGCCGTTGCGAGCTCTCATTGACCAGTGTCTCCCGCGACAACTGGCCGCGGAGCTTAGGGGGCACGAGGCAACTACGGTTCGAGCGCAGCGCTGGCTCGGACTCCGAAACGGCGTTCTCCTGCGCGCTGCGGTCGAAGCCGGGTTTCAAGTTTTCATCACGAACGACTCCAGCATCGAGTTTCAACAAAACGTCAAGAAAATCGGGATCGGAGTCATCGCGATTGCCGGAGTCCGAAACCGCATGCAGGATCTCCGGCCTCTCGTACCTGAAATTCTTGAGCGTCTGACGGTGATCAAGCCGGGTCAGGTGATCACGATCGCCGGCTAGGTTTTCTCTCAGCGTACTCACGCGAAGGCGCGAAGAAGACGAATAGGCCTTCGTGATCTTCGCGTCTTCGCGTGAAGCGCTTCTCGAAGAAACCAGCGATCCTCGAGTCCCTCAAATCACTCCCAAATCAATAGCCCGCAACACAGCTCGCGTGCGGTCCCGCACCCCCAACTTCGCCAGCAGATTCGAGATGTGGTTCTTGACCGTGCCGTCGGTGATGTTGAGCAGCTCGCCGATTTCTTTGTTGCTGTAGCCGCCGGCGAGGAGGCGGAGGATCGTTCGTTCGCGGTCGGTGAGTGGCTCGGGGAGGTCGGCGGCTTCGAAGGATGAGTCACTCTTCTCCAGGGCGCGCATGATCCGCTCGGTGATGACCGGCTCGATGCAGGTGCCTCCCTCGGCCAGCGTGCGGATCGCGTTGGTCAGGCGCTCCAGCGACACGTCTTTGAGTAGCCAACCCTTGGCACCGGCGCGGACGGCTTCGAAGAGGATGGCGTCATCGTCGAAGGTCGTCAGGATGAGCGTTGGCCGCGCGGCGCCGCGCTCACGCAACTGGCGGAGAACGCCGACGCCATCGAGCTTCGGCATGCGCAGATCGAGCAGGACGACATCCGGCTTCTCGCGCTGGATGACGGTTACGGCCTCTTCCCCATCGCTTGCCTCGGCGGCCACTTCGATGTCCGGCACGAGCGCGAGCAGGCTGCGTAGCCCCTGCCGGACGATCGTCTGATCCTCGACGATGCAGACGCGGATCACGCCGCACCGCCGAGGGGCAGGGTCACGTGAACGGAGAAGCCGCGTCCCCGCATCGACGTCACTTCGAACGTGCCGCGAATCTGCTCGACGCGCTCGCGAAGGCCGAGGAGACCGTTGCCGAAGCGGATGTTGTCGACGCCGGTACCGTCGTCACGCGCATCGATCGAGAGCGCGCGGTCGCCGGTAGCGAGTTTCAGCCAGAGATTGCGCGCGCCGGAGTGGCGAACGGCATTCGTCACGATCTCCTGCACCGTGCGCAGCGCGACTTGCGCGACATTGGCGTCGGCGACCGCGAGGCCGTCCTGATAATCGAGATGAAGCGACGGCGCGACCATCACATCGCGCAGCGACTCCAGCGAGGCCGTGAGATCGACCGGCTCGTCATTGCGCAGACGGCTGACGACTTCGCGCACATCGACGAGCAACTGTTTCGCGATTCCCTTGCTCTTCTCGACGTGCTCCTTCGCCTCGCCGCTGGAAAGATGGCTGGCCACTTCGAGATTGAGGCTGAGCGCGGTCAGATGATGCCCGATGAGGTCGTGAAGATCGCGGGCGATGCGGAGGCGCTCCGAGGTGCGGCTGCTGATCTCCAGCAACTCCGTGGTCATTCGCAGCTCCGCATTCGCCTCCGCCAGCGACTTCCGCGCTTCCATCTCCGAGTGCGCCACGTGCATCGAGAAAAGCGCGAAGAGGGAGAACGCGAAGTAGACCAGCGCGTAGATGACGCCCGAACCGCCGTTGTTCGCCATGATGAATCCGAGAACGATCGAGTTGATGGCGATGCCGCCGACGGCATAGCGGGGCGGATACCCGCCGAGCTGCGCCGCGATGATCACGAGCAGCACAGCCAGGAAGCCGGTCGGCTGCAGAATCACACAGGTGAACGCCGCCAACGTCTCGATGACGAGCATCGAAATGCGAATCGCGTTGCCGCAGCCGGGACGCGTCCCAAGGACGAAGCCAATGATGAAGATGATGAACGCGCCGAAGAGCAGCGCCGCACGCGCCGTGAAGAGCGAGCGGTACTCTGCCTCCCAAAGCACAGTGGGGATCCCGACGATGACCCACGTCACGGCGCCGACCAACTTCATCTTCTGTTCGTTCACGTTCATGTGCTTTGAGAAGAATCATGAACCACAGAGGCTCAGAGATCACAGGCTAACTCTGTGTCCTCTGTGTCTCCGTGGTGAAGGCCTTTGTCATTCTAGAAATACAACCGAGCCCCGCCCGTCGTCACGCGCCTCACCTGCATGTATGCGAGCTCGCTGGCTCTCGCGCCCGCGAACTCGGTGTCGATCAGATAGACGCCCAAGTTCGACCGGAGCTTATGCGTGAACGTCGCACGTGTAAGGAGTGAACCATCGCGCAAATTGGTGATCATGATCAGCTCGGCCTCAAGTCTCTCGAACGGCCAGTCGATGCGGACGAACGCATAGTCACGGGCCATTCGCAACGGAGCGTACTCCCCATTGGCCGTACGGATCGTCGTTTCGCTCCTGGCGTTGTCGGCCATGAGGCGAAACGCCTGCCATACGCGCGCGTCGAGGCCGTCGCCGCTGTGATACAGCTCGACGACCACATTGATGTTTCGTTTGAAGGTGTACTGCGTTCCGGCGAGCGCGTGACGGCGCGCAATCTCCGCATGCAGTTCGAGCGCGTCGCCGAAGACGCGTGCGGCGCTGACGCCCTGCTGCGTACTGTCGCCATCGCGCCGGAAGTGGAGTGATACGTCAGTGCCCGCGACGAGGCGATAGACCCTCGCCGCGACGGCGCCATGATCGAGTGCGTAGAGCGAAATGTTCGTCCCTCGAGCAAAGACGTCGGCGCGCAGCATGTTGAGCCCCTGATTCGCGGAACGATGGTCCGACGGATCGGTTGGATTCTTTTTCGGACTGACGAATGCCGTCGGATTCCAGGCGTAGCCTGTGCCCCATTTCTCGATCACGCGGCCGATGGTGACGTCGAGCCACGGTTTGGGGTTGAGCTGCAGGTAGGCTTCGCCCACACTCGCCTGCTGGCTGCCTCCCCCGGCAGCGTCGCCGCGAAGCTTGAGGTGAAGCTTCCACGTGCGGCTCTCCGGCGCGGCATCGAAGAATGCGACGGCGTCGGCGGACGATGTTCGATATGGGATGGCGGCGACGTTGTCGGGATTTAATGGCGAGGCGGCGTTCGCTGGTGTTAGCTGCGATTCGACTCCGGCGGATCCGAAGAGTTTGAAGACCTCGGCGTGGGCGGTGGTAGCGAGCAGAGCAATGAGAAGACCGCCAGCGAGCCGCTGGCGATACAGCCGCCGGGCCGGCGGCGCTACGTTCGTTCGCGCTGGCGCGGTTTTCTTGCTTACCATTTGCCGAGCGAGTCCTTGGTGAACATCTTTTCGGCGTTTTCTTTGGCTGTGAGGTTGGCGTAGCGCATGGTCGTGCGGTTGCCGGGGCGGAGGAGATCTTCGATCTCGACCTCGGTGACGACGCGGCGGCCGGCCATCGTCCCGTATGTGCGGTAGTTCGCCCGCTTGATCAGCTTGCCGGAGACGACGTAGAAATCGGCGCGGCGCGGTTCGTAGCTCTGCTTGTCGATCCAGAGCCTGACGCGGTTGTAGGCGACCGCCGGATCTCTGGCCACCAGGTCGAGAACGTACGCGTCGCCCTCTTCGGCCACCGACTTCGCGTCGTAGTCGGTCGCAAAGTTCGTTCGGGCCACGTCGCCGTTCGAGGCCTGGCCCATCAGCCGTTGCAGTGGCGAGATGCGGATCGGACGGCTAGCAGTCGGCATGTAGATCCACATCGCATCGCGCAGCATCAGCAGGTACTTCCCCTTCTCCGTCTGCGGATAGGTGAACTCGACGATGCTGCGGTCCGCGCCTTTGCCGTACACGCGAAAGCGCGAAGTGCCGGACTTGCCGTCCGGCGTGACCGACATGAGCTCCACATCGACCGAAAAGCTCGGAATCGGATTGCGAAAGACGTCAGCTCGTGCGAGGACCGAGGCAGCGTCGTCGGCTGCGTGCAGCGGAAGCGCGGCGCTGAAGAGCGCGGCGGCGATGATCGATTTCATATCAACTCCTGCAATGCGATGGAAGAACGGGCGGCGACTCCGGCTCATATATGCCCCAGCGCGTCCACGATCTTCAGGCGCGATGCTTTGAGCGCGGGGAGGATCGAGGAGAGCGTGGCGGTGATGACAGCGATGAGGAACGCGGTGATGAGGATGTCCGGCTGCAGCATCACGCGAAGCGGATAACCCTGCGTGTAGCCCGGTGGCGGCGGCAGCATCAGATGGACGTGGTTGATGACGCTGGATGCACCGGCGCCCGCGAGCAGGCCGGCCACGCCGCCGAGCAGGCCGATGAAAAGGCCTTCGAGGAGGAAGAGCCGCCAGACGTTGGAGCGCGTCGTGCCGATGGCCATCATCGTGCCGATCTCGCGGGTCCGTTCGAAGATCGACATCACGATCGTGTTCGCCACGCTAAAGATCACGATGCCGAAAACGACCATGCCGATGAAGCCGAAGATGCCGTTGTAGAGCAGCACGACCTGGTGGTAGAAGCTGGCCAGCTGCGACCAATCCTTCATTTCCAGCGCCCAGTGCTTCCGCGCAAAGAGCGTGGTGAGATCGGCGCGGACCGCGGCGGTATCGTCCGTCTCGTTGAGAAGGACGAGGAGGCGCTCGACCTTGGTCGTCTGCAGGAGTTGTTGCGCGCCGGCCAGCGGCATCTTGATGGCGCGGTCGTCGTACTCCTTCACACCACTCATGAAGATGCCCGCCACGCGGACGTCAATGGCGTTCAGTGATCCCGAGGTCGTGGTCGACATCAGCGTGAGGTAGTCGCCGGGCTTGGCGTGCATTGAGGCGGCCAGTCCGCGGCCGATGATCACGGCATCGCTCTCGCCTTCCGGCAAGTCGGTGCCTGCGACGAGGCGTTGCGCGTTCATGGCCCGGTCTTCCTTTGGCTCGACGCCTGTGGCCAGGAAGGTCTCTGACTTGTCGCCGTTGCTGATCAGACCCATCAGCGTGATCTGCGCGGTGGTCATGCGGACGCGTTTGTCGCTCTCGATCGCACCGCGGAGTGGAGCGACGTCGTCGAGGCCGAATTCGAGCGGCTTCTTTGCCTCCGCATGCTCGAATCCCTGTTTGTAGATCTGGAGATGTCCCAGCCGGTTGCGGATCGTGCTCTCGCGAAGACCGTGAAACGTGATGGCTTTGTAGCCGCCGAAGAGGATCAAGCCGACCGCGCCGAAGACGATGACGAGCAGGGTGATGGCAGAGCGCCGGCGGTTGCGGAAGACGTTGCGAAGGGCAAGTTTGGTCAACATTCGTTTTGTCCTTACGAAGCACGCGCTTCGAGAAGTGGCTGGCTTACGGAACCGGCGACGATCGCGCCGTCGTGCATGCGGACGCAGCGTCGGGCGCGCGACATCAGCGCCGGATCGTGCGTGGCGAAGATGAACGTGCAGCCGGTGGAGTCGTTGAGTCCCTCGACGAGATCGAGGATTCGTCCGGCAGTCACCGAGTCGAGGTTGGCGGTGGGCTCGTCAGCGAGGACGAGCTTCGGCTCTCCCGCCATCGCTCGGGCGATGGCTACGCGCTGCCGTTGCCCGCCGGACAGCTGATCGGGACGCTGGCGCGCCTGCTCCGTGAGGCCCACCTGATCGAGCCAGTAGCGCACGCGGTCGCGACGCTGGCGCGCGGGCAGATGCTGAAGGAGAAGCGGATACTCGATGTTCTCGAACGCGGTGAGGACCGGGATCAGATTGAACGTTTGAAAGATGAAGCCGAGGGTGTCGCGCCGGGTCGCGGCCAGCCGGTGCAGCGGGACCGAGGTGACGTCGATGCCATCGATGACGACACGGCCGCTGTCGGGCTTGTCGATGCAGCCGATGAGGTTGAGCAGCGTCGTCTTGCCGCTGCCGGAGGGGCCGGCCAACGCCAGGAAATCACCGCGGGCGATGTCGAGCGAGACTCCGGTGAGCGCACGGACCTGGACGCGCCCGAGGGGGTAGGTGCGGGTGATTTCGGTCAGCCGGACGAGTGGGTGCTGGTGCATGGGCATCTCCTTCGCAGGCCAATCTAGAGGCCCGCGAAGGGATGCGCATGTGCCTGAAGCGCGGCAGGCTCATCGTGACTTTTGGCACATCGACCGAAATTCCCCGTTTGACGCGCAGGGTGCAGTAGCGCACAATCCGCCAAAACGTAGAACAAACGTAGGAGAGGACATAACTAATGGCGACAACGAAGAAGAGCCCCGGCAAAGGTCTTGCCGCGGAAGTAACCCCGAGCAGCGACCTGGCCACGATCGTCGGCAGCAAGCCGATCCCCCGCAGCGAAGTCACGAAAAAGGTGTGGGACTACATCAAAGCCAACGGCCTTCAGGACAAGACGAACAAGCGGATGATCAACGCAGACGACAAGCTGCTGAAGATCTTCAACGGCAAGAAGCAGGTCTCGATGTTCGAGATGACCGCTCTCGTCAGCAAGCACCTGAAAGCGTAGTCCCGGAACCGCGAGCCATTCGAGGCCGGCGTTCTGCGCCGGCCTTCTCGTTTCAGCGGATGCCCGTGTCGATGCTGACGTTCAGGCTCGTGACCGTGTTCGCATGGATCTCGACGAGCTTCGGCAGATCGGACGTCTTGTCGATGCCGCTCGGCTTGAGGTCGATCGTGTATTTGCCAGGCGCGAGATCGATGAAGTAGGCGCCCTGCGAGTCGATGTCGACCGTGAAGAGCAGGTTCGACTTCGTATCGGTGTAGACGAGGATCTTTCGCGCGGCATAGGCTGACGGCTGGGTCGGACAGCCAGTCGTGGTCTCCGGACCCGGGCAATTCGGCCCGATCGTGACAATGCCCGAGAGCCGCCCGTGCTGCGCCGGCACTCCGTTGTCAGGCGACGTCGGGCTATGACAGCCGGCGTTGAGCAGCATCAACAGAGCCGCGGCGATCGAACAGAGAACTCGCATCACGCGTATTCTAGACCGCTGGCCGGGGAGTGGGGTGTCGGGGGTGGGTGTCGGAGAGCAGAGACCAACTCGATGACCAGGGTTCAGAGATTCATCTGATCTCTTGTCTCTGATCTCTGATTTCTCTCACCCCCTACTCCTCACACCCCTTACCGCCCTGCCGACTCGATCAAAATCACATCCGCGATGTCGCGGTACTTCCCCGCGAAGTGGTGTCCGCCGGGCTCCGCAACGATCTTGAATGCTCTCGGGTCGAGCTGGTGGCAGAGCGAGTTTTTCTCCTTCGCTCCGAAGATGCACAGGACGTTCTGACCGCGCAACTTCTCGACATCGGGCTTCACGGCGTGCTTCGGTTCCTTGTGTGTGTACGCGTTGAGCGTCCAGGCCGGCGAATACTTGAAGTCAATCATCGGCTCCAATCCGAGCAGGGCGATGAGTTGTGTGACGGCGCGAAGGTCGGCCGGAAGACGGCTGGCCATGAACGGCAGGACGTCGGCGCCACGCGAGTAGCCGATCAACATGACTTTGTTCCGCTTCCACTGAATCCGGTAGTAGCGAATGATGCGCTCGAGGTCGCAAGCCGACTCGTCGGGCGTTCGCCGTGTGCGGTAGTAGTCGGAGGCGATGAACCCGACGATCGGGATGCCCGCGGCGCGAAGACGGTCCGTGATCTTGCGATCGATGCGCCGCCAGCCGCCGTCGCCGGTGATCATGACCGCGAACCGGTCGCTGGGAACTTTGGCGTCGAGCGTCACCACAGGCAGCCCGGTAATGTCCGCTCGTGCCGGGCAGCGCTCGTCCGGCGCGCCGGCACGCGCAGTCCCGGCCGCGAGAAGCAGTAGCAGGAATCCGATTCGTCTCACTTGAGGTGCTCGATGATGATGCGGCCAAGGTTGCCATAGCCGCCGTCAAAGTGGTGTGCGCCCTTGAGCGTGATGACGTCGACGTACGGACGGCCGGTCAGCTCGCGGCAGAGGGATTCGTGATCGTCTTCGCCGGACAGGCAGAGGATGCGATGCGCGCCGAGTTTGCCGATCTCCGGCATGACCGCTTCCCCCGCGGAGCCGCTGCGCATCCAGTCAGCGACGTGGAACTCGAACTCCACTTTCGGGCTGGGACCGAGCAACGCGATCATACGGATTTTCGCCTGTGTGTCCGCAGGCAGCCGGCTGATCATGGCCGGCAGGACGTCCGCGCCGCGGGAGTAACCGACCAGGAGCACGCGCGATTTGTGCCACTCTCCGAGGTATTGGTCGATGATCGCTCCGAGATCGCGCGATGCGTTCTCGGGGGAGCGCTTCGTCCAGAAATACTGCAGCGCGTTCAGGCCCACCACCGGCATTCCCTCGCCGGCGAGAACCTTCGAGATCTCTTTGTCGATGGCTGCCCACCCACCGTCACCGGAGACGAAAACGACCAGCGTGTCGGAGGCGCCGTGTGTGGCGGGCACTTCGACCAGCGGAAGTTTCGATGTCGATGCGGAGAGCGATGCAGCCCGGGCGAGCAGCAACAGAACCATGAGTGTCTTCATACGGACCGAGCGGGCAGAACAACGCCCGGCCATTTCGTATTCGTCAATCAAATCAGTCGAGGAGTTGTATCCCACCCGTTACCGGCTTCGAAGAGGCCGCGGCAGGTGCTCCGGCATCGATCACGTGCGAGAGGAAGAGGTCCGTGTCGGGCTTTTCGTCGGGAGTGAACCCGATGACGAGGTAACGCTGTGGCTGCGGGAGGTATTTGTAGGCGTGAGCCCACGGATCGCGCAGAAGCGCCGGCGAAAGATAGAGCGGAACAAGATCCTGAAGCCTCGCCGGAAGGCGTCCGTTGATGACGTTGTACATCTCGAGGGACTCGCCGATCTGTTCGATCCGTTCGATGGAGATCGCCTTACGCGTCTCCGCGACGGACGACGATCGATGGGCCGGCCCAAGCGGATGCAGGGAGTTGAGCGGATTCCGGAACGAGGTGGCCAGCGAGAGGAGCGCGAGAAGCGCCAGCACTGCCACGAGCGGCAACGGAACCGGCGTTTCCGCGACTTCGCCTTCATCCACCGGCGTCATCTGCGCGAGCACTTCCGCGGCGCCGCTTCCCCGCACTTCCTCGATCAGATCGCGTGTCAGGAGCTCGTACAACGCCTTTGCCGTATCGAACTCGGGCAGCTTCGACAGCTCCATGACGCCGCGCACCGAGGTCGTGCCGTCGACCATGTCGTAGATGGTTTTCTCGTCGCGGGAGATGCGGACCTTGTCGGTCATGGCCGGCTTGCGCCGGCGCGTAGGCGCGGCATCGAAGTCGACTTCATCCGCCTCTTCCGACGCGCCGGCGACGACGATCTCCTGATCCGTCATCTTCTTGCGGAAGACCATGTCGTACGAGCGGATGCGCTTCTCGATGATCGGCCACTCGTCGATCATCCGCGCGCCTTCCATGAGGATCGATTCGGCGCTGACGGGAACGACGTAGTCGCGGTCGTACTCGATCGTCGTCTCCTGCGAGAAGTGATAGTCGCCGTCTTTCCAGCGGAAGAGGCGGAAGACGATCTGCAGAATCTGAAGCTGGAGCGCCTGCTTCAGCGAGTCGATCGAGATGATGCCGTAGTGAACGAGGATGAATCCGAGCCGCTGGAGCGTCTCTTTCTGAATCTCCAGCGCGCGGTTCAGCTGGTCCTGGGTCAGCAGTTCGCTTCGCAGAAGCACGTGACCGAGCCGGTTCTCGAGGCGGTGGCTCAGCGAGTCGGCGCCGACGACCTTGCCGTCCAGGAACGTCACCGTGACGGTGTCGTCCTTGCTGCGAAGGGTCAGAACTCCGGTCTTTCGCTGCAGACCGATGAGCTGAAAGATATCGGCGAGACTGAAATCTTTGAGTGTGCCTTCGAGTGCCATAGCAAACCATCATCAAAACGAATTGATGTTCCTCCGATACACCGGCAGCGTGATGAACAACCAGAGCGCGGCGGCGAAGACGATTGCGACGATGCGGACCATCGTTTTGGCTGTATCCCCCGGCGCCAGAACCGGCGCAAGCCTGCCGGAAAGAATCGCAAGCGAAACGAAGAACGCGAATGCGAACGACGCAACGGTGCCGCCGGTAGTATGTCCCTCGATGACCTGCGCCGAACCGGGCAGGAAGGTGGCCAGCCAACGGTTCCGCTTCAGGATGCCGTGCTGATGCTCGCTGACTTCTTCGAGCTTGGACCGCTTCGTGGCTGCTGAAACACCGTCCCGCTTCAGGTAGATGTGAATGCATTGGGTGCAGAAGGTCGTGCTCTCCCGCGCCGACTTGCAGCGAAGGCAGAACGTTCGTCCGCATTTGAAGCAGGATCCGGCGAATCCGGCCCGCCGCCGCTTGAGGAAGAGCAGCGGCGCCAGAACCAACGTGAGAATTGCGCCTGCCGTCAGTGGATTGCGCATGCTCTCCAGCGGATCGAACCAGGCGTAGTTTCCGAAGAGCGAGCGCGCGATGCCGCGGCGGGCAATCTCCGAGGAGACGGCCCACGCCTGTGGGATGCTCGGATGGTAGAGAACGACTTCGAGCTTCTGCGCCCGCGGTTCCGAGGAGCGTTCGACGAGAGCCCGGTCGATCCTCCTTGCCACATCGAGTTTCTGCGCCTGCTGGTCGAACTTGTACAGCTCCCCGAGGGCGATGGACTCATCGTAAAACGCGATCGCCAGCCGTGGATCTAACGCCTCGGCTTTGTTGTACTCCGTCACAGCGGTCGCGAAATCGTTGTTGTAGAAATGGAGGTTGCCGAGGTTGACGTGCGCTCCAGCATTGTCGTGAAGCTCCGCCGAGCGCTGGTAGTGCTGGCTCGCCTGCTGGTCATTGCCCTCCTGAAGGTAAAGAGTGCCGAGGAGGAGATGCAGGATGGCATCGTCAGGGACGATGTTGACGAGCTCCTGCATCCGGCGGAGCGCGTCCGGCTCGTACGTTCGCTCGTCGCTGGTAATGGCCGACATCACGACCGGACTGTCGATCCCGGCGATCCGCTGGGATGTCCAATCGAGCACCAGAGGCGCGCCCGCCAGCAACAATGAGAGGACGACGATCATGATCCTCTCGCCGATCTTGGCGTAGCCGAAGAAGATGATGAACCAGTAGAAGACGAGCCAGAGCGGTCCGAGCCAGAGGAAGACCGGCAGAAACAGAAGAGCGAAAGCGATCACAGAAACCGAGCCACCGTGCAGCCGCTCCCCCAGCATTTCGCGGAAGTCGTGAGTCATGGCGCGGCCGTATCGGATCAACAGAGCGAATGAGAAAATCGCCGCCGTCAGCGCGAGAGCGAGCAAGAGCGTGATGACCGTGTCGGCACGGGCGAGCAGCCGCGAACGGTAGCGACCGAAAAGTCCGGCGATCCCGCGGACGAGTACCGGAAGTGCCGTACCCCAACTCCTCGACTCCACCGCCTCCTCGGCGCGGATGAACGCGACCGAGGACGAGCCGGGATCGAGGGTGTCAGCGGCCTTGTTCGCCCAATCGGCAACCTGTTTATTGGACTGCTTCGCCGCCTGACGCGCCAGGATCGCCGCAGCGGCAGCATACGAAGGATAGGTTCGGATGCCGGACGCCCTGCCGACATCCATCAACTCGCTCGTCTTCTTTGCAGCCGCGTCGATATTGCCGGCGTCGGCCGACGCAGCCGCCTGCGACCAGATGTCGCGAGGTGCTGTGTCTCCCGCATGTGCCGCGACTGACGCGAGGCACATCGACGCAGCGAGCAGCGAGATCAGACGTTGTCTCATGTAATGCTTTTCGTTCGTTGAACGAATGCGAGCTTCAATTCTCCCAGATGTGTCGACAGGAAATCGTCCTCATCCGCAGTCAGGTTCCCGTTTGTCTTCTCCTTGAGCATGGTCAGCATCTCGATCATCTGACGCGCCGCGACTGCATCCAGTTTCGGCTTCGGATCATACGGGTTGCGCAGCATGCCCAACGACATGTACGCCTGCGCGATGAGAGGCTCGACGAAGTCCGCGAAGGGTGTGCCGGGATTTAACGCTTTGTCCGCTACCGACTTGTTGCGCCGGTCGCCGGCCGGAGGCTCCGTGGCGCCGGCGGTGGGAGGGGTGGCCTTCGCGGCTTCCGGCGCCGGCTTCGCCGCCTCGGGTGCAGCAGCGGACGCAGGCTTCGCCGCCGCCGGATCCACCGGCGTAACATCCTGCTTGAACTCTTCGCGGATCTCCCCTTCCGCGGTAAAGATCCGCTTGTCCGTTACTTTGATCTCGGATTTTGGTCGTTCCATTTGGCTCCTGGCGAGCGGCCAGCCTGCGTGCTGGATTCTGTGCGCGAAGCTCCTTTCAAGGGACCGGAAACGATATAGCAAGTGCGCGGTTGCGCGCTACCGCCGGTACAATCCGCCCCCTTGCCGATGCGCATCTTCCAGATCCTCGAATTCAATCAATTCAACACCGGCTCCGTGCACCAGATGTTTCAGGCAGCATCTGGTTTGCGCGAGCGCGGTCATGATGTGACGATCATCAGCCGCCCCGATGCCGTGCTCGAGGAAAAGGCGCACCAGGCTGGGGTGGGCTTCGCCGGACTACGCATGCGGAACGAGTTCGATCTCGTCAGCGCGTGGAAGCTGGGACACCTTTTCCGCGAGCAGCGGCCCGATGTCGTCCACGTGCACAAAGGCGTCGCGCACGCGCTCGCGCTGGCTGCTATGTTCGCCCGGCCGGTGGGGGCATTCATCGTCAACCGCGGCGTCTCCTTTCCTCTCGACGTCTGGAACCGCATCAAATACCGGACGCATCGTGTTGATCGCGTCGTCACCGTCTGCGCGCAGATCCAGGATGTGATCGTCGCCAGCGGCCGTCTGCCGCGGGAGAAGGTTGTCGTCGTTTACGCCGGGACCGATGTTCATCTCTTCCACCCGGCGCGCTGGGATACGGCGGCCTTCCGCCGCGAAAAGGGAATCGCGGACGACGCCTTCCTCATCGCCCAGGTCGGCGTACGAAACTGGAAAGGTTGGAAGGAGCTGATCGACGCCGTCGCTTCGATCCTTCCCACCCACCCGCACGCCCACCTTGCGCTGATCGGCTGTCGCGGCGAGTCGGAGCGAGCGGAGGTGGCAAGCTACGCACGTGAGCGCGGCATCGGACCGCACGTCACGCCTGTCGAATACCGCGACGACATGCCGAATGTCTTCGCCTCCTGCAATCTCGTCGTTGACGCTTCGTGGGCCGGCACCGGCATCACCGGCACGATCCGCGAGGCCATGGCCATGCGAAAACCGGTCATCGCCACCGATTGCGGTGGCAACCGCGAGCTCGTCTCATCGGCCGATGTCGGCTGGCTGATTCGCGCGAAGGAAGTGCCGCCGCTGGCGCACGCGATTGCGGAAGTCATCGACGATCCGGCGCGGCGCGAGCGCGTCGCCGCGAACGCGCGGGAGCATGTCGTGCAAGGCTTCTCGAAAGAGTTGCGGATAACGAGGCTGGAAGCGCTGTATCAGGAGATACTGGCCCAGCGATGAGGAACTCTAAAATTGCCAGCCGTTTTCCTTCAGGAATCCCTCGACGTTAGTGCACGCCACGCCAAAGTGACTACATACATTCGGAATACGCGCGGACTGGGGCTTACTGCTCTCCTCGGTCACCACGGTTCCGCCGCGGACGCTGGCACAGGCGATCACGAATGGATCGGCGACTGGCTGACCTCGCAGCCGCTGAGTTTCCGTGACAAGCATCTGGAAGTGTTGCACTTGGAAAATCTTCGCCACAAAGGTTGTCTCGTCAGGGCCGGGGAGTAGAAACATCTCCTTGTGATTCTCCACCCACTCCATCAGCCATAGGCGAGGTGAAGCAAGCTCCTTGAGAACTTCGCGGACTGAGACGACACGGCCGCTTGCCACGGCGTCGTCAAAGTTGCTCCAAAAGGTAGGGAACCGGTCCGGAAAGTAATGACTAAGGACGATAATGCTGCTGGTGTCGAAGACATAAACCACTGATCAACTCGCCTTCTGCAGCAACGCTTGCTCCAGACCGGTGACGCTGGACATCTTGAGGTTCAGGTGGTGAGCGAGGTCTTGGAGCGAGATCGCTCCTTGGTAGTAACTACGGAAAGCGATGCGCGCAAACGTGTCGCTCAGGTATGAAGCCTGCGTCGCGTAATAATTGCCCTTTGAGACGGTGTCATCATCGCTCTTCGCGAAGTAATCCGCAGCCCATTGCTTGATTTTCGCGCGATAGTACGCGCCGGATACCGTTCCTCTATCAAGCAGCCGTCGTAGAATTACCTCCCGACTGACGCGGTAACGACGGGCGAGGCGACTGATATTGTCGTCCGACGCACTTAGGTCTTCGCTAGAAAATGCACTTTCCGGTACAAGAACATCAGCAGCAAACCGATTGCAAAACTGTTCGACCTCCCGAGAATGTCCGCGCAAAGCGCCTATGTATGCATCATTTCGCTTTGTAACGCCACTGGTATGAGTTATGAGATGGCCGAGCTCATGAAACAGCGTAAACATCTGGCGCGCTTTCGCCGTGCTGTTGTTGACATAAATGACCGGAAACTCTTTGTCGAACAGCGAGAATCCAGAAACGTCTTTCTGTTTGAAGGTGTCTTTGAATACGAATACACCGGCAGCTTCGACTGCGGCTCTCCATGAACGAAGCGCTTGTTCCGTCGATTTCCAGCCCTTTTGGGTCGAAATATCAATTCCGATGTAGTCCCGAAGAGCAGATGCAAGCACGGCCGGGTTGGGGTTTTCTACAGCCTGTAGATCGCGAATGAGCTGTCGCTCGGCCGGGTTCTTGCCGTCGGCAAGCTCTGCAAACGATAGTTGCATGGCTCGTGCTTGGCGGATTCTGAACCGCGTTTCGGCGGACAATTCCTCAATCTCGAAATCCGGCAAGGTCCGAAACGACTGATGCGGATCGGGCTCGTCCGGTGGCGTGGGAAAGAAGAACAAGGCCAGCGGGCGACGGAATACGCTATAGGCCAACTTTTCGAGTTGTACGTAAGTGGGTGCCGCTTCACCGGCCTCCCAGCTTTGAATCACCGACCCTTCTTTGCCCAGAGACTCCGCAACCTCGTCGATGGTCTGGCCAGAACGCTTTCGCGCCCAGGCCAACATCTCGGGGTTGATACCGGCAACCGGTGAAGTCATCGCAGGGGTAACGCTATCAGGACCAAAGGATTCTACCAGCAGTAGATCCGGGCAACCCCGCTGTCGCCCGCCGTCCCCAGAGCCGCAGTACATCGACCCAGCCGGATCTGGATGGGATGACGGTCATTGGAAACCTCCGGCGCAGAGCTGCAGTATTCACGCGAGCGCGTTGACATGCTCGGCCACACTCGCTGCGAGCCCTTCCATGTCGTAGCCGCCTTCGAGAAGAGACAGAACGCGCCCGCCGCTGTGACGCGCTGCCGCTTCCACGACGCGCCTTGTGATCTCGCCGTACGCCTGTTCGGTAACCCGCATGCCTCCCAGCGGATCGCGGCGGTGGGCATCGAAGCCTGACGACAGCAGGATCGCCTGCGGCTGATACGCATCGATGGCGCGGACGACGACGTCTTCGACGCTGCGCAGATACGCGGCATCGCCGAGGCCGCCTTCGAGCGGGATGTTGAGCGTCGAACCGCGGCCTGCTCCGGAACCGATCTCGTCGGCTGCGCCCGTTCCCGGATAGAACGGAAAACGGTGCATCGAGAGGTAGAAGACGTCGTCGCGGTCCCAGAACAGCGACTGCGTTCCATTGCCGTGATGGACGTCGAAATCGAAGATGAACACTCGATCCATACCGGGCTGCTCCCGGATCCATTCGGCGACGCACGCGATCGTGTTGAAGAAGCAGAAGCCCATCGCTTCCAGCCGCTCGGCGTGATGTCCGGGCGGTCGTGCCACGACGAAAACCCGTCCCGCGTCGCTCTGCATCATCTCTTCAGCAGCGGTGAGCGCCGTGCCGACCGCGGTACGCGCAGCGGCAAACGTCTGCGACGACATCGGGTTGTCGATCGAATGGAAGAGCCTCATGCCCGAACGCGATGCTTCCTCGAGCGAGCGTTCGTAGTCCGCTGAGTGCACTTTGGCGATGAGGCGATTCGTGTCTCGATGCTCCGCCGTCTCGCGCGTGATACGCGCGTCCAGCCCCGCGCGCGCAACACCAGCCAGCGCCGCATCGAGCCGTGCCGCCGTCTCCGGATGTCCGACACCGGTGTCGTGTTTGTGGAAGATGGGGTTCGTGTAGATGGAGATCATCGGAGGGTGCACCAAGTCGAAATCACACACATTCTGATCGAATGCCGCCTCGGAGCACAGACAAGAGTGTCTGTGCCACATCGCACTCTTCGCGCGTTTCGAGCATACTTCCCTAATCCGTCCACCGATTGACAAGCCGTCTCTCCGCATCAGCAGCCTCGGTGCCGACATTCGTGTTGGCAACGAGCAGGGACATCTCGCCCCGCGGCGCATCGCCGCCCTGAAGAGTCACGGCGGTTTCGGAAAGGGGCCGCCGGAGCTCAAACCGATTCCCGGGGCGAGCAACTGGGTGCAGGTCGGGCCGATGGCCACCACTGACGGAATGGCCTACGCGAAGAACATGGTGTTCTGGACAGGCCGGCTCACAGCGATCGTCGTCGATCCAACTGCTCCTGGAACGATGTACCTCGGCGCGGCCAAAGGCGGCGTCTGGAAAACCATCAACGGCGGCAAGAGCTGGTCGCCGATGTCCGATGACGAGCTTTCCCTCGCCATCGGCGCGATCGCACTCGATCCCGTCACGCCGCAGACCGTCTACGCAGGCACGGGAGAAGGCAACATCTTCTACGTCGTCAACGTCCCTGACTCCACGCAAGAGAGTTACTACGGCGCGGGAATCCTGAAGAGCTTGAATGGCGGAGCGAGCTGGAACCTCTACGGCCAGGCGGAGTTCACCGGCGCGGCCTTCTTTCGCATCGCCATCCATCCGACCAACCCGAACCGCGTTTGGGCGGCGACGTCGAACGGTCTCTTTCTCAGCGACAGCGGCGGCACATCGTGGACGCACGTCACGAACGGCCTTCCCCCCACGGTTCCCGGCACGGCAACCGGCTGCACGGAGATCGCGCTCCATCCGACCGATCCGTCGATCGCCTTCACCTACTTCATCGGCGAGGGCGCATACAAGAGCACGAATGCGAACGCCGCCAGCCCGGCCTTCACGCCCGTTCCCGACCTGCAAGCCAACAACAAGTTTCGAGCGAGCATCGCGTTCTCCCCTTCCCAACCCCAGCGCATGGCGGCGGGATTCAATGACGACCTCTGGTACTCGACCGACGGCGGCCAGACATGGAAGCCGACGGGCGTACCGCTAGTGAAATGTACGATCACTTTCTACTGCATCAACGTCGCGTTCGATCCTATCGACCCCAACGTCGTCTACCTCAGCGGCGAACCGCACATGATGAAGTTCCTATTCGATCCGGTTGCCAAAACGTGGAGCGGCAGCAACATCACTCTGGGGAAGACACACAGCGACCAACACGCCCTCGCCTTCGATCCGACGAACCACCTCCACGTTTACGCCGGCACGGATGGTGGGATTTACGAAACGCACGACGGCGGCAACTCGTGGAGCGATGACCTCAACCGCGGTCTCGCAATCACGCAGTTCGACTTCATCGATCATCACCCGACTTCCGATGCGGTTGTCTTCGGCGGCACACAAGACAACGGCACGCAGCAGTTCCGCAACAGCACCGTCTTCCCCGAGGCCTCGGACGGCGGCGACGGCGGTTGCGTGGCGGTCGACTTCAACAATCCGCACAACGTCGTCATCGAGTACTACACCATCTCGCCGGCGCGTTCGACGGATGCGGGCGAGTACACGACATTCACGGACATCTCATCCGGCCTCTTCGGCTCAACGCTCTTCTATCCGCCTTATGCGCTCTGTGCGGAAGATCCAACGTGGATCGCCTTCGGCAGCACCGGCATCTTTATCGACAAGGCGCAGGGAACGGGTGGCTGGCCCACGCTCGTCAAGCTACCGGGCATCACCGGGCCCATCTCGGCGATCAACTTCGTCACCAAGGTGCTGATTTACTGCGCGACGATCCACGGCGAGGTGTACGTCATCCGATCGACGAACGGCGGCGTCGACTGGACTCCCACGGCGATCCACGCCGCGCCGTTTCCATTGCGGTTTGTCTGGGACATCGGCGTCATGCCGAACGACAGCGCGCACATCATCGCGGTCGTCTCCGGCTATGGCAGCGGCCACGTCTGGAGCGCGGTCGTGCCGCCGAATGGCGTGGCGGCATGGACTGACGTCAGCGGCAGCGGAGCATCCGGCTTCCCCGACGTGCCTGCGAACTCGCTCGTTATCGATCCGGCGGCACCGTCGACTTACTATGTCGGGACGGACATCGGCGTCTTCCGGACCACCAACGCAGGCGGGATATGGTCGAACTTCGGCCAGGGCCTGCCGAATACTGCGGTGTTCGATTTGCGCCTTCACGGACCGTCGCAATTGCTGCGCGCGGCTACGCACGGCCGCGGAATCTGGGAGAGGCGGGTGGACGTAGCGTCGATGCCTGACGTCGACATCTATGTGCGCCATCACATGATGGACACAGGCCGCGGGCTGGCGCCCGAAGGTGTTCCCGCCGCGTTCAAGAACGTCGGGCAGTTCGTCGGACTCGGCGATCCGCAGCGTCACTGGATGTGCGTCGATATGAAAGTCGACGCACTGCTCGGCAATCCGCAGTCCTTCCAGTATGCCCCCAGCGATGTCGACTTCGTGGTCTACGAAGCCCAGCTCTACCACCGCGACGCCGAGCGCGGGAACGTGAACCGCGTCTACGCGCAGGTACACAACCGTGGGATCAAGGCGTCGAACGTGACGGTCAAACTGCTCTTCGCCGACGCGACGGCGAAGGTTCCTCTCCTGCCAAACGATTTCTGGTCCGCCTTCCCCGGCAACTCCGCCGTGCCGAATTCGCCGTGGCACCCCATCGGCGCAGCCAAGACTGTCTCCGTCACGCCCACCCTGCCAACAGTTCTGGAGTGGGACTGGGCCACCCCGATGGGTCAGGCCACGCACACGTGTCTTCTGCTGGTGGTCGATTCATCGGACGACCCGATTCCCGCCGCGCACAAGATCTTCGACGTCGATGCGCTGGTGAAGCTCGACAAGCGCGCCGGCCTGAAGAACCTGCACGTCGTCAACGCACCGCCCAAGCCGCCCAGCCCTGCGCCTCCGCCGTGGTCGGCCGCGATCCTGGATATTCTCGGTCCGCCAACGAACGTGACCTCGCTCTCCCTCGAGCTCCTGGGCGGCACTGACTCTGCTATCGCCTTCTTCCTGTCGAAAGCGATGCCTCCGTTCTCCCTTCCGACACGGTCAGCACTGAGGGCTGTCGCACCGAACACTGCCCAGCTCGACGCCGCGCACAGCGTTCTCGGCAATTTGCTCGACGCCTACGACACGACACGCCTCTACATCGCCGCCGGCGTCACGCAAGCCGAGACACCGTTGTTCGCAGTTCCGGAGCGCGGCCTACGCATCCCCTTTGTCTTCAGCGGCACGCCCCGCCCAGGCGAGGTCCCGCCACGCTTCAACGTCATCCAGCACCTTCGGAAGGAAATCGCAGGCGGGAGTACGTTCGTGCTGGTGGTAGGCAAGTAGCGACGGCAGTTCATCGCGGGCCGGCTGACGTATCCGGCTCGACGGTTCAAGACTCACAATCGATGGTTCGAAACACAGCATCGCGGGTGTGAAACGCAGCATCGTGGGTGCAGGCCCCATCATCGTGAGTGCAGGCCGCAGCATCGCGGGTGCAGAACATCTCATTGGGGGTGCAGAACTTCTCATCGTGAGTGCAGAACATCTCATCGGGGGTGTGGAACATCTCATCGCGGGTGCAGGGCATCTCGTCGCCGGTGCGAATCACGACATCGCGGGTGCAAGACGCAGCGTCGAGGGTGTGAAACATTGGATCGATGGTTCGCATCGTGCCCGGACGGCGCGACGCCACCAACATGAGCAGCAGCCAAGGAGCCCGCGTTTGCTCCCGCCCGTTTGAGTGCCTGTCATTTCTCGCAGTTCTCGATCAAAGGAGCCGCCCAAGAGTGTGAGAGATACTGGCTAGCTCTCCCGTTCGCCAGTCGTCAAACAGCGCTGTGGTACAACTGCCCGACTTTGCGCCGCACTCTCCAGGTAACCTCGGTCGCGCTCCTCACGATCTTCTTCCTCGGGCTCTTCCTCTGGAAGAGCAATCTCACGGACGTTTGGCGGATCATGACGGCGACGAGTCCCTGGTGGCTCGCGTCGGCGTTCGCTGTCAATTGGATGGCGCTGATCTTCCGCACGATTCGCTGGCGTGTTCTGCTCGCCAGCCCGAAACCGCCAGCCTTCTATCCGACGTTCTTCGCGAACACCACCGGCTACATGCTCTCGACTGTGCTCCCGATCCGCGCCGGTGACGTGGCGCGGCCGGCGCTTCTGTCACGGCGGACCAACGTCCGGTTCGCCGAGGCGCTGGGGACCGTGCTCACGGAGCGGATTCTCGACCTGATCAGCATCCTCACGCTCTTCATCTGGTTTGCCGCCGTGCGCTGGAACGCGTTTCCGAACGGCTCCGGCGTCGTGCACGGCGGAGCTTTGGGCTGCACGATCGTCCTGATCGCGCTCGTCTCGTTTCTCGTCGGCCTCTACTTTTTCGGCGGCGTTGTCCGGCGCGTGCACGAATGGATTGGGCGCATCCTGCCGAAGCGATTCCGCGAACCGTGGATGAAGTTCTTCGACGCCTTCGCGAAGACCCTTGCCATCACCGAGCGGCCGCGCGATTTCTTTACTGTAATTTTCGCGACTGCCGGCGTCTGGCTTTGTCTGACCGCGCAGTACTGGCTCGTCTTCATCGCCGTGCATCGCCCGCTGCCGTTTGATTCGACGTTCTTCATCAGCGCCGTGACGACGATCGGCGTAGCCATCCCCACTCCCGGCGGCGTCGGCGGATTCCACAAGCTTTGTCAATGGGCGCTCACCTCGTTTTACGGCTTCGATATCGACACCTCGGTTGCCACGGCTCTGTTGCTGCACCTGGTCGGAACGCTTCCGGTCGTCATCACCGGCGTGGTGCTCTTCGCGCACGAGGGGCTGCGCTGGCGCGACCTCAGGCACGCCGCCGAGGATGTGCCGAGCGACAACGAAACTCCTTCGCAGTCGTGATATACGGCCTTCAGAATGCGCTGCCCGTTCTGCGGCAACACGGAAGACCGCGTCGTCGACTCGCGCGAGAGCCGCGAGGCTGACGTCATCCGCCGCCGCCGCGAGTGCACCAAATGCGAGCGGCGCTTCACGAGTTACGAGAAGATCGAGCAACTGCCGTTTCAGGTAGTGAAGCGCGACGAGCGGCGGGAGACCTACGATCGGGGAAAGCTGATGCGCGGCCTCCAGGTAGCCTGCCGCAAGCGTCCGGTCCCGCAGGAAAAGCTGGAACGCCTCGCGGACTTCATCGAAACCGCCATGCAGGATTCCAGCGAACGTGAGATTTCGAGTAAGTCGATCGGCACGATGGTCATGGAACGGCTCCGCGACCTCGATCCGGTGGCCTACGTCCGATTCGCTTCGGTGTATCGGAGATTCGAAGATGTCGACGCCTTTGTGAAAGAGTTGCACCAGTTGAAGTAGAGAGGTCTGGCAACCGCAGCACACAGGAACACGCATTGCACAGCCAGACTGATGGTTTCCCCGAAATGTGAGAGGTATCAATGACTGACGCGAACGAAGCCGCGAAAGAAGAACCAATCAAAATCCCCGACGTCCTGCCAGTACTGCCGCTCAAGGACCTCGTGATCTTCCCGTTCATCATCGTGCCGTTGTCGGTGTCGCGGGAGAAGTCGATCAACGCGGTGGATCAGGCCCTGGCCGAGAACCGCGTCATCATGCTCACGGCGCAGAAAGACTTTCAGAACGAAGACCCGGCCGAGGACGATCTTTATCGCGTCGGCACCGTGGCCATCATCATGCGGATGCTGAAGCTGCCTGATGGCCGCATTCGCATCCTCGTCCAGGGCCTCAGCCGCGCGCGGATCGATTACTTCATCCAGACCGCTCCGTTCTTCAAAGCGAAGATCACGCGCATCGAGGAGACGACGGCGAAGGATCGCGGTCTCGAGACCGAGGCGCTCATCCGCGCCGTGAAGCAGAACCTCGACCGGGCAGTGGGGCTCGGCAAGAACATCAGCCCCGAGGTCATGGTGATCGCGGCGAATCTCGACGATCCGGCGCGTTTGACCGACCTGGCCGCATCGAACCTCGATCTCAAACTCGAGGAAGCGCAGCAGATCCTCGAGACGATGGATCCGGTCGAGCGGCTCAAGAAGGTTAACGACCTCCTTTCGCGCGAGATCAACCTCCTGACGATGCAGCAGGAGATCTCGTCGGCAGCTCAGGGCGAGATGAACAAGTCGCAGCGGGAGTACTTCCTGCGGCAGCAACTGAAAGCGATCCAATCGGAGCTCGGCGAAGGAGAAGACGTCGCCGAGGATGTCGAGAACTACCGCAAGAAGATCGAAGAGAAGCAGATTCCATCCGAGGCGAAGGAAGAGGTCGAGAAGCAGATCAAGCGCCTGGAGCGGTCGCATCCCGACTCGGCCGAGACATCGATCATCCGCACGTATCTCGATTGGATGACCGGACTGCCGTGGGGCGTGATGTCCGCGGACAACCACGACCTCGTGCGCGCACGCACGATCCTCGACGAAGACCACTACGACCTCGAGAAGATCAAGGAGCGCATTCTCGAGTATCTGGCCGTGCGCAAGCTGCGCGGGCAGAAGATGAAAGGACCGATCCTCTGCTTCGTCGGCCCTCCCGGTGTCGGCAAGACGTCGCTGGGACGCTCGATCGCGCGCGCTCTCGACCGCAAATTCGTCCGCATCTCCCTCGGCGGCGTCCGCGATGAGGCTGAGATTCGTGGCCACCGGCGAACCTACGTCGGAGCGCTGCCCGGCCGCATCATCCAGGGCATTAACCAGGCCGCGACCTCGAACCCGGTCTTCATGCTCGACGAGGTCGACAAGATCGGCGCTGACTACCGCGGCGATCCATCATCGGCACTCCTCGAGGTCCTCGATCCCGAACAGAATTTCTCTTTCCGCGATCACTACCTAGGCGTCCCCTACGACTTGTCGAACGTGATGTTCGTCGTCACGGCCAACGTACTCGACACGATTCAGCCGGCGTTCCTCGACCGCATGGAAGTCATTCGTCTGTCCGGCTACACCGATGAGGAGAAGCTGGCCATCGCCAAGCAGCACCTCATCCCGAAGCAGATGGAGGAGAACGGCATCAAAGAGACGCCGGTGGTCTGGACCGACTCCGGCATCACGCGCATCATCACCGGCTATACGAAGGAAGCCGGGCTTCGCAATCTGGAGCGGGAGATCGGGACGGTCTGCCGCAAGATCGCGGTGCAGGTGGCGGGCGGAAACCAGCAGGAGAGCTACCGCATCACCGACACGTCGGTCGAAAAGTACCTCGGGCCGATGAAGCATTTCGCCGAAGAACTACTCGAGCGCGATCAGGTCGGCGTGGCTACCGGCCTGGCCTGGACCGCGGTCGGCGGTGACATCCTCTTCATCGAAGCGCTGGCCGTGAAAGGTAAAGGGAAACTCGTGCTCACCGGCCAGCTCGGTGACGTGATGAAGGAGTCGGCGCAGGCGGCGCTCACGTATGCACGCGCCCATGCCGACGAACAGAACATTCCGGCCGACTACTTCGAGACGCACGACATTCACATCCACGTCCCCGCTGGCGCGATTCCGAAAGACGGACCGTCCGCAGGCATCACCATGACGAGTGCAATCATCTCGATGATCACCGGCCGCCCGGTGAAACGAAATGTAGCCATGACCGGCGAAGTAACGCTGCGTGGAGACGTTCTCCCGATCGGCGGCCTGAAAGAAAAAGTGCTGGCCGCGCGCGCGGCGAAGATCACCACCGTCATCATGCCGAAGCTGAACGAGCGCGACCTGATCGATGTCCCGGAGCCGATCAAGCGCGACATGCAGTTCTATTTCGTCGAGCACGTCGAAGATGTGCTGAAGATCGCGCTGCTCGACCGCGCCGCCGCCGATCAGAAGACCACCGAGCGCGCGGGCCGCGAATCGAAGCCGCTGGCCGAGCCGGAGCCGGCCCCGCCGCTGACGGAGCAGGTGCCGGTCGCACAGCCGGGATAGGAATGAAGAAGCACGCGATAGAATCCGCGCATGGCTGATAATCAGCAAGAAGACATCAAGAACAAGGGCTTCTGGGACGGCGGCGGGGAAGGGCACGGGACGAACAAAGAATCGTCCGGGCGTCCGAACGGCTATCCCGGCAAGCGCTCCAACTCGCGGACCGGCTACCGGACCGACATCGAGTTTCCGCAAGAATCAAGCGACCAGCCGAAGAAGTGAATCCGCCACAGGCGCTGCAACGTAAGTTCAGCGCCTGGCCATGATTGCCGCAATGGATACGAGCGTCGAATCCAGCACGCTGCTGCCCGCCGTCGCGCGGGGCGATCTCGATGCCTTCGAGCGGCTGTACGACCGTCACTCTTCGACCCTCTATGCCCTTCTTCTCCGAATCCTCGCCAATCCCGACGACGCCCAGGAAGTCCTTCAGGAGACGTTCGTGAAGGCGTGGACGAACGCCAAGATGTTCGATGCGGTGCGTGGTAGCGATGTGGCCTGGCTCATCTCGATTGCGCGCAGCCGGGGAATCGACCGGTTGCGATCCAGGAAGATTCGCGGCGATCGCGAAGACGACGCCGGCCGCGAGCTCTCGACCGGCCTTGGCTTCGTCGAAAAACGAACCGGCGCCGACGATGCGATCGAATCCGAAGAACGGATGGCGGTCCGCGGTGCGCTCGCGGAATTGCCGGAGCCGCAGCGTGTGGCCCTTGCGCTGGCGTACTTCGAAGGGCTCTCGCAGTCGGAGATTTCCGCGAAGCTCGGCGAGCCGCTCGGCACGATCAAGACGCGGATGCAGCTCGGGATGAAGAAGCTGCGAGAGCGGCTGAAGGCCTACCGATGATGACGCACGACGAGCTCGAATCGATCGCCGCGCTCGAAGCGATCGGCGCCGCAACGCCGGAGGAGAGCAGCGCGCTCCATACGCATGCCGCAACCTGCCCGGATTGCCGCCGCGCTCTTGACGAGTACGAGGAAGCGGCGTCGTTCATCGCGCGCGATCTCGATCCGGTTGCACCGCCAAGCCAGCTTCGCGGCAGAATCGTCGCTGCTGTCGATGAAGCAAGTGCCGAGAACAACGTCGTTGATGCCCGTGAGCGATTCGGCATCAGCCGCTGGTGGATGGTTGCCGCGGTGTTGTTCCTCGCGCTGTGGGGCTGGCGTGAGTTGTCCGTCCGCATGATGCGCGAAAGAGTGAACACCCGCGAAGCCGAGCTTCGCCGTGTCACGAGCGAAAACGAGTTGCTGGCTTCCCGCAACGAGAAGCTCGCCGCGGAGATGGCTTCCCTGGCATCGCGCGATACGCGCACCATCGCGCTGTCGGGTCAGCAGGTGTCGCCCTCCGCCTCGGCGAAAGTCTTCCTCGAGCCAGAGCACCGCCGCGCCGTCGTCTTCTTCTACAACCTGCCGGCCAACGCCGCCGACAAGAGTTACCAGCTCTGGATCCTCCGAGCCGATCAACCCAAACCGCAAAGCGCCGGAGTCTTCGACGTAACACGGGACGGAGCCGCCTCAATCTCGATCGAGAACCTGCCGCTGGCGACCGAGATCAAAGGCCTGGCCGTGACGCTGGAGCCGAAAGGCGGCGTCGCCCAGCCGACGAACACGAATTTCTTCGTGGCGGGAAGCACGTAGGAATTGTTTCTGCACGCATCGAGCACATGACCGATCTCGTCATCGATCCCGCAAGCACCGCCCTCATCGTCATCGATCTTCAGCACGGCATCGTGGCCCGGCCAGCCGCTCCGCATTCGGCTGCCGACGTGGTTTCGCGCTGCGCGAAGCTGGCAAAGGCATTCCGCGACGCCGGTGCGCTCGTCGTGCTCGTCCACGTAGGTTTTTCGGACGATGATGGCGACCGCCTGAAATCAACGGCGGACGCAGCGCCGCCGGCAATGCCGCGAGCAGCCGACTGGAGCGAGCTCTTGCCGGAGCTCGACCGGCAGCCGGGCGACATCGTGATTCTCAAGCGGCAGTGGGGCGCGTTCTACGGCACGGCGCTCGACCTGCAGTTGCGCCGCCGCGGGATCAAGACGCTCGTCTACGGCGGAATCGCCACGAACTTCGGCGTCGAATCGACCGCGCGCGATGCCTACGAGCGCGGCTTCGAGCAGCTCTTCGTCGAAGATGCCATGTCGGGTCTAGCGGAAGGCGCGCACGCCTTCGCGATCACGACGATCTTCCCGCGTATCGGGCGCGTGCGCGCGACTGAAGACGTTCTGGCCGCGATCAAAGTCCGATGATGTTGTAGCCACCATCGACGAACATCACTTCGCCGGTGATGGCCGCCGACATCGAAGAGAGCAGGAAAAGCGCGGCGTTGCCGATCTCTTCGAGCTCGACGTTGCGGCGGAGCGGCGCGCGCTCCGCGTGGTGCTTCAGCATCGTGGTGAAGCCTTTGACTCCGCGGGCGGCAAGCGTGTTAACCGGGCCGGCAGAAATGGCGTTGACGCGGACGCCAATCGGCCCAAGGTTCGCGGCGAGATAGCGGACAGTCGCTTCGAGCGATGCTTTTGCCACACCCATCACGTTGTAACCGACTACTGCTTTCTCGGCACCATAGTAGGTCAGCGCCAGGACCGCACCACCGCCCGATTTCTCGAATAGCGGAAGCGCGGCGCGCGTGAGCGCGACGAGTGAGTAGGCGGAGATGTCGTGCGCCATCTTGAAACCGTCGCGCGATGTGTTCACGAAGTCGGCCTCCATGTCTTCGCGCGGCGCGAAGGCGACCGAGTGAACGAGCGCGTCGAGCCGGCCAAACTTCTCCCCGACTTCGCGGAACACGCTCTCAACCTCGGCATCGACGGTAACGTCGCACGGCAGGATGAGCGAGTCCGGCATGGCCGTGCAGAGCTCTTCGACATTCGCTTTGAGCCGCTCGCCCTGATAGGTGAAGGCCAGGCGCATCCCCTCGCGCGCCAGCGCCTGCGCGATGGCCCAGGCGATGGAGCGTTTGTTCGCGACCCCGAAAATGATCCCGGTCTTCCCTTCGAGCAGCGGCATGCTTGTCCCCTTCGGGGCCGATCATAGCAACGTCAACCCGCGATCGGCAGGTGCGAGAAGTAGGTCTGCGTCGTTCCACACTCGCGGCAGAGGAAGTGCAGCGTGTCGCGGCGCTGCCATGGATTGGGGGCGTCGCAGACCGAGCAGAGCGTCTCCTGCGGTGGGAATGGCCGTTCGCAGTGATCGCAGGCGACAGGATTTCCCGTCGCGTTCACGTCGTCCTCGCAGCTCACCTCACTGCAGAGCGGACATCGCCAGCAGACAGCCATGCGCAGGTTCCCCTTCACAGGATAGACGTCTTGGACCAACGCAAGAATAACAGCGAAAGGCAAAACCTACTTCGCCACCTTCGCCCACGCATCCTTGAGTGTCACCGTCCGATTGAAAACTAATCGCTCTGAAGTCGAATCAGAATCAACGCAGAAGTAGCCGAGCCGCTCGAACTGGAAACGCGATTGCGGCTGCGCGCCGCGAACGGACGGCTCGAGCTTCGCGGCCTGCACGACCTGGAGCGATTGCGGATTCAGATCATCGAGGAAATTGCCGCTCTCCTCGGGGTTCTCCGATTTGAACAGACGGTCATACAGCCGCACTTCGCAGTCGATGGCGTGATCGGCGGCCACCCAGTGCAGCGTCGCCTTCGGCTTCCGGCCGTCCGGTGAATCGCCGCCGCGCGTGGCCGGATCGTACGTCGCGTGCAGCTCGACGATGTTGCCGGCATCGTCCTTCACGACGCTCGTGCAGGTGATGAAGTAGGCCGATCGCAGCCGCACTTCCCGGCCCGGAGCGAGCCGGAAGAACTTCTTCGGCGGATCCTCGAGAAAGTCCTCCCGCTCGATGAAAATCGTCTTCGCGAACGGAACCTTTCTCGTTCCCAGTGATGGATCGTCGACGTGGTTCGGCGTCTCGAACCATTCCGTATCGTCTGCCGGATAGTTGTCAATGACGACGCGAAGCGGATCGAGAACACCCATCACCCGCGGCGCAATGCGATTCAGATCCTCGCGAATGGAGAACTCGAGCAGACCTGCGTCGATGACGTTCTCCCGTTTTGCCACGCCGACGCGCTCGCAGAAGTTGCGGATCGATACCGGCGTGTAGCCGCGGCGCCGCAAGCCGGCGATGGTCGGCATGCGCGGATCGTTCCAGCCGTGCACGTGGCTCTCGCTGACGAGCATGAGCAGTTTGCGCTTCGACATGACGGTGTAGCTGAGGTTCAGCCGCGCGAACTCGTATTGCCGCGGGCGTGACGGCACCGTCACGTTTTCGATCAGCCAGTCGTACAGCGGCCGGTGATCTTCATACTCGAGCGTGCAGAGCGAGTGGCTGATGCCCTCGATGGCGTCGGAGAGCGGATGCGCGTAGTCGTACATCGGATAGATCGGCCAGGCGTCACCGGTGCGGTCATGCGATTTGTGGCGGATCCGATAGAGCACGGGATCGCGCATGTTGATGTTCGGCGAGGCCATGTCGATTTTCGCGCGGAGCACGTGGGCGCCGTCGGGAAACTCCCCGGCTCGCATGCGCCGAAGAAGGTCGAGGTTCTCTTCGATGGAACGTGATCGATGCGGAGAATCGATGCCCGGCTCCGTGAGCGTGCCGCGCATGGCCCGCATCTCATCGGCGCTCGAGCTATCGACGTAGGCCTTCCCCGCGTTGATCAGCTCCTCGCCCCAGGCGTAAAGCTGCGCGAAGTAATCCGAGGCGTGAAGAAGATTCTCGCCCCACGAGAAGCCGAGCCAGGCCACATCGCGTTTGATCGACTCGGTGAACTCCACCTCTTCCTTCGTCGGGTTCGTGTCGTCGAACCGGAGATTGCACTGGCCGTTGTACTCGTTGGCGATGCCGAAGTTGAGGCAGATCGACTTGGCGTGGCCGATGTGAAGGTAGCCGTTCGGCTCGGGCGGAAAGCGGGTGATGACGCGCTGAGTCCTGCCGGCAGCGAGGTCCTCCTCGACGATCTCGCGGATGAAATCGCGCGGTTTTTCGGGGGCTTCGATGGTCATGGGGCGCGACCGTATACATCGGCGTGCAGCGAGTCAACGCCCGGCACGGCCGGGAGCGCTGGTTGCCAAAGGCTCTGGCACCGTCATCGTGAGCGGAAAGTGTCGATGCATGCCACAATTCGGATCATGAAATCAGCGCTCAGGCAGATCGTCGTCCTCTCTCTCTTTCTGGCCACTCCGGCCGCATTTGCGCAGTCGCTCGACGATGTCGTCGCGAGCGTCCTGAAGGAGTACGGCGGCGCTGCCGCATGGCAGAAGGTGACGACGATCCGGGAGACCGGCACGGTCGTACCGGCGATGGGCAGTGGGAACGGCGCGACGACGCGTTCATGGCAGAAGCCGGACAAGCTCCGCATCGAGATCGTCTATCCCACAAGAACCGAGCTTCGCGTCGTCGACGGCGATCATGGGACAAACAACGGCAAAGAGGTCACCGGCCCAGGGCTGGACGCGATGAAGTTGCAGGCGGCGCGGCTGGCGTTGCCGCTGCTGCTGGTCGAAAAGCGTGCGTCGCTGCACGACGCCGGCATGCGCGACGGTTTCCGCGTCATCGAGATTCCGCTTTCCTCCTCGCTTACGGTGACCATAGACATCGATCCGAAGTCGTGGCACATCGTGCGGTCGACAGGGAAAACGGGCGGCATGGACTTCGTCGTCGACTACAACGACTTCCGCCGCGTCGATGGACTGCTCTTCGCGTTCGGCGAATCAGGGATGGCTCAGGGAACGCCGACCGCGAAAACGACGATCGACGCCATCGTGATCAACGGCCCTGCAACGCCGCCTCCGCCTGCGGCAAAATGACGCTGACCCATTGCGCGTACATCTTCGCGCTGGGATGCAGGCCGTCGGGTGCGACAAGCGTGGGGTCGGTAGCCGCGTGCCGGGAGATCGGCGTCACATCGACGTAATGCGCACCGGCGAACGTGGCCTCTTCGCGCGCAACGGCATTGAAACGATCGATCTGCGCGGCGATTTTCGCGCGGTCGCGGTCAACCGCGAAGGGAGTCACTCCCCAATCGGGAATCGAGACGACGACAACGCGTTTCGCGTTCCCGCCTGCGTAGCCGACGGCGCGCTCCAACAACGCCACGAATCCTGCTCGATATCGATCCCGATCGCGGTCCCAGTATTGATCGTTGACGCCGATCATCAGCGTTACGAGCGAATAAGGCCCGAGCGGTTTCGCCACGTCGATCTCTGACGAAAGGCGGTCCGTCGTCCAGCCAGTCCTGGCGACGATCTCCGGCTCGCCGATCGACATTCCCTTCGCGCGCAACGCCTGCGCGAGCTGGTTCGGCCAGCGGTCCGCAACCGCCACGCTCTCTCCGATCGTGTACGAATCGCCGAGGGCGAGAACCCGGGCAGGAGACGGCTTGATGCTCATAGCGAGCAGGATTGTGGCGGCGGCGATGGCAATCATCGGGACAGTCTACGTGACAGAATAACGCCATGAGAAAAGTCATCCTCTCGTTCTGCATCGGCGTCATCGCCGTCATCGGCGTCATCGCCTCATCAGCCCACGCCGCCAGTTTCGCCAGCGATGAACAGACACTCCGGCGGCTCGACCGCGAGATGGCCATCGCCACCTACATGGCTGATGCTGAGTGGTTCCGGAACCATCTCTCCGACGACTACGTTCGGATCACGAGCAGCGGCGAGCTCCAGAGCAAAGCAGAGCTGATCGAGTCGATGAAGAAGCGGGGAAACTACATCGAGCCCTACGAGACGAGCGACGTCCGGATCCATGCTCACGGCAGCACCGCCATCGTGAGCGGCCGCTTCGTCCAACGCTACAGGGAGTCGGGAGAGCGTGTCGTCGCCGAGCTCCGCTACAGCGACGTCTGGATCAAGACCGAGGAAGGATGGTTCAACATCTCCGGCCAGGTCTCGCCGATCGCGATCAAGCGGGAGCGGTTGAAATAGCATTGATGGTTCGCAAGGTCGCGCGACCCCCCTGCTAACCTTTCGCCTCGGGCGGCGTAGTTAGTAGTCACAGGAGGCAACACCATGACGCGCATTCGCACTGCAGCGATCGCGGCTGTGCTCGGGCTGGCGTCGATCTCCGCCGCGCACGCCGCGATCGACAGCCCCATCCACCGCAACTTCAACGTTCACGCCGGCGGAACGATCACTATCGACGCCGATCTCGGCGATATCAAGGTGACCTCGGGAGCGAGCAACGTCAGCGTCGATGTGATCCGGCGCGCGAAGACGTCGAGTAGCGAGCGGGCCAACGAGATGTTCAAGGACTTCGACGTCCAGTTCTCGCAAGAGCAGAACGACGTTCACATCCACGCCCGCTACAACCGTCCGACATCGTGGTCGTGGTTTCATTGGAACAACGACTTCGAAGTCCGCTTCGTGGTCAATGTTCCCGCGCAGTACAACGTCGATCTAACGACGTCAGGCGGCGACATCGCCATTTCCGATCTCGCCGGACGCGCCAAGGTCCGCACTTCCGGTGGCGACGTGACCCTCGGCAGAATCGACGGAATTGTCGACGCGCACACATCGGGAGGCGATGTTTCGATGGCCGGTTCCCACGCGGCCGCGACGCTCTCGACGTCCGGAGGCGACATCAAGGTTGGCGATGCCTCCGGTTCGCTGAGCGCCAGGACCTCAGGCGGATCGATCGACATCCGCCGCGCCACCGCCGATCTGAAGGCGCACACATCCGGCGGCTCGATCGAGATCGGCGACGCCGGCGGCTCCATCGATGCCTCGACCTCGGGTGGATCGATCAAAGCACGCGTTTCGCGTCAGCCGCACGCCGACTCCCGGCTTTCGACCTCGGGAGGCGGGATCACGATCCACGTCGCGCCAAATGTTGCGCTCGACATCGATGCACACACGAGCGGCGGTGACGTTGCCTCCGATGTGCCGGTCACGATTCAGGGCAAGCAGGACGACTCATCGCTGAACGGGAAGTTGAACGGCGGCGGACCGAAACTCGTTCTTCGCAGCTCGGGCGGCGACATCCGCCTTGCGCGTTAGCACCGCGTTGGTCCTGCGCAAGCCCTGCGTTAGCCGCCCTTCTCACACTCTTATCGCAACTCTCTCCCATCGAGCGCCTTCTCCCCCACGCTTCTTGTGGGGGAGAAGGTGGCGAAGCCGGATGAGGGGGCGGTCCAATGAGTCGGACATCAGTGCATCTGCCACGTTTTTTGGCAGCTCAGACGAGGCGTAGTCGATCGCTCCGCGCCTTGCTGCCCCCCTCATCCGGCCTTCGGCC